>OLYC01000993.1_pt1 | contig 21158 bp, 18 predicted proteins | sample 1674271 | NCBI WGS metagenome assembly OLYC01 (sample SAMEA103958154, study PRJEB25191) | human gut metagenome
TCGACGGCAGATTATTTTGAAAAGAGGTATTTCGTGGAGAAAATCGGTATTATCGATCTCGGATCGAACAACGCAAGACTCGTCATCGTCGAAATGCTCGGCGACGGGCATTTCATAGTAGTGGACCAGATTAAAGAGAGCGTAAGGCTCGGCAAAGATATGGAGCGCGACGGATTTTTGAAACCCCAGCGTATAGCCGAAACCATGCGCACTCTTAAAATGTTCCGCAAACTCTGCGACGCTTACGGCATAGAGAAAATCATAGCGGTCGCTACGGCGGCGGTAAGACGCGCCAAAAACCAACGCAGTTTCCTGGACGAAGTCGCGACGACCTGCGGCATTAAATTCAGAGTTTTAACCGCCGAAGAAGAAGCGGTTTACGTCTATCGCGGCGTTATCAACACTATGGATATCCCCAAGGGGGTTATTCTCGAAATCGGCGGCGGCAGTACGAAAATCGTAAGGTACGTCAGAAAAAATTTATTGAATTACGAAACTCTGCCTTTCGGCGCGGTTACGCTTACCGAACTCTTCGCGCAGGACGGGCTTCGCCCCGAAGAACAGGCTGCGAAAGTCGAAGAATTCTTCGTGGAGCAGTTAAAGCGTATCGAATGGCTTAAAGAACTCGACCCCGAAACCCAACTTATCGGCGTGGGCGGCTCGTTCAGAAGTCTTTGCAAACTCTGCAAACTCATGAAGAAAAGCCCGCTCAACAACGTTCACAACTATCGTATACCGGTAAACGAATTTGACAACGTTTACAATATGATTAAAGTACTCGACCTCGACAAGAAAAAGAGAATCAAGGGCATTTCTTCCGAACGCGCGGACATTCTTCCGAGTGCGCTCGCGGCGATTTCGGCGTTCGTAAAATACGTAGGGTTCGAGCAGATAGCCATTTCGGGTTGCGGTCTTCGCGAAGGAATAATGTTCAACTACGCTATGCCGACCACTATCGAAAAACCGATAAGCGACGTTTTAACGTACAGTTTGCAGACTCTTGTAAGATTCTACAACTGCAATCCGAAACACGTCGACCACGTGGTCAACCTTTCTGTGCAACTCTTCAAGCAGTTAAGGGTTCTGCATAAATTCCCCCGTCAATACCTTAAAATACTTAAAGTCGTGGCGACCCTGCACGATTCGGGCGCGGCGATCAAGTATTACGATTACGAAAAACACACCGCGTATATCATTCAGAACGCGAGTATTTACGGTCTTACCAACCGCGAAATGGTAATGGCTTCGCTCGTTGCGTCGGTACATAAAAACGACGATTTCCAGATGAGCGACATAGTACGATTCAAAGAATTCATAACCGAAGAAGACGTAGACGCCATCCGTAAACTCGGCGTTATGCTCCGCATAGCGGAAAGCCTCGACAGAAGTATGTCGGGATGCGTAACGGGGCTTAACTGCGACGTTTTAGGCGATTCGGTCATTATGAAAACCGAAGTCGAAGGCGACGCGTCGCTCGAGATTAAAGACGCGCTCAACGCCGCCAACGATTTCAGACGCGTTTTCCGCAAAAATCTCGAAATTCTCTAAACCTCGAATTTTCTTTTTCGGACGGTTGCCGTTTGGCAGCCGTCTTTTTTCGTCGGTAAGGATATATTCGACAAAGCGACTATAAACGGCGAAGCGAAACACCCCGCGATTACGAAGATTACCGGCAGTAAACTTCCGCACGCGATAAGCGATAACGCTCCGAGTATTATCGCGAAAACGAGCGAATCGAAAGTATATTTTATTGCTTCGAAAACGCTGAAATTTTCCGACTCTTTCGGCGTTACTATAAACGTCGCTTTTTTGCCGAAAACGCCGAGCAGAACGGTTTTTAACATCATCGGCGCGAGCGACGCGTAAGTCGCGACGTTGACGATAAAATACGGCAGCAGAAGCAACACGTTTCGGCTCTTGTTGTACACGAAAAAGTCGGGTATCATAGGCGAACATAAGAAAAGTATCATTACTGCGTATACGATAAGCGAGTAGCGAATAACGGGGTATCCGAGAACGCCTAAACAAATCGTGCATACGGCAAGGAGAAAACTCAGTATCGGCACGATCGGCAGGCTGTAATGCGAGAGTTTAAGGTCGAGTTTTTCGTACCACGTCATTTTGCTTTCTCTGATTTCGCGGTTGTATTTTTTCATGTATTCGAGGTTGCCCTGAGTCCACTTGCATTGCCGCTTTTTAAGCGAAACGTAATTGACGGGGAATTCCTCGTAACAAAGTATATCCGGGGCGTATATTACGTTCAGTCCCGCGTTTTTTATATCCACCGCAAACGAGATGTCTTCCGCGACGACGAGCGGGAAACCGCCCGTTTTTTCGTAACATTCGCGGCTTACGGTCATGCCGTGCCCGATAAGCGCGTTCGCGCCGTAAAAGTTTTTTATTACCTGCACGGTCTTGCCGTTGCTGCCTACGCAAAGCCCCATAAGCCGTTGAAAGACGTTGTTGCCTTTCTGCGCCTCGTGCCTTGCCTGAACCGCTCCGCAATTTTTATCGTAAGCGAAATATTTAAGAACTTTGCGTATATAGTCTTTCGGAATGATTTCGTCGCTGTCCAAAACCACGAAATAGTCGTAATCCGTCCTATCGGCAAGGTAATTGTTGAGATTGCCCGCCTTGTAACCGACGTGATTTTCACGCCGTATAACCTCTACGCCTTCGCGAAGAGCGGCGTATCGGTTTATTTCGTTTATATATTCGGACTTCGAACTGTCGTCTAAAATAACGGTCTTGAAGTTCGGATAATCCTGCTTTCTGCACGCCGAAAGGGCTGCGGCGTTGAAGTCGTTGCAGGTACAATATAAAAGCAAAAATCTCGGCGCGGTTTCGTTGTCTGCCGTAACTTCTTTTATCTCGGCGTAGCGTTTTTCTAATTTTTTGCGTAAAACCGCGTACGCGACCGAAAACGTCAGATCTTTTACGCTTCCGAGCCAGAGCGCGGACAGCGCGACGGTGTTTATCGTCAATAAAACGATTATAAGTATTTTTGTCGTTACCGTGTATCCGTGAAGCCCCGCGACGATTTTCGCGTAAGCAAACCATAGAACGCCCAGGCAGCATGCCCACAGGCAAAGGATAACGACGTATAAAACGGGTTTCTTTTTCATTTGCGATTGCCTCCGTAACGAGTTATTTACTTATACAACAATCGCTTTTCGGCTTTTGTCCGCGAAATATAAAATTTTTCGCTTTACAAAAAAAATTCGTTCGGTTATAATGAAATTAAACGATTTTACGAAGGACGAACGATTTTGAACCGCGAAATTTACGAAAAAACCGAATACGCTCTGTCTTTGATAAGAGAGGGTAAAGACGCCGGTGTGGATATGCTGTACGACGTCTTAGGTAAAAACATGCTCGCGGTCGCACGCGGAGTGGTCGGGGATAAATTCGTCGCGGAAGACGTCGTTCAGGATAGTTTCCTTAAAATAGTAAAGAGCGCAAACAAATATAAAAAGGGAACAAACCCGTGCGCCTGGGCGCTTAAAATAGTAAGAAATACGGCTCTGAATACACTCAAAGCCGAAAAGAATAAGAAAACGGAAGATATAGACGAATTTTACGCGTTGGCTTCGGGTGACGACGAAGAAGAAAAATCCACAACGAAAATACTCGTCGAAACGCTTATGGATTTGCTTGCTCCGCCCATCGTGAAGCAGATGATATATCTTAAATATTTTCTCGATATGACGGTGCGCGAAATCGCGAAAGAGGTGGGCATGTCGAAATCTTACGTTGCGAAGAAGATCGTCGAAGCCGAAGAATTTATGAAAAGTCGGCTCTGTGGACAAAACGGCGCGAACGGTTGTTATAACGGTGAGAGGTAAAATATGAAAAACGGTAAGGACGAAAAAATAAGCGAACTTTTTTCGGCGTATACGAGCGAAGAAAAATCGCCCGATATAAGCGCGACGAACAAAGCCAAAGAATATATGAATAAAACGCGGGTCGCCGAAAAAGCGACGGTGGCGGCAGTCGAAACGGCAGGCGGCTCGTCCGCCGGATCGGACGCAGGCTTGAATAATTGAAAAAAGACTTTGATTACGGTCGCCGTGGCGTTGTTTCTTATTGCGTTTGCAATCGTTTGCTATCACGTCGCGAACAAAAGGGGCGGCGGGGCATGCTTTTCGTCTTCCGCGCTGAAAACCGTCGAAATAACAGAAGACAACGTAACGTCGACGAATTACGAATATAAAGATTTTTTGCCGTTCGTCGTCGCAAATGACGTTGAAACGTATCGCGAATATAAATTAGCAAAAGCCGCAGCGGGGCACAAAAAAAACGATATCGCAGTATATTACGTTAAAGTAAAGATATCCGAAAACGACGAAACGGCGGAAATCGCGGGCGCGGAGTTCGAAGTTTACGTCGAAGTTTCGGGCGTGATATGGAAGAATCTCGACGAATATAAAAATACGAAAAACTCGACGAAGATAGAAAATATCGATTTTTATTACGGCTCGGAAAATGGTAACGTTTATTATTTCGTTCACGACGATTACGGGTATAACCTTAAATTTATAAACGCTGACGACAAAACGGCGACGCTTACGTATATTGCCGGAAAATTTACGACTTGAAAATTATATAAATAAAGGGGCGGGCGGACGCAAAATATTTCGAAAAGTTCGAAAGACTTCACGAATATGCGTTTTCGCATTTTGCGGATAAGGAGTACGGCGAATGGTACGAACGGTATCTCACACGCAGAAAGGCTCGCTCCGGAAAGGACCTTATCATTTGCCGCGTTGCCTTATGCTCTGCGAGTTGATTCTCAATTCGCTTATAAGGGGCGAAGAATTACCCGAATTGTTGTAAAAATCGTTGCAAAATTATAAAAAATCGTATATAATACGGATTGTATGAAGAAAGCGGTGTTATTCGATATGGACGGCACGTTGATAGACGCGTCGCGTGATATTCTGGTTTATCTGAACGCAACATTGACGAAGTACGGTTATGCCGAAATTACTTTGCCGGAAGCGCGCAGATTCGTCGGCAACGGCGCGAGGAAACTCGTCGAGAGGGCGATAAAAGGCAAACCTTGCGACGAGGCGACTTTACTCAAAATGGTTGCCGATTACAATAACGGTTACAATTTCTGCGACGGAAGCAGAACGCTCGTTTACGACGGCATGGCGGAATTGGCGGCTGAACTTAAAAAAGAGGGATACAAAATCGCGGTGGTTTCGAACAAACCGCAGGACGGCGCGACCGAAGTCGTAAAGAGATTTTTCCCGACCGTCGGCTTCGATTTCGTGTGCGGTCAACGCGAAGGCATGAAGACCAAACCCGACCGCGAGTGCGTCGATTTTACCTTGAAAGAACTCGGCGTTACGACCGAAGAAGCGATTTTCGTCGGCGACAGCGACACCGACTTTATGACGATGAAAAACGCATGCGTAGACGGAATCTGCGTGCTTTGGGGATATAGAAGCAAAGAAGAACTGACCGCTATCGGGGCGACGACGTTTGCTTCGACCGCATGTGAATTATACGAGAAAATTAAAGCCTTTTAACATAAACCGATTGACATAAATTGCTCGCAGTGCTATATTTAAGTCATAAAATGAAGGTTTTATGTAATAACGTAATAATAGCCGACAGACGTCGGCGAAAGGAGCGATAAATATGAAAAGTTTTATCAAGGCGATGGACGAACTTCCGCTCGTTCTCAAAATCATTCTTGCGCTTCCCATGCTCGATATAATCTGGGCAATCTACCGCATTATCAAGGGTGTAGCGTATAAAAACGTAGTTACTCTTATTGCGGGTATTTTGTGGATTATTCCCGGTTCGGTCGTTTGCTGGATACTCGACATAGTATTTCTTGCGACTACTCATAAATTATTGTTTGCCGGCAACTAAACTTAAAAAATTGCGGCGGAGTTGAAAATTTTCAACTCCGCCGCTTTTTCTTTGTTGTTTTACCGTAATCGACTTAATACGGAAAAAATAAAAAACGCCGCGTAAAGCGACGTTTATACGTGTCCGGGAGGGCGCCGTCCTCGACTTGACCGAGGCATCCTCCATACTAACATAAAGCGTGGGCGGCGACTTTCTTATATCGGATACGTTTAACGATTGCAATCGGATAGACGCACAACCCTCTATTACGAGGCACCCTATCATCTCAATGAGACAGTATGCGATTTTCTGTCTTTCGATTGCTTTTCGAACCCGGACGGACGCCGATTGCCAAAGGCAACTCCCGTCATTATTTGACAGCCGAGGCGATTTTCTGTTGTCGGGTTTTATTTGTTGCATTTGGACGGACGCCCTCTCCGGCTTTACGGAGTCCCCGTCATTCTTACATACAGCGTTTGGTGGCGACTTTCTTATATCAAATGCTTTTATCCTTACATAAATGCGAGGATGAAGAAACGTCGAAAACGCTTCTTTCGGTAGTATTATACGTAATTTTATTCGTTTTGTCAATGGTTTTTTAATAAAAAACTATCGTAAAGGTTCGTCGTACGAATAAAAGCCGCGGAGACGGGTGAAACCCGTCTCCGCGACTTTTGGTATATGATTTTATGAAAAACTTATTCTGCTACGGGACCTGCCGAAACGAGAGCCTTGCCCGCTTCGTTGGTTTCGTACTTCGCGAAGTTCTTGACGAATCTCGAAGCAAGGTCTTTCGCTTTGTTTTCCCAAACGGAAACGTCGGCGTAAGTATCTCTGGGGTCGAGTATCGCGGAATCCACTCCGGGAAGTTCGGTCGGTACTTCGAAGTTGAAGTGAGGGATAGTCTTCGTGGGGGCTTTTTCGATGTCGCCGCTCAAAATGGCGTCGATAATGCCTCTCGTGTCTTTAATAGAAATACGTTTGCCCGTGCCGTTCCAACCCGTGTTGACGAGGTACGCTTTCGCGCCGCTCTTCTTCATCTTCTTTACGAGTTCTTCGGCGTATTTGGTCGGGTGAAGTTCGAGGAACGCCTGACCGAAGCAAGCCGAGAAAGTCGGTGTGGGTTCGGTTATTCCGCGTTCGGTACCCGCAAGTTTAGCGGTGAAGCCCGAAAGGAAGTAATATTGAGTTTGTTCGGGGGTAAGTATCGAAACGGGAGGAAGCACGCCGAACGCGTCTGCCGAAAGGAAGATTACGTCCTTTGCCGCGGGCGCAGCCGAAACGGGGCGAACGATGTTCTTTATATGGTCGATAGGATAAGAAACGCGGGTGTTTTCGGTTACGCTCTTGTCGGCGAAATCGATTTTGCCGTTTTTATCGAGCGTAACGTTTTCTAAAAGAGCGTCGCGCCTAATCGCATTGTAAATGTCGGGTTCGCTGTCTTTGTCAAGGTTGATAACCTTGGCGTAGCAGCCGCCTTCGAAGTTAAACACGCCGTTATCGTCCCAGCCGTGTTCGTCGTCGCCGATCAAAAGGCGTTTGGGGTCGGTCGAAAGGGTGGTTTTACCGGTGCCGGAAAGACCGAAAAAGATAGCGGTGTTCTTGCCTTCCATATCGGTGTTGGCGGAGCAGTGCATCGAAGCGATGCCTTTAAGAGGAAGGTAATAGTTCATCATCGAGAACATACCTTTCTTCATTTCGCCGCCGTACCAGGTGTTTACGATAACTTGTTCGCGGCTGGTAATGTTGAACATAACCGCGGTTTCGCTGTTAAGACCGAGTTCCTTGTAGTTTTCCACCTTTGCTTTGGACGCGTTGTAAACTACGAAATCGGGTTCGAAGTTTTCGAGTTCTTCTTTCGTCGGCTTAATGAACATGTTGGTTACGAAGTGAGCCTGCCAGGCGACTTCGACGATGAAACGTATAGCCATACGAGTGTCTTTGTTCGCGCCGCAGAAAGCGTCTACCACGAACAAACGCTTGTTCGAAAGTTCTTTTACCGCGAGAGATTTAACGGCGTCCCACGCTTCTTTCGAGGCGGGGTGGTTGTCGTTCTTGTACGCGTCGGACGTCCACCAAACGGTGTCTTTGGAGTTGTCGTCTACTACGATAAATTTATCTTTGGGCGAACGACCGGTATAAATACCCGTCATAACGTTTACCGCGCCGAGTTCGCTTACCTGACCTTTTTCGTAACCGGTAAGGGAAGGATCGGTTTCTTCTTTGAAAAGAAGTTCGTAAGAAGGATTGTAAACTACTTCTTTAACGCCCGTGATGCCGTACTTGCTTAAATCGATTTTTTTCATAAAAGCACCTCTTTTGTCCTTATATTATTATATTTGCGGATTGACGGAAGCAACCCGAATTTTTACGCGTGATTTTATTCGTCGGCAATCGTACGAATCCGACTATTTTGCCAACTTCTCACAACTAATAGTATATACTATTTCTTCAAAAAAGAAAAGCGTATTTCAATCTTTTTAGTTCGTTTTTTCTATATTTTATTGCGTGGGCGTTCAATTCGTCGTACGAAAAAACGGCGAAAGAGTTTATCAAAACTCTTCCGCCGTCCGTCAAACGATTTCTTTATACGGTTTTATCGAGATCGTTCTGGTATTTCGTGTCTTTGAAAACGTCTTCGCCGAGGTTTTCGTCCGCGGGTTTGTTTTCCAAAGTTTTAAGGTTCGTACAATTTCTGAAAGCGTAGTTTTTAACGTTTGCGTTCGCGTTGAAGATTACCTTCGTCATAGCCGTACAACCTTCGAAGGCTTTTTCGCCGATTTCGGTTACCGTCGCCAATTTGAGGGGGTGTTCCGCAATCTCGCTCTTTTTACCGAGAGAAGTACAACCCGAGAAAGCCGATTCGCCGATTTTCGTAAGACCTGCGAAGTCTGCCACGAGGTCGTCCGCGTCGTCGCCGCCGAAATTAACCGCGGCAAGAGAAGTGCAATTTTCGAAAGCGTGCGCCGCGACTTCGTTTACGGACGTAAGGTTTGCGTTTTTAAGCCCCGAACAACCGTAAAGCGTATAGGCTTCGAGTTTTTCGACGTTGCCGGTAAGGTTCAAGGTTTCGATAGTGGTACAACTATGGAAAGCGTACGCGGGAACGGATAATTTTCCGTCGTCGCCCGCTACGGTTATCTGATACGCGCCTTCTTCGCCCTCTTCGGCTTCTACCTGTTTCGTTTCGCCGTCGATCGTTACGGTTTTAACCCACTTCGTCGAGTTCGTCGCGGGAACGTTATTACCCGTTATCGTTACGGTTTTAAGAGCGGTCGGAATATAGTAGGTCGTCGAAGCGTCTTTGCTTTCGTAATAAGTCTGCGCGCAGGAGGTAAGACCGTCCGCAGACGTGGTGTCGAAGATATAGCCGAAAGATCTTTCCGCTAAAAGTCCGTCTACGCTCTTGCCGGTGAAGGGAAGAGTGATTTCTTTAAGCCCCTTAAGGTTGCTGAAAGCCATAGCGGCGATTTCGGTAACGGAATCGGGAACCACGATTTTTTCGATGAAGGTAAGACCGCTTACGGCGCGACCCGCGATTTTCGTTACGGGTTTGCCTTCGTATTCGCTCTTTACGGTCAAAGTTTTAACGGTTTCTGCGGTGAAGTCCGCGTCGCCGTCGGCTTTGTCTTCGTTAAAGAGTTCTGCCAAAGCGGCAAAATCTTTCTTCTCTGCGAGTTCGAGGGCTTTCTGAGAGACGGTGAAACCCGTAAAGGTATAGGTATCGTTTTCTTCGTCGAGTTCGTAGGTCGCCGTATAGGCTTTCGAATCGTCGCCCGAAGACGAAGATTTGCCCTTACAAGCCGTAAGCGAAAACGCGAACGTCAACGCAAGGACTGCGGAAGTTAATAATCCGAGTAGTTTTTTCATAAAAATTTACTCCGCGGCGGTTGCGTTTTATACGCACACGCGCCCAATATTTATTTATATGCTTAACGATTTTATCATTTATGGCGGCGTTTGTCAATTATTATTAGCGATTAAACGCCGTTTTTATTATTTTTTCGGTTTTTCGGTTTCTTTCCGTTCGTCCGCTTCTCGTTTTTCCGTTTTTATACAGCGACGGCAATCGGCGCAATTACCGCCGCATCCGCCGCAGTTTTTGCCGCGTTTCGCGTTCCTTATCGTGAAAAACAACGACAGCCCGATAATTACGGCTACTACCGCTATCAGGACGTAATCGAGAGGTTTCATACGAACAAACTTCCCAATTGATAGACGATAAGCGCGAATACGTAGGCGACCGCGCATTGCATAAACACTACGCCGAGAGTTTTCCAAAACGATCCGAGTTCTTTTCTTATCGTCGAAACCGCCGCCACGCACGGGGTGTATAAAAGCGTGAATACGAGAAAACTTATTGCCGAAAGCGGGGTAAACAGAGCGGTAATCGGTTCGGTACCGCAAAGAACGGTAAGCGTCGAAACGACAGCCTCTTTTGCGGTGAAGCCCGAAATCAACGCCGTCGCGATTCGCCAGTCGTTAAAGCCGAGCGGTTTGAAAATAACCGATATTCCGCGCCCGATATAAGCGAGCAGGCTTGTCTGCGGATCCGTAACGAAGTCGAGTTTGTAGTCGAAACTCTGCAAAAACCATACGATTACGGTTGCCAGCAGAATTACCGTAAACGCTCTCGATAAAAAGTCTTTGGCTTTTTCCCAGAGCAGAAGTCCGACCGATTTCAGCGACGGCCAACGGTAATTCGGCAATTCCATTACGAAAGGAACGGGTTGACCGCGAAACGCCGTGGATTTCAGGACGACTGCGACGAGCAGAGCAAGCAATACTCCGAAAAGATACAATCCCATCATGACGAACGCGCCGTACTTGGGGAAGAACGCCTGCGTGATGACGGCGTAGACGGCTATTTTTGCCGAACAACTCATATAAGGGGTCAGCAGAATGGTCATTTTACGGTCGCGGTCGGACGAAACCGTACGCGTAGCCATTATAGCGGGTACGGAACAGCCGAAGCCCATAAGCATCGGCACGAAACTTCTGCCGGACAACCCGATTTTTCTTAAAGGCTTGTCCATTACGAAAGCGACCCTCGCCATATACCCCGTATCTTCGAGTATGGACAAAAAGAAGAAAAGGGTAACGACGATAGGCAAAAACGAAAGGACGCTTCCGACGCCCGTAAACAGTCCGTCGACTATAAGACTTCTTACGACGGGGTTAAGCCCGTAATCGATCAGCGCGTCGTTTATAACGCCCGACAGGGCGTTTATACCGAGTTCGAGCGCATCCGAAAGGTATTTGCCGATCACGTTGAACGTGAGAAAGAAAGTCAAAAACAGTATGCACAAAAATACGGGTACGGCAGTGTATTTGCCGGTCAGGATTTTGTCTATTTTAACCGATCTCGCATGCCCCTTGCTTTCGTGGCACTTTACGACGGATTTTGCGACTGCCGATTCTATGAACGTATAACGCATATCCGCGATTGCGGCGTTTCGGTCGAGTCCGGATTCTTCTTCGAGTTGTACCACGCAATGTTCGATAAGTTCGCGTTCGTTTTCGTCGAGTTCGAGTTTGTCCGCCGCCGACGCGTCGCCTTCGATAAGTTTGGTCGCGCAAAATCTTGCGGGAACGCCTATTCTTTCGGCGTGGTCTTCGATCAGGTGGACTATCGCGTGCAGGCATCTGTGTACGGGCGAATCTTCGGCGCAAAAATCGTAAACTTTGGGATATACTTTATTTTTCGCCGTTTCGATCGCTTTGTCGATAAGTTCCGAAACGCCTTCGCCTTTCGCCGCGCTTACGGGTATTACGGGGACGCCGAGTTCTTCGCTCATTTTCTTTACGTCCACGCTTCCGCCGTTTTCGCGCACTTCGTCCATCATATTAAGGGCGACTACCGTCGGAACGCGAAGAGAAAGCAGTTGCAGCGTAAGGTACAAATTGCGTTCGATATTCGTCGCGTCCACGATGTTTATTATTCCGTCGGGTTTTTCGTTGAGTACGTAATCTCTCGTAACGATTTCTTCCTGCGTGTAAGCGCGCAGGGAATAAATACCCGGTAAGTCTACCACCGAAACGCCTTTCTGACCTTTTATTTCGCCCTCTTTTCTGTCGACGGTTACGCCGGGGAAGTTCCCTACGTGCTGATTCGACCCCGTCAACGCGTTGAAAAGAGTGGTTTTACCGCAGTTCTGATTGCCTGCAAGGGCAAAAATCATATTTCGTTCTCCTTCGTAACGGTTATTTTCGCCGCGTCTTCTTTGCGGAGCGTAAGTTCGTAGCCCCGTACGAAAATTTCGAGCGGGTCGCCCATAGGCGCGACTTTACGCAAAGTTACTTTGGTTTTGGGGATAAGACCCATGTCGAGCAGTCTGCAACGAAGGTCCCCTTCGCCGCCGACCGCGGCTATCACGGCTGTTTCGCCGATGTTCAATTCGTCCAACGTCATAATAATTTCATTATAGTACCGGTTGTCGTTTTTGTCAATTAAACGATTGACAAAGCGAGCGAATGATGTTAAAATATTTTAATCTACTTTCGGCGGGCGATTTCCGTTTCGGCCCGCAAAGGACGATTAAGTGAAATACGACGTTTCGTTTTTCGCGCAGAGCGCGCTGCTCGGGTTGGGGCTTGCAATGGACGCGTTTTCGGTTTCGCTCGCCAACGGCTTGCACGAATCGGATATGAAAAAGGGCAAAGCGTGCCTCGTGGCGGGCGTTTTCATAGGCAGAAAATTCGGGCTTAAATTCCGCGAAAAAGCGACCGTTGCGGGCGGCATAATTCGTCCGCGGCATTACGGGAGTGTAAAGCGCGCCTGAAAATTTTGCGGACTTGATGAAACTTTTCAAAATCGCGCGAAAACGGTAGAAAGTTATTCGCCTATTTGTTATAATCGGTTGATAGAAAATGGAATACAACGTCAGACAAGTCAACAACTTCATATCGGATTATCCGACCGACGCGAGATTGCAAAAAGACAAGGATATAACCCTTGCCGTACTTGCCCGTAACCCCGCTTACGCGGCTTACGCGGACAAAGCCTTGCTTAAAGACAGAGACGTCGCCATGTGCGCCGTCGAAAAAGACGGCAGAACGCTTCGGTTTTTCGACGATGCGTTAAAATCGGACGAAGACGTCGCCTACGCGGCGGTTAAAAATTTCCGTTCGAGTTTCGCGTTTACGCTCGGTAAGGCGAGAGACAGCCGCAGGATAGCGGCGGAAGTCGCGTCCGCCGGGGGCGACGTGGTTGCTATGCTCGACAAAAAATTTCTCGACGACGAAGAAATCGCGAAAGTCGCGGTCGGCAGAAATCCGAAAGCGATTCAATATTTTACGGACAGGGTCAAGAGTATGCCGTCGGTTGCGTTACTTGCATTAAAACAGGACAGGACGATTACGCAATATCTGCCCGACGAAACTTTCGAAAACGATGCGGTGTTCCGCGCGGCTATAAGAATGACCGACGACGGCAAAGTGGGCGTGGGCGTTATAAACGAAGTTACTCCGCTCGGACTTTTCGAAAAACTCAAAAAAGAGAACATGAAGTTCAATTTTTCGCTTCAGAATCTCGATCTTTCTTCGCTCGACGGGGCAAGGCTTCGTTACGTGATAGAACTCGGACTCGGCGTAACGGGTAAAAAAGCCGAAATATTCCATAAATTCGTTGACAAAGACGACCGCGAAACGGTTTCGTTTCTGCTCGCAAAAAAATTTCCGTCGGCAAAGACGGTTTCGACCGAACTCGAATACGCTTCGAAAAACCGTAAACTTCGCGTGTTGCCGTCGTTGATTTCGGCTACGCGCGGCGGAAAACGCGGCGCGAACGAATCGGACGAGCGGAAAATGCTCGTAAGAAACTTAAAGCGCAAATCGCCCATGGCGGCGGCTAAACTTATAGACGGTATCGACGATTACGCGCACGACGAGGAGGCGATAAAACTTGCCGCTTCGGTAGACGGCGGGGTTATAAGGGTGCTTTACCGCACGGACTTCGCGGGCGACAAAACTCTCGTTACGGAGTGCCTTAAAACTTACGTGGTAAAAAACAGCGACGAGCCGCTACTGAAAAATCTCAAAGGTATAGATCTCGACTTCGAGCAGTGCAGGATAGCCTGCCGGAGGGACGGAAGAAATTATTTTTACCTGCCCGAACAATTCCGCGGAAGCGAACTCCTTAAAGAAATCGCCTACGCGAGCGGCGCTGAAGGCTACGAGGGGGATAAATCGTGAAAGAAGAAGCGACGTCCTTGGCGAGATCCGCCCTTAAAGAAGCCGAAAACAGGGTTTCTGCGGATTTCAGATATCTCGCGTATCCGCTCGGAATATTACAGCCGACGATAGGCGACGGCGACAAAATCGCAACCGACGGCAAGACGTTTACCGTCGGAGCGAAAGCCCTGCTCGAAAGGGTTGCCGAAGACGGGATAAAAGGCGCGGAAAGAACGCTTCTGCACGTTCTGTTGCACGTTTTGTTTCTGCATCCGTTCAGAATCCGTAAACCCGCAAAAATTTACGATATCGCGTGCGACGTAGCCGTGTCGTTCGTTTTAGACGGCGAAGACGGCGTAAGAACGGCGGGGTATAAATACAGAAAAGAAGTTTACGACGCGATAAAACGTAAGTACGGCGCGGTAGGCGAAAGTCAGGCTTTCGGTTATCTCGTGTCGGTCGGCGAAGAAGAGAGAAAGAGAATTTCGCTTCTCTTTAAGGTCTGCGACCACTCGCTGTGGTACGGCAGAAATTTACCGGACGACGAAGACGAAAAGTCGGGCAATAGCGCGAATATCGCTGCTCCCGACGAAAACGAGAACGATTACGACGGTCGCGACGAAGCGGGCGAAGCGACTTGGATAGAGATACTTCGCGGCGCGCTTTCGGACATAGGCAAAAGCGACGAAGTGCGTAAATCGCTCGTAAAAGTGTTGTCGGGCAAAAGGGATTATAAGCGGTTTTTCGATAAATTCCTTTCGTCGTCCGAAAGGGTCAAGCCGAGCGACGACGAATTCGATTATATATTCTATTGTTACGGGTTGACGCTGTATAAAAACGTGCCGCTTATCGAAAGTTTAGAGTATTCCGACGTGAAGGACTTCGAAGAAGTGGTGTTCGCGATAGATACTTCCGCTTCGACCGACGGCGAGCCGATTAAAAAACTTTTGACCGAACTCGCGACCGTGGTGGCGGCGGCTTCGGCAAGGGGCGGCAAATTAAAGGTAAGAATTATCCAGTGCGATATGGCTATCCGCGAAGACGTTACTTTTTACGAACGCGACAAATTCGACGAGTATATGAGCGAATTTTGCGTTAAAGGCGGTTCGGGTACGGATTTCGCGCCTGTTTTCGATCTTCTCGAAGACGAAAAGGCAAAAGGCGCGAAGATAAGAGGACTTATATATTTTACGGACGGACTCGGTCAGTTTCCGACCGCGACTCCGCCGTTTAAGACCTGTTTCGCGATTTACGGCGACGACGAAGGCAAAATCGTCGTTCCGCCTTACGCGTACAGATTGGATATAGCAAAATAAAGGAGAAGCGTATGAATATAAAAGAGGCGAAAAACGAAATAAAGAACGCCGTAAGAATTTACGTCGATAAAGACGAAAACGGTAAGTACAGAATTCCGCGCGAAAAACAACGCCCCGTGCTTCTGATAGGCGCGCCGGGCATAGGCAAAACCGCCATAATGAGCGCGGTGGCGGCGGAACTCGACATAGGCTTTTTAGGGTATACGATAACTCACCATACGAGGCAGTCGGCGATAGGACTTCCGTTCATATCCGAAAAGGAATTCGGAGGAAAGACCTATTCGGTAACCGAGTACACGATGAGCGAAATAGTCGCGAGCGTTTACGAGGCGATCGAAAAGCAGGGCAAAAAAGAGGGCATACTCTTTATCGACGAGATAAATTGCGTGTCCGAAACTCTCGCGCCCGCCATGCTCGAACTTCTGCAACATAAAAAATTCGGCGCGCACGAAATTCCCGAAGGATGGATATTGACCGCCGCGGGCAATCCGCCCGAATACAACAAATCGGTAAACGAACTCGATATGGTTACGCTCGACCGCGTAAAAAGGCTCAACGTCATTCCCGATTACGACGCGTTCAAAGAATACGCGCTCAATAACGGTATGCACGGCGCGATAGTATACTATCTGTCGCTCCATAACGAATATATGTTCAAAGCCGAAAAAACGGTCGACGGTTACGACTTCGTAACTCCGAGGGGTTGGGAAGATTTGTCCGTGGCAATATTCGAATACGAGAGATTATCCATACCCGTTACTCTTCAATTCGTTTCCGAATACGTGCAGGACGGCAAAATCGCATCCGAATTCTTCGCGTATTACAAGAGGTATTGCGAATGCGCCGACGTGTACGGGGGCGAAGACGCGGAAACGGGCAAAATCAAAAAGATAGACGTCGAAGACAAGGGCTTCGAAGTCCGTTACGCCCTGGCTAATCTCATCGCGGCAAAGGTGATAAAACTCGCCGAAAAATACCGCGCGAGAAAGACCGCCGAAGACGAACTTGCGGCGATAGAAACCGCGGTCAAAGACGGCGCCGGATCGCTTTCGTCCGAAACCGAAAAACTTATAAAAGAGTGCAATTCGCAAAAGCGTTCCCGCTACGAGCGCGCCGCGCTTAAAAAACTTCTCGTCGCGTTCGGAGAAACGGACGAAAAAGCGGGCGTTGAAAAATTCCGCGTCGAGAACGACGCCAAACTTGCCGATTACAAAACGCGTATCGACAATTTGTTCAATTTCGCGGTCAATTCGCTCGGCAAGGGGCAGGAAACCGTCGCTATGCTTATGGAAGTAATAGCGTGCGAACACTTTATAGAAATTCTGCCGTACCTGGGCGACACCGTATTTTACGATCTTAACGATTCGCTTCTCGGCGTTTCGGGCGAAGACGATTACAAGCGTCTTGCCGCCTCCGCGCTTAAAGGAGAATAAAACTATACTCCGCGCGTCATAACGACTATATATAAGCGCGTCATTGCGAGTGAAACGAAGCAATCCCGATGATCGGAGTGTATCCGTCTATGAAAGCCGCTCCGCCTTTTATTGCGGGGTAAATGTCCCCGATGAAACGGGGAAAATGTCGCGAAGCGACAAAAGGGGGGCGACCCTGCCTAAGGTTGCCACAGTCGTTTCACTCCTTCGCAATGACGGCGTCGTATTATACCGAGGCTCTGCCGAAGAATTTCCCGGAAGGGCGGTTTGCCGCGAAGTGTATTTACAGTAAAATCAAGTCCGCAGGTTTTGCCTTTCCAGGCGATGTTTCGCTTACGCTCAACATGACAATTTGCTTGTTTATTGTCATTCTGAACGCAGTGAAGAATCTCCCGGAAGGGTGAATTATCTTAGAGTAAATATCGCTAATAACTTATGAACATTTTTTTCAGACAACTAAAAAAATATAAAGCGGCGAGTATTCTCGCGCCGACTTTCAAACTCATCGAGGCGACTTTCGAACTGCTCGTTCCGCTCTTCGTTGCCGATATGGTCGATAAGGGCGTAGTCGCGGGCAATACTTCGGTTATTATAAAAAACACGATACTAATCGTCGTTTTGGGTATGCTCGGACTTGCGTTTTCTATCGTCGGTCAATATTTTTCGGCGAAAGCGGCTACGGGCGTAAGCCACGACGTGAGAGAACAGACTTATAAAAAAATGCTTTCGCTCCCCGCGAGCGAAGTCGATCGGATAGGCGTGCCTAAAATGATTACGGCTATGACGAGCGACGTAAACCAGATGCAGAGCGGCGTAAATCTCGCGCTTCGTCTTCTTCTGCGTTCGCCCTTCGTCGTGTTCGGCGCGCTGATTGCGGCGATGCTTATCGATCTGAAAGTGTCGATAGTGTTCGCGGTTCTGATTTTCGCGCTGTTCGCGGTCGTAATTATTATAATGGCGGTTACGATGCCCAAATACTCGGCGGCTCAAAAAAATCTCGACGACGTTTCGGCGGCGGCGAGAGAAAACATAACGGGAGCGAGAGTCATAAGGGCGTTCGGCGCGGAGAACGAAGAAGTCGAAAACTACCGCAAAAGAATAACCAAACTCGAAAAAACGCAGAATATAGCGGGAACGATTTCCGCGCTCTTAAATCCGCTTACGTTCGCGCTCGTCAATCTCGGCGTGGTCGCGCTGCTCTATTTCGGCGGCGTAAGGGTTTATTCCGGCGCGCTTACCCAAGGTATGATAATCGCCTTATACGACTATATGTCGCAGATTCTGATAGAACTCGTAAAGTTCGCGAATCTCGTAGTAACGGTATCCCGCGCGCTCGCATGCGGCAAGAGAATAGACGATATCTTGTCCATTAAACACGACGAAAGCCCGATATCCGACGAAGATAAATCCGACGCGTATATCGAATTCCGCGACGTAACCGTTTCGTATAACGGCGGCGGCGAAAGCCTTTCTCACGTCAACCTTAAAGTAGAAAAAGGGCAGACCGTAGGCATTATCGGCGCGACGGGCAGCGGTAAAACGACCATGATAAGCCTGCTTACCAGAATTTATTCTCCGACGGGCGGTAAAGTCTTTTTCGACGGTAAAAACGTTTCGGCTTATACGACCGAGGAACTCCGCGGTCGCATAAAAGTCGTTCTGCAAAAAACGGCTCTCTTTAAGGGAACTATAAAAGACAACGTGCTTCTCGGCGCGACGGATAAGTCGGACGAAAATCTGAAACTTGCTCTTCGGACCGCGCAAGCCGAAGACTTCGTAGAGAAAAAACAGGGCGGAGCGAACGCCGAACTCGAACAGGGCGGCAAAAACCTTTCGGGCGGACAACGGCAAAGACTTTCCGTCGCAAGGGCGATAGCCGCAAAACCCGAAGTTCTTATTCTGGACGACAGTTCGTCCGCGCTCGACTTTTTAACCGATCTCAATATGCGCAGGGCGATTTCTTCGCTCGACCCCAAGCCCACCACTTTTATCGTGTCGCAAAGGGCGGCGGCGGTCAAACACGCCGACGTTATAGTCGTGCTTGACGAAGGTAAAGAAGTAGGGATAGGCGACCGCGACGAATTGTACGAAAACTGCCCCGTCTATCGCGAGATAGAATCTTCGCAGGAAAAGGGGGCGGAATAATGAAAAAGAAAGCAAATAGCGGAGTAATCAAAAAACTCTGGAAATACGCTTATAAGTATCGTTTCGCGTTCGTGTTGTCGCTTATAACCGCCGCGCTTTACGTGGCGGGGTCGCTGTATCTGCCCAAACTCTACGGCGAAATGACTAACCTTATCGTCGGCAAAAACGACGTCGATTTAGACGGTATTTTAAGTCTCGGAATTCGCGCCGCGGTGATAATAGCGGCGGCGGCGTTGATGCAGTGGATAACCGAAGCCGTGTGCGTAAAAATATCTGACGGGGTCGCCCGCTCGGTAAGAAGAGATCTGTTCGGAAAAATTCAGAAGTTGCCGCTCAAATATATCGACGGCAGACCTACGGGCGATATATTGTCCGTCGAAATAGGCGACGTAGACCGACTTGCCGACGGTATGTTGCTCGGATTTTCGAGGTTTTTCACGGGTATACTCACGATAATCGGAACGCTGGCATTTATGGTAAGTATTAACCCGATAATCGCCGTATGCGTGGCTTTAATAACTCCGTTGTCGCTCTTTACCGCAAAGTTCATTACGGGCAGAACGTATAACAGATTCAAAGCGCAGGCGGAGATAACGGGCAGACAGACGTCGCTCGTCGAAGAAACTCTTTCGGCTATCCCGACGGTCAAGGCGAATCTTGCGGAAAACAAATTCGGCAACGACTTCGATAAGGTCAACGACGAACTCAAAGACTGTTCGTTCAAAGCCGTATTTTACTCGTCGCTTACCAACCCCACCACGAGATTTATAAACGCCGTCGTGTACGCGGTAGTCGCGTGCGTCGGCGCGTTAATTGCGGTAAAGGGCAGCCCCACGGGGGCGTTCGCGGTAACGGCGGGGTCGCTCGTGTCGCTTTTGAGTTACGCTAACCGCTATACCAAACCGTTTAACGAAATCACTTCGGTATTGACCGAAATTACGGGTGCGAAAGCGTGCGCCGACAGAATTTTCAAGGTTCTTGACGAAGACGAAGAGATTATATACGACGGTGAAAAACAAGCCGAAACTCTGCAAGGCAAAGTCGACTTTAAGGACGTATATTTTTCTTACGATCCGAGTTTCAGACTCATACAGGACTTCAATCTGTCGGTAAATCCCGGCGAAAAGGTCGCAATCGTAGGTCCTACGGGCTGCGGGAAAACCACGCTTATTAACCTGATAATGAGATTTTACGACGTTACGAGCGGCGAAATCGATATGGACGGTATACCGAGTAAGCAGATCGAACGTAAGAGTTTACGCCGCAATATCGGTATGGTTTTGCAGGATACCTGGATAAGAAAGGCGAGCGTAAAAGACAACGTGGCGATAGGCAACCCGAACGCAACGCAGGAAGAGATCGAAGAAGCGTGCAAACGCGCGCATTGCCACGGGTTTATTTCAAGACTCCCCGACGGTTACGATACGATAATCGGCGAAGAGGGCTTGTCGCAGGGGCAGAAACAACTTATCTCGATTGCGAGAGTAATGCTTTGCCTGCCGCCCGTGCTTATACTCGACGAAGCGACTTCCAACATAGACACCCGCACCGAAATGAAGATACAAAAGGCGTTTTACGAACTCACGGCGGGCAAAACTTCGTTTATGGTCGCGCACAGACTTTCGACTATTCGTTCCGCCGACCTTATACTGGTTATGAAAGACGGAAACGTTATAGAGCAGGGTAAGCACGCCGAACTTTTAGAGAAAAAAGGCTTTTATTATCAATTGTATAACAGCCAATTCGAAAAATAAATCGAAAATTTTCGAAAGTCGCTTGCAAACCGAAAAAATTGCGTATACAATATTATAAAAAAGGAAAAAGGCAATGATCGACGAAAAAGATTTGGAATTTAACGCAGACGAAGACGACGTAATAGTTTTGCAGGGACCCGACGGCGAAGAAGTAGAGTTCGAAGAAATCGCGGATATAACGCTCGGCGAGCATTTTTACGTTATTCTGCAACCCGTAGAACGCCCCGAAGATATGGGGCAGGACGAAGCGGTAGTATTCGAAGTTGTCGCGGGCGAAGAGAACGACGAGTTCGTAGTAGTCGACGACGAAGACGTAATAGACGAAGTCTTTACCGAATACAATCGTTTATACGACGAGCAAAACTCGTAAACAAAAATCATTATCTCGCTTTCGCGATGACGTAATAACACCGTTATTGCGTCAATGGCGAGTTAAATAATTTGCTTGCAAGGATTATTTAACGAAGGTATTC
>OLYC01000997.1_pt1 | contig 21122 bp, 23 predicted proteins | sample 1674271 | NCBI WGS metagenome assembly OLYC01 (sample SAMEA103958154, study PRJEB25191) | human gut metagenome
CCATTCTTGCGTGCCTGTGGTTTGCACAAGGCTCAAAAAAATCAAAGCAGCAGAGCCATTCTTGCGTGCCTGTGGTTTGCACAGGGTTTGCACAGTCGGGAAATTACTGAAGCCTGTTGCCGCCCTAGTCACGGCCCTCACCGGAGCCATGCTGAAACAGATCTCCTCGGCATTATGATCATCCAGCCCGGACATCACGGACATCAGGTCGTTCTTTGCGTAGGAAACCGCAAGGACGCCGGCCATCCAGGCCGTAAGAAAAAATGCGAGGCCTGTTCCTTTCATCTATGTTATTATCAATTAGAACCTGTCGGGAGTATCACCTCCCGGCAGGCTTATGGCGCGGGAATGCCCGCGATTCTTATTATCTGTCGATGGTAATGTTACCAGCCTCGTCATCGATCCAGTTCTCAACAGCCGGATCCCAGTGAATCTCGTTCAGAGAGAAGGTAAGGTTAAAAGTGTACCTGTGTCCCATCTCCCACTTAGGAAAGACATCCTTTACCTTAACTTGCTTTGTACACTCTTCCTTAACGACCTTGTTACCAACAGCGGTTTCCACAGTATATGTAATTACAATATAGCTGTTATCATTAAATTCCTGAGGAATGTAGATGTACTGACCATCCTCAACTCCAGATCCTCCTTTGATCTCAGCCGGGACTGCAATCGGCCCTCCACTCTTAACCTCGAAGCCAACATTCTCCGCATAAACCTGATCAGACAAAAACTTGTTTCCACCCGGGGTCATCTTCTCTGGAATCTGGCTATAGGTTGCATAATGACAAAGATTAGTGAATTTCACAGAGTTCAAGATGAACTTCTTGTTAGCATAATCCTCAGCAAGATTAGCGGTGACATTGACCATAGAAAGCTTGTGACGGAAAAGAGTCGGAACTCCGGTGTGAGCATAGTTATTCATATTTTCTGTCTTATCAGCAGCGATGTCAGCAACAAGAAAATCAACATTCTTGTTCGTGGCCACATCAAAATGGCCATTGATTCCACCCTGATACTGTCCGTCTTCGCCTACTGCCCATACACAATCAAAACCGGAATTATCACCTACCGTCATATCTTTCTTGTTGTACGAATACGCGAAGAATGTCAAAGAACCACCATCCTTCGGCCAATAGTAAGATGTTGTCTCATTCTTCCACAAGTTGCCATTGTATGAAATTGTAGAACCGTTGATGTACATCTGAGCCTCGGAGTTGTTGGCAGCCCAAGTCTTGCCATGTCCAAGATAATAGGCATAGGAGACAAAGACATTATTGTGATCAAAATCAGTCTGAGTCTGGCTAAGAGCCTTGGTGCGAGGAGCGACATTGAACGTGATCTCGCTGTTCCCGTTTGAGGCGACCGGCGTCACCTCTGTCTTTGAACAGGCCGCGAGAGTCGCGAGAACTGCCAATACAAACATTTCTTTTTTCATGATAAACACAAATTAAAAGTTAAACTAAAAAAATCTTTTTCAATAAATTAATAAATAATTACGCTCCTATCATCGTGAGCTATGGTAAGTACTAAATCACTATATTTTTCTGTTCATCTTCCCAGTCATCGACCTTAGGTTCAAAGGCACCACCTAAGTCCTTCGGTGGCTCGACCTTGATAGTGTCCTCCAAAAGAAGCCAATGGTGCTTGACAGCATTCTCTGTGAGAAACAGGTTCGAAATGTCAAAGGTCTTGCGGACACTCGTGCCGCCCTTGACCGCAAGGTCGAAAGTCACCTCGAAGTTGTTGTCCGACTCCGGGATGCGTCCGAATGTGTTGAACACCGCACAGATCACATTCTTGCCTTTGTCATCACTTTTCTGGAGATTGAACCATACGGAAGCTTCCGGATCGTTCATCCTCGTGTCGGTGGCAATAAGGTTTGCGCGGACCATGCCTGAGAGAACAGCCTGCGCCGAAGTGACATATTCAAGCCCATCCACCTTGACTTGAATATACCAGCTCTCAACTACCGATGAGGCATCCGCATAGATCGTGTAGATTCCGTTGTGATAGGACACAGTCTCACACACGTTCCTGGCCACCACAAGATGCTCTGGCTGCATGAGAATGTTCGGAGCGTCTTTCCCTTTGGTAGAGTACTTGTTCAGAACGGCTGACGGTGCAGGATCCGTGTATGCCTCTGCCTTGTCCCAACTGTAGTAGTTCCTTATCAAGGTCTCTTCAGTGCCGAAATCGTAGATGAGCATCCTGTAACTGCCCGGTGCAAGCATGACTTCTCCGCTCACAATGCGGTTTCCGTTCTCGTCAAAGCTCACATCTGTGATAAAGCCCTCTGCGGCAATAACATCCTCGTTTTCTCCAAAGAACAGCACGTGCATGGCACTCGGCTCTATCTTCTGGACCGGGATCTTGTCATTGTAGATGTCTGACGTGACATTGTGGATTCCGGCCACATTCACCCTGACCCTGACTGCAGTAAGGTTGTCAGGATCCTCAAGGGGACGTCTCCGGCATCCGCCTGCGACTATTGCAAAAAGCAGCAGGAGAACGGACAGTCCACGGCAGAAGAACACAGCGGAACTATACTTTACATTGGTGTCAGACATCATGTTGATGATTTGTTCTTTTTACTTGTTTCTGATTAGTTTTTGTTTACTTTGTGTGAATCCTTCCCGATCGGTATCACCAATGAAACCTTGAGTTTCGTCGGGCCGAACCAGGAGACGGTTCCAACGTTGTACTTGTCCCGGAACAGGTGCTCGTAGCCCGGATCCGGCTGGTAGTGGCGGTAGTCCGTGCGAAGGAAGCCGGCGGAGACCGAGAACTCCATGTTCATCCACCTGCTGACCGGCAAGGCGTAGCCATAGGTCAATCCGGCAGACCAGAACTCTCCTTGGTAGCAGAGCTTCGTGTCCCACTGGAGGTCGTATTTCCCGGACATGCCGTAAACACCGGCGAAATGCCCTGTAAGATAGTCCCTCCTGTCATCGCGCGCGAACCACCAGCGCGGCTCGATGCCCATTGACCAGATCTGGAAGCAATATTTCTTGCCGTTCGGCCCCCAGTTCCACCACGGAAACACATCCTCGACCATCACCGAGAAGTTCTTCCCGACAGGGAACTCGACCTCGGCGTTGAGTGCGGTCACGGCATCATAGAGGAGGTTGGTCTTGGCGGCGACGGTGTAGAATCTCTCCTTCGGCGGCTCCGGTTCAGGGAACTCAACCTCCGGCAACACCGTCGGAGGGGCGATGTTCACGGAATACGGCACCTCAAGGGTCACTTCCGGCAATTCACACTCAACCGGCCCGATCGGACGGACAGTGCTGTAAAGCACATGAATATCCGTGCGTCGCAGGGACGGATAGTAGTCCGAGATCAGCCTGCGCCAGACGTTTCCACCTTGCAGACGCTTCATCATCAGCTTCTTGGCCTCGGAATTTTGAGAATCCTTGAATATGTCCGAGACCGTGGACGATCCAGTCTCGGTGTCGTAGGACGCGGCGATCTTGGTGGCACCCTCCCAGTCCTCTCCACGCGAGATGACAACGAAGTCGGCATCCGTGAGACGTGGCTCGATGCTCTTCAGGAATGCTTTCACTCCTTCAGCCCTGTCACGGGCCAGACGCGCGTTGAGTTCCGGCCGGCCTTCAGGTGAGGCGGCACCGATTATGTAAACCTTGTATATTCGTAGATTACCGTTGTAAACGATGGACCTGAGTCCTTCGGTGGCTGCTTTCAAAGTGGCGGAGTTGTTCCGGTAACCAGGCTCGATCCTTGACACAGCGGAGCGGTAAAAAACCGCGAACGATGCCGTGTCGTGTTTGTCCTCAAACTTGGAAGTGTCGGAGGAGAGTAAGACCGAACGCCTGACCGACGAGACCGACGGGGTGACAGAATGAGCTTCGGATGAAGGTTCTATGAGTCCGGCAGAAGCCGTAAATGCGTGAAAGGAAGTGCAAACAATGGCTAAAATTCGGAGGCCAAGACCCCCGAACCATTTTCGCAACAGTCTATGTGACAAGACATTACCCCCCCCCCCATTCGACTTTTCACTGATGGGAGGCAAGCTTGTATGATAAGCTTTTGCCGTCATTATCTACAAACTATGTAACAAAACACAGGAAACGCGGACACATAGGTGCGCCGCAATCCAATCAAATGCAAAGTTATGAATTAATTTTTATTTTACATAATTTATTGATAAAATCGCTCCCGGAAACTTGTGGTTAACATTAGCGCCCTTCCATGGCTGAACAAATAGGCATGTCTTGAACAAGGTTCGCGTAAAGCAGGAGAACGCTCACACGGGCCACCGGAAAAGGGAAGATTTAACTTCGTAAAACTTTAGGCACGAAAATATTTTGTATTTTACGGCAAAAGGATTAAATTTGCAGTCCTTTTTGGAAAATATAAAAAAAAATAAGCAGATATGAAAAGGACATTTCAACCATCCAGACGCAAGCGCGTGAACAAGCACGGATTCCGTGAGAGAATGGCTACCGCCAACGGTCGCCGCGTACTCGCTTCCCGTCGCCGCCACGGACGTAAGAAGCTGACTGTATCATCTGAAGACAGGTGGTAATCAAGTCGGGTTACATTTAGGGGCAGGTCTATTGGCCTGCCTTTTTTCGTTCAACCGGGTTCTGCTTGCCATGGCGGCATGGCTCTGTGAAACGTTTCCGGCACGGGATGGCAACCGGGGCAGCAGACATTATTGATCCAACGACATGGACATTGACGAGAAATACATGACAGAGGCGCTGAAAGAGGCACACTTGGCCTTGGAGGAGGATGAGATTCCGATCGGGGCTGTCATCGTGTGCCGTGGCCGGATCATCGGACGTGGACACAACATGACGGAAAGGCTCCACGATCCTACGGCACATGCGGAGATGATCGCCATCACGGCTGCGACTGAAGCCATGGGCGGAAAATATCTCGCTGATTGCACACTCTACGTCACAGTAGAGCCTTGTCCGATGTGTTCCGGAGCGTTGAACTGGGCGCAGATCGGGCGCGTTGTCTATGGTACGCTCGATCCCAAGAGAGGATATTCCTTGTACTCCCCTTCCCTGTTTCATCCGAAAACCCAGATTCAGGCCGGGGTTATGGCCGGGGAATGCTCCGCACTCATAGTGGATTTCTTCCGGGGAAAACGCTGAGGCCTCGGCACTGATTCTGCCTGCGGAAAACATTTTGCGGCGGTCACTCCGGCAAACCGCAGGGCCTGTCGGTGAACTTGCCGAACCGCAGGGACGGTCACTTCGGCAAGCTCAGTGACCGGAACAACTATTCCCCTTTGAGATACCTGAGCCAGAAAGCCCGGTTGGCATCGGAGAAATGCCGCCCTTGATAGCCGCGATAACCGTGCATCCCGTCAGGATAGATCATCAACTCAAACTTCTTTCCGGCCTTCTGGAGAGCGTCCACCAACAGCAATGTGTTCTGGAAATGCACGTTATCGTCCCCGGTTCCGTGCGTGATCTTGAGCATCACCGAACCGTCGTAGTTCCTCTCCGTGACCGGATAGTTGGCCGCGCTGGCGACAACCTTTGTCGAAGCGTATCCCTCAGGATTATTGGCCGGAGTGTCCATAAACCGCTCCGTGTAGTGAGTGTCGTAAAGTGCCCAGTCATAGACTCCCCCACCGGCGATTCCGTAATGGAAAGCGTCCGGATGGTTCATCACCAGCAGAGCTGTCATCGTGCCTCCGAACGAGAATCCCTCGACTCCGATCTTGTCACCCTGCACGTAAGGAAGCGACTTGAGATATTCAGCCCACTCCACGAAATCCTGCACCTCTCGCTCATCCAAACGCCTGTAGATCTGATCCAGACCTTTGCGGCCGTTATGCCCCGAGGCGCGGCAGTCAGCCACCACCTCGATGATTCCGTTTTCCGCGTACCATTGGTAATATGCCGGGCTGCGGAACCTGTCATTCACCTGAGGAGAATCCGGGCCACCGTAGATGTCCACGTGAACCGGATATTTCTTCGCCGCATCAAAATCCTTAGGATAGACGATCATCGCCGGAAGCACAAGTCCGTCCTTGGTCGTCATCGTAATATGCTCTGGGAGAGCGTAATTCGAGGCATCAAAATCCACACCGGCCATATCCGCCACCTTGAAGGACTTCGCAGTCTTCTTCAAATCATAGATCCATACCTGCGACGGAGTTCTGGAATTGCTGGCCAAAGCGATGGCGTACCTCTGATCCGGCGAGACCTTGACGGAAGCGACATTCATCGAAGGATCCGAAATATTCCTAATAACTCCTTTGCATACTGAATATAGCCCGCTACGCACACGGGAGTCACGCTCGGCGACGAAAAGCACCTCCGAAGAACCGCCGTCGAACCCTCTGCCCGCCTTGCCTTCCTTTACGTCCACAAGCGACATCCTCCAGTTCTCCCCATCAGTCAACCTTTTCAGAACAGAGCCGTCATAAGAGAGGTAATATATTTGCTGCCAATCGGTTTCAAACGAACGGACCATATAGATTCCGTCCCTTCCGAACAGCATCCCGTCAATCCAGTCCAGCCACGTCTTGTAGGTCTCGTGGTAGATGTGCTTCTTCGAACCGTCCACAGGCGATACGGCGTAAAGGTCGAGTGTGTTCTGCGTCCTCGGTTCTCTCTGAATATAAAAGGCCTCGCTGTCGGCTCCCCAGAACGGCGTTCCGAAATACTGGTCGTCATTCTCGTCGAAGTCCGCCCAAGCGGTGAAGCCATTTTGAATATTCACGATTCCGATCCGCACCTTAGGATTGTTGTCGCCGCACTTAGGGTAGCGCGTCATACGGACCGAGCCTCCCGTCGGGGACACGTTCGGCAAAGCCACCGCCGCCCCGGCGTTCTGTGAATATGCCAGCCCCATCCCCGAACGGTCAGCGTCCTCCGCGAACGGTGAATATATCGGGAAGACCGGAACCTCCGAATTGTCAAAGCGATAGAATCCTATCTTCTTGGAGTCCGGCGACCACCAAAAGGCGCAGTAATGAGTCGGTCGTCCCAGAATCTCCTCGTAGTACACCCATGAAGAGTACCCGTTCAGAATCACATCCGACCCGTCGAACGTCAGCTGGGTCTCCCCTTTCGTCGCGATGTCCACGACCCAAAGGTTGTTGTCCCTGGTGAACGCCATCTTCGTGGAGTCCGGTGAATATGTCAGGTTGACAGCCCCGTCCGGCCTGAACGGGAAATCCGTGAACTTCGCAGGATAGTTTATCCCATCCGTAATCTTTCCGGTCACAGCATTGACAGAGAAGTCTTTAGCCCCCGTGAAAGAGTAATCGTAAGTCAACGCAACCTCGTTCTTTCCCACCCATTTCCAAGCGGAAGGAACATCATTGAAATCCTTGGCCGAGGCGGCCACGGACACCAGTAAAACCAGAGCGGTCAAACACTTTTTCATATTCATAAATCTTTTTTCAAATCAACATCACAATTTATGGATAATTTTCCCATTCCGCAACAGTTGGTCAATAGAGAAGGCCGAAAAACCAGATAGGGATGACATTGGCATAGCCGGTCTCTATGTCATCCTTTACGACATACCCCTCGTCCGCATTCTCTATCTGCTTTTTTCCCTTATTTTTTCCCTTATTCTTTCCCCCAATCTCAAATGTTCGGCCATCTATCTCAAAGTCAGAGATTTTCGAACTGATCACATCGCTGATGACTCTGGTCTGATTCATAAAGAATGTCTCATGCACATTACCTACATCGGCCTTGTCCGGTTCCAGAACGTAAATCAAGTTCGGGTTGTCAAGGTATAGTTTCTCGACTTTCCCAAGTCCTCTTATTCCTCCCGTCTTGTCTCTCAACTGGGAAATCATACCAGCCTCTTCAATGTAAATGAGATAATCAGAGACATCGTTACGAAAACAATGCAATTATATTTAATATTTGCATAAAATTAGAGCATTATTTCCATAAATCTGCACCAAACCAGTGCAAATCACCCTACTACAAATGAACCTTGTACCCATTCTGTCTCACATCATTTATCTTCCACGAAGACGCGTTGGATGAATCATGCTTTGTTCCGATGGTGTAGGTGTCACCGTTGCGGTGTACAGCCCATTCGACTTTTGTTTTGTCCGACGCGAATTTGAACACCTTGAATATGTCATTGATTCCGGTCTTTGAGGTATGGCTGCTTACCTTCGCCCCTCCATCCACCTTGGCCTCTGTTTTGGTCAGATCGTCAAGGATGCTCCGGCCAGAGACCGAGACATAGTCATCAGACAATAGGCCATCATTATTCACATAATAAAGCCGGTGGTCATCACTTTCCTTTACCCATACCACATTTCCCTTTTCGTCCATAGTCCATATATCCATTCCATTAGGGTCAATGATACTTATTGGATTCCCGAGGCAATAGGCATACGGGCTGATGCCGTAATACTTCTCGGACAGCGGGTCGGCGGCGGTCCAGCGGGCGATGGCCGGGTTGTACATCCTGGCGCCGATGTCGAGAAAAGGGATGCCCGCGCCGAGGAACGACTGATCCTCCTTGCCGGAGAAGAGCCAGCGGTTCGGGGAGGATGTGGAGGCCACCGAGGTTGCCGGGGCTACCGGGGCGACGGCTGGCTCCGAGGCATGTTGTGACCCTCCAACGGGTTCGGAGACCGGAGCAGTCACCTGAATCCGCTTGCCGAACGGGTAGTAGTCGCTGGTCTCGACGACAGTACCGGTGTCGCCGTCTATGACGGCGCGCAGCTTCGTGCCGTCATAGACGTGCGTGTAGTGAAGCTGGTCTCCGGAAGCGGCACCGATCTCACCTGCAAGGTTCAGATGATTGTAACTGGGGTTCAAGCCAAGCCTGCCGATACTGTCATACGCATAACTTACCGTGTTGGAGGCGCTCAGCCCGTTGCCTGCCGAAAGGATCATCGTCTGGTTGGCACAACTTCTACCACTATGATCGTTATTTACAATGATTCCATTCATTTCGAAAAACTTTAAGGATCCAACCTGTTTTTGATAACCTTTTACTCCATATCGGTGTCAATTTGATAATATTGATAGTGTTATATGGCGACCTGTCATCGTACATTAGTAACTCGAAATCCGGATTATTGTAATTAGGAGAATCCCCTATATTATATTCAGGGAACTCTCGTGGGCCTGACCAATTCTCAACAGAATGAAACAGCATAAATCTTAACGATTCACTATGAACTTTTGTTATCGCATCCACTCCGCCTTGAATATAGATGATATTCGAACCATTTGGCTTTTTGCTGAACCCTTGAGCGGGAAAACTCCTATGCATCCAATTATAGACATAGTCAGGAGCAGTCGGGACAAACTGTAATGTAAGGAACTGATTCCTGCCATAATTCTTGCATCTTATCCAATTGGTCGCAGTAGTTGGACCCGAGATGTGATCTTTGTTGAAGAAAAGATAATAGTTGTTGGAAATAGGTGATAAGCAAACGCTTATGTATAACTTCTCCGAAGGGATATAGTACATGCATTCTCTCCCGCCCCAACTATTAAATAAATATAGGACTGCGATAATGAAAACCAACAATTTGGCTATTCCGCTCTTTTTCATTATGATCAATATGCTAATATTCCCTTAATCAACAACTTGCGCCATGCTTGACAGAAAGAACCCAAATCGTGATACTTTTCGTTCTTTAACTGTTGAAAGATTCTCCCCATATAGGCTGCCTTTATAAGCGACATTGGCCGTCTGGAGTTCATTGCTTAAGAAAACAGCCACCTTGCATGAATCTCTGAAATGGCTTTGTACTTCATATAAATCAGGGTGTTTAAGAATAAAGGATACTTTATCATTGGATACCTTCCTTTTGTCTTGTCCATTAGAAACCAAAGACAATGATTCCCCACGCCATGGTTCGTTGCACGAGATGTAACAAGTATTGGATTGTGTGAAAAAAAGTTGAAGATCGCAATAGCCTTTCTGATTCTTCGACAGTCCGCTTCTACTCTTGTTGATTTGCAGGATGTCTGAGCAACTTGAATGTTCAGGCATGGTTCCACGCTCAAAATAGATTAAAGCACAAGTGTCCTTCGCGCCATAACATATCTCCATATATGTGTCAATGCTTGGTAAGTAATAGACTCCGTTATATTCGACCGTTTTACAGAGATTCTCATACATGATCTCAAAGACCATCTCAAGTAAAAACGCAACTGTCAAGGCGGTTATGCCGTAACCGCATATTCTTGCTATCTTTGGTATCACGTGTGTCACGCTATTTGTCATATAAATACCAGTTAATTCTGCGTTTATGGTTATAATTAAGATACCCTCTTGTCCATACATAATATTCAGGAACTCTTGTCGATAGGCTTTCCCGTCGAAAACCTGTCTTTATGTTGTCTGAAATACTTGAACTGAGTATATTGGACAGTATTTGGTAGCCATCAAAAGCTGCTCTTGCGGATATCCATCCTATTCCATTAGCCCCGGCGACATAGCCGGCGGCAATATTACCGATATCTCTTGCAGAAGCGTATATGTTTTTCTCATCAGAGCCTTTGCCTATCGGCATACCACGATAAGGATCTGGTTTGGATCCGAGGATAGACGTAGACTCCCCATTGCTGACTTTAAAGTCATATTTATGGCCATTTCTAGCATTAGTCATATAATCAATTAGTTCCGGCTGCCACTTATCGTAAAACATTTGTAGAAAAGAACTTCCGCTATTATCTTCCGTATTGATCACACTGCCTACGGCCCATGCTCCACCATTTTTGGCATCGAAATTATAAAATGAGTATGGAGAAACCGTTTGACCAATAGATTCTCCCCTCTGCCAGACCCCATTGTCATCTTCGTAAGTCTCATATATATTAGAATCATTATCAAAGGGATCCCCTTTATCCGTAACTATAAATGTACCATTCATCCCACGTGTAACCCAGGTGCTTTCACCATTAGGATCGATTATGCTTATTGGATTTCCGAGGCAATAGACATACGGGCTGATGCCGTAATACTTCTCGGACAGAGGGTCGGCGGCGGTCCAGCGGGCGATGGCCGGGTTGTACATCCTGGCGCCGAAGTCGAGAAAAGGGATGCTGGCGTTCAGGATGGACTGGGACTCCTTGCCGGAGAAGTGCCAGCGGTTGGAGATGGTCGCCGAACTGGTTGTAGCTCTGGCCGAAATTGTTGTATATGATCGTTTAGATGCCATGAAAAAAACGGTTGACAAATACCCATTCTTTGCGAGCACAAGAATATTCATAATCACTTTTTTGCCAAGTACATAATGCCAATGACACCTTGTTTTTAGACACGACTTTTACGATTCTTTCCGTCACAGTTATTGATAACATGTCGTTTATTAGCTCTATGCTGACAAACAACGTTGGCACACCACATTTCAGTTTCCTTCTATAATTCTTGTCATAATTATCTAATCCTTGCATACTGAACCTTATGACTGTGTAGTTGGATATTTTCAGGCTATCTGCATCAAAGTTAATGGGAAGCCCGTCAACACATAGGTAAAGTACGTTCCCTGTGTTTTCTATAGACTTTGACCGATTGGTTTGGTTGCCTACTACAAAAAATTCTATTTCCGTACATATTAGTGAGTTTATTGTATTCTGACCAAATGACCTTGATGCATTTGATAATAATATCATTACTATCAGAAAGAGTATTCTATGTGTGTTCATCTTTGTTTGGGTTTGACGAAATATTTTAAAGGAATTACAGCTTGTATTCCAGCCGACGTATACACATATACATTTGAATCAGACCGACCAAATACATAATGTGTGAATTGTCCTGCATTGTTTATATCTATAGTGGAAGGACATTGGGAAAACGAATAGATTATTTGTGCTGTTTTCACATTAATTGTATTCGTAGAAGATGACCTATTCTCAATAATAGTTCCACTTGGATGGCTATGAAAAGTAGACTTGTCTGACGGCAACATAATGGTTGCCATTGATTGTGTTTTAGGATTAGATAATAGTCCAGACTCTACTTCTACTACATTCCCATTACTGATGTAGCCACCATATTCCATATTATTGCTTGTTGGTTCACCTCCTTTCCCGTTATCTTTACTTATTATAGACACCATTCGCTCACGATTACTTTCTGAGCTTTCTATTTGTATGGAATTTGAATATGCTATATTGCTTTCTTGGAAAGCTTTTGCATATCCTGAATTCTTCTTGATGAATCTAACGGTGGCAGTTATCTCTTTTTTTGAAATACCGGAGCCTGGAATCCGAGTCTCACCATTGTAAAAATAGGTTTCAAATGTCTTTACGACATAAACCTTGTTATCATTCTTTGCGTCATTACCTATAATCTTTCCATTATGCCAAAAGTCAGCCGCTCCATTTATATCTATAAAGTTTACAGGGCTGCTATGGCAGAATGAATACGGGCTGATGCCGTAGTATTTCTCGGACAGCGGGTCGGCGGCGGAGGTCTCACGTGCTATCCTGCCGGCGGAGGTCACGGCGCAGTCAAGGGTTATAACCGGAGAGTCTGATTGACCTACGGTCTGGGCGTATATCAGGGAACCTCTGTACTGGTAGCCGTTGCCGCCGCCGTCCAACGCGCGCAGTTTCGTGCCGTCAGCAAGATATTCATACTCACCCAAAGTGGCTCCGCCGGTGTTTTGCCTATCTTGCGCTCTAATTTTTGCAGGTTTATGACTACAAGATAAGCATTCCTGCAAATATATTTCTTCTCTCATTGCCGCACAACTATTCTTTTATCTACATTTGTACCAATTACCATCTATATGGCTCAATGTCTTGTCTCCGATATGAATATAGTTTATGTCTAAGACTTTTATAAGTCCTAACGTTTCAACGTCATCCAAATACACCATAATGTTCCCTGCAAGATCTACATCAATCCTGGGCACGCAATATTTGCTAAATTGCATTGCTATATTTTGAAGGGCGCTTGTGTCTTCAATTGATGTTGAAGTACCCAATGTCCATCCTTCTGTTGTCAATATGGAATGATCATGCCGATTTATATCTACTATATAATAACCAGAATGATTGTTGTCATAGTTCTGAGATTTGACAAAGACAGTAATCTCACTCATGTTCCCGCTTCGCACAAAAACGACTGTGTTCTTCGGAAACGGAGACTCCGTCGTGTCAAGCCTTCTGATCAGATCATGAACAAAAGCCTCTCTCTTTTGGTGATTTACAGTTCTTACAAGTAAAACGACTATAACAATTGATAAGACAGTTGTGACAAAAGCCTTACCACATTTAGAAACGCTTGACATAACTAATATGGTTTCTGTGAATATGCCCTATAGTACATCTCTTTATAATGATGCTGTCTGGCATGGCGCACTCCCATTCTAATAGAAAACTGATCATCATTAGAATCGAACTGTGGTTTATAATTATTAGAACCTGGATTGAAAATACTATTAAACTGCGATCCCATTCTTAATTCAAAAGATGTAAGCCCTAACGCTTTTCCTCCGGCCCCAAATAAGAAATTGCCAAAATTCATGTGGTTATGTGCCACTCCATCAATCAAAAATAATACCGGGCTTGGGGCATCCAAAGGATCCGTGGAAACACCTTCATATTGATCAGGAATTGCATTATATGAAAAGTCCATTTTATGGCCACCTTTCCCTTCATGTAAAACATACGAGTATCTGTCCAGTAATGTGTTATTGGCCGTTTTATTCTTCTCGTCAAAAACTCCAGCCTTAGAAAGCATTGAGACAACGTCCTTTTCCTCAACGAATTGTATTTTTTGCAAAGTACCATTCTTAAGGTCCTTTACATCGTTTTTTGGATCAGCAAACTTAAACGACAGGATAACTTCATTCTGATCATTTACAATTCGACCAGTTCGTCCATGCCATAGGTTGTGCCACCAATTATCATCTACTGTTCGCTTATAATTGCCTTCTACATCAAATTCAGAATAACTATTCCCCGCTATATCCGTAAACAATATAGGATTATTAGCACAGTAGACATACGGGCTGATGCCGTAGTACTTCTCTGCCAGCGGGTCGGCGGCGGTCCAGCGGGCGATGGCCGGGTTGTACATCCTGGCGCCGAAGTCGAGGAGAGGGATGCTGGCGTTCAGGATGGACTGGGACTCCTTGCCGAAGAAGCGCCAGCGGTTCGGAGAGATCACTGTATGTGTGGTTCTACAGGGCTTGTCAACCATTGAAGCAATTATGACTCTGTCTCTTTTTGGGTTTCCACAATGAGAGGGAAACTTTGCATTATTATCATTGGGTCTTGAGTGAGTTTATTACCGAGTCCAAACACTCGACATTCCTGTCGTTTGTAAACTCCACTCGCAAACTGTCCCCATTTATAATGTAACTTCTCAGATAAGGTATTATCCCCCCTGTCACGTCCATGTCACAACTATACCGGTCCATATATAATTTAAAGTCCAAACTATCTATAAACTGACTATCCAAGAATTGATCGAGCGGGAAATGTCCATGACTGTTTACTGCGACTAAGGTCTTGTTTACATATTTGGCACCAATATCAACCTTATCATTAAAAAATATCTTACCCATTCCTATGCTTATAGGAGGGGCAATACCATGTCGCCCGGAGAAATTTATGATTGTATCATTATCGTTGACAATAAATGACACTGTTATAATGTCTCTGGAATGTATTGAATCCTGAACTCTGTGATATTTTTTACCAGGCAATGCAAGGATAAAGAAATCACTGGTGTCGATTAATTCATAAAAACTTTCCAAAGAGTCTTGAAGCATGGCGGACTTGAATATCCTTTCTAATTTAGGACAACTATCTCTTATATCGATAACTCTATTTGCCCCAGAATGACGAACAGGGCCGCCGCACATATGAAGGCAACCGATCATTGTCATGGTCGTGAATAGTGAATAAATTCTCATTACCTATTGTTTAATGTTCCGAAATAAAAACTTTTGTAACTCCTAATGGATCTAACAAATGAAGCATTATAATAACCTACATAATAAAGCCGGTGGTCATCACTTTCCCTTGTCCATACCACATTACCTCTTTCATCTATGGTCATAATGATTCTACGTATGCGTTTTCATTTACCGAAAGACCTCCTGCAATTTTTTTACCGTATCTAAATATTCAACCTTTTTCTCGTTAGAAAATACCAATTCCAGATTTTCTCCATTATAAACATATTCCTTAAAAAACGGAAGAACATTCCCATTATAGTCGGGTGATCTCACAATTATTGAATCATATTGTTCCAAGCTCAATCCGCTCAAAAACAAGCTGTCAAAGACAGAATCAACAACTATGCTACCATAGGAATTGACCGCAACCATCATATTATTGACACGCTTTGCACCGACTGCGATATCTTTGATAAATATCTTGTGAATTTTGTGGCTTGCCGGAAAACCTATAAAGCCATCAATCCCTCCATAAAAATTTATAATTGTGTCATTGTCGTTTGTGAAACAGCATAATGTGACCACATTATAAGAATGATCCGACTTTGTGTAACGGCAATATTTTCCTGGAGATTTAGAAACAACATAATAATCAGACGTGTCAACCAGCCTCAAAAAGTTCATCAATGAGTCTTGAAGCCTGTCGGAAATGAATACCCTTTCAATCGAGGAACTGTCCTTGTCATTGGCATCATCTCTTGCCTCGGAATTGCGGATAGGATTACCGCACATCTGGCAGCATAGCACTACCAATAGTAGCAATAATATCGGTTCTCTCATCTTTCTATTTTTGCTCAATGTGCCTAAGCAACCCATTACTCTTATTCGTTCCAAACAATAATATTCTGACTACACAGAATTCACTTGCCAGCAAACGGATGAATCAAACAACTGTTGTGATATGGAATTACTTATTAATTATCAACTAAAGTATAACCTCTTAATGTATTAAGATGACATCTATCAGTTATATTAGTATATATAGTTCTTATGCCATACTCATTAACATCTAATGACATAACATAAGGGATTGCATAACCATCTTTACATCGGCCATCTAAGCGGGCATACATTAGCGTATCCAACTTAACCATAAACAAAGGGTCAAAAATGTCAGCCAAAGGAAAATCCCCGATGTAATTCAACGCATATATCATTCCGCTTGAAGGAAAAGCACCAGCACTTGATTCAACAGTATATACCAAACAAGACTCGTAATCCACAAATCCATATATGTAGTCACAAGCAGCTATATGAATGATAGTGTCTTTGTTTTTCAAAAAGCAAGAGATCGTGATGATGGAGTCAGATGCATCTATATTAGAAATCAAATATTCCAACGAATCTTGAAGCCTGTCTGAAATGAACACCTTTTCCATTGAAGGACTGTCCTTGTCATCAACTATTTTACCTACTCTCGAATTGTGAATATGGTTGCCACACATCTGACCACACAATACTATTGATAAGAAGAATACTATCTTTTTCATACTATTTCTTATTTATTGTACCAAAATAGACCCCCCTATAGTTCTTTATATCTTTAAAGCAATTGCATTATGATATCCAACATTATACAGTCTACCAGAATTCGGGAAATATACAGTAACTACTCAGGTACCCCGGCCATAGGCCGGTGGCTCTGCTCCCCTGTCAATAATGATTGAAGCAATGATGCTATGCCAGCGCAAGGGCCGCAATGAATGACCCTGAGGACCTCGAAGGGGTTCTGCCCGTTCTTGACCTCCGTCTGTATGACGGAGGCGACGGTGGCGTAGTTCTCCGCGCCGGATTCCGTGCGGAAGCATCCGCTGACCTTGAGTTTGGTCTTGGCCGGCCGCAAGGCCTTCTCGCTGTCGTTGTTCGTGGGCGGGACGGCGGGGTTCGTGAGGAAGGTGAAGATGTGGTCCCTGTGTTTGGCGATGCCTTTCTTGAGCTTGTCCAATTCGGTGTCTCCCCCGTCCTCTTTCGCGTAGACCGGCGGCCGCGCCAGCAGTTCGTCCAGCCGCGCCTCCATATTCTTCCGCGTCCCCGCCTCGACCTCCCCCTGGTTCCTACGGTGCACGAGTCCCGCAGGAGGTCAAGCATGTCCAGGCTCCAGGCGTCATCCGGGAAGGCCTGTGCCATGTAGGTGAGGTTCCGCAGCAGGTGGGCTATGCAGACCTGATGGTCTTCCATCCCGACGTCCCCCATGAAGTAGGCCGGCCAGCGGTCCGTCACCCAGACGGTCCCGCGCCGCTCCTCCGGCGAGAAGTTCCTGTTCACCACGTCGTGGCTCCTGCTTTTGTCAAAGGCCAGATAGGTCGCGGCCTTGTTCTGGAAGGCCCAGAGCCAGCTGTTCTTTCCGTTCACGTTGCCCCCCGTCTCATCCGCTCCGGCAACCTTTCCGGCCGCGACCTTCCTGCGGATCATCTCGTAAGGCTTCTTCGAGATCCTCTTCATGGTGTTCAGCATGTTGGACACGGTCCCCTCGCTGACGTGGAGCCCGAAGATGGTCTCGAACAGGTGCGTGAGCCGCTTGAACGGGACGTTCTGATAGGTGCTGAGGTACGAGGCGGGCGCCATGATGTTGGGGCCGAAGGATACCGGGGCGCTCACGTTCTCGGGGAACCTGCCCTTGCAGCAGTGGCCGCAGGAGCACTTCACCCGCATCTGGAGATGCCCCGTCACCGCCGCCATGATCGGAATCGGGATGTCCACCACCTGCCTCGTGGCGGCGATTGTCGCGGATTCCATGTCCAGCGGTTTGCCGCACACGGGACAGACGGCCGCGGGATACCGGCGCTCCGTCCCGGTCACATCCCCGGACTGCGGCCGCGTGCTGCCCTGATGCCCCCTCTGCCAGCCGGTCTTCCGGCCGGAGGGCTTCCGTTGGGATTGCGTGCGAGGAACGCCTATCGGGTTCCTGGAGGGAGGGACACTGCTGTTGGCGCTGGTCTTCGCAACGGGTTTGGCTCCGCCCTCAAGTTCCGCGATCTTGGCTTTGAGTTTCTCTATATCCTCGTCCCTGCGGACAAGATTGCGGTTCAGGACATCGACGACAAGGGTCTGCGCGTGAAGTTTCTCCGCGAGCTACGTGGAGTCGAGATCCTCGGCGGGCCCCATTTCCCGAAGGAGCAGCTTGCGTCTTCGGGTGAGTTTCACCTGGTCCGCCTCGATGCCCTGTCTCAATCCCGTATTGAAGTCCTTTTTCATACCACAAAAATAGTGAAAAGATTTGATGTATGCAAATCTAATAAATTGATCGCTAATGCGTTAAAGGTGGCTTCTATGATTTCTGGCAGAGCCGGAACCCCTTCGCGAGGGTACGCATCCACTTTTCCGCAAGTTTGCGCTTGCCGCTGATTTTCAGCGGTTTCCTTAAGCTTATTTTTTCGATTATTTTGATTTTTCTGCTATGCGGGCAGATAACAAGGCAGGCAGTTCGTCAGGTCGTCACCGTCCCTTGCCGTCCGCAGCCGATCCAAAAGGGATTTCAGATAGTCTTCCACGTTACGCCTCACCATCTTGCAGCTCTCGATCACAGAGTACATGAACGCGTTGTGCCTGGCCGACCTCTCGCTTCCGATGTTCCCGGCGTTCTTCAGGTTAATCTTTAGCCGACGCATCATCTGCTCGCTGAGGTTGTTCGACAGTTCCACGTCGCCACACTCAAGCACCCTCTTCATCGCAGGCCATTCGCCTATCGCATATTTCAGGGCCTTCCTCAGTAGTTCGCCGCAGCCCGCGAAGTCAGACTTCCGGAACACCTCCAGACGCTCCTCTATCCTCCTCATTATGTCAGCCGTGCTCCCCGGCTTAAGGCGCTCCGCAAGTCTTGCCGCCCCGGTCAGTCCATGCTCGGCGCAGTGGTGATCAACCGAGAACATCCTGCCGAACTCGTCTTCAGACCACATCGCCTCCGCCTCGCTCTCGATGACCGCCTCCACAAAGCCCCTGCGGATATGGACAAGGCATGCCGACCTGCGGCCTTTCTTCACACCTTCGCTTCTGACCCTTCCGCGGCTTCCCTGCTGTCGAATATCTTACAGACCACATATCCGTCCGTCGTGTAGAAGCCGAGGAAGCCATCGAGGAACGGACGGATGGCCGCCGCTCCGCGGCTTCCGTTCTCATACAGGAACCACGCCAGGTTCACGCTGTTCGCGCGGACGCCCCACATGTACCTGTTCTTGTAGTGGCGCTCCCGCGTCTCCCCGTCCGCGCACCCCACAAGCACGCGCGTCTCGTCAAGCATCAATATCCACGACTTGCGGACCTCCGCGCGCCAGCAATCCTCCAGCTTCGACGACAGCCACTCCATCGCGTTGTGGACATGCTCACCCAAAACACTGGGCGATATGTTCACTCCGCTGTGGTTGAGCTTCTGTACCACTTGCTCCAGCGGGGTGTGGTACAGATACTTCTCGCACAGGATGTTCGCCAGCATGTCCGTCCCGAACATGCAGTTCGGAACCGGGCGCCCTGCCTCCAACACGTCCGTGGTCTTGTACTCGTCCTCGGTCTTGCTACGCACATGGGCCGCCTCGTAAAGATGCTCCTCGTAGCGCTCAGGATAGCGGACCATTATCCGGCACCAGCTCTTATCCACCTCGCCGTCCTTTCCGGTACGGAAGTATTCCCCGTCCGACAGGGTGAAGTATTCCTCAAGCCTGTGGTACACGACATTCTCGTCCGACATGTACTGCGACGCCTTGCTGTAGTCGACACGCTCCACTGTCACCTCCGCTCCGGGATGCCTGCGCCTAAGCCGCTTCACCAGCCTTTCCGCGTCCACCGTGCCCACGTCGCCTGTAGTCCTCCCGGCGTCTTTCGCCTTCTGGCCCTCGGCGTCCACACATAGCCCTCCTTCTCGGATTCACGGTTCTCCCCGCGGCCGGATGGGCCATCGTCATCCCTGCCACGGCCGGCGTTGCGCTCGGACTTACGACCGAAGTTCCGGCCGCGCCAGCTTTTCGCCGAGCGCAGCGCCGCGTCACGTTCCTCCATGAGCTTCGCGATCTGCTCCTCGAAGGTCTTGGTGATACGGGACACGGCCTCGTCGATGAGTCGCTGCTGGTCAGAGCGGAGCGCCTCTATCTGATTCTCGTAGAAACGCTTCAGGTCCTCCCTGCCCTCGTCCGATATGCGCAGGTGCTCCTCCAGCGACCAGACAGTCCTGTTCAGGGAGTCTGTCCGGTCGCGCAGCTGGGCGATTGTGGCGTACGCCGCCTGGAGTTGGATTTCCGCGTTCATATCTTTCTCAAAGGTACTCATTTTCTTTGGGAATTGCAAGGAAATTGACAACTTATTTTATTAATATTCAGACTCTTAGAGAAGTCTAATCAATGTATTTTATCCGCACGTTGCCGCTTACGGAGGCCTCTGTCAGCAGAACGAGGTCCGACCAGCTGATTTTGCCGGAACGGCGGCTTTCGTCCATCACAGGCCTGAAGAATCGCCCGTTGTCAAGACGGATCTGCGTCAGCTCGTAGCGGTTGTGCTCGCGGACCAGGACCTTCTTTATGCGGGGGTTCCTGCCGCTGAACACGTAGACGCTCTTCGCGGTGTTCGGATTAAGCCTCATCTCATCGCGGACGATACCGCTCAGGCCGGATATTCCCTTGCGCAGGTCCACCTTCTCCCGATACAGGTAGATGGAATATTCACTTGACATCGTCACCATGGCGCCACTATCCAAGCATCTTCCTGACCCTGCCGAACAGCTCGCTGATGTCGCCCCGCACTGCGACAGCTCCATACCGTTCGTGAACCGCACACGCACGTCGCGGATGCCGGGCCTCCTTCCGGCATTCTGTCTACGACCAGCGGGATGAACCCGCCAGACGACTGGCGATCGTCGGCCTCCTTGAGGACGCTGTAATCTTTCTGGCCCCTGCGTGAATATTGCATGAACTTCTCATAGTCATACCCCTCCTCCTCGCAGAACTTCTTCATCGAGCGGCCACGGCCGTTCTGGTTGTAGTGCTTGAGCGCGAACGCGTAGTTGATTGTCGGTTCTTCCTTCATCTTTGGCTCCGTTTTTTTTTGATTTGAGACAAAGATGCGCAGACTTGTTCAGAATTCAATGCGGAAAAGTGGACGCGTACTCGCGAGGAGGACCGAATGAAAGTTTTTTGAGCGCTTCTGTGGAGTCCGCAGGGGGAGACTGTCTTAAAAGTTGTCCCCGACTCCTATGATCCAACAACGGCTGGTCTTCCATGCCCCGCAAGAAAGT
>OLYC01001001.1_pt1 | contig 21097 bp, 17 predicted proteins | sample 1674271 | NCBI WGS metagenome assembly OLYC01 (sample SAMEA103958154, study PRJEB25191) | human gut metagenome
GTTTGTCAGTGAATCCTAAAGATAGACATTTCTTCTGTTTATTGCAAATCGGTTCCACAGAAGGATCGCCTGATTCCGGAACAGGAATGAAAAGGTCATTTCAGTCAGCCCATACGTTACTCATCACAAGCGACTTTATGTCAATCAGAGACAATAAGTATCGTGACACGCTGAGCTGATTTCGACGAATCCTTTCCTGTGTCGCCGAGCGGCTGTCGATATGCCCGACTGCAATCGATGCCCTTTTTGCTCAGGTGACTGATAACGCTGTCAATGCGCAATTCACTGAGCTTCAGGTTATATCTGCTATCTCCACTGGCAGAAGCCTCTCCTGTAACAAACAACTCGTAGCCCTCCGTTGACTTTATCTTCCTTGCGAAATCATCGAGTTCTGTCTTGGCCTGCTTGCGTAACTTGCTGCTGTCGAAATCAAACATGACACAGATGTTGCCGAGGGTATCACGTGACATTTTCGGCTTCTCTTCCGATTGCGACTTGAGCGCCTCATTCTCCTTCTTGAGATCTTCCAATTCAGACTTCAGCCTGGACACTTCATTTTCGGAGTCCGCAAGGTCATCCTTCAGTGAATGAACTGAATCCTCACAATCTTCTTTAACAGCTTCATTCATGTCCCTCATTGCGGCCAGAGCATTCTCGGATTCACGTAATTTGCCGGACTTGCTCTTGTAGCCTGACTTTCCTCCGAGAAGATTCAGCCTCACGACCATGGACACGGTACCGATTCCTTTCGGGGCATTGTCGCACTTTAAAAGTCTCTTGTAATTGCCCTGTAATCCCAATGTCACGATAGGGCTCACGTCAAATTCCGCGGAAACCAGCATTGGAACATATCCTGTATTATAGTTGTGACGGGTATTTTCGGTCTTAAGCCAGATGTTGGTAGTTTCCTTGTACTTTTCTTTCCAGCGCTCATTGCCCATGGCGATATTATAGGTATTGCCCCTGGCGAAGAGCCAGCCGAAACCCGCTCCCGCATAGAGGTTGAAACGCTTGTCCGTCCGGTTTTTCCAGATTTCCATCACGTTGAACTCCAGCGTAAGGTCGGTGGCATGGTAATGTGTCCACATCTTGGTATAAGCGAGTCCGCCGGTTTTCTCAAGAAGATGCCTGTCCCCTGCCGGCGTACCGTCTATGTCCGGAATTATTTCTCCGGAGAAATCCCCCGAGAGATCCCCTGTGTGGGTGCCGTCAGTGTCAATGGTGCCATCCCCGGCAGGAGTGTCCAATGGCTGCAACTTATTGAACCTCAATTCTCTGGCATATTTGGAAAAGTCATAGTTCAGGCCGAGCCTGATCCATGGGCGTAAGTTGAAGGACACGCCCGCCCCGATTTCCGGGGAAACGCTTGTCCAGGGCGCAGCATTCACATTCGAAATGCCGATACCATGCGACATCGTGGCGCCGGCTTCTCCATACAGACTCCAGGTGCAAGTGCGATAAGTCCCGCTGCCGCGCTCCTGAGCCCCGATATCAATGATGGGCACGAACAGGATCGCTGTCAATGTCAATGTTAATGATCTTTTCATAATCAAGTGTTTAGCGGTTACTCGTCTTTCACGAATATAAAGTCTACACTTTTAACTTTATCTCCGGGAAGTTGGCCATTTGCCAGGCCTCTGTAGCCCCAGACGCCGGTTCTTCCTTTCTCGGCTTCGAAACGATGCTCGTATATGATTACGTTGGAATAATCATTAAACATGTCGCCGCTCGGTATTGATGACTCCGGCTTGACTTTGATTCCGGCTGTCTTATCTCCCTTATCTACGACGAAATAAGCATATCCTCTTCTATATGTTTTTTTGAGCAGGTAGCAAGTGTTGAAACCAACGTGCCTGTAGCGTGGAGCGTCGCTGTTCAATTCGAGGTCAATCGCAAGGAACAAATCGCTTGCACCTCTTATGGCATTCAAGCATCCGCCTTCCGTAATGGCCGGTCCATAGAAACTCGTAGACTCACTTCCGCTAAATGCATATTTGCCTGACGCTTGATGGTACCAGAACTTATATCGTGCAGGCAATGATGCCGGTATCAATTCCATAAGGGCTCGTACCACCTCATAGTTTTCGAAATTACTGTTCCAGAAGGTTGCGAGAACCAGCAGATAGTCATCACCGACCTCCAACAGTTCATCTTTGGTGAATTTATACGACGACAAACTGTTCAATGCTGTCAGTATAAGGTCTTGTTTGGCATTGACATCCACTATTCCTTTCTTGATTGCTTCATTGATGACGTTGAGCTTGGTTTTCATGTCCTCGTTTACTGTTTCGAGCGCCCCCTTGATGGCGTCGAGTTTTTCTTCAGTACTTTCTTTGATTTTTCCAAGTTGGTCAAACAGTTTGCCGAACAAATCCTCATACTTGAGGGCTCCGTTTTCATAGGCTTTCTTCAGGATGTCCGCCTGCTGGGTGATGGTCAATGTCTGATTATCGAGTGCATCATTGATGATCTTCAACTTTTCGGCAAGGGTCAATGTATTATCCTCAATCGCCTGGACGACTTCTGAATAATCATTGGTAACGGTGGTGGTGAAGTTGATGTTCGGTGCGTCATATTCGCACGAAACTGCAGATGCCAGCAAAGTACATACTGCAAGGGAAATAAAGAATCGTTTCATAATATCAGCTGTTTGTTAGCAAGTGATTTTTAAACTGCATTTAAAAAATGCTCTGTACAAAGAAAGCAAAGAGAATTCATTTCGGGCCGATTTCCGATGACAAAAAGCGTTTCAATTGTCAGAATCGCACATCTTTGTCGTTTAGGCTATTTTTCCGCCATCGCGTCAACTGGATTTCCGCCATCTGGCAGGCATACATCCGGCGTTTTCCTTGAAGATGCGGATGACCCTGTGATAGGTCCGCAGCGTTCCAGTTCCTTGTCCAGTTCGTTGAGCACAACAATGTTGCTCAACAGCGGACTGAGTGGGCCGCCTCGCGGCGGACACCCTTGCCCTTGGCTGTAACCTTCCCGGCGGGACGCGGACACGCTCCATTTTTAGAGACATTGATTATCAATAAGTTACAAAACGCAGCGTGGAAACGCAGCCAAAAAGAGTCTACGTTTCCACGCCCCATCTTAAAAGATATCTGATTATCAATCAGTTACATTTCACCCCCGTGGCCGCGTCCCGCCATTTATCTCGCCATTCATCGCACGCCCGCCATAGCCGTGCAGCACCATAACCAGAGGTGCGTCCGGAACGATTCCCTCGGGAATATAAAGCAAGTACTCGCGGTCCATCCCCCAATGCCGGAAAAAATGATGCTCCTCTGTTCTTGTCAATGCCGATGCGACAAACGAGATACTCATCGCCACGATAAAGGTCAATGACTTCCTGACGTATTTTTCAAACATAATATCTGTGTGTTTTTACCCCATTTGCAGACAAAGTTATTCATAGACACACAGATATCCAAGAAAAAAATCACCCCACGAACCACGTGGCAAGCCGATTTTTTATTTCTTGTTAAAACATTTGTTAAACATCGGAACAAGAAACGGAGCGCGTGAAGCGCGAATTTACTTTCCAATATCCAGTTTTAAAGCTACCGATACGTTCCAGATATCCAGTCTTTTTTAGGAATGCTATTTCTCGTTTGATTGTAGCATCTGCTAATCCCGTCTTTTCGCATATTCTTTCCCTACTCAGACTTTTGTCCTCAGCAAACATTTGCAAAATCAGTTCCTGCCTTTCGGTCAATTTTACTGGGTCATTTACTGGGTCATTTACTGGGTCATTTACTGGGTCAGGTTGAACATGCAGGGTTAATTTCACTTGCATCAGTTCCGGTTGTTCCTGAAGTTCTGGCTTGAGCCAGTGTTTTTCATTCCAAGCATTGAGAATGAGTGGAAAGCCAGAACCAAGGTTCTCACCATAGCCAATCATTCGGAACATATTCTGCATTCGTTGGTTCCTGGCTTTTGACTCTCCACCATGATAAATCTGCTCTAACGGCAATTTCAATAAACCAGGATTGGTAAGAACGATGCAATCATCATACTTTTCAATTCTCAGGAGTCCGTTTACCATGAAATCCGCGTGTATTATCATGTTTGTCACCGCCTCGCGTACCGCCTTATGCTGCGGGGTGTCGTCATTTCTAACAACACCTTCCATATTGAACGGGCGCGGCAAGTCACTTGTCAGTTTCGGCAGCACGGTCCTTATAAAGTTAAAAAGGTTGTTTTCCCATGTCCCATCATACGTAAGACGGTCGCTATATCGCTGGTCACCAATCAAATGAGACTTATCAATATAGTCCATACGCAAGTTGTCAAACCTTTCCCGAATAGGTAGGCCTTTACCGAACACCAACAGACCTGCCATTGTCAATGCTTCCACCCCATCCTTGCGGTTGATGGCATAACCACCAAGTTGTTTTAGAAATTCCTTATTGTCAAGCCCATTCCAAACATGGTCCTGGTTATTTGTCTTGAACATGATACGATATCGCTCCAGGGTCGGAATGTCGATATCATCCATCGTGTAATACTCTAAAATCATTCGGTCGTTACCGGCTTCATTAGCGTCGCGGAGCATCATCTTCAATTCTTGCTCTGAACAATGATAGTCGCCTTCATGATTACGCTTAAAGGTCCCTTTCGACAGGTTGCCATTGATGTAGATGGGACGTATGGTATAATCTGCACGAGGCACGTTAATAGCAACAATTGCTTTGCCTTCGACATCTATGGTTTGAACATCGTCATCTTTCAAGAGGTTTACATTAACCTTCTCCTTGTTATTGACAATATCCCACAAGTTCTTACGAATCTTATCGGCATCGTCAACACCGATTATCTCAAACCTTTTGGCCTTATCCAGCTCATCCATATGCTCTACCACACCTAGCAGTATCGTTCCGCCGTATGTGTTGGCGAAAGCTGAATAGGTTTCCCATAGAGAAGCCGGTAATCCATTTGACGCCCTTTTGCATTCAAGCGTTACACGCTCACCACCAGATAGAAGTTTATGTATATCCATGACTCTAATTTTCAACAAATTTATAAACGCAACTATATTTCTCGATATTTCAGATGATAAATATTATTCCAGTCTTTCTCCATCTGGTAAAATTTGGTTTTTTCATCAGAGAGAATACTTCTAACCGTGTCGATATCCCGCTTAGGGCAATTCATTCCGAAAAACACTCGTGAAATATACGATCCATCATCAAGTTTAATGGGAATAAAATCATCTTTACGATCAGACGCAAATGATATTAAGCGCACTTCGTTTTCGTATTTCCAAGCATTGCATTTTCGAAGAAGCCCGATATCAGTCGTCATCTGTTTACTTTTAATTGATAAAGGCTCACGTTTATAAATCACTTTGCGAAAACGAAGAACTGAATCATCATTCGTCTGATTCATGAATTTATCAGAGAATCGATACTCCAAACACATTCCGCGATGGCTATCTGCATAATGCGACCACATCAAGATATTAGATACAGGACTCTTCTTCGTTTTATCATTCACGAAACAACGTATTCGAACATTTCCCATCGCTTCCAGCATAGGCTTAATATGCTTTCTTTCCTTGTCATTATTTTGGTCATAGTAATCTAACCATTGAAGGTAAATGGTATCGAACGGATCATTCATTACTTTCGGATGACTGACAGTAATTTCCTTGTTAATGATATCCATCAACGAATATTTACCTATAGGCCTGAATGACAATAGTTTATTGCAAATGCTTTCAGGTTTAATGTTGAAATGCATAGCGAGGTACCGACTATACGCATTTACAGAATCCGCATAGCGATCCGCATTTGCGTATATCTCTCCGGCTAGCCCCCACAAACACATTTGCAGTTCGTTTTCAGTTGCAGGCCTTTCCTCCACAAGTTTGCTTACCGCCTCATCAACACATGATACGGCGGCATCTATTCTATTCAAAGAGTAATTACGCCTGGCATGATAATAAGGTGAAACGAAACTCGGAATATTACTATAATTATCTAAAACAGAATCAATTGCTGACAACTCTTGTCCTTTCTTTGATATTCGGTCCAGTTTCTCAATTGTTTCTTTCGACAATTCAACAACAGAATCATAGCAAAACGCCCCGTCTCTAGTAATTATTGTCGGTTTATCATTTTTCTCCTCCATATCTCTACCATTAATTTATGTCTTGTGCAAATCGCTGCGCAGCAGGCATCTTCCTATAGGCTTTTCAAACGCTCAAGAAACTTATCTTTGGTTAATGCCCCCTCGACTTCTTGTTTGTCAAATACCATATAGTATCTATACTGATCTCCTGCTTTATTCTGCCAATAACTGCCTAACTCAATCTTGAGTTTACTATCACTATTATCTCTATTGAAACCATATTTGTGAGTAAGCACACGATATGGCACATCCTTATGATGTGTCACAACCTTGTCCTTTCCAATCCAGGTAAGTGTTGGCATATATAAATATTATATTTTGTATTCTTTACGCAGTGGAACACTTTTTCACTTTAACGCATAACACAAACTCATAGTTGTGTAATTAAATTGAGTTATCCACGTACTCATACAAAAATAACGATTTTTCAACACTTTCCGTAAAATTAGTCCGGTAATATCTGCAACTTCATGCAATCATATTGCCCAAAAAGATCTCCTCACTCCACAACTCGACTGCCGAGTATTGTGATGATAATGAAGATACTGATGACATTACGTAGTAAGCACATTGTCATCAGTATCTTGTACCCGTTAGTCAAGTTAATGACGTTATCTGAGTTACTTGAGATGTTTGAGTTATTCAACACCATTTTTGACTAAGACATTTCTCGAACACTGTCACTTTTCCTTCAGCATTTCCTCCAGAAGCACGTCTGCGATGTCCACTTGGCGCTCACGTTGGTCGGGTGTGGCATTGCGTTCAAGGATGTCGGATATGGTGATGTCAAGCATCTGGTAGTTCTTCGCCTTCTTCCTCCATTCGTCGTAGCCGTCAATGTCTGGGAAGGCTGTCACTTTCCGGCCTTTCAGGACCATCAGTCTGTCATTGAACTGACTTTTGCCTCCTGTGGCCAGCCAGATGTATTCGGGGAGAAGGAGGGAACAGATGACTGCGGTCTTCTCCGACTCCACCAATGCCACATTGGCATTGACCTTATCCTGGAGCAGGTGCTCGCCGAACAGGCATTGGGCGAGTCTCCACTCCGGCGGAAGCAGGTGCGCAGCCTTGAGGTTGGTGTGCACCCACATTACCGGCGGGAAATGGTCATCCTTGATGCGGTGGCCGGTCTCCGGGTTGTAGGGGATAATTTTCCCGCCGCGGCAACGACACCGACAGGAATCGAATCCAACTGAATCACGGAAAGGCCGATTTTTTATTTCTTGTTAAACATTTGTTAAACATCAGAGCGGGAAACGGAATCCCGGGGGCGCACGGGAAAGCCATGTTTTCCGCTGGTCCGCACTTTTGTTGTAAGCGTCTCCGCGATTACGTGTTTGCCGGACTATTGTTATCCGCAAGCGTCTCCGGAATTTCGCCTGTTGTCGGGACGATGCCACATCAATTTTTGCAATAGTTTTATTTATAGATAGTTATCAAATTCCGTGTGGATTAGTGGCAAAAAAATCTTCGGAAATCCACGCTTAAAATAAACAATGCTTGATTATCAATGTGTTACAGAGAAGGCCGTGGCGTCGTCCCGCCGTCGGAATTCGTCCCGGTCGGCGTCCTTACAATTTCCGCAAGGAAACGTTTTATCACGGACAATTCACTGAATAGCAACTTCTCCGGAAAACATGGCGGTTTTCCGGAGAAGTCGGGTAACAGTCGGCATTGTCAATGTCCAGACAATGGTTTGATTCCTATCTGTAGAAAGTGTACGTAATGGTGCCACGCTGAAGGTTCGGGGCGTCAAAGTTAAAATTAAAGTCGGTTTTGAGTGCCGCTTTTTTGCAGGCTTCGATTACCTCCTCATCTGTAATCGTAGAAGCCGAGTTCAACTTGGCAGACTTCACGTCACCGCCAGTGCTTATCGCGATGTCAAGTTTGACAATTCCTTCAGCATTTCCACGCACTTCAGGCTCTTCGACACGGGTCCTGACATATCTGTCCTCCATCCGATAAGAAGACTTCACCTGAATCCTCAACGGCTCTTTGGAATTGGCCTTCTTGACGGCGCGGTATTCTTTGTGTGCGTCTGTGATGATTTCATCCATAAATGCAGATATGCTTGAAGCTGCCGATATCGTATTCTGCTCTGCTGCGGATGTGGTCATCGTCGACACGACGAGCAGCGAATCCAGAGCCTCATGCAAAATCGCGTTTTCTTCCTTAACCTGCTGGACATCACTATAGGCCTTATATGTGAAATATCCGAAGCAAAGGCATAGCAGTAAAGTCAAGAACTGCAAGAATTTTCCGTTTCCCATGGCTGTTGTCTATTAGTTTGTCAGTGAATCCTAAAGATAGACATTTCTTCTGTTTATTGCAAATCGGTTCTACAGAAGGAGCGCTCGCATCTGGAACAGGAATGAAAAGGTCAATGACTTTGACTCCTGGTCTGCCTTGGGCCAGGGTCGTCAACGGAGGCGAAATGGCAATCAAAAGCGGACAAATTGTCAGTCATGACCAATAGTGGATGAAATGTCAGAAATGGCATATAAGTTGCACGTCCTCAAGCGGCAACACCTTAATAAGGCGGTTATAAACAGAGTATTTTTAAATTTTACTAATTATGATTACCGAAAAATTACAGAATGCGGTAAACGATCAGATTACCGCTGAATTATGGTCTTCAAATCTGTATCTCCAGATGGCTTTCTACTTCGAGAAAGAAGGATGGAATGGTTTTGCACATTGGATGCACAAGCAATCTGATGAAGAAAGGGAGCATGCCATAAAGCTTGCCAACTATCTTGCAAAGCGTGGCGGTGAAGCTACGGTAAATATGATTGATGTCGTTCCTTCAGGTTGGGGCAGCGTCAAAGAAGTTTTTGCCAGTGTTGCGGATCATGAGCGTCACGTTTCAAAACTCATAGATGACCTTGTAGATGTGGCTGCCGCCGAGAACGACAAAGCAACTCAGGATTTTCTTTGGGGATTCGTCCGTGAGCAGGCCGAGGAAGAGGCTTCTGTCGATGCCATTGTAAACAAAATCGAAAGATGCGGCGAAAGCGGTCTTACCTTCCTGGATTCCGAACTCGCGAAAAGGTAAACATTGACCTGTAACCCAAAATATTAGCCTCGGCTGTCAATTCAGTCGAGGCTTTTTTGTCATTGATCTTCCCGACCATAATCCACATACGTAATTTTATCCGGATTACCCAATGACAAGAACATCAACACCAGATTTTTCATCGTTACAGTAGAGCATTTCCGTTTTTTTTCGTAGATTTGGTGATGCGGATAAAACTGCAACAAAAACGAAAAAAATACAAATGAAAACCCCAAACATTCTTATCCTATGCACGGCATTCCTCGCGAGTATGCCAAGTACAGATGCACAGTCATTTAAAGACGGTCTCAAAAGCCTCGGAGACAAAATCGGCAAACAAATCGTAAAGACGACCCAGTCTGTCAAGAACCAGACAACCACCAGCAAACCGACTACCAGCAAGCCGACCACTAGCAAGCCGACTACACAGAAGCCCGCCGCAAGCAAGACTTCCGACAGGGACAAGGCACTTCAGAAGCAGTACGATGCAACGATGGGAAATGCTCCTGAAATGGAAGATGAGGCACCTACAGTAAAACTTCCAAATGAGCACACGGCACTTTTCGCTCCGCTCGGATATCCTGTGGAGGCAGCATACGGAACACTTACGGTAAAGCCAAGCATGCCGCCCCAGAGCCCTGATGCCCAGGTGAACTGGTCCGAAAAACAGCCGTATATATTCAACTTGAACAATAAGAGTCTGGTAGATGAGTACCTCCTGCTGGATGACTGCTTCAAAAACGGATATTTCAAGACTCTTACTCCGGCACACGCGCGATATGAAAATGTGGAAGGAGAACTCTATGCACGTGCCAACGAGTTGAACAAACTTGTAGAATTGATGGCAGAAGCCAGAAGCGAGTACGGCAGCGAGTCTCCTCAATGGGTAATAAACGGATTGCACGACAAGATCGCGTCCATCCTCGAGGGCGATAAGTATAAGACTCTCATAAAGAGCTCAATATCCCCGTTTTTCACCGTCAAAGGACTCATCAATGACGAGACGAAGGAGTATTTCCAGAAACATGGCGGATATGAGAACGCTACCAAGGTAACTATGACCAAATGGGATCCGAAACCTGTAAAACAAAGCATCTCCACTTCAGGATCAAGCCAGAGCGGTACCATCGTAAGCGAGAACGCTTCCGGAGCAACCGTTGACATCGGCGGCATCATCTACATAGTCCACGCAAGCAAGGGTTTTGCCTTCGCTTCCGAGGCCGTGAACACCGCTGTAGCAGGCAAGGACATCGTCATGCCCGACTATATCAATTACAAAGGCAAGAGAATCCCTGTCACGGAAATGCGCGGTGATATTTTCTGGGGCAAACCTATAAAATCCATCAAACTGCCGTCAACATTGACAGAAATATCGAACGCCGCACTCAGGGAGACCGACATCAGCGAGATAGTGATTCCTGCATCGGTGAAAATCATTCAGGGTTCAGCCTTTTATGGTTGCAAGAATCTGAAGAAAGTCGTTTTCGAGAGCGACAAGATAGATGAACTGCATGGATGTTTCCAGAACTGCACCAGCCTCCAGACCATCAAACTTCCTCGTTATGTAGGACTTACAAGTTATGAGATGTTCAGCGGCTGTACAAATCTCACGAGCGTGACTCTGCCTGAGAACCTTACGGAAATCAAAGACGGAACATTCGAGAACTGCACGAAACTCACTACCATAAACATTCCTGCCAGTGTAACCAAAGTCGGCAGTCACGTATTTTCCGACAGCGGTGTGGTTTCCCTCGACCTTTCCCACGTTTTGGAAATCGGAGAATTCACATTCGACAATTGCAAGAGCCTCAAGAACTTGAAATTGAATTCCAAACTGAAAGATGACTTCCTTATGGAAATCTACCCGGACATGATGACCTGCCCTTACATGCAGGTCAAATGGGAGAACAACCAGTATGTATATCCTGCAGGACTTGAATTTGTAGATACCGAATAAAAACGACACCCTATGACTACGAAAGAAACAGCTAAATATGTGATTATGACAATGTTGTCAGTGGCGGCCATCTTGCTGCCACTGACGGCATCAGCCCAGGACAAACCAAAAATCAAAAGCATTGACCTTATCATTCCGGTCCCGAAACCCGGAACGGACCTTTGGGACGCGCGGGAGGTTCAGCCGACTTCGGCGACCACCGAATATGGCGACCTTGCCCCTACCGGAGATATCCAGCTTATGGAAGCGGATTATATCGGCGATTTCGTGGAGAAAGACAGCGGAGAGATGCTGTTCAAGAGCGGATTCGAGTATAAAGCCGTATTCAAGGTGATGATAAATCCGAGCGGAAAATACCAGACAGATTATTATTTCAAGAATAATGACTATGGTATCGACGGGAGCAGAATCAAGATTACCGTAAATGGAAAAGAGGCGAAAGTGAAGCCCAGCACCCCATATTTCATAGATATAGAGACGAGGGTTTTCGTAGGAGAAGGCGGGGCCGGATCTGACAGAGAAGCTGCGCTGAACATGAAATCAGATTATGAACTGAATAAAGACTCTTACCGCAGATCCCGCAAGGCCTACTCCATCGATGAAGCCAATGCTCTCAGCCCTGATTTCAATCCTTGGCCGCTGATTGTCATCAACGATTCGTATGCCCCGCGATTCTATGCCAACGTTGAAGGAGAATTCAAGGGACAGAAGACCATGCGCGTGACCAGGATAATAGTAGATACTGACAATGATTTCATCCAAGATTGCGCGGCAGGTGATGTAAACAACTTCATACAAGGAACTTACAACATTCGCGAAGTATGGCTGAGCCAGAAAGTGGACGTCCAGAAGTTCATCAGGACCATCTGTAATATCTATCAGGGTGAAAGGGATTTTTCAACAAGTATCTACCATCCGTATAACAGCTACCTGTGCCAGAATAAAAGGGCAACGATATTCATTCCGGAATCAGAAGCCGACAATGTAATGAAAATGGTTACCCGAGAAACTTGGTCATACCCTATATTGTTCACGATAAAGACATATCAGGGTGACGTATTCTCTGCTCAGAAAGCCGGAGCCGATGCCGCAAAACCTTTCTGCACGCATCATGTCTTCACGGAAAAAACAGCTTCCCCTGACAACATTTACAAGGATTATTCATGCAAGAATTTCACGTCGTACTATTATTCATGCAAATACTGCGGAAAATGCGAGCATAACCCTGCTCATACCTTCGAGATAAAATATACCGACTTCGATTACCCGCTGCACATATTCGAACAGCCTCTGGCCAATGACCAGGCATATATAGGCAAAAACTCCGCCGGACAGCACGTATGGTGGTACAGCTGCATCTGGTGCGGCATGTCAGAAGGATATGAACAGAAGCACTTTACAAAAGTCGCATGGAAAGCGACCGGAACTGAAATGAACTATGAAGACTTCAGGAAGGCCATGGCCGAACAGGCAGAAGGTTTCGAAACCGAGGCAAGACTTACCACTACAACGCAACCGGGAACGTTCATCCTTCCATACAAGTCAGACGCCAAGATGAGCACTGCTTTCCAGAGTTCGGTAAACTTCGCTTTGTGCGACGATCTTTTGGATGACGAAGTACTCGGAAAAGACTACACCGTACAGGCGACATTGCTTCAGGTAAGATCTCTCGCTGTACGTCTGGTAGAGGAACTTCTCGACCATGAAATCAAACTCGGCAAGAAACAGTCAGGCGACAAGTTCGTGGCGAAATGCGCTGCTCTCGGAATCAACGAAATCCCTTCGGCATCAGCTTCGGACAGCGACAAGGCCACCCGTCAGGATGTGGCTGCAATCCTCTACAAGGCATTGCGTTACATCGAGGATCAAGGTGTCTATGCCTATACGGAATTCGATAATGGACTGGACAAATACATTGACAAGAAAGATATCAACCCTGCCGCAGAGGAGGCCATGAGTTTCATGGAGGCACTCGGTCTGATCAAAGGCAAGACGTCCACGACCATCTGCCCTAAGGAAATCTGCTCCATCGAGCAGGCTATCGACGTGGCAGAAAAATGCACACATGCACATCAGCTCGGCTGGTATCAGGTGAGAGCATGGGGAGAAGGAGCCGGACGCGACTTTAAAGGTTGCGTTTACACAGGCCCGTCCGAAGGCTATTCGACATTCCAGACTTACGCACCGGGTGAAAGAGTGTGGGTTACAGGTCCGCGCATCGGCGGCATGTGGGAGTTCCTGCCTATCGTGGACAGATATACCGGCAAGACAGTATATGTGAAAGCCGAATGGTACACACCTGTAAGAAAACATGTGTTCACCTCGAAGAAGACCGTCAAGACCATAGAGTTCAAAGACTACTGGGACGGAACCGGCATGTGGAACCTGTAGGTTCACCTTTCTTCGCTCCAAGGTCAATGATACCTGCAAGTGTTCAGCCCCCTTGCAGGCTCGAAATTTGCGGCGAAAAATCTGACACAATTCCCAACACGAGAAAACATGAAAACGACAATATGGAAAGGCGCGGCTGACAGAAGCCTCCCGACAGTTTATATCCACTCGGTAGCCGGAGACGGGCACAACGTATGGAACAGGTGCAGAGAAATGGGATGCCCCGAATTCAACCTCGTATCCATACACGACTTCGACTTCGAAGGCGAACTGACACCATGGCCCGCACCGGGCGTCAGAAAGGGACTGCCGATGTTCAACGGCAATGCTGAAGCACACCTCGAAAAACTTCTGGACGAGATAATGCCGGAAGTGGAGAGAAACCTGCCACACCCGAGTTCTGTCAATGCCATTGCAGGATATTCATTGGCAGGGCTGTTCGCATTCTGGAGCCAATGGAAGACAGACGTATTCCACAGAGTCGGATGCGGGTCAGCCTCATTCTGGTACCCCGGTTTCATCGACTTCATGAAAACTCACAAGATCCTGAGAAAGCCTGATTACGTATATCTTTCATTGGGCGACAACGAAAGCAACACGAAACATCCCGTCATGAGCCGAGTGGGAGAATGCACAGACCAGGTCCTGTCATTCCTCGACAAGACCGGAATCGCGCACGACTTCGAGATAAACCCAGGAAACCACTTCTCCGACCCTGACGGAAGACTGGCAAAAGCCATCAAGGCTATTTTGAAGTAAGGAGAGTTTAACATTTTTTTGTATAATTTATTTTTGAGTTTGACAATCTTTGCTTTTACAGGACGCTCACGGCACTTCGGAGAGACCTCTCTGGGTTGGCATTCAGTTCCGAAAGGCTATTTTTATGTTTTTGGAGCTCAAATCTTCGGCTTGGTTTTTCAAAGTTACGAGGTTTTTTGGGAGTGGACATAGGAAAAAGTTGGAAACTTTCAACAGAATAATGACAGACGCGGATAGGGGGAGGTTGAGGTGGAAAATATGGGTAAAAAATATTATTCTTCAATATCAATCCACTCGCACGTTAGAAGGAGAAGGTAGGGCCAACACATAAGATGTTTCAAAAGATAGCTTTTATCATCGCAACGATTCGGTTTTATGTTGAAGAGTATTGAATTTTATCAATGCATGGCCTAACAATGACAATTACGAAATCATTATTTGCAATCATTTACAAAATAAGTTGTATATTTGTTAATTAAAGTTGTAAACTTTACCCTGTGTTAGGGAAGATTGGGTCGCTCCTATACAATGGTTGATTGCTTTGACGAATTATGTGATAAAATACGCCTTTAGACTAGTGCACATTGCCAATATTCCACATGTGCATTCTCATGGTTTTGTCCATAAGGACTCGCCAAATGCAGATCCCAACTACATTCCGATTGGTGACCAATCTGTAATATCTGTTCGCGAGACGAAGTCCATACAAGGTGGCGACATTATTGGCTCATACATTCCGTTTTATTTCGGACCCAGATCTCCAATGCTGTATGTCGTTCAACATGGTTATAATGGAGTAGAACAGTATGCTCCTCAAGATTTAGTGTATTGCGTAGTTCTACTCAGCGAGATAATTTTAAATCAAGTTGACTGCGTATTTACGGATGGTCATGCTTTAAACTGTTTGACACACACTTATTCTAAAGACTCTTTGCCCAAAATCAATGACATTATAAAATATACTGATGTCTACACCCGATATTGGAATTCGGAAGAGGACAGAGATTTAAAGCGCAGAAAGGAAGCCGAACTATTAGTTAAAGAAGAATTGGCTCCAACATATATAAAAGGGTACATCGTATACGATGAGAAATCAAAAGATAAACTCATCTATTGGGGAATTAATCCCAACATAATTATTGTAAAGAAAGATTATTACTTCTAGCCCATATGATACAGTTTACTAAAGGAAATCTACTTGAAAGCCCAGCCCAGGCTCTGGTGAACACTGTAAATACTGAAGGTGTTATGGGTAAAGGTATTGCTCTTCAGTTTAAAGAAATGTTCCCTGATAATTATCGGCTCTATCGGGATGCCTGTAAAAAGCATCTTGTAAATGTCGGGCAAATGTTTGTAACTAGTGAATCCACATTAACTGACACAAAAATCATAGTAAATTTCCCGACAAAAACAACATGGAAAAAACCTTCAGAATATTCGTATATCGAGGAAGGATTACGAGCATTAAGAAATGAAATTATTTCAAGAAACATCTCGTCAATTGCTATCCCACCTCTTGGTTCTCACAACGGTGGGCTTGACTGGCTCGTAGTCAAACAAATGATTATCAATTACCTTCAGAATCTTAACTGCCAAATATATATATACGAGCCCTCAGACGCTATCGTTGAAAAGATGAAGAGCGAAAGGGTAAAGTTAACCCCGGCTCGTGCAATGATGTTGGACGTGTTATGCGACATGGTTTCATATGGCGAATTTGCATCTGTATTTGCTGCAGAAAAAGCCGTATATTTCCTTCAAAGAAATGGCGCAAAGAATATTTTCAACATTGATTTTACAAGAAGTTTCTACGGTCCGTACTCTAAAGGAAAGATTGCCCACGTTCTTTACTATTTAAACGGCAGTTATGTTAGAGGAATGGGCGGCATGCAAACCAAACCATTTGATGAGATTTGGCTATTATCTGACACGTCAACTTCTGTATCAGATTATTTGAATTCTGAGGAGAATCAAAAATTTAAAGAGATCTCTGAACGAACCAAATTATTTTTAAGAGGCTATTACTCGACATATTCCCTGGAGCTATTATCAACAGTGGATTATATTCTCCTTAATGACAAACGTCTTGAACAATGGAAGAATATGAATAATTGTGATGTGATAGACTTGGTGAATGAGGATATCTCTCAATGGAGTCAAAGAAAAGAGGCCCTTTTTGCAGGCAGTAAATTTGTTCCCATTATTCTTAAACATCTGCGAGAAATGTAAGTCTCCGGTGAGGACGTGAGTTTAACATATTTTTGTATAATTAACTCTCAAGTTTGACGGTCTTTGCTTTTGCAGGGCGCCCGCGGCGCTTCGGAGCGACCTTTCTGGATCTGTATTCAGTTCCGCAACCTTCAGGAATGTCAAAGCGGAAGGCCTTGCAGATGTCTTTTTGTGCACCGACGAACTGAGTGATGAACTTGGCCCGTCCGTGATGCTCTATACAGCGGATCGACCGCATTTCATCAAGGATATCCTGAGTTGAAGCGAACTGTTTCTTGAGACCTGTCGTCTTCCAGACATGGCGCACGTATGAGCTTATTATCAGGGAGACGAAGCCAGATGTCTTCTTCACGTTCTCTATCTTCTCCTCATCGAAGCTGAAGGAAAGCAGTTTGCGGTCCTTCTTGTCATATGATACCTCATACCAGTTGTAGTTCTTCTTTATGGTCTCATCGTCGTCTACGCTCCCGTCGGCATCGAGTATCGACTGGAGGCTTCTGCGCCGTATCTCGACGGCGACCTCGAGTTCAGTCTGCTCCGCGGCCCTACGGAAGGGGTCGAAGAACAGGTCGAATCTCATGCGGTCGGCCTTGTGGACGGTGTCGCCGTTGCCACTCACGTCGTATTCCAGATCATACTGCTTGTAGTACAGCCTGCTCTCCGTGTCGAAAAGCATGTCCCCCGGCTTTCCGCCGATAGTCCCTAACTCGGCAATCCTGTCAAGGACAATCTTCTGGCGCATCTTGACGCATATTATCATCGGCTGGCTGCGGAGGATGTACTTCTCGAGGTTCTGAACCGATTCGTAGCCCCTGTCCGTCACCAGGATAACCATCGGGAAACCGGCGTGGCTGATGTCGGTGAGGATGGTCTCCACACTTCTGGAGTCCGGGATATTGCCCAGAAAGGTCCTGTAATAAACGGGCATATGGCTGCCAAGCGAATAGACGACGACTTCTGAAGTCTGCGGCAGCGGGACGTGCTCCTTGTTTCGGCCCCATTTGATGTCGGCGAGCGAACTGCCGTATGCAGATCTGGTAGTGGAGTCGACGGCGCACAGCTCGTCCTTGCCCAACCTGTCTGCCTTGTACTTGAACAGTTTCATCCTTTCAGCCTAGGAGATGGACTGCATGAGGCGGGTTATCGTCATCGGGGTTAGTTCTCTTGAGGACGGAGACTTCTCCAGTTTCTGCTATCTGGCCGCTCTGCTCCAGCTGTTTCCGGTCGCGAATGAGTAATAGTCAAGGGTGAGGACGCCATTCACGTTTTCCGCGTTCTCATGGAACGTCGCCATCAGGTCCGTCCGGAGCCCCAGCTTGTCTGCGACCTGCTCCATGAGCCAGACGTCGCCATAGAAACGATTGACATCCGCACCCTCATATGCGAGACTCCCCTGTCTGCGATTGCTCTGAAGTTTCTCTATTTCGCTAAGGTCCCCCCTCGGGAAAGATCAGTTTGACCCGTTCCTCCGGAGAGGCATACAGGTACTGTTTGCCCGGGATAAACTTGAGATCATCCGTCACAGTGCCCCAATGCAGGCTGGAGTACTTCCTCTTGCCGTCCCCGGTCACGGTATATGGATGAGTCGTCGCATACATGTAACCTCCGTTCTTGTGAATCGACATCCGATAGACGCTGTCCACTTTTGTGAGTCTTGCATATCCATTGTATTATTTATAAAAGCGTATAAATAATACAATGGATATGCAAATGCAAAGTGTGGTTATTTAATTTTTTACAATTTCTTACGACAAAGAGCTGCGGATTAATTATACAATTTAACATTTAACGCTTATTAAGGAGAGGGTCAATGCCTTTGTGCCAGAACCTTGAGGTGATGTCCTCAAGGACATAGCCGGAGTCACCGGAAGCAGGCAGGCAGGCAGGCTTGCGCATCACGTGATACAGGCGCTGATTCGTGGATGGATTGTTCAGAGGTCCGCAAGAAGGGCGATAAGGCCCTACCTTGACATAGTCAAAAGCCTGAAACACCTCATCTTCGACTTTTTCCCTTCCCGAATAAATAGCCAATGCCAATGACGGATGGGCTGAATGGATATAAGAAGCCAATGACATAAGAGCCTGATGATCATTGCCTTCACCAAGAAAAAGGAAACAATTCACACCGAAATTGTCTGCCAGCATTGACTCAACCCTTTCCGGCGTCAGCTCCAGTCCGATATCGGTGCGAAGAAACGGAGAATGGCAGCCTTCACACAGTCCGGTACAATTCGAGATATCCACAGCCAGTGTCACCTTGTCCGGAATTTCCTCCATCACGACACTGGTCATCTCCGGCACGTACTTTATCATTGACAATCCTCAGCGTAATATCTGTGTTCGGCCTCCTCCTGGCGCATCTCGCTGAAAGAAGAAACCCTCTTCAGATAGCCGATGACGCGGGTGAGGTAATCCAAATTCTTGCTTCCGCACTTAGGGCACACTGTCAATGTATCCTTGCTGATATATCCGCAGTCATTGCAGACGGTATTGCGGCAGTTGAATGTGAAATAATTCGTACCGTAATGAGCCGCAACATTGAGCAGCTGCCTGTACTGGTCCTTGCTCAGATGCTCGGCAATGTTCATGTGGAGAGCCGAGCCACCATCGAGATACTTCACATAATCCTCTCCATGGAGCTTGAACTTGTCAATCATGGAAAGTCCCTCATCCTCAGGATTATAGAAGTACGAACTATACATATTGTGCTTTGGAGAAACGAAGAAACCGTCCTTCTTGTCCCACTTATAGTTCTTGCCTGACAGGTTCTCGCCCGGGACGAACTCAGTATTGAACATAGTCTCGCGGGTCTTGTCCTTCCTGTTGGAAATATTGATAGTCTCGAGAATGGTATTGACAAACTCACGATATCCCTCATTCGGAGAAATCTCCAGGCCGAGGAACTCGGCAGCATCTGTAAGGCCATTGACGCCGACAGTAAGATACTGCTTGCGCATGTCGATGAAACCTGCCTTATAGACATCGAGCATATCAGCCTTCAGGAAATCGAGAATGATAGCATTGAAAGCTGTCTGGTATTTGTGGACACGACCGGTCATCTCGCTGATTTCCGCGTCGATGACCTTGTACAACTCACCCCTGTCGTATTTCAAATCCGAAGGAAGCGGCTGTCCTTCAGGAATGTCAATGCCCTGAGTCTGCTTGAAGAACTTCCTCGCAGCAATCTGGATAAGCCTGTTCAGGTTTATGGTCATGACTGACTTCGAACCGGTAGCCACGGAGGCGGTTCCCATAGAATACTGATGGGTGGTATGATTGTGCTCCTCGTCTGTGTTATCCAAGTCTTTCAATGAGTTACGCAGACGGCAGCAGCTTGAGAGGCTGTCCGGACTATTGGAAATGTAGCAGAAGAAACTGTGTCCCTTGGACCACATTTCAGCTGTGAAGTCAGCATATTCCTTGTCCGCATAATCGTCTCCGCCGTCGGTAAGTAGAGCCATGGTCTCGACTGGGAAAGTAAGGATATAGTCATTCCTCTCCTCGTTGAACCAATTCATGAAATGCTTCTGGAGCCAGGACAATGTCTCCCATTTAGGAGCCGTGCCGTCAGGGAAACGGAAATCTCCGAACACACCCTGGAAATACGGTTTGTCGAAATATCCTATGTTCCAGAAAACTGTCTGATATCCGCGGTTTCCGGCCGGCATATTCATAGAGTGGACAACCTGTTGGAAATAATTGTCAATGACTTTCACGAGGGTGCGCTGCTTGACATTGTTTTCCACCACCTCGCCGAGACGTTCAAGATAATTGTCCCCGTAGTCCTTTCTGATGAAATAGTCGAAGTACATCAGGAATTCAGGAGTAGCCACGGCACCCATGAACTGGGACGAAATAGAATAGACAAGATTTATGAACTCACCGCAGAATGACTTGAGGTCGGTAGGTGCCACGGACACGCCGCCGAGTTCCTTCAGTCCGCTTTCAAGGAATGGGTACATGGTAATGGCGACGCAGTACGGATAACCCGGTGTGCCGCTCTCGTCATGCTTGTAAAGGACGTGACTTTCAAGGTCCTCGATATACTGGTCAGCCAGACGCTTGCTATACATCGCCTTGATCTTGTCCTTCATTATATAGCGGTTCTGCTTGATATTGTTCTCCTTGTAGAGTTCCTGCCCGAGGGTCACGATATTCTTACGGGTGACATTGGCATTGGCATCAAACTTAGAACCGGTCGCGGCATTCGAAGCCTTGATGTAGTCGCGGATGAAATCGCGCTTCTTGCGGAGGTCCATGCCGGCATCGAATTTTTCAATGTAGGCGACGGCGACCTTCTTGTTTATGGACATCAATGACTCCTCGACCTGTCGGCGAATTTCCTTGCTGGCAATCTTGTCATATATGTACAGATTATCGACAATTGACACCACCACAGCCTCCGGGCACACTTCACCTGCAGACTTGTAGGCCTCGTGAATACCTCTCATCAGCTTTTCCCTATCGTACTCTTCGTAGGAGCCGTTAGTCTTATAGACATCCATATTTATAAATATTAAAAATTATAAAACCATTCTCGGACTCCCGAAAATGGTTTGCAAAATTAT
>OLYC01001004.1_pt1 | contig 21056 bp, 15 predicted proteins | sample 1674271 | NCBI WGS metagenome assembly OLYC01 (sample SAMEA103958154, study PRJEB25191) | human gut metagenome
AGTCAACACCGACTGGCAGGATGCTCTTCAGGTCAGTGAGCCTGTCGAAGTGACCGATGGCAGGATAGACCTCCGAAGTCAACACCGACTGGCAGGATGCTCTTCAGGTCAGTGAGCCTGTCGAAGTGACCTTTGGTAGGATATCGCCCCGTGATTTTTTTCCAAGACCTGTCTGAGGCCGTCAGTGAGCCTGTCGAAGTGACCGATTACAGGATAGCTTACCCAAAATATTGACATTCGGATCTCTGGACAGCCGGCCAGGATTGGAGCCTGGCTCTCCTTCCGGAACTGTCAAGCCACGTGCAGCATAGAATTTCGTCCAGAATTCGGTCACCTTACCCGTGCTGTCATGAAACGACATCGGGATCGTGCAGAACACTAATTGTTTAGAACCGATTCCTGAAGTGTTTACTTTAGCGTCATCTCCAGGCTTGACTTCATCCTTGACCTCATCCTTAACCTCTTCCTTAACCTCTTCCTTAACCTCATCTATAGCACACTTATCAGCCCTGCCAGACCGAGTTCCGACAACTTTATCTTTCATATTCAGGCCACATTTCCCTTTGAAAACAAAAGACTTCTGCACAAGCTCTGAACAGTATATCGCACTGTCACTCGGCATGAATATGTCATCGTAGGGTTTGCCGAGAAACTTTCTCGCATTCGTCACACTTGTCTCAACATCCAATCCTTCGACCCTGCCAACAAGCACGAACTCCCCGTCACTTAACTTGACCAAAAAACTATCCAACGGATTTTCCACAACACCATATTTCGGAATAGCCTCAATGACGTTTCCTTGCGAGAAAACCGCCACATGATCTATTCCCAAGCCATCCACACCGTCCGTCACACTAGTGATGTTGCTTCCGTTTCCATTGACGACAAAAAGCAGATCCCCATCCCTCAAGTTCCTGATTGTAAAGCCTCCAGAACATCCGACGAAGCCAAGGGAAAACGCCAAAATAAGCGCTTTTGTCAATATCTTATGAATATAATTAATCATCACTACATTCTAGCAATCTAAGAAGCTGTTTTGAATTGTTTGTTTGAAGGTTTGAGAGTGAAAAACTTCAGTTTCGACCGCTTCTTCCAAGGAAGATAGCGGTGCTATCTGACTGAAGAAGCGGGAAGAAAATGAAGATTCTTCACCTCAAAGAACATTTCAAACAATTCAAAACAGCTTCTAAGTATTCCTTAAAAAAATCTTGGTGATCTTTGATTGTCTTTTCGGTCAATATGTCTTTTCTCATCAGTAGTGTACCACCGGCACACTCCTTCTTCCAAAAGAAATCTATCCTCATAAATCTGACACAAAATTTAGTTCAACTTTTTTTAACGCTTACTAAGAAGCTGTTTAAAATTTATTAAAAAAAGTTGCTACATAAACGCGTAAATAATTTGAAACCTGTAGGTTGATTGGATTATTGTTCGTAACTTTACAAGCATCAATCAATTAGAGCCACGAGCCAATATCCGACCAACCTTACTGATAAACGGTGGCAAGTTACCGAAAATATTCTTGATCCGCAACAGAGAAACGAAAGGACCCCCTCAGAGACATCATGAATGCCATCATGTATATATTGAAGACAGGCTGCCAGGGCGTATGCTGCCAAGGACTTTCCGCCCTACAATACCGTCTTCTACTACTTCAGCAAGTGGAAACATGAAGGCGTGTTTGAGGAACTGATGGATACGCTCCATCGGATGGTCCGCAAGCTGATGGGCGGGAGGAACCCCCGGTCTCGGCATCATTGATTCCAGAAGCGTCAAGTCCTCCCATCATGTTGACACCGATCGTGGGAGCGACGGCGACAAGAGGATTAAAGGGCGTAAGGAACATATTGTGTTTGACATACTTGGGCTTCCTATGAGCGTGGTGGTTCACGAGGCGAATGTCCATGACAGTGTCGGTACGGATGGCGTTATTGACAAGATGAAGGGCTGCTTTCCCCGATTGAAAAAGATGCTGGCGGACGGCGGATACAAAGGACGGAAATTGGCCGATACCGTACGCCAAAAGCTCGGTGCGGAGTTTACCGTTGTTCTCCGTCCGGACGAGTCTCCGAAGAAATTCTCCGTGCTGCCACTCCGATGTATTGTGGAGCGCTCTTTCTCCTGGTTGGAAAACTTTCGAAGAATTGCCATTGATCACGAGTTCTATTCCGATACGGGCGAGGCGATGGTTCAGTTCGCCTTATGCCGACTCATGTATAACAAATCATGCGACTGAAATTTAAACAGCTTCTTACTTTGACACGCTCTGTCTGTCCTTTCCTTCGCATTGAAGCTATATGCTTTATAACGGATATTCTCCCCATAAGGTGTCGTGATTTGCAATCTATTATATGTTAATAGATTAGGTGATTGTCTTTAGCGTGATTCGACTAAAGGTAAGTGCGATATCGCCTGATTATCAATTGTTTATCAATCACGCACCGCATCACGCACCGCATCACGCGCCACATCACGCACCACAGCACACACCTATGCACGCGCTTTGCCGCCGCAACTGTCTCCTCTTTTGAGACCACATTCCTATTCTATCCGCTTCCATTTGAAAAACATATTCCTTTTCACAAAATTACGATTATTTGACGAATACCGAGGAACTCATCATTCCCAAATTCATGGAATTGACAGAATTTACGACATGGCCGTCAGTGGCCGAGGTCAAGTATAAATGATTTGGAACGGTTAGTCGCCTGAGCGCCATATACATATAGCATATAGGCGTTGCAAATGAAACTGGCAGCAGGGTGAATTGCTCTGCTGTTTTGATTTTTTGGTACCCTGTGCAAACCCTGTACAAACCACAGGCACGCAAGAATGGCTCTGGCAATGCTGGGAGGCCATAGTGTGTGGCTGACCCCCATGTTCAGAGGGAGGGTCAGCCACAGTGATACTGGATTGAATACCGTTGGTGGCGTTTTAGCGTGTCCGTGGTTTGTAAATGATTGGCATTCTTTGCGGATAATGCCCTTAGAAGCTGTTTTGAATTGTTTTAGGAACATGGAAATAATAAGTTGCTTCAGATTAAGAGAAGATTTTCGAGGATGGATCTATTTTCGAAGATGGAGTGTGCCGGTGGCACATGACTGATGAGAAAAGAGATATCGACCGAAAAGATTCCTTAAGAAGATGCAGCTTATTTATTTTGAAGGTTACTGAAATGTTCCTTGAGGTGAAAATCTTCAGACAAACAAATCAGAACAGCTTCTTATCCATGAATGGGGCGATGTTGCGCGCGGAGGAGTTCCCTGCGTCTGGCGTCCAGCGCGGGAAGTTCCGATTCCGGCATGGCGAATCCTACGAAACGGGACCAGAGATAGTCCACGGCCTGGTCGGACGGGTGGATCATGTCGGCGGCATAGAAACGGTAGTCCCGCAGCTCGTCAAGCACGATCTCGTAGGCTGGAAAATATTCACAACGCTCCGGGAACTTCGCCAGAACCTCGTCCAAAGCAAGCAGAAGGGTGCTTTTGCTGATCTGGTTGCCATGCGCCCCGTCCTTGAAGTGGCGGATGGGAGAGACGGTGAACATGAATTCCTTCTCCGGATGCCGCGCGATCATATTCATGAGCAATGTCGCTGTCTCGCGGACTGAGAGGCGTCTGCGGGTGAACTCCTTCGCCTCGATCTTGAGGCAGTTCGAGACGGTCTCGCCTGAGCGGGTATATTCATAAATCCATGCCGTGCCGAGGGTTATGATGACTTTGGAGGCTGCTTTCCACCGGAGCGAGGCTTCCTTCAAAGATGCATTGGCGACTTGCAGGAACTCGTCCTCGGTGCGGCGGGCGAAGGATGTGTGGTGGCTGAACGAGCAGACGAGGCCGGCACCGGCGCCCATCTGTACGCACTCATCTTTGGAGAACGGGATTCCGGATGTCAGGCGGGCGACGGAGTTACAAACGGAGACGGGGTTATAAAGTGTTCCGAACGGGTTGAGGCAGACGTCGAAACCGAGGTCAACCATCTTCTGTCCCATGTTGTCGGCGAAGCAGCTGCCGAGAATGACAATCTTGTCATTCAGGGAGACGCCTACCTTGCTTCGGCCCGCTTCGACGGGAGTCTGTAGCTTGAGTTCTTCCATACGGGTGCGAAATTACAAAATAATAAGTAATTTTGTGGAATATATGAGGAAAGGCATTATCATAACGGCAATCTTGCTTGCCACATCTTCTTCCTGCTTCGCCCAGAGGAAGGCGACAATGACATACGGGGCTGATTTCCAGTATTATTTTGACAACCGGGAATATGACCGCGGCGGCAACCTGTTCGAAAGTTCAGGAACGGTTCATGCGGCCAGGCTGACCCCGAGCGTCGGAGTGACTGTCAAGGGAGGCGACTTTATCCATAATCTGAACCTTGGAGTGGACGTGATGAAGAACATGGGGGAATCCTCGGCGGCCGGTGACAACGACGATCTGCAGAACAAGGACCTCATCCGGGAAGTGATCTTTTGGTATAACCTTGAGAGTCAGCGGCGTGGCAGGAAATTTTCTTTGCATGCAGGAATATTCCCGCGTCACTTCTCTGTGTTCGGAGGACAATACCCCTATTGGGAGTATTCCTCATACGAGAACATTCCGACTGTTTTCATCTCCGAGTCGAACAGGTTCTATGACAACAACATCGAAGGTGTGCTTCTGAAATACAGGACCCGCCGGGGCTACTGCGAGGCCGGACTTGACTGGATGGGCATGATCGGTCATCTGCGCAGGGAGCGTTTCCAGATATTCACTTACGGCGATTTCGGCGTGGGCGGCGACTTCTTTCATCTCGGATGGACCGGCACAATGTACCATTTTGCCAACACCCTTGAGTACAAGGGTGTTGTGGATAATGTTCTGGTCTCACCGTTTGTGATGCTGACTTCTGGAAGCGGAGATTTCCATTGGAGCGCTAAGCTAAGTTATATTCAAGGAATCCATCAGGACAGGGTGCGTGAGACGGGGTTGAATCTGACTTTCGGCGGACAGCTTACTCTGAATCTGGCCTACAGGAGATTCGGCGTTCTGAATGACACCTATTACGGCACAGGCCAGATGCCTTATTTCGACTGGCTTGACGCGGGCGGCAATCTTTACGGAAAGGATCTGTACCCAGGCAGTCTGTTCTACCGGATCCAGACGGACGGCAAGAGTTGGAAACACTCGGGGTACTATGACAGGGCCGAGGTTTACTGGCAGCCTTACATCGCTGATTTTGTCAGCCTTAGGCTTTCGGCGGTCTTTCATCTCACTGGAGATGGCTTTCAGGGCAGCCAGCAGAAATTGGGAGTGGTGTTCGATCTGGAAAGGGCTCTGAACGGAAAGGATTCCCGGAGGAAAAGGGCTTCATCAGAGTCACGCGGGAGAAAGAATATTGAAATATACCTATAATTAAAATTATGCGAAGAATATACTTGTCAATCACTGTGGCCGCCGTCGGTTTTATGCTCGCGGCGTGTTCTTCAGGTCCCAAGGACGGGGAATATGTCATCCAGCTTCTTACCACGAATGACGTGCACGGAACCTATTTCGATTCCACCTATGTCGGGAACGGGGTGAAGAAGTCCCTTTTAGCCGTCAAGCCGATAGTGGACAGCGTCCGTGCGGCGGCCGGTGCGGACAAAGTTGTCTTCATCGATGCGGGGGACTGCCTTCAGGGAGACAACGCCGCGTACTATTTCAACTATGTGGACACACTCTCTCCTCATGTCTATCCACGCCTTGCCGCCTACATGGGCTACGATGCCGTCACGGTGGGCAACCATGACATCGAGACCGGTCACAAGGTCTATGACCGCATCGCTCGGGACCTTGAGTCGCACGGGATTCCGTTTCTGGCTGGAAACGCTGTCCGCACTGACAACGGGGAACCGTATTTTCCTTTGTACAAGATCTACAAGAAGGGCGGACTGAAGGTCGCCGTACTGGGTTTCACAAACGCCAACATGAAGAACTGGCTGTCGGAGAAACTTTGGAGCGGAATGACGTTCGAGAGCCTTGTTCCTCTGGCTCAGGAGGATGTGGACAAGGTGAGGGCCAAGGAGAAGCCTGATGTGGTGATCGTGTCCGTGCATTCGGGAACAGGACCCGGAGACGGCTCGATGCTGGAAGGACAGGGAATGGATCTGTACAAGAGTCTGCGTGGAGTGGATTTCGTGGTCTGCTCGCACGACCACAGGCCGTTCGTGACCTGCTGTGACAGCATCGGACTCATAAATTCCGGAAGCCATTGCCGCTTTGTGGGACACGGAACGGTGAATGTCACCGTTAAGGACGGCAAGGTCGTTTCCAAGACCCATTCCACGGAACTCATTCCGGTTGATCCCCACAGGATTGACGCCAAGATGGAAAAGGACTTTTACGAGGACTATCAGGCCGTGCAGGTCTTCACCACCCAGGAGGTCGGTGAGTTGAAGGTTGATATGCGTACCCGTGACGCGTACAAGGGAATGTGTGATTATGTGAACCTTGTCCACACGCTTTGCCTTGGCTGCGCTCCGGCGCGGATCTCGATCGCGGCTCCATTGACCTATGACGGATTCGTCAAGGGTGGGACTTTGATTTACAAGGACTTGTTTACAATTTATCCGTTTGAAAACCAGCTCTATGTGATCACGATGACCGGAAAGGAGATCAAGGACTATCTGGAGGCCTCCTACAACCGTTGGATCGTCACTGCCACGAAACCGACCGACCACGTGCTGAACATAGTCCAGAAGGACGACCCGCGCACGGGCCAGAAGGGTTGGTCGTTCATTGAGCGTGCCTACAACTTCGACTCCGCCGCCGGAATCGACTACACCGTTGATGTCACAAAGCCTTTCGGCTCAAGGATCGTGATCACCTCTATGGCCGATGGAAAGCCGTTCAGTATGGACGAGACCTACAACGTAGCGATGACTTCCTACCGCGCCAGCGGTGGCGGCGGACTCCTCGCCGAGGTCGGAATCGACACGGACAAGATCGCCGAAAGGACCGTTGAATATTACCCGGAGATCCGCGAGATTCTCTATGAATATCTCAAAAAGAATCATGTGATCGACCCTGCTGTCATCGGTGACCCTGCCAAGATCGGCCATTGGTCTTTCGTGCCGGAGAACATCGCCGGCCCTGCCATTGAGCGGGACATGAACCTCATATTCAAGAAATAACACTAATATATTCAAATAATGATCAAACGAATTTTAACAGCATTCGCGGCACTCGCCGCCACTCTGACAGTCTCCGCCGCCGAATATGACGGGAAATGGATCGGCTGCGACTATGAGGGTGATGTCCTGAAAGGCAGCACCGTGCTCCCTGCCCGCTACCTTCGCAAGGAAGTGACACTTGACGGCAAGGTGAAGGAGGCGACCCTCCGCATCAGCGGCCTCGGAGTCTATGACACTTGGATCAACGGGGAATATATCACCCGTGACCAGGAACTTTCCCCGACCGTGTCGGAGTACAGGATAAGGGTATATTTCAATGAGTTCGATGTCCGTAAGGCTCTCAAGAAAGGTCAGAACGCTCTTGCCGTAAGCCTTGGCTGCGGCCGTTATACCACGATGAGGGAGCCAGGTATGAAGGGCTTCGGGGTACCGAGGCTTTGGTACCGGTTGGACATTGTTTACACGGATGGCCGCACGGCGACCGTTGTCAGCGACGAGAGCTGGAAGATCACCTGCGAGGGACCGATCAGAGCCAACAACGAGTTCGACGGTGAGACTTACGATGCCCGTAAGGAATTGACCGGATGGACAAAGGTCGGTTACGATGATTCCGCTTGGGCGAAGGCCTCATTGATGGACGCTCCGGGCGGCAGACTGGTTCTCCAGCCTAACCCTAACATCGCTGTTCAGGACATCGTGAAGCCGGTCTCCATCACCAAGACCGATCACGGTTACATCCTTGATATGGGACAGAATATGGTCGGCCGCCTTCAGATCAAGGCCCAAGGACTGCAAAGAGGCGACACCCTCACGATGAAGTTCGCTGAACTTCTCAATCCTGACGGCACTCTCTACCTTGCCAATCTCCGTACCGCAAAGGTCCTCGACACCTACATCGCCAAGGACGGCAAGCCGATTGTCTGGCATCCTGAATATGTCTATCATGGATTCCGTTATGTTGAGGTCAAAGGCTTTAAGAACGAACCGAAACTCGGCGATTTCGAGGGGCAGGTGATGTACGACAAGATGGCCGTCACGGGACATTTCGAGACATCCAACCCTGTCATCAACCAGATCTACCACAACGCTTTCTGGGGAATCAGGGGCAATTATCGCGGTATGCCTACCGACTGCCCGCAGAGGGACGAGAGACTTGGCTGGCTCGGCGACCGCACGATGGGATGCTACGGCGAATCCTACATATTCAACAACCACGCCCTTTACTCCAAGTGGCTGACTGACATCCATGACGGGCAGAACGAGGCCGGCAGCATCTCGGACGTCTGCCCTCGCTACTGGACCCTCTATCAGGACAATTTCACCTGGCCGGGCGCGTTCTTCACTGGTGCCGACATGGTCTATCGCCGTTTCGGGGACGACCGGTCCATCAAGGATCACTACGGCGCGATGAGGAAGTGGCTTGAATATATGAGGTCGAAGTACCTGAAGGATGGCGTGATGATCAAGGACACCTACGGGGACTGGTGCATGCCGCCTGAATCTTTGGAACTTATTCATTCACAGGATCCTGCGAGAAAGACAGCCTCGCCTCTGATATCCACTCCATTCTACTTTTTCCTCTTGAACAAGATGATAGAGTTCGCTCCGATCGCCGGTCATCCGGAGGATGTGAAGATATTCAATGAATATGCCGCCGCGGCCCGTGAGGCGTTCAACGCGAAGTATTTCAACGCTAAGGAAGGCTTCTACGGCAACAACACGGTGACCGCCAACCTGCTTCCGCTTTATTTCGGAATGGTTCCTGACGGGCGTGAGGGTGATGTGTTCGAGCACGTCGTGCACAAGACCGAGGTGGACTGTGGCGGCCATGTGAGCTGTGGAGTCGTCGGAATGATGGTTCTGATGCGCACTCTCACCGAGTTCGGCAGACCGGATCTTGCCTTGAAGATCGCCACGAACGAGACCTATCCAAGCTGGGGTTACATGGCGAAAAACGGTGCCACGACAATCTGGGAGCTCTGGAACGGCAACACCGCCGATCCTGCGATGAACTCCGGCAACCACGTGATGCTTCTCGGCGACCTCGTGACCTGGTATTATGAATATCTTGGCGGCATACGTCCTGCCGAGCCAGGCTACAAGTCAATCGAGCTGAAGCCTTACCCAATCGAAGGCCTTGACTGGGTGAACTGCTCTTATGATTCGCCTTACGGAAAGATTGTAAGCAACTGGAAGCGCACCGGCGACAAGTTCGAGTGGACCGTCGAGATCCCCGCCGGCACCACCGCCACCGCCCTCATCCCAGGTTCCGACAGTTCCCGCGAGACCAAGACCCTCGCCCCCGGCAAACACCGCTTCGTGACCGAACTGTAATTCCCGGTCGCTGAGCTTGTCGAAGCGACATAGGTGCTGAGCGACATCGAAAAAAAGGCAAATGGCGGATTTTGCACGTTACCAAAATCCACCATTTGATTTTTTCGCTGTCGTTCGCTAAGTTTCACTGGCGTGAGCGAAAAAATAAAATCCCAAATTTTGATAACGTGCAAAATTTGGGATTTTCCTTTTTTTCGCGTTCGCCCTGAACTTATTCTGCTAAGCAGGAATCCATCAGATCTGCTATCTGTTTGCGGTCAAGATTCTGCCCGATGAAGACAATCTTGATCATACGGTCGCCATAGACCGGATCCCAATCCTTACGCAGATTCTTGTCCCTGCGCATCATCTCCTGAAGCTGATCCTCCGGCATCGTGGCGAACCACAGACCGGCGTCCTTGATGGATTTCTGCACTCCGGACTGCTCGAAGAGATAGCACTTGTCCTTCTCGTCGGCGAAGTAGCACAGCCCTTTGGCACGGATGACGTTCTTAGGCCACTTCTTGGAGACAAGCCAGTCGAACTTGTTGATGTCCAGAGGCTGACGGCGATAGTAAACGAAAGTGCCGATGTTATATTCCTCTACCTCACCGCCCTCGTGGTCGTGATGATGGTGATGCTCGTGCCCCTCGTGGTGATGCTCGTGGTCGTGTTCCTCGTGATGATGGTCATGTTCATGCCCGTCATGATCCTCATCGTGGTCATCGTCATCATGATCAGCTTCGTTGCCCTCTCCTTCGATGGCGTTGATCCAAGCCGCCGAAGTAGCCGTCTTATCGAAATCGAACATCCTGGTGTTCAGAAGTTTGTCAAGATCGATGTCTCCATAGTCGCACTCGAAGATCGTCACTTTCGGATTCAGCGCCTTCACGATGCTCCGTACCCTGCCGAGTTCCTCAGACTTCACCTCCGAGGCCTTGTTCAGAAGTACGATGTTGCAGAACTCAATCTGCTGGATGACAAGGTTCTCAAGGTCGTCCTCCTCCAGATTGTCCTTCTTGAGAGCGTCCCCGCAGGCGAACTCACTCTGCATCCTCAGAGCGTCCACAACGGTGACTATGCAATCGAGTTTCGGAATATTCGATTGGGCATATTCAGGAACAAGCTTAGGGAAGGAGCAGATGGTCTGTGCGATAGGGGCGGGCTCGCATATTCCACTCGCCTCGATGACGATGTAGTCGAACTTGCCGGAGCGGCAGAGGTCGTTCAGCTGGGCGACAAGGTCCATTTTCAGCGTGCAGCAGATGCAGCCGTTCTGGAGAGGGACAAGGCTGTCGTCCGTGGTGCCGACAACGCCGCCTTTCTGGATGAGGTCGGCGTCGATGTTCACCTCGCCGATGTCGTTCACGATGACCGCGAACTTGATGCCCTTCTTGTTGGAGAGTATTCTGTTGACTAATGTAGTCTTGCCGCTTCCGAGGTATCCTGTCAGGAGCAGCACCGGGATTTCCCTGTTCTCTACTGTTATTGTCATGGTTCTGCTGTTGTTGTCATATTGTCGCAAAATTATAATATTTACTTTGGTTTAGCAAATCGGACGCTGGCTGATGAGCAGGTCTGCTTCGTGAGTGTGTTGGCGGTTCTTGCGCACGAGGCGATGCTTGTGGAATGCTTCGTGAGTGTGTTGGCGGTTATTGCGCACGAGGCGATGCTTGGGGGATGCTTCGTGAGTGTGTTGGCGGTTATTGCGCACGAGGCGTGGCTTGGGGAATGACGACGTGCGTGATGAGGCCGCTATGGCGCGCGATAAGCAGGAGAATGAATTTTCCTTGGAAATTAATAGGTGATGTCAGTTGAAGTTCTTGTGCAAATGAAGATATTTTGCTAATTTTGCATTTGGGCAGGAGAATTTGGCCTTGATGATATGCTTGAAGGTATAAAGACAGATATCGAAAAGTTGATTGCGCTGTACGAGTCCGAGAAGTCTGAACGGGAAAGGCTTCAGGAGGAACTTCGGCGCAGCGAGGCTGACAATGAGTCCTGCAGGAAACGGATTGAGGATTTGGAACAACAGGTTGACAACCTTCATCTGTCCGAAGCGTTCGGGGTGGCCGGAGACGGCTCCGCGGCCAAGGAAAAGATTGAGAGACTGATCAAGGAGATTGACAAGTGCATCTCTTTGCTTGAGAATTAGGAATGGGACAAAACATCAAGATAAAGATCGCGGGTAATGAGTATCCACTCGTCGCTTCCTCTCCCGAGATGGAGAGGATGATGAGGCTCGCCGCGGAGGCCATCAATCAGAAGTTGACGGCTTACGACGCCAAGTACCCGAACAAGACCCTTTCCGACAAGCTTTCCTTTGTCGCTCTGAACGAGGCGGTCGGCAGGTTGGCCTACCAGAAGAGACTTGCTGACGCTGACGCGGAGGCGAAAAATCTTCAGGAGGATGTTGAGTCCTACATTAAGAATATTGAAAAAGACGGCCGTTAGTCCCACGTGCTCAAATCAACAAGTTCTGCGGAACCGAGTTTGCTCGAGCCGGCCATGACGGACCAAGGTTACCTTCGGGGATTGCGCCTTTGGCGTGACGATGGATTTCTGAACCGGTGCGGATCTCAAATCTTATTCATTAAGATTTCTGACAAGTGACTAACGGCTTTTTTTATATTCAATGATCGGTCTGTTTCCGGAAGAGGGGACTGCCGGTCGTTTTTTTTGATGCCCGGAAAGTCGGAAGGAGTTGGTTTTGTCGCAGACAGGCCGTTGGAGAGAGATTGAACACTTTAACATTATTGATATTATGTTGTTATTTTTTATAGGAGTCCTGATCGGCGCTGTAATCGCGCTGGCGGCTTACATAATCATTCAGAGGATGGTTCTGAAGGGACAGAAGAACGAGATCATCGCCAAGGCCGAGATTGAGGCCGAGGGAATCAAGAAAGACAAGATCCATCAGGCCAGGGAGAAGTTCCTCCAGCTCAAGAGCGAGCATGAGCAGTACGTCAACGAGAAGAACAGCCAGCTCAAGGATGCCGAGAACCGCATCAAACAGAAGGAGAACTCTCTGAACCAGCAGAATTCTGAGCTTCAGAAGAAGATACGCGACGCCGACAACGCGAAGTCAGGCTTCCAGGCGCAGCAGGAGGCTTTGGCGAGAAAGACCGAGGAATATGAAAGGCTCAGCGCCCAGGCGAACAAGCAGCTTGAGACAATCGCCGGGATGAGCGCGCAGGACGCCAAGAACATCCTTATGGAGAACATGAAGGCTGAGGCCAGGACTGAGGCTCAGGCTTACATCAACGACACGATGGACGAGGCTCGTCTGAACGCTTCCAAGGAGGCCAAGAGGATAGTGATCAACACAATCCAGAGAACGGCGACGGAGACGGCGATTGAGAATGCGGTCACAACATTCCCGATTGATAACGATGAGATCAAGGGACGCATCATCGGGCGTGAGGGACGTAACATCCGCGCCCTTGAGGCCGCCACAGGAGTCGAGATCGTGGTTGACGACACTCCGGACGCTATTCTGCTTTCAGCATTCGATCCTGTCCGCAGGGAGGTGGCCAGATTGGCATTGCACCAACTCGTAGTGGATGGCCGTATTCATCCGGCCCGCATCGAGGAGGTCGTCGCCAAGGTTCAGAAGCAGCTTGAGGACGAGATTCTTGAGACCGGTAAGAGAACCTGCATCGACCTTGGCATCCATGGACTGAACATTGAGCTCGTGAAGATGATTGGCCGAATGAAATACCGTTCATCCTACGGTCAGAACCTGCTTCAGCACTCCCGTGAGGTGGCCAACATCTGCGCCATCATGGCCGCGGAGTTGGGTCTTAATCCAAAGATCGCCAAGAGGGCCGGTCTCCTGCACGACATCGGTAAGGTTTCCGAGGAGGAGCCGGAGCTTCCACACGCTTTGCTTGGCATGAAGCTGGCCGAGCAGTACAAGGAGAAACCGGAGATCTGCAACGCCATCGGAGCACACCATGAGGAGATCGAGATGACATCGATCATCTCTCCGATCGTGATGATCGGTGATGCCATTTCCGGAGCCCGTCCTGGAGCCCGCCGTGAGGTCATCGAGTCCTACATCAAGAGGCTCAAGGGGATGGAGGATCTTGCCGCCGCTTACCCTGGAGTGACAAAGAGCTATGCAATTCAGGCAGGACGCGAACTGCGCGTGATCGTCGGAGCCGAGGAGGTCAGCGATGACCAGGCCGGAAGGCTCTCCGCCGACATCGCCCAGAAGATCCAGGAGGAGATGACATACCCTGGACAGGTCAAGATCACTGTGATCAGGGAGACCCGTTCTGTGGCTTATGCAAAATAAGTCAATGGTTTACGAGAAATTTATAACGGCAAATGTTTTGACGCTATGACACATACTTTCAAGAAAGCTATGGCGTTGGTGGCTGCACTCCTGCTCGGGAGTGTGGCCTCTTTCGCACAGGCCCCTGAGGCTACCGCCAAATGGTCAGTCTCAAGCAAGGCTGTTTCCGGCGACGTTTTCGAGCTGACATTCAAAGCCAGCATCGAGGATGGATGGCACATCTACACGATTGACCATGAGTATAACCCCATTGTCATCGAGTTTACCCCCTCGGAAGGATATTCATTGGAAGGAGGACTGAATCAGGTTACAAAGCCGTCCGATTTTCAGGGAGAAAAGGTGTTTTTTGATTTCGTTACCCTTACCCAGAGGGTTAAATTGACTGGAAACGAGGCCACTGTCACAGGTGAGGTCTCTTGGAGCGGGTGTAATGACCGGTTCTGCGCTGCTCCGGAGTCTTGGGAGTTTTCCATGCCGCTCGCTGTGGCTGGGGCTACACAGAGTGCCGCGTCGAAAGAATCATCAGCACAGCTTTCTCCTGATGATGACTCTGCTGTCTCGGATGACGTTACCATTGAATCTAAAACAGATGAAGTTTCTTCATCACTTACAGTCTCAAGTGATGAAAGCAAGAGCGTGGGCTCACTCTGGGCACTCATCATCGAGGCGATCCTCTGGGGATTCGCCATGCTGATGACACCGTGCGTGTTCCCGATGGTGCCGATGACGGTGTCGTTCTTCATGAAGCAGTCCACAACTGCGGCCGAGGGACGTTTCAAGGCTTTCATCTACGGCTTGTTCATCGTGCTTCTCTATACTGTCCCGATCAGTGTCATCATCGGCCTGACCTGGCTCATAGGAGGCAACGCGGTCACCGCCGACATATTCAACTGGCTTGCCACTCATTGGCTGCCGAACCTCATATTCTTCGTCGTGTTCATGCTTTTCGCGGCGTCTTTCTTCGGGGCGTTCGAGATCGAGCTTCCGTCCAGCCTTGCCAACAAGAGTGACGCGAAGTCCGGCGGCAAAGGACTCGGCGGCATATTCTTCATGGCTCTGACCCTTGTGCTGGTGTCATTCTCCTGCACAGGCCCGATTGTGGGTACTGTGCTGATCAAGTCCACGCAGGGTGAGTTCTGGACACCTATGGTCACGATGCTGGCGTTCTCCGTGGCGTTCGCCTTGCCGTTCACTGTCCTGGCGATGTTCCCGTCGCTGCTGAAGAAGATGAAAGGCAAATCCGGCTCATGGCTCAACAGCGTCAAGGTTGTGCTCGGGTTCATTGAGGTGGCCTTGGGCTTCAAGTTCCTCAGCGTCGCCGACCAGACCTACCACTGGGGACTGCTCGACCGGGAGGTCTATCTGGGAATATGGATTGTCACGTTCTCCCTGCTTGGATTCTACCTACTGGGCAAGCTGCGCTTCAAGAATGACGATCCGGTGGAGCATGTCTCCGTGCCGAGGCTTGGCCTTGCGATTGCCGTGTTCACGTTCGTGGTGTACATGATTCCGGGGATGTGGGGCGCTCCGCTGAAGGCGTTGTCCGGCTACCTTCCGCCGATGGAGACACAGGATTTCGTGGTTTACAATTATGCGGATTCACCGTCCTCATCGGTCGCTTCAACAGGCTCGGCGACCGGAATGATGCACGGCTTGGTCACTGAGCCTGCCGAAGTGACCAGTGTCGGAGAAAACGGCGCCTTGACAGGTTCGGCGACAGGAGCCTCCACCTACGGCCAGAAGTACGACCTCAAGATGCCCCTCGGCCTGACTGGCTACTTCACCCTTGAGGAAGGCCTCACCGCAGCCAAAGCCCAGGGCAAACCTGTCTTCGTGGACATTACCGGCCACGGCTGCGTCAACTGCCGCGAGATGGAGCAGCGCGTCTGGAGTGATCCGAGGGTCCTGAATATTCTTAGAAATGAATATGTTCTCGTGGCTCTCTATGTGGATGACAAGACCAAACTCGAAGAAAAAGACTGGCTTACCACTCCGGAAGGCAAGACCTTGAAGCAGATCGGCCGTGTCAATTCCTACATAGCACGTGCCCGTTTCGGTGTCAATGCTCAGCCGAACTACGCTCTTCTTGACGCTGACGGCAACCAGCTTGTCCCTGTCCGTGGCTACAACCTGTCCATCGAAGGCTTCATCGAGTTTCTCAACTCTGGCCTGAGAAAATAGCCGTGGCACTTAACGTGCTGTAGAAGAATCTCTTAATATGGTATCCCAGTGCTTGAAACTGCACTGGGATGTCTTTTTATTGTGTGGATTATCAGGTGTTTAACTGCCACGGGTGTTTATGTTGGACATAGAGTCCGGAAGCCCTTGCGCTTTAGCCTATGTGGACATCGACATGTACAAGGTGAGTGTCAGAAGGTGGTAAGAAATCGTAATAATTCCTCTAAAAAACTGTTTCTTTCTTATTGGACGGGTGTAAAGATCGACGATTTTTATGTAAGTTTGTCTGGTAAAATGCTTAATGAGTACAGGCAGCTACTTGAGCGGATAGCGTCAGGGGATGTCAAGGCTCTTGGCATCCTCTACATCCCGTATGCAGGGCGGGTGCGTGACTTCGCTACAGCATGCTTCAGAACCAGCCGGGGGGGGCGGAGGACGTGACTCATGATCTGTCTCTTAAGATCTGAGACTCCCGTGAGAGCCTCCGTGGGTGATTCGCTCAAGTCCTACCTGTTCAGTATGGCGCGCATAACGCCGTGCTGAACTTCATCAAGCGCAAAGGTCTGCGAGACAGGTACTGTAAGGCGTCGGCAAATAATGAGCCGCTACGAACACAAGACTTACCAAGATATAGCCGACGCGCTGATGATAAGTCCCAAGACGGTCCAGTACCACATCTCCTGCGCCCTCGCTGAACTAAGGAAGCTTCTTTAGACATTGACCGACATGATTTTAAAAATTAATGAATATATGAAAGCAAGAATTTTGTACCTGATCGCAGCCGCTGTGTGCCTTTGCTCCTGCGGGACGGCAAAAAAGAATGTGGTTGATGTGACCAAGTACCCTAACCGGGCGGAGATGATCGTCGCACAGATGCACGACCCGGCCTCAAAGTATGTGGTAGTTGCCTGCCACAGAGGCGATTGGCGCAACTATCCGGAGAACTCCATCCCTGCCATCGAGTCCATCATCAGGATGGGCGCTGACATTATGGAACTCGACCTCAAGCTCACCAAGGACAGCGTTCTCGTGCTCTCTCACGACAGGACAATCGACCGCTGCACCACCGGAAAGGGTCTTGTGAGCGACTACACCTTGGATGAACTCAAGAAGTTCCGTCTCAGGCGCGCCCACGGCGTGGCCACCGACTCCCTGCACATCTGCACCCTCCGCGAGGCGCTGGAGTGCTGCAAGGACCGCATCTGCGTGAACGTGGATCAAGGTTATGAATATTACGACTTGGTTCTCGCCCTCACCGAGGAACTCGGAGTCACCGACCAGATCCTGATCAAGGGCAAGAAGCCTGTAGCCGAGGTGGCCGGGAGGATGGCCGCCCACGAGCACAATATGATGTATATGCCGATCATCGACATCCAGAAAGAGGCCGGAAAGGCTCTTTTCAATGAATATATGGAGACCGGCACTGTTCCTCTCGCCTATGAGGTCTGCTGGAGGAAGATGACCCCTGAGGTTGAGGACTGCTTCAAGAAGATTATCAACTCCGGATCAAAACTCTGGATCAACACCATCTGGGGAAGTCTCTGCGGCTATCTTGACGATGACAAGGCTCTTGACTGCGGTGACCCTGCCCTCATCTACGACCAGGTGATCGGCTACGGTGCGTCCCTCATCCAGACCGACCGTCCTGAACAGCTGCTCACGTACCTTCGCAGTAAAGGACTGCACGATTAGGAAGCCGTCATGATATTCACAGATAATGGCTTCATTTCTCGATTTTTTCAGGATAAGTTCTCCGTCCGCCGCAAAGGTGGCTCCGGAGAACACTGACAAGGTTTGGAAACGATCCCGTTTCCAGTCCTTCATCGCAATCACATTCGGTTACGCTCTTTACTATGTGTGCCGTATGTCGATGGGCGTGATGAAACAGCCGCTGATCGACGCCGGTCTGCTCAACGCCACGCAGCTTGGTATCATCGGAGCCTGCCTTTACTGGACCTATGCCGTGGGCAAACTCGTCAACGGATTTCTGGCCGACGGATCGAACGTCAAAAGGTTTATGGCCACCGGTCTGGTGCTGTCGGCCGCCGCCAACCTGATTATGGGAGTGCTTGGCGCCACAGCGGTCAGCGCTGGCATCAGCGGCTCTATCATATTCATAGTGTTCGCGATAATGTGGGGCATCAACGGCTGGGCTCAGTCTATGGGCTCTCCGCCTTCCATCGTCACACTTTCGAGGTGGTTCCCGCTGCGGATACGTGGCACGTATTATGGATTTTTCAGTGCCTCGCATAACATCGGCGAGGGACTCTCATTCATATTCGTAGGTTCCATTGTGGCCGCCTTTGCTTGGAAATGGGGCTTCTTCGGAGCGGCTTGCGCCGGGCTTCTGGGAGTGCTTCTGATTCTTTTCTGGCTTCACGACACGCCTGAGAGCAAGGGGCTTCCGTCCATCGAGGAACTTTCCGGAGAGGAGACAAAGAAGTCGGTTCCTGAAGAGTCCTCCGAGTCTGCTGAGGCCCGGGCCGCAGAGACCAGAAAGATCCAGAGGGCGGTTCTCCGCAATTCCGGAGTGTGGATTCTTGCTCTTTCCAGCGCCTTTATGTATATGAGCCGCTACGCCATCAACGAGTGGGGTACGATCTTTCTTCAGGAGACTTATGAATATGATCTCAAAGCCGCCGCCGCGATCATCGGCATCAATCCGATCTTCGGAGTGCTTGGAACGGTCTTCTCCGGCTGGCTGTCCGACAAGGTGTTCAAAGGTGACAGGAAATATCCCGCCTTCACCGCCGGTGTCCTTGAGGCCATATCCCTCTATCTGTTCCTGTTCGGAGGCGGAAGCCACTTCACGCTGATTCTCTCCATGGTTCTGTTTGGAATCGCCATCGGTGTCCTGATCAGTTTCCTTGGCGGTCTGATGGCCATTGACCTTGTTCCGAGGAAGGCCTCCGGAGCCGCCCTCGGCATAGTCGGAGTGGCATCCTACGCCGCCGCGGGCTTGCAGAACGTGGTCACAGGTCTTCTTCTTGACAATAACACAGTGGAGGCGGTGAATAAAATAGGTGAGACCGTGACGAAACACGATTTCACCTACGTAAGCTGGTTCTGGCTCGGAGCCGCCGTCATCTCGTTCCTGCTTCCGATGCTCAACTGGCGTCGCAGGCGGCAGGAAATCTAAAAGCATCCCTCTCTCTTATAGCTTATAGCCGCGTCCAGAAGACGGTTTCGGAGAAGCCCATCTTGGAGCCTTTGAGGGAGAGGGTTTTTGAGTCTTTGAACGAGGCCTTGAGTGAGGCGTTTATTCCGCGGACGGGATCGTAGATTGTCGTACCTGTCCATGATTTGGAGGAAGTGTCGTACTTGAGGCCTTTGAAGATCACGATCTTGTCGCAGTCCACGTTCCGCAGTGACTTGTCAGGATTCTTGGAGTCCTTGCGGACAGATCCGTCTTTCTCCGTGCGGTTCTGTACCCAGAAAACCTGTGCGGTGTAGGAGCCGTCGGCATTCTTGAAGACCTTTACCTTGCTCTTTTCTCCCTTGTGGTCAACGAGGTAGTCACCGATTATGTTGTCGGCTTTCGAGTTCATGTCATCGTTCGGAACATCGGCTGGTGACTCCTCAGGACATCTGCCGGAACAGGCTATGAAGATGGAGGAGGCGGGTTCAGAAGCATCGCGGCCAGAGGCGGAAGAAATCGGAGCGTTAAATGTCATGGTAGCGGCCATGACACAGACAGCGCAAATTAAAGTCTTTTTCATATTCTTGAATATTAACACGTTGGTACACTATTTGTCCGATGCGTCAGTGCACCGGACATCGGCATAGTTGCCATTTCTGTGCCGAGGTCTTGAAATCTCGACAATTTGAGTTAATTTTGCCGCGATATGAACAACGGACTTATAATTCTGGACTTTGACGGTACCCTTTGCGATACCAGAAAAACCATCGTCAGGACTCTTCAGATGACGATGGAGAAGCTATGTCTTCCTGTGGCTGATGAATGTGCCTGTGCGGCCACAATCGGTCTGCCTTTGGCCGAAAGTTTCCGGGTTTTGTTCCCGTCTCTGACCGAGACGCAGGCTCTGGGGTGTGCGGAGGCCTACAGGGACATATTCGAAGAAAACAAGAGGCTGCTTGCTCCGAAGGTTTTCCCCGATGTGCCGGAGACTTTGAGGGCTCTTCGGGATAGGGGATTCGTGCTGACTATCGCCTCGTCCCGCTCCAATCATTCGCTGCTGGATTTTGTCAGGACTTTTGGTTTTGACAAGGAAATCTCGCTCGTGCTGGGGGCGGATGACGTGACGAAGGCAAAGCCGGATCCAGAGCCTGTTCTCCTTACTTTGAGAAAGTTGGGATTCAGCGCGTCAAGAACCCTTGTTGTCGGTGACATGCCTTTCGACATCCTGATGGGCCGTGGCGCCGGTGCCAAGACCTGCGGAGTCACCTACGGCAATTCCTCCCGTGAGGAACTTCAAGTCTCCGGTGCGGACTACATCATTGATAATTTCGCGAATCTCTTGGATTTGAATTGGTTGTGATGGCAGTTTTTGATGTTGTATCGTCACTTGCGGACGGTCGCTTCGACTGTCTAAGCGCCCAACCGCTCATGTTCGTTGAGTTTCCCCCTTCGGTCACTGCTCTTTTTCCATCGGTCGCAGAACTTGTCGAAGTGACCGTCCCAACAAGTGTCGTGTCAAATAAAATGTAAAAAATAACCTGCATCACTTTAGTAACCTTCAAAAAATAACCTGCATCATCTTAAGGAATCTTTACGGTCTATCTTTTTTTTTTCTTCAGTCATGTGCCACCGGCACACTCCTTCTTCGAAAAAAGATCTGTCCTCGAAAATCTTCTCTTAATCTGAAGCAACTTATTATTTTCATGTCCTTACTATGCCGAAATCGCAGGCGTGTTCCGGAGAGTTGTCCCGGAGAATGTTAAGTAAAATGTAAAAAATAACCTGCATCACTTTAAATTTGCAATATATGAGCCCACTTGAAAAAGTGCCATTTGCCACTTTTTACCCCTTACAGAAGCATCTGCGAGGCACATGTTTTTTTTCAAAAACGACTTTTTCAAGTGGACTCATATATTGATGTTCAAGGGTGATTCTATGTATTCAATTTTATCGATTGACGCAACTTGTTTTTTCAACAT
>OLYC01001014.1_pt1 | contig 20852 bp, 22 predicted proteins | sample 1674271 | NCBI WGS metagenome assembly OLYC01 (sample SAMEA103958154, study PRJEB25191) | human gut metagenome
CGCCCTGAAAGGGCAGAAGCTCTTAGCCCAGGGCAACGCCCTGGGTATAAAGGCATTCAGCAAGGCGCCCTGTAAGGGCAAAAGCTTTAAAACTTCAGGCAATAATAAAGCTTTTGCCCTTACAGGGCGACAAGTTTGCGAACATAACAACCCAGGGCGTTGCCCTGGGCTAAGAGCTTCTGCCCTTTCAGGGCGTACTGCTCATAGAAAGCTTTACCTTCGGTCGATGACCGTTGGTTCAGGGCGTGCTGCTTCTGTGAGCTTCTGACCTTTACCTTCGGTCGGTGACCGTTGGTTTAGGGCGTGTGGGGCAAATATGCGATATTTCAATAACCAAAAAGTCCTGCTTCACAATGATGAAGCAGGACTTTTTGGTTATAACATCTTTATAGCAACACACCCGAACGGATGCGGGACAAAGTCTCGGGAGTCATTTGCAGATAGCTGGCAATGTATGTCAATGGAGCACGCAACACCACCTGAGGACTCAGTTCGCACAGACGCTTGTATTTGTTGGGCGCAGTCTCAAAACGCATCAGGTCGGCATGAACCTGCGACTGGATGAGACTCTCCTCCAGAATCTTACGATACAACATCTGAATGTTGACATTGCGGATGGCGGCAGCCTCCAGTTTCGACTTAGGCAAGATATAAACCAGGGTAGCCTCAAGAGCCTCCACCTGAAGACGAGAAGGCTCCTCCTTGAAAAGACTCTCGATACACATAAAGATGGTATGGTCGACGCCCAGATGCTCGGTCACCTCCTTGCCATTCTTATTATAGAACTGGCGCACAAGACCCTTCTCGATATAAGAGATACCACGACACACCTCACCTTCCGCAAGGATCATCTCGCCCTTGCCGTATTTCACTGGCTCCAGGATACCCTCCAGGATGTCGAGCTCGTCGTGAGTCATCGTACTGTACTTACGCGCCAACTCCCTGGCAATATCACGCTTGGGAGTAATCGTCCTTAAATCATTCATTATTCTGCCTCCTTGATTTATGTTGCTTGATAGCTTTTATCTTACTTGAAATGATTAGTCGAGTTTCAATACGGCAAGGAATGCCTTCTGTGGCACCTCCACATTACCGATCTGCTTCATACGCTTCTTACCCTTCTTCTGCTTCTCCAACAGCTTGCGCTTACGGCTTACGTCACCACCATAACACTTGGCTGTAACGTCCTTACGCACCTGCTTGATGGTTTCGCGTGCCACAATCTTGGCTCCGATGGCAGCCTGAATAGCGATGTCAAACTGCTGACGGGGTATCAGGTCTTTCAACTTCTCACACATTCTGCGACCAAAGGCAACAGCATTCTCACGGTGGGTCAAGGTACTCAGGGCATCCACAGGCTCACCGTTGAGCAGAATGTCGAGCTTCACCAGGTCGGAAGGACGGAAGCTGTCTATGTGATAATCGAAGGAAGCATATCCCTTGGAGATGCTCTTCAGCTTATCATAGAAGTCGATAACGATTTCGCCAAGAGGCAGCATGAAGTGCAGCTCCACACGGTTGCCGCTCACATACTCCTGCTTGATGAGCTCGCCTCGCTTGTCGAGACAAAGTTTCATGATAGGACCAATATAGTCGCACGATGTGATGATGGTGGCGCGGATATAGGGTTCCTCGATATGGTCGATCATCGTTGGGTCGGGCAGTCCCGAAGGATTGTGCACCTCTTTCTCGCCGCCCTGCTTGTCGTATACCATATAGGATACGTTGGGCACGGTGGTGATGACGTCCATGTTGAACTCGCGGTCGAGTCGTTCCTGTATGATCTCCATGTGGAGCAGACCCAAGAAGCCACAACGGAAACCGAAGCCTAAAGCCACAGAGCTCTCAGGCATAAAGGTGAGACTGGCATCATTGAGCTGCAGCTTCTCCAACGAGGCACGCAGGTTCTCGTAGTCGCTGGGGTCTATGGGATAGACACCGGCAAAGACCATAGGCTTCACCTCCTGGAAACCGGCAATGGCTTTCTCGCAGGGACGTGCAACATGGGTAATGGTATCACCCACCTTTACCTCAGTGGCGTTCTTGATACCCGAGATGATATATCCCACCTCGCCTGTTCCCAACTCGTTGCGGGCTATCATGTCCATCTTCAGCACGCCGATCTCGTCGGCATCATATTCCATTCCTGTGTTGAAGAACTTCACCTTGTCGCCCTTGCGGATGGTTCCGTTCTCTATCTTGAAGTAGGCGATGATGCCACGGAAGGAGTTGAACACAGAGTCGAAGATCAGTGCCTGCAAAGGTGCCTTGTTGTCACCCTCGGGATGAGGCACACGGTTCACCACAGCCTCGAGCACATCCTCTACGCCCTCACCTGTCTTTCCTGAGGCACGCAGAATCTCCTCGCGCTTGCATCCGATGAGATCTACAATCTCGTCCTCCACCTCCTCGGGCATGGCCGAAGGCATGTCTATCTTGTTGATGACAGGAATGATTTCCAAGTCGTGCTCTATGGCCATATAAAGGTTGGAGATGGTCTGCGCCTGCACACCCTGTGTGGCGTCAACTACCAGGAGCGCTCCCTCGCAAGCAGCGATGGAACGTGAAACCTCGTAAGAGAAATCCACGTGTCCCGGAGTATCAATGAGGTTGAGGATATAGGTTTGTCCGTCATTTGCCTTGTACTCCATCTGGATGGCATGGCTCTTGATGGTGATACCTCTCTCTCGCTCCAAATCCATGTCGTCGAGCATCTGACCCTCAGTGATTTTGATGGTCTGTGTCTTCTCCAACAATCGGTCTGCCAGGGTACTTTTACCATGGTCTATATGTGCAATAATACAGAAATTTCGTATTTTGTTGATATTCTCCATAAAATATTTATACTTTAGGATGCAAAATTACCTTATTTTTAGGAGAAAACCAATTTTTTCGCGCTTTTTTTTCGCATTTACTCAACTTTAGCAAGTTCAGAAGTTAGAGAAGTTAGAGCTTCTGACAGAAAAATCAGAGTCAAATGTTGCAGAATTACGAATTTTGCAGTAACTTTGTGACAAAATTCAAAAACGAAGAAAAAAAGATGAAAAAGATTTTATTCGGTATCATGACTCTTGCCCTCATGGCATCATGCACTGAGAGCATGGAAGACAGGGCTGTACGCGAAGCCCGCGAATACACAGAGAAGGTATGTCCCACCCCTTACATCAACGACAGCCGTACCGACAGCGCTGTGTTTGACAAAGACTCACGCACTTATATTTATTATCTCAGCTTGCGCAACAAGGCTGACAATGCCGAGGCGATAGCCCTGAACCGTAACAAACTGCACAATCTGCAGAAACAGGCACTCGACAACAACCCGGCGCTCAAGAGCTATAAGGAAGCCCACTTCTCCTTCCGTTTCATCTACCGTTCGGCTTCCAATCCCCAGAAAATTTTGTTGGACGATACGTTCAAGTACTAAAGCTTGAACATATCGCCATACTAAATTAATATCCCATTTGCTGAAGGGCAGTAGCCAACTGGTCTGGACAACTGGTTGGCTTGTTGCCGCAGGTGATGCCTTTCAGTCGGGCTATCACGTCCTTGGCCTTCATGTTTCTTATCAGAGCGCATACGCCCTTGGTGTTGCCGTCACAACCGCCGATAAACTCAGCATCCCTTACTATTCCGTCCTCATCCACACTGATGCAGATGTACTTTGAACAGGTGCCGTGTGTCTGATAGGTGACCTTCTGCAACTTATCCTGATTTTCGTTGTTAGAATTAATCATAATGTTTTCTCCTTATTTTAAAGCTTTTGCCCTTACAGGGCGCATAGTGAAATAAACACAAAACCCAGGGCGATGCCCTGGGCTATGAGCTTCTGCCCTTTCAGGGCGTGCCGATAAAAGCAGCGCCTATCAGGGCGTAATATTATTCCGCCTCCTCAGAAACCTCTGGCTTCATGTTGGTATAGACGGTCTGAACATCGTCAAACTCCTCCAGCTTCTCCACCATCTTGTCGATAGTCTCACGCTCCTCAGGAGTAACGTCCTTCAGGTCGTTAGGGATATAGGTGAACTCAGCACCGGTCACCTCGAAGCCCTCAGCCTCCAAATGCTTCTGGATGTCGCCGAAGCTTGTAGGAGCACCGTAGATAGTGACCTCGTTGTTCTCCTCATCCTCGTCGAACTCATCCTCTACACCATAGTCGATCAGGTCGAGAATCATCTCGTCCATATCCATGCCTTCCTTCTTCTTGAAGGTGAACACAGCCTTGTGGTCGAAGAGGAAAGAAAGTGAACCTGTGGTACCCATGTTGCCATTGAACTTATTGAACACAGAGCGCACGTCACCTACGGTACGTGTGGTGTTGTCTGTCAATGTGTCAACGAAGATGGCAACACCGTGAGGACCATATCCCTCGTAAGTCACCTCCTTGTAATCGCTTGTATCCTTGCCACAAGCGTTCTTGATGGCACGTTCGATGTTATCCTTAGGCATGTTCTCACGCTTACAGTTGGCGATGATAGCACGCAAGGTAGGGTTGTTCTCTGGCTCTGGACCGCCAGCCTTTACTGCAATTGCAATCTGCTTACCTAACTTAGTAAATGTCTTGGCCATGTGGCCCCATCTTTTCAGCTTTGTAGCCTTACGATATTCAAATGCTCTTCCCATTGGAATAAAATTTAATATGTTTTGTTGTTATACTTATTATATGATGTGAAGGAGTTAACTCCAAAATTATCTCAATTCAGCATTCAACTTGCCTGTGAGGTTGGCAATGAGTTTCTTCATGATGGCATCGATCTGCTTGTCGTTGAGAGTCTTCTCCTCGTCCTGCAGGATGAAGTTCACTGCGTAGCTCTTCTTGCCCTCTGGCAGGTTCTTGCCCTCATACACGTCGAAGAGAACCACACTCTTGAGGAGCTTCTTCTCTGTCTGACGGGCGATCATCTCTATCTGCTCAAACTCCACACTCTTGTCGACCAAGAGTGCCAGATCGCGGCTTACAGAAGGATACTTGCTGATATCGGTATAGGTGAGGCTCACCTTCTTGATGGCCTTCATCAGGTTGTCCCAGTGCACATCGGCATAGAACACGTCCTGCTCGATATCGAAAGTCTTCTTCAGCTTCAGGCTCAGGATACCCATCTCTACCAATACCTTTCCGGCACGGGTCTCATACTGCACACCCTTTGAGAAGATATTGTTGTCGCTGTGCTTCAGCACCACATTGTTCTGTGGCATACCCACACGGCGCAGGATGTTCTCCACCACAGCCTTCAGCTCGTAGATGTTGCTCTGCTCGTCGGCATGAGCCCAGTTGCCTTCTACGCGCTTACCGGTGATGAAGAGCGAGATATGACCTTCCTGGCTGTAGGCCTTGATAGGATTCTCGGCATCCCATTTCTCCTTATTATATAAATAGGTGTTGCCCACCTCGAAGAACTTCAGGTTTTGGCTCTTGTGGTTGATGTTGCGCGACACACTCTCCAGTCCACCGAAGAGCATGGTCTGGCGCATCACTCCCAGGTCGGCACTCAAAGGGTTCATCACCTTCACGGTGTGCTCGTCGGGATATGCGTTGAGCTCGAAGTCGGTATAATAGCTTGCCTTGGTGAGCGAGTTGTTCAGTATCTCCATGAAGCCCTCGCCTACCAGCTGTTCTGCCACGATGTTCTGGGTGTGGTAGTGCTTGTCTTCCTCGCCCTGTACGGTGAGCGAGCTCTTCAGCTGGGTAGGAATCTCCACGTTGTTGTATCCGTAGATACGCAGGATGTCCTCCACCACGTCGCAAGGACGCTGCACGTCAACACGGAAGGCTGGAACGAGGAGGTCGAGGCCCTCGGCGTCTTCCTTCACAATCTTCATCTCCAATGAGGTGGCTATATTCTTGATGGTCTCTGCACCGATCTCCTTACCGATGAGACGGTGTGCATACTCATAGTTCAGGCGCACAGGGAAATCCTGGATAGGCTCTGGATACACGTCCTTGATCTGCATACTGATCTTTCCGCCTGCCAACTGCTTGCAGAGGATGGCAGCCTGCTTGAGGGCATAAATCTGTCCGTTGGGGTCTACACCGCGCTCAAAACGATAGCTGGCGTCGGTGCTCAGTCCGTGACGGCGGGCACTCTTGCGAATCCATGTTGGATGGAAGTAGGCACTCTCCAACACCACACTCTTGGTGGTGTCGTAGGTTCCCGAGCCCTTACCGCCAAAGATACCTGCGATACACATAGGCTCCTCGGCGTTGCAGATGCTCAGGTCGTGCTCGCCCAGGGTATGCTCCTCACCGTCGAGGGTCACAAACTTGGTTCCCTCTGGCTGGGTGCGTACCACAATCTTATGTCCTGTCACCATGTCGGCATCAAAGCAGTGCAGTGGCTGTCCGTAAGCCATCATGATATAGTTGGTGATGTCCACGATGTTGTTGATAGGACGCAAGCCGATGATGTTCAGCTTGTCCTGCAGCCACTTAGGACTCTCCTTCACCTCACAGTCGGTGATGCTCACACAGGCATAGCGCTTGCAGGCTTCGGTGTTCTGAATCTCCACCTCGATAGGCAGATCCTCGTTGTCGACAACGAACTCATCGCACGAAGGACGATGCATACTGGTCTGATATCCGTTCTGCTTCAGCCACGCATAGAGGTCGCGTGCCACTCCCCAGTGACCCAGGGCATCAGCTCGGTTGGCTGTGATGTCTATCTCGATGAGCCAGTCGCTCTCCAAGTGATAATACTCTGCTGCCGGCTGACCCACGGGAGCATCCTCTGGCAGCACGATGATGCCGTCGTGAGAGGTTCCTACTCCTATCTCGTCCTCGGCACAGATCATGCCGAGACTCTCCACGCCGCGGAGCTTGCTGCGCTTGATGGTGAAACTCTTGTCGCCGTCGTAGAGCACGCAGCCCAGGTCGGCTACGATGACTTTCTGTCCTGCTGCCACGTTGGGGGCACCGCATACAATCTGCTGGGGCTCGCCCTTGCCCAAATCTACAGTAGTGACATGGAGGTGATCGCTATTGGGATGCATCTCGCATGTCAACACTTTACCTACGTAAAGACCCTTCAGTCCACCCTTGATGGACTGTACTTCTTCCAAAGCATCGACTTCGAGACCGCAAGAAGTCAGCGCGTCCGCTGTCTCCTGGGGAGTAAGGTCGAAATCGACGTATTCTTTAAGCCATTTGTATGAAACGTTCATTATAATGATTTTTATTGTATTCTATAAAACTTTGCAAAATTACAAAAAAAACTACATTTAGACGAAAAAAAATTCCTATATTTGCAGAAATTAAAGATTAAATGAAGATTTCTGGCGCAAAGACAGACCTCAGAAGGCGAAAGTTCTTCAATTCGTGCCCCACTCAGGCTCTCTGCTTGATGCTTGTGTCGGGCATTGTCATTGCGCACTTCCACGTCGTCACCCTTCCTCCCTCCTACTGGCTGCTCATCATGCTCGCCGCCTCTGCCTTCGCCATCTTGGTGAAGAACGAGTTGCACAAGTCGCTCCTCATCCTCGCCGCCTTCCTGCTGGCTGGCGCCCTGCTCACCTCTCTGCAGGAAGAGCAGAACCGGCAACCCGCAGCGACGCGTTCATACAGCCATCTGTCGGCGCTCGACCGCACCCGCCTGAAGGCTCTCAGTCTGCGAAGCGAACTCACAGAACGCATTGGCAGCCAGCATCTTGCATCGCAGCAGCAAGCCATCATCACCGCCATGACACTGGGCGAGAAAGGCAGCCTCAGCAAGGACACCCGACAAACCTTCAAGGCCTCGGGTGCCAGCCATATCCTGGCCATCAGCGGACTGCATATCGGCATCATCTTTCAGCCCTTCATCCTCCTGGCAGGAGGCAGAAAACGATGGCGGCTCATCGCCGTACCCATCAGCGTGACTGCCATCTGGGCATACGTGTTCCTCATCGCCCTGCCTGCCAGTGCCGTCAGGGCTGCCTCAATGATCAGCATCTACTGTTTCGCCCTGCTCACCAGACGCAACTCTACGGCTGTGAGCAACCTGACTCTCGCTGCCATCGTGATGCTCATCATCCAGCCTCTCCACCTCTTCGACATCAGCTTTCAGCTGTCCTTTGCCGCCGTGCTGTCCATCCTGTTGCTCTACAAGCCCATCTACAGCCTTCTGCCTGCCTCGGTCACCCGCCGCAAGCCCTTGGGCTGGGCATGGGCAATGGTGGCGGTATCGGTGGCTGCCCAGGTGGGAACCACACCGCTGGTGTGCTATTATTTCGGCAACATCGCCTGCTATTCCGTACTCAGCTCGTTTGTCGCCATTCCCGCTGCCACGGTCATCATCTATGTCAGCCTGTCGCTGCTGCTCTCGTTCTTCCTCCTGCCGGGATTCTCCCTGCTGCAGGGCGGACTGGCATACCTGCTGAGCCTCACCACCTCTGCCACCCAGCATGCCCTGCAGCTGATAGTCATGCTGCCGGGAGCCTGCATAGAGGGGATAAAAATAAGCATCCTGCAATTAGGCCTCATCTATATTGCCATCATTGCAGGATGCTTGCTTATTCAAAAACTTCATCGATGCCTTCTTCACCGAATTCATCTTCCGTCTGACTCGCACAGGGATTATAGTCAGCAGGAATGTCAAACTTCTCCATCGGACTGAAGCCCAGCGTTGGGTCGGCATAAACCTTCTTCATGAAGATGGCCCAGATGGGGAGAGCCATCGTGGCTCCCTGTCCCATACTCATGGAGTCGAAGTGGATGTCGCGGTCCTCGCCTCCCACCCAGCAGCCTGTCACCAACTGCGGTGTGAAGCCAATGAACCATCCGTCACTGTTGTTGTTGGTGGTTCCCGTCTTCGCTCCTATCTGTCCCGCCATGTTGTAGCGGTATCTCAGTCGTCCCGCCGTACCCTGGTCTACCACGCCCATCAGCATGGTAAGCATCTTCATGGCGTTGTCGGCGCTGATCACCTCGTTCATGCGGGGCTGGAAGGTGGCTATCGTGTTGCCTTCGTTGTCCTCGATGCGGCTCACAAAGAGCGGTGAGGTCCTGATGCCGTGGTTGGCAAAGGCGGTATAGGCGCTCACCATCTCCGACACACTCACCTCGCAAGGACCCAGACAGAGACTCATCGAGGCATGGATGTCGGGATTGTTGATGCCGTAATCGCGCAGCAGCTGCACAAACTGCTGTGGGTTCAACTTGCTCATCAGATAAGCGCTGATCCAGTTGTTACTCTGTGCCAGACCCCACTTCAGCGTAACCATCTGTCCATAGCGCGAATGGTTGGCGTTGCGGGGTGTCCAGCGTCTGCCTGCCACGATATAGGTCTGCTGACGGTTGGGCGCCATGTCGCAGGGGGTGAATCCGTTCTCCATCGCCAGACTATAGAGGAATGGCTTGATGGTGGAACCCACCTGTCGGCGTCCCAGGCTCACCATGTCGTACATGAAGTGTGTATAGTCGAGACCGCCCACATAGGCTTTCACGGCTCCCGTCTTGGGATCCATGCTCATGAAACCCGAACGCAGGAAACCCTTGTAGTAGCGTATAGAGTCGAGCGGACTCATCAGGGTGTCGATGTCGCCATGATAGGTAAAGACGGTCATCTCCACCTTCTTTCTGAAGGCGTCGTGTATCTCCTCGGGCGAATAGCCTGCCGCCTTCATGGTGCGGTAGCGCTCGCTCTGGGTGATGGATCGGTTCAGGATGGAGCGTATCTGATTGGGCGTCAGCTTGTCGGAGAAGGGAGCACTGGGCTTGGGCTTGTTCTCTCGGTCGAAGGCGGGCTGCAGATAGCCTGCCACATGCTTGTAGACTGCCTCCTCGGCATATTTCTGCATACGGCTGTCTATCGTGGTGAACACTCTCAGACCGTCGGCATAGACGTTATAGGGTGTGCCGTCCTTCTTGAAGTTCTTGTTGCACCAGCCATAAAGGGGATCCGTGTCCCAGGCTATTGAGTCGATGACAAACTGCACTCTGTTCCACGAAGGATAGTCGGAGCGCACAGGGCGCTTGGCGGTCATATACTGGCGGAGGAACTCGCGCAGATAGGTGGCTGTGCCGTCCTTATGGTCGGTACGGTGGAAGTCGAGGGTAAGGGGTTCGGCAGAATACTTGGCGTACTCCGAGCGGTCCATATAGCCTGCCTTTACCATCTGCTGCAACACCACGTTTCTTCGTTCCCGGCAGCGGTCGGGATAGCGTACGGGGTTGAAGAGCGAGGGATTCTTGCAGAGTCCGATGAGGGTGGCTGCCTCGCACACCGTCAGGTCTTTGGGCTCTTTGTTGAAGTAAGTGTTGGCAGCGGTCTTGATGCCCACCGCATTGTGCAGGAAGTCGAAGTAGTTGAGATAGAGGGCGATGATCTCCTGCTTGGTGTAATAGCGCTCCAGCTTGACGGCTATCACCCACTCTATGGGTTTCTGGAAGAAGCGCTGCACGGTGCTGCTGGCTGTCTCGCTATACAACTGCTTCGCCAACTGCTGGGTGATGGTGGAGCCTCCTCCGGCATTGGCTTGTCCCATGATTCCTCGCTTCACGATGGCTCGGCCCAGGGCACGGAAGTCGATGCCTGAGTGCTCATAGAAGCGCTCGTCCTCTGTGGCAACGAGTGCCTCTACGAGGTGGGGCGACATCTTGTCGTAAGGGATCACGATTCTGTTCTCCTTGTTCAGGTTCCAGGTTCCCAACACCTTGCCGTCAGATGAATACACCTGTGTGGCAAAGCGGTTGATGGGGTTCTGCAGGTCCTCTATCTCGGGCATATAGCCTATCAAACCATTCCAAACGGCTGCAAAGCCCAGGATACAGAACAGGATGCCTGTACCCAACAAAGCCCATAATATGTGGATGAATCGTTTTCTCATTTATTCTTTTATCAGTTTATCTTGCAAAGATACAAATAAAATATCGTAACACAAAAGAAATTAAGAGAAATCAGCATTTTCAAGAAAGTTTTTTTGCCCTCTGCCAATACTGCCGTTATGCCGGCCAAAAAACAAAAATAGGGGATTTGAAGCACTTTTTCTAATCCATTTTTCTCGCATCCCCCTTATTATTAATACTTTATACCATTTTTCTCGCGTTGTTTATATATAAATGTTGAAATGAATCGGCACGGCAGCAGTTTTGGTAGTAATAACTGTTCAAAAAGGGTAGTATTTTCTGTTTTCATCCACTTTTTGTGTTGTGGATTTGGTCGGGTTTTGCGAAGTGCATCCACAGGGGATGCGCCCTTTTTGGGAGTGCCCAAATCCCCTGTTTTTAGCCCCGCATCCCCTGTTTTGGGGTAGCAAATCCCCTCATTTCTCCACTTTTTTCGTTTTCTTTTACATCGCTTTTGTGTTTTTCTTCATGTTTATTCATGAATTATGCGCATTTTCCCGATTTTTTGTCAAATTTTCTTTTCGCACCAAACACATAATGGCAGTTTTTCAGGGTGTGTGGCGCTTATTTGCGACTGTTGAGTTCAGCATAATAGTTACCATTTCCCAGTAAGTCACTGAGACGGCTCAATGACTTACCGGGAAATCTCTGTTAGTCATTGGCTGGTCTGAATAACCTATCGGGCGAGACCACTGAGTGACACCGTGAACGTCTATTATAATATATATATATTCTTTTTATATGTTTTATGGCATTACCTATACTGCTGTTTTCTTTCTTTATTTTATTTCTTTTCGCATATGCGTGCGAAAGCAAGAAACGAGGGTTCACCCTTCACATCTGCGCCGGAAGTCCGATAAACAGAGGGGATTCAGGGCGTGAACCCTCCCTTCACAGGTATTCACCAAAACGTCACAAATGGCGTAAAACGGTGAACCCTTTGTGACAGAAAAGCCCAAAATGTGAACGTTTTTTTTGCAAAAGACGCAAGCAGCACGCCCTGTTTTACTCTAATTGAGCAAGCTTTGAGCGCATTTTTTAACGTTAATTATGTTTAACGAGCCTTGGATCTTGCCTGATGTAGTTTACGTCATAGACTTCACCTTTTTCCACGAGGGTGAATATGATCCTTAGCAATTTGTTTGCTATGGCATTTAGTACATAATGACGCGGCTTTTTATCTATTAAAGTACGTCTCTCGTAATACAGTTTAATCTCCTTGTTGTGCAATCTGGCGCTTTCTGCGCAGATGTACAACAAGGTCTTTGACCGTCTATTGCCAATTTTGGATATATGTGCTCCCTTGTCCATTTTCCCCGATGATTTTTCGTATGGCGCAGTTCCTGCATAAGCAGAATATTGGCGCGCTGTAGTTATTTTTGTGAAATTATCCGTTTTTACCAATAGTTCTACTGCGGTAACCAGACCAACTCCATTGACACTTTTAACAATCTCATAGTTGTGATGAATGCTGTCATGCCCATTTATGACTTTCAACATCTCTTTTTCCGTCTCGGCAATTTCCGTGTCCAACATCTCTTTTATACGGTCCATGCTTCGCTTGACGGCAAGACTTCTGATAGGACGGCAATCCTCGCTCTTGTCGGCTGTCATCAGCTGCTTACGCTGTTCTACAAGCATTTCTCGGTGGCGTGCCAATTGACGAAGCTCATACAGAGCCTCTTCAGGGAACTTCCTGTATTTCAGCTTATCAGGATATCTCTCGCCAAATTCTCTGAGCAGTGCGCAATCCAGGACATCCGTCTTGGCACGGTCAGGGGTAGCTCTGTATCTATGGATGACATATCCACCCACAAAGGCAATCTTCACATTGCTGTCCATGCAGCACTTCAAGAGAGTATCACCATAAACTCCGGTATGCTCAGCAACCAATACAGCATCGCTTGGAAGGGTTTCTAAAAACCTTCCGATACTCTTAAAATTGTTCTTTACAACCTTATGTGAAGGTTTGTTTGATACTTTTTTTGATGTCAAGTCGAAAAAACTTACGTCAAATTTCTCTTTTGCCAAATCTATTCCGTATATTTGCATATTGAATAAAGTTTTTTATAAGAAGGGTGCTCCGTTCTGAGCGGCTACAACTATACTACGAGTCCTGTCTTGTTCTACACAAGCAGGCTAATTTACTCTCAAGCTTCTGCTCAGAAAATATCCAGTTCCCAAAACAGGGCTAAGCCTTTACTATGCTAGAAGGGGCACAGGGTTAACGCTGGATATGGAGTATTCTTCTTTTTTATTGTACTTATCTATTTTCCTGCAAAGTTAACAAAAGTTTGCAGATATAAAGATTTTTACCTCTTTATTTTTCCAAGTGCAAATATAATAGAAGGGGCAGAAGCTCACAGCCCAGGGCAACACCCTGGGTATAAAGCAATTAGCAACGCGCCCTGTAAGGGCAAAAGCTTTAAAACTCGTGGCAATTTTTTAAAGCTTTTGCCCTTACAGGGCGACAAGTTTGCGAACATCATAACCCAGGGCGATGCCCTGGGCTAAGAGCTTCTGCCCCTTCGGGGCGTGTGGGACAAACATTCGAAAGAGGAATATGACTACAGAATCATGGGAGCGAATGCGACAATCATGGGACCGAATGCGACAACCATGGGAGCGAATGCGACAATCGTGGGACCGAATGCGACAATCATGGGAGCGAAAAAAGAGAAAAAACAGCAGAAAAAGGACAGATTCTCAGAAAAAATGATTATCTTTGCAAAATGAAAGGAAAAGCCTTGACAGAGCTTTCTGCACCGCTTGAAGTAGAAGTAACGGACCTTCTCTGGGAAGATAATATAGACTGACAAAATGGCAACAGACAATAAAGACAACAATCCCATACATTCCGCTCGATTTAAGAAAAAATAATATAACTTTGAGCCAAATATCCCATCTAAATGAAGATATCATCCATATTAAAACAGAAGCGGACATGGAGCATCATGCTTTTCTATGTTCTGGCGGTATTAATAAGAGTCGTCTCAACCCGCTTTGAGACCATAGACCCATCCCACGTCAAATTGTGGGATTTCGTAGGTGGCTTGAGTCCACTCATAGGCGCGATTGTCGTTATCTTGGCGCTTCGAAGAAAAATGAAGACATCTCTTTTTGGTACATCGGTCACCAAGAGCATCCTCACATTGGCGGTGCCTTTTGTTCTGTTTGGCATTGTTGATTACAAGGAGATTGGACTCTGTTTGTGGTTATTGTTTGTATATCTGCTCTATGCCTTCTTCGAAGAGGTGGGCTGGCGTGGATACCTTTATAGCGAACTAATTGGCTGCAAAATCATTCACCGACTGCTGCTCACCACTTTGCTTTGGTTCTTTTGGCATTGCAGAGCATGGCAAATAGGGGATGTGGGCTTCTTTGCCTTGTTGTTCCTTGCTTCTTTTGGTCTTGACAAGCTTATCCGTGATACGCATTCTCTTATACTGGTGGCCTGCTTCCATGGTCTGTTCAATTTTTATTTCAAATGCCTCTCCGACCCAAGCCATTGGTCGTCAATCGTTTGTCTCGTCATCACCATCATGCTGTGGCTCTACATTTGGTATGGGCCAAAAGTCAAGATTTGCTGGAGATAATGTAATGATTGGGACAAAAATACAAAAAGAAAGGAATACTTTATGTATTATTAGAATGGTAATATGATAGATTATATATTTTATAGAGTATATTGGGCTTATAACAAAAAAAGAGAGTCCGCAAAGTTTCTTAGCCCATTGTATATGGCAATGGTCTTTGCGTTTCTCTTTTCCCCATTCGCATTATTTTTGTGCGAACTATTAAGGGATTCATACCATAGAAATGATGGATATTTGTTATCCATTTATCTACTAATGATATTAATATACTCTTATTTAAGATTTTTCCCTAACAAAAAGATATGGTTGATAAATAAAAAATTCGAAGGGAATGGTTATAATTATAAGATTCCTGATTGGTGTTTTTTCGTGGTTCTTCCATTATCCATAGTTTGGGGAATTATAACATACTCTCTTTTGGTAAAGTTTTTCATAAAACCTTTTGCCTTGAGAGGTATTATATATAATATGCTGTAAGCGTTCTATAAAAAAATGCAATCAAAGACTTATATACAAACATCTCGTTCTTATACATCACCATCAAAAGGCAATTTGGGGTGGAAAGAAGTGCCAATGCCAAAAATTATACAAACAAGACCTTCCTCTAATGAAGATGTATCAAGTGGAAAATATTATTATAGAACAATCAAAAAATAGAAATCATGATAATAAAAAAAATCCTAGTATTTTTTATCTGTAGCATTGTTCCTTACATATCTAAGGGACAATGCTTAGATTCACTTAAAAGCGTGTGTTTACCTGATAGTATAGCGGAACAAATAGAAAATAACTATAAAGATAAATATACAAATGCAAGTAAAAATGTTGTAAACCTCATCTCTCCTAATAATTATAATTTTGTGGATGGAATATATGCTTTCAAAGGCATGGGACCACATTTTCCAAGACAAATTTTTGTCTATAAGAGAGAGAAAATTTTCATCTTTAATAGCCGAGGGGACTATAATCCAGAAGGTGTTATTATGGAATTCTGCTCTTGTATTAAAAAGTTAAATTTAACACACAAGGAAATTGTAGATTATCTTAATGTAATATGCTTATATTTACAGGAAGAAGAGGTAACTGATTATGGAGATACGATAAAATAACTTAAGGAAAATTCCGTGGAACGAATTTACGTTTTCATGGAATTGTACAGTACCCAAGTCCTATCTAAAAAACGAAATGATCAAAAGAGCAATCATTGACTAATTCATTAACCAAAAACTTGCCAATGCCATAAATAACATTGGCAAGTTTCTAAAATTTCAAATAATGGATAAAACAGAAACGATAGTACAATTAAAAAAATTGCTTGCAAGTAAAAAAGCGGCAGATTTGTTAAAGGCCTTAAAAAAACTTCAACGCAATTATTTCCCTGAATTTGGGAATACAGTAGTTGATATTTTCGAAGAAAGATATAAAAGAAATATATCATGGGAAGTACAAGTTGAGGCAATTAAAATAATAGGTAAACAGCATTTGGTTAAAGCCTTACCTTTGTTAGAACAAATAGTAAAAAAAAATATGGAGCATGATATGGTAACGATGGAAGCTGCTGCTGCATATTTCAGAATTGTTAGATTGAATATGAGAGATGTATCTCCTATCATAAAATCTTTTGGAAACATTGGCTTTTCTATTGGAGAAGGTTTTTTAAATGTTTTGGGCGAGGACAATATGACTCCTAATATAGAAGAACAAGAGTTAATAATACTGCATTTTTGGCATTTTGGTGAGAACGTGGACAAAGGAATATTAGATCCAAAATTCGGATTAGTAAAAGCTTGCCTAAAATGGCAAGCTCCCAGTGTTTCTTCTTTTATAGAATACTGTCTTACAATTAAAGATTCACGAATCAGTTTCTTGCTAAAGAAAATTGGAACTAAAGAAGTTTGATTTCCAGAGAGTGTAAAATAAACTAAAGAGGGCTTCAAATGACCTAAAGGTTACCAGCAAGCCTCTCTCACCTTAAAAAATCTCTTAAAGTAGACTCATAATATTAAAAGAAATAATATGGGAAAATATAAATTATTTTTATTGTTAATGATTTTTCTATGTATCTCTTGTGGAAATAATAAAATTTCTATTAGAGTTGAAAGTGCATTAATTTCATCCTCTAATAATCAGCCCTTAAGAAGTTTAACATTAGAAAATGATTCTTTGTTATTTACATATCAGATTTCATTAAAAGATGGATATGTAGGTCTATCATCAATAAATCTAAATAGAATTAATGACGCTTATGTTATTACTTATGGAAACAGTATTATTGAAAATGAGAAGTTTCATCTACAACCCGATGCGACATATATTATATCTAATTATTCTATACCAGACGCAAAAAGCCATGCCCTTGAGTTTAAGACCAATCCAAGAGGAAACGTAAAATCCGTTAAAGAGGTAAAATAAATGAGATTTATATTTTGTATTTTTTTGTCAGTTATAGGATTGGTTAGTTTTGGTGAAACATCTAAAAAACTTGAAAATGGTATCTATCATAATGAAACCAGTTCAAAATTGATAGAAATTAAAAATGACACACTAAAGTTCTATTCCTCCTCTTCTATAGAGGGGGAACAGAGCTTTCCTTTGGCTATTTGTCAAATAACTAAAGTCAGCGATACTTTTTTTGAGATAAATTCAATAGAAGGACCGATGCAAAGTGCTTTTAAAAACATTTTAATTATCGAAGAAGTTTCTGGTAATAAAACTCTTGCTGAAATACTTTTCAAAGTTCCGAATACAACTATGCCTATAAAGTTTAATGTTTATTGTGGAACTATTTCGTATTCTGGAATTACTGAAAAAGGGACATGTACTATAGTATTGAATCGTAATAGAATTAATTCTCCAAAAAGTTTCAAATTTACATTCCAACCAATGTATTATACCGAAAGTAATCCCGCAGGCCAATACTTTGGTGTCTTATACTACGAGTATCCGTATAAAGTGGATTTGAATACTGAGAAAAGTATTATTATAAATCTACCTGATGTAACAGATAAACTTTTCAGTCAATATTATTTATTAGGAGAGTATATACAAGTTACACCAAATGGTATAAAATGGAGAGGTGAATACTACAAAAAGCAACAATAATCTTAGTGTGTTTACTATTCAATATGTCTTTGTAAACAATAATTTGTAAAAGTCCATCTTTGGTTCGAGTGTAAAATAAGCTGTGTTCTACTACAATGGGTAAACACAGTTTATTTACATTTCATTTCTTTATTAGGGCATAGTTATCCCGATTTTCTTTTTTTGGTTCGTTACCAAACAAATCTATCAGAACAATATGGTTGGCATCCCTCACCATATAGAATTTATTGTCACCACTTGAAGGATGCACAAGCATCAGGATGGTGTAGTCAAGCACTTGGAAAGTTCCTCTTAACCTTTCCTGTTTGTTCTACTTTTCATTGTATGACTGTATCAACAAATAGGTACCATCAGCATTTAATGTGAGTGTTGTTTCAACATTAGGTGGTAACACACCGTTATAAGTTCCAGGTATGGAATCCAAGCTGGCTCTATTTCCTAAAACTGCCGTATATTCTTCAAGCTTATCGGCACACCTGCCTCCAGCGTAATGAGGCTGGCGAACGAGTGTCGTCACGAATGGTAGGAATAGGTAAGTCCGTTCTCTTTTCCACAAGCACATCGAAAGCCTTTTGGATGGAAAGCAACAACTGCTCGATGTCCTTGTTGGTCTCCACGGCTTCCTTGCTTTTGTTCTCCTTTGGCTGCTTTAGAGCTTTATGTTAATCGAAGTACAATCATCGCAATAAAACTATTGATTTTACGTTCTTTTCAAAGAAAGGGGTTGTGCAATAGTGGCTTAAAGGCTAAAAGCACTACCTTTGTACGCAATATAACAACAATACGTTTAAGGTCACAATTTGTGATATTGGAAAAATGAATATAAATATGACAGATAAAATAGAAAAAAAGGAGGCAACCTTTGCAATGCCGTACAATGGCGAGGACAACAACGATTATGTCGATGGCAAGGGCTTCTGTTGCAATGACGGCAGCTTGGAGGCTGCTCAGACACGAACTTTAGCGAGAGCTGCAAAGAATAACTTCAAGGAGAACGACGACTACGAGAAGATGCAGTTCTACTACCATCCCGACCATTTGGGAAGCTCAAGCTACATCACCAACTTGGACGGTGAGGTGGCTCAGCATATCGAGTATGTGCCGTTCGGCGAAGTATTCATAGAGGAGCGCAATAACACTTGGAACACGCCTTATCTATTCAATGCCAAGGAATTTGATGAGGAGACGGGCATGTACTACTATGGTGCGAGATACTATGAGCCGAGGTTGAGCTTGTGGATGAGTGTGGATCCTTTGCAAGAGAAATACCCAAATATTAGCACTTATTGCTATGCGGCAAACAACCCTATCAAGTTCATAGATTCAGATGGAAGAAAACTTCTATTTGCCTCAGGAACAACGGAAGCATTTAAACAAAAATTTCGTGCAGCTATTATGTATTTACATGAGCATAATGCAGATGGTATCATAGCCCAGATAGATAAAAGTTCTACAATTATTTATATTACAGAAAGAGTTGGTGAGGCTTCTGCTTTCAGCAAGACAAAAAAACTATTTATTGGGATCCTAACATGGGAGTGCTTACAAGTTCTGACAAAAAAATGTCACCTGCGGCTGTATTAAACCATGAAGCGGATCATACACTCCAATATCTCAAAAATCCTGATAAATTTGCACAAGACTCTAAAACTCTTGATTCCGATTATAATGATAAAGAGGAAATGAGAGTTATAACAGGATCCGAACAGAAAACAGCTTTAGCACTTTGTGAAATCAGTGCAGGAGAGGTTACACGTACAGACCACATCGGCATCCCATATATAACTAAATCGCCAACTACGACAGAAGCAAAAGATGGGAAAATTCCAAAGAATCCATTTGTAATGGATGAAATAGTTATATCTGTACCCAAGTCTAAAAATGTAAATCCAAATAATGACAATAATGAGACAGATAACAAATAGTATTAAATGCTTGATTGTTTTTGGTATATGGTTACTTGGTTTTAATACATTGAGTGCTTGTAATATCAAGCTCAAAATTGTTTACACCCAAGCTGACCTAAGAACAATTTTTGATATTACTCCAGAGTTGTTTGACAAGGGATTAATCAGTCATTCGCTTGATAGTATAATCGTGGTGTCAGATATGAAATTTTCCAAATTCTTCGACACTATAAATTCTCTAAAAAAAACAAGTGAAATACATCCTTCTATAAATGTTCGAGCAAAAATTATATTCTATTTGAACGAGCAAATCTTGAATACATATTATTTAGGAATGTTTTATATATACTGTCAGAATGGAATATACGAAGTAAACGAAGAATTCAGAAATATGATTAATGCTATAATAAAAAAAGTGGAAAGTTGCCTATGTATTGATTAAAAAACGTTATGTCCCGTTACCCATACAAGGGTAACGACCAATACCCTTATAAGGGTGTTCATCATTACCCTTATATGGGTATTAAACGGAGAGGGCAAGAAATAGGAAAAAACAACGTTAAATAATTGATAACCATAGACAATTAAAAGTATGATAGAGTTTGAAGTAAAATCAAAGACGCAGCCTATTGGCAAGCGTAAGGGGCAGACGGTGTACTTCGCCCAGCCTGTGTCACAACAACATCTGACAAACAAGATGGTAGTTGACCGTATCGTGCGCGAAACCTCCCTCTCGGCAGGTGACGTAAGCAATGCGCTCATCAGTCTTGGTGCCATCGTGCGCGATGCCTTCGAATTAGGTCAGAGCGTGGATTTGGCAGACCTCGGCTCATTCCGCATCATAGTACCGCCAAAGATGATGGATAGCGAGGCAGAAGTTACCGCCGACAGCCTGAAGGTGCCGAAAATCGTCTTTACGCCAAAGGCAGCCATGCGTAACGCTGCAAAATCTGTAGAACTCCGAGTGGTCAAAAAGAAGAAAGACGGCAAGGAGGATGAAAAGGCGACCGAGCAGAAGTTCAAGTGGGACGAGGAGAACAGTCTCCTTGCTGCAGATGAGAACGGTTTTGTGAGCAACTATTTGTACGATGCCGATGGTGAGCGCACCGTGAAGACCAGCGGCGAGGGTGAGCTGATCTATGTAAACTCCGAGTTCGCAGGTGGCAGAACAAACACAGCCAAGTTCTCACTCTATGTATCTCCTTACCTCGTAGCCAACCAAGGCGGACGCTACACCAAGCACATCTATATCGGTAGTCAGCGAGTCGTTTCGAAGATTGGAGACTTCGACTCTTACCGATCAGACCCACGCCGCATCCAATATGCAGGTAGCGAGAGTGATGGACTTTCTGTTGACTATAAGGTTAAATATGCTGAGCAGTTGCAGGTTATCAAGGATAATTATGCAACCTTTGCAGTGCCGTACAATGG
>OLYC01001025.1_pt1 | contig 20746 bp, 16 predicted proteins | sample 1674271 | NCBI WGS metagenome assembly OLYC01 (sample SAMEA103958154, study PRJEB25191) | human gut metagenome
GCAACTTATGTTGCTGCCGCATTTTGTTTCGCTGTAAAAAATAATGCATAATTATACCAAAATATAAAATAATTATGCTGTATACAAGGATACAAGAATACGGGAATCCGTGGAGCCGAAAATACTAAAATCCAGAGAAATAAGCTAAAATTATGCATTTGGCTAAAAACGCCGCCAGCTATCATGAATGAATAAAAATATAAAAAAATTGTAGACATTTTAACGGATATGCAGTACAATCATACATGGCGGAGTTGGTACTGTACGCTCTGCCCAAAATGATTGCAGAGGTTTGTATTGATGAACAGAATCGAAATCAACCGGAAATGGTGCAAGGGCTGCGGCATATGCGCGGCGTTCTGCCCCAAGAAGGTGCTTGGCCTTGACGAAGAAACGGAGAAGGCCACGGTGGTTAATCAGGATGAATGCATAGCCTGCTATATGTGTGAGCTGCGCTGCCCTGATTTGGCGATCAAAGTGATTAAGGAGGGCGACAAATGAGCAAGGCAATTCTGCTGCAGGGCAATGAAGCCTGCGTTATGGGCGCAATAAAGGCGGGCATGCGTCTTTTTGCGGGTTACCCCATAACCCCTTCCTCGGAAATAGCTGAGCAGTCCAGCATACTGCTCCCCAAAGTAGGCGGCAAGTTCCTCCAGATGGAGGACGAGATCGCATCCATAGCGGCCGTTTGCGGCGCAAGCCTGGCCGGCAAAAAGGCAATGACTGCCACCAGCGGCCCGGGCTTCTCCCTTAAGCAGGAGCTTATAGGCTACGCTGCCATGGCGGAGTTACCCATAGTTGTTGCCATGATAATGCGCGCAGGTCCCTCCACCGGCCTTCCCACCTCCCCTGCACAGGGCGACGTGATGCAGGCCCGCTGGGGTACGCACGGCGACCATCCCATGATAACCCTTTGCCCCAGCTCCGTTAAGGAAATGTACGAGCTGACCATAAAGGCATTCAACTTTGCGGAAATGTACCGCACACCCGTGCTGCTGATGACGGACGAAGTCATTGCGCACATGCGTGAAGGCGTTGCGCTGGAAGACGATTACGAAGTTGTTGACCGCGTGCATCCCGCCGAAGCGCCCAGCAAGGACTATCTGCCCTACAAGGTTGAAGAAGGCAGCATGGTTCCCCCGATGGCGGCCTACGGCGAAGGCTATCACTTCCACGTGACCGGCCTTTCCCACAGCGAGACCGGCTTCCCCACCAACACCCCCGCCGTGCATGAAAAGCTGATGGCGCGCATAAACGGCAAGGTGAAGGAGAACGATCCCAACTTCGCCATAAACGAAAAGTATATGACCGAAGATGCGGAGCATATATTCGTGGCCTACGGTTCCGTGGCCAGGACTTCCATGAACATAGTCAAGCGGCTGCGCAGCGAAGGCATCAAGGCGGGCCTTTTCACCGTGAAGATGCTTTGGCCGTTCCCCAAGACGGAATATCAGTCCCTGCTTAACGAGAACGTGAAGAACATAATCGTTCCCGAAATGAACCTTGGCCAGTATGTAGGCGAGGTTGAACGCTACACCGAAGGCAAGGCCAAGGTCAGCCTGATAGCTAAGGCTTCCGGCGAGCTGTTCAAGACCGAAGAACTTTACAACGACGTAATGGCGGTGATTTCAAAATGACGAACGTACAAGATTACCTCAGAGAGTCCCATATGCCCCATATCTGGTGCCCCGGCTGCGGCAACGGCATCGTGATGGGAAACATAATCCGCGCCATAGATGAGCTGGGCCTTGACCGCGACAAGACCGTTATAGTCTCCGGTATAGGCTGCTCCTCCCGCGCACCCGGATACATGGATTTCGATACCCTGCACACTGCGCACGGCCGCGCGCTTCCGTTTGCTACCGGCATAAAGATGGCTAACCCCGATCTTCATGTCATAGTGATTTCCGGCGACGGCGATGCCACCGCAATAGGCGGCAACCACTTTATCCATGCCTGCCGCAGGAATGTTGATATAACGCTTGTGGTAGTCAACAACTGCATCTACGGCATGACCAGCGGCCAGTTCTCGCCCATGACTCCTACCGGTAAGTTCGCCACCACCGCCGTTTACGGCAATATCGACCGCCCGTTCGATCTGGTGAATCTGGCAGGCGGCGCAGGCGCGACCTATGTTGCCCGCGGCAGCGTGTATCATGCGATGCAGACAAAGAATTATATAAAGCATGCAATAGAGCATAAGGGCTTCTCTGTTGTTGAGTGCCTGTCCACCTGCCCCACCTATTACGGCCGCAGGAACAAGATCGGCGATGCTGTATCCATGATGGAAAGGCTGCGCGACGACTGCACCATGCTTAAGCCCGGCGTAACGGAATACGACAAGCCGTTCGTTATAGGCGAATTTGTTAACAAGGAAGCCAAGGAATATACCGAGGCTTATGATGAAGTAATTATGAAGGCCGGAGGAAAGAAATAATGGGTAAGCGTATTGAATTCCGTTTCAGCGGTTCCGGCGGACAGGGCATAATCTCTGCCGGTATAATATTGGCCGCGGCCGCCGTGCACGACGGCAAGTATGCCATACAGAGCCAGAGCTACGGCCCCGAAGCCCGCGGCGGCTCCTCCAAAGCAGAAGTGGTAATAAGCGAGGAGCCTATCGATTATCCCAAGGCGACCACACCGGATTACCTGCTGTGCCTCACGGACGATGCATTCAAGACCTATGGCCTTGCGGCGGACGATAAAACGGTCATATTCGTGGATTCTTCCATGCATACCGACGGCAGCGGTAAGAACGTTATAAAGGTTCCCATTCTGCATGCCGCGCATGAGATAAATCCCCAGGGCGCAAACGTTATAGCCGTATCCTTCCTGGTTGGCTATACCGGCCTTGTAAGGCGCGAGAGCGCGCTTGAATCGCTCAAGGAGCAGTTCCCCCGCTTCATAGAAAAGAACATGAAGTGCGCGGAAGCCGGCTTCAGGTTTGCAGACGAGCTGCTTAACAAGTAAAATTACCATATCCCACCTGTTGAAAAATCGACAGGTGGGATATGTATACCCAAACGAAGAAAAATAGTGTAGAATTATAGCATAGATATATTCTGCTTTAACGCATAGAAAGGACGGTACAGTATGGAACCACTCAGGATCGACCATGTAGGTATAGCGGTAAACAGCCTTGACGAAATGAGGCCGTTTTATGAGGCGCTCGGCCTTAAGAGCACCGGCATAGAGGAAGTTAAGGAGCAGCAGGTGCGCGTGGAGTTCTATCCCTGCGGAGACAGCGAGCTGGAGCTGCTTGAAAGCACCACCGAGGACGGCCCCATAGCTAAGTTCATAGAAAAGAAGGGCACCGGCATACAGCATATTGCCATCCGCGTTCCCGATATAAAGGCTGCCATAGCCGAAATGCAGGAAAAGGGCTTCCGCATGATAGATAACGCCCCCCGTTACGGAGCGGGCGGAGCAAGCATAGCCTTCATGCACCCCAAGGCTTCCGCGGGCGTGCTGCTGGAGCTTACCGAAAGAAAATAAAAAATTACAGGTACAACATAAATTAAGGAGAAAAACAGATGGAAGTAAACAAGATCGATCTGCTTTACGAAAAGAAAGACAAGATCGCTGCCGGCGGCGGGGAAAAGCGCATAGCCAAGCAGCATGATTCCGGCAAGCTGACCGCCCGCGAAAGGCTGAACTACCTGCTGGATCAGGGCAGCTTTGTTGAGCTTGACGCATTCGTTGAAAGCCGCTACGACGCCAAGGCCCCCGGCGACGGCGTGGTTACCGGTTACGGCATGATAGACGGCAGGCTCGTGTATGTTTTCGCGCAGGACTTCACCGTTGTAGGCGGTTCGCTGGGCGAAATGCATGCAAAGAAGATATGCAAGGTGCTTGACCTTGCGCTTAAAATGGGCGCGCCCGTAATAGGCCTTAACGACAGCGGCGGAGCAAGGATACCCGAAGCCGTTGACGCGCTTTCCGGTTACGGCAACATTTTCTTCCGCAATACCATTGCATCCGGCGTGGTGCCGCAGATTTCGGCCATAATGGGCCCCTGCGCGGGCGGCGCGGTGTATTCCCCCGCACTTACGGACTTCATATTCATGTCCGATAAGACCATAACCGGCCCGCAGGTAATAAAGACCGTTACCCGCGAGGAAGTCACCAGCGAAGCCCTTGGCGGCGCAATGGTGCATAACCAGAAGTCCGGCGTGGCGCACTTTGTATATCCCGACGAATATCAGACGCTTGAGGGCATAAGGCGCCTTGTAAGCTTCCTGCCTTCTTCTAACCGCGAGAGCGCCCCTGTAAGGTACTCAGGAGACGATGTGAACAGGGTATGCGAAAACCTGAACGAGATAATGCCCGAAAGCAGCAACAAGGCTTACGAAATGAAGACCGTTATAAAGAGCGTTGTTGACGACGGCGACTTCTTCGAGGTGCAGCCCTACTATGCGAAAAATATGATAACCGGCTTTGGCCGCGTTGGCGGGAAGAGCGTCGGCATACTGGCCAACGAACCCACTGTTATGGCCGGAAGTCTGGATATAAATGCTTCCGATAAGGCCGCAAGGTTCATCTCCTTCTGCGACAGCTTCAATATACCGCTCATCACCTTCGTTGACGTTCCCGGCTTCCTGCCCGGCGTGAACCAGGAATACGGCGGAATTATACGCCACGGCGCAAAGATGCTCTATGCCTATTCCGAGGCCACCTGCCCCAAGATAACCGTTGTTACCCGCAAGGCCTACGGCGGAGCATATCTTGCAATGTGCTCCAAGGACCTTGGCGCGGACATGGTGTTTGCATGGCCCACGGCGGAAATAGCCGTTATGGGTCCGGACGGCGCGGCCAATATAGTTTACCGCAAGGAAATAGAGGCCAGCGAGAACCCGCAGGAGACCCGCAAGCAGATGATAGAGGAATACCGCAAGAACTTTGCCAATCCTTATCAGGCTGCCTCCCGCGGCTTTGTGGACGACGTTATAGAGCCCGCGCTTACCCGCGTGCATATAGCCAGCGCCCTTGCCATGCTTGAAAGCAAAAAGGAAACCCGTCCTGAAAAGAAGCACGGCAATTTCCCCGTTTAAGCCAAGGAGGATATTTACACAATGGCAAACGAAGAAAACCAGTTCACCAGGCCGTCTCTTGACGAATTCCCCGTGCCTACCTATGACGAATGGAAGGCCGCGGCGATAGAATCGCTCAAGGGTGCGGATTTTGATAAAAAGCTGCTCACCAAAACATATGAGGGTATAACCCTTAAGCCCATATATACCGATGCGGACTATTCCGCCAACCCCGAACGCCCCGGCGAGGGCGACTATCTGCGCGGCACCGACCCCGCGGGCTATATGGATCACCCATGGGCGATAGCACAGGAAGTGAACGCCGTTGATCCGGCGCAGGCCAATAAGCAGATACTGCATGAGCTTGACCGCGGCGCTACCGCCGTTAACGTTAAGCTGTGCGGCGGCGTAAAGGTAGAAAACGAAGCGGACATGGCAAAGCTGTTTGAAGGCGTTGTGCTGCCCGCGGCCGGCCTGCACGTAACCGCAGGCGGCTCCGCCATAAGCAAGCTGAAGCTTGCCAAGGCCGCCGTTAAGGACTTTGATAAGGCGGAAGGCTGCTTCGGCGCGGACCCCATCGGCATGATAGCGCTGCGCGGCGGCATAGGCAAAACGCTTGAAAAGGCGTATGACGACATGGCGGAATCCGTAAAGTTTGCCAAGGAGAGTGCACCCAAGCTGCGCACCGTTATAGCGGACGGCAACGTATACGCCAACGGCGGCGCAACGGCCGTGCAGGAAGCGTCTTATGTTATAGCCACCGCCAGCGATTATATCGCCGCCATGATGGAGCGCGGCATAAGTGCGGACGATGCTGCTAAGAGCATTCGCCTTTCCGTGTCCCTCGGTTCCAACTTCTTCATGGAAATAGCCAAGCTTAGGGCGATGCGCGTTGTGTACGCGCGCATGGCGCGCGCATACGGCGCGGGTGACGAGGCCGCCAAGGCGGACGTTTACGCCCGCACTTCCGCGTTCACCAAAACGGTGTTTGATCCCTATGTAAATATTCTGCGCACCACCACGGAAGCTTTCTCCGGCGTTGTGGGCGGCATAAACGCCATGAGCGTTTCCACGCTTGATGAAGCCATCGGCGAAAGCGATGAAACCAGCAAGAGGATAGCGCGCAACCTGCAGCTTATGCTGCGCGAGGAATTCGACCTGCTGCATCCTGTGGATCCCGCAGGCGGAAGCTGGTATGTTGAAACCCTTACCGGAGAGCTGATAAAGGCGATATCCGATAAATTTAAGGAAATAGAGGCTAACGGCGGCATGTATGCCATGCTTGAAAAGGGCGAAATACAGGCCGAAGTTAAAAAGGTGCTCAACGAGCGCTTTAAGAAGCTGGCTACCCGTGCGGACAGGGCCGTGGGCACCAATATGTATGCCAACATGACCGAAAAGCCGCTTGAAAGGGCTGCAAAGCCCGCTGGACAGCCCTGCTGCGGCGGCAGCATGGCCATGCACATTGAACCCATCGAACAGCACCGCTGGACGGAGCAGTTTGAAGCGCTGCGCAAGGCTACCGACGATGCGGCGGAAAAGACCGGCAAGCGCCTGAGCGCGTTCCTTGTGAACATGGGGCCGATACCCCAGCATAAGGCCAGGGCGGATTTCTCGCGCGGGTTCCTTGAGGTGGGCGGCATAAACGTTATTGGCAACGATGGCTTTGAATGCCCCAACTGCGCCGTTAAGGCGGCGGTGGAAAGCGGCGCGGACGTGGCCGTTATCTGCTCCACCGATGATACTTATCCGGAACTTGTTCCCGCCATTGCAAAAGGCATAAAGGAAAAGGCACCGAATATGCTGGTTATGCTTGCGGGCGCGCCTGCGGCCGAGTTCAAGCCCAGCTATGACGAGGCGGGCGTGGATGAATACATTCACGTTAAAGCAAACTGCCTTGAGATACTTAAAAAGATACAGTCCGAGAGGGGGATAGGCTGATATGAGCACAAGACCCGATTTTTCGAAAGTAGATTTTACCGCTCCCTGCATTGAAAAGGAAACAAAGGAGCAGTGGGCCGCGCGCGTTAAGGCCGAAACTGGCATGAGCGTTGAAGAACTGGTCACCCATACCATGGAGCAGATAGACGTTCAGCCCAACTATACCCGTGCGGACATTAAGGACGCCGTGCACACCGGTTACACCGCCGGTCTGCCACCTTTCCTCCGCGGGCCGTACCCCACAATGTACGTCACCCGTCCGTGGACCGTTCGCCAATACGCAGGCTTCTCCACCGCGGAAGAATCCAATGCATTTTATAGGCGCAACCTTGCCGCCGGTCAGAAGGGCCTTTCAATAGCGTTTGACCTTGCTACCCACCGCGGCTACGATTCCGATCATCCCAGAGTGGTTGGCGACGTTGGTAAGGCCGGCGTTGCCGTTGATTCCATACTGGATATGGAAATACTGTTCAAGGGCATTCCGCTTGACCAGATGTCCGTTTCCATGACCATGAACGGCGCGGTGCTGCCCATAATGGCGTTCTACATTTTGGCTGCCGAAGAGCAGGGCGTTGATAAGTCCAAGCTGGCCGGTACCATACAGAACGACATACTCAAGGAGTTCATGGTGAGGAATACCTATATCTATCCTCCAAAGACCTCCATGCGCATAATAGGCGATATATTCGCGTATACCGCAAAATATATGCCAAAGTTCAACTCCATCTCCATCTCCGGCTACCATATTCAGGAAGCCGGTGCAACCGCGGATATAGAGCTTGGTTACACCCTTGCGGACGGCCTTGAATACATCCGCACCGGTATCGCCGCCGGACTGAATATAGATGCGTTCGCGCCCCGCCTGTCCTTCTTCTGGGGCATGGGTAAGAACTACTTTATGGAGGTTGCCAAAATGCGCGCGGGCCGCGTGCTGTGGGCCAAGATAATAAAGGAATTCGGGCCGAAGCTTGATAAGTCCATGGCGCTGAGGACGCATTGCCAGACCTCCGGCTGGAGCCTTACCGCGCAGGATCCGTTCAACAACGTTGGCCGTACCTGCATGGAAGCCATGGCTGCCGCGCTTGGCCATACGCAGAGCCTGCACACCAACGCCCTTGACGAAGCCATTGCCCTGCCAACGGACTTCTCCGCGCGCATAGCAAGAAATACCCAGCTTTATATTCAGGACGAGACCCGCGTTTGCAAGGTGGTCGATCCTTGGGGCGGTTCATACTATGTTGAAGCCCTGACCGATGAGCTGATAAAGCGTGCATGGGGCCATATACAGGAAGTTGAAAAGCTGGGCGGCATGGCCAAGGCAATAGAAACCGGCCTGCCCAAGATGAGAATAGAAGAAGCCGCCGCGCGCCGTCAGGCCCGCATAGACTCCGGCCGCGAGAATATAGTCGGCCTGAACTATATGCAGCTTGAGCACGAGGATGCAATAGACATTCTTGAAGTTGACAACACCGCCGTGCGCGAGGCGCAGATAGCAAGGCTGAATAAGCTGCGCGCCAATCGCGACAATGAAAAGGTTCAGCAGTGCCTTGACGCGATCACCAAGTCCGTTGAGACGGGCGAAGGCAACCTGCTTGAGCTGGCCGTTGAGGCCGCCCGAGCGCGCGCAAGCCTGGGAGAGATATCTATGGCAGTAGAAAAGGTCTGCGGCCGCCATAAGGCCGTTATACGCTCCATTTCCGGCGTATATTCCAAGGAATCCTCCGATACCGCCGCGATAGAGCGCGTAAGGAAGATGACCGATGAATTCGAAAAGCGCGAAGGCCGCCGTCCTCGCATAATGGTAGCCAAGATGGGCCAGGATGGTCACGACCGCGGCGCAAAGGTGGTCGCTACGGCGTATGCCGATATGGGCTTTGACGTGGACGTAGGTCCCCTGTTCCAGACCCCTGCCGAGACCGCACGCGACGCCGTGGATAACGACGTGCATATCGTTGGCATGAGTTCCCTTGCCGCCGGACACAAGACGCTGCTGCCGCAGCTGATGGAAGAGCTGAAGAAGCTTGGCCGCGAGGACATAATGGTAATAGCGGGCGGCGTTATCCCGCCGCAGGATTACGATTTCCTGTATAAAGCCGGCGCGGCTTGCATATTCGGGCCCGGTACCCGCATACCCGAGGCCGCGGAAGAAATGCTCAATAAGCTTAACGAGCGCCTTGGCTACACCAAATAAAAATGGCAGAGAACAAGGAAAACTATAAACCCGAATGGACTCCGGACGGTGCGGGGAGCGAATTCGCTTCCAGCGTTATGCCGGGGATAGAAGGCAGCGGAGTGCAGGAAACTGCGCCCCGCCCCTTTTCGCGTAAACAGATGAGCGTGGAGGAGTATGTTCAGGGCGTGCTCAGCGGCAACCGCCGCATTTTGGCGCAGGCCATAACCATTGTGGAAAGCAATTCCGAAAAGCATTTCGCATTGGGACAGGAAATAATCCGCCGCATTTTGCCCTATACCGGAAACAGCGTGCGCGTTGGCATAACGGGCGTGCCGGGGGCGGGCAAAAGCACATTTATAGAATGCTTCGGCAATATGCTTTGCGATAAGGGGAGGAAGGTTGCTGTGCTTGCCGTGGACCCGACAAGCAGCATCTCACGCGGCAGCATACTGGGCGACAAAACGCGCATGGAACGCCTTTCAAGAAGGAACGAAGCGTTCATACGTCCGTCTCCTTCCGGCGGCACATTGGGCGGGGTAACGCGCAAAAGCCGCGAAACCATGCTCCTTTGCGAAGCGGCCGGATTCGATACCATTCTTGTTGAAACCGTGGGCGTGGGCCAGAACGAAACCTCAGTGCGCGCAATGGTGGACTTTTTCCTTGTTATAACCATTGCCGGCGCGGGGGACGACCTTCAGGGCATAAAGAAAGGCGTTATAGAAACGGCGGATGCTATTTTGGTCAATAAGGCCGACGGGGACAATAAAACCCGCGCGCAGGCCGCCAGGGCCGAATATGAGCAGGTACTCAGATATCTGCGCCCTGCGACCGAAGGCTGGACCACGGGAGCATACACATGCTCCGCCATAACGGGCGAAGGCGTTGAGGGCATATGGAACGTTATACTCGGCTTTATCAAGCAGACGCGCCGCACAGGCGTGCTTGAATCCCGCCGCGGATCGCAGACCATGGAATGGGTAAAGAGCATGACGGATGATTATATCCGCACAATGATCTATTCCAACCCGCGCGTGCAGAAATGCATGGACGAGCTGAGCGTGCATGTTATGAGCGGGGATATGCCGCCAACGCTTGCCGCCAAGGAATTGATAGACACCATCGAAGCAGCGCTCAAAGCCTGAAACGCATAATTAAACATAAAAAGAGACAGTCCTGCGGCTGTCTCTTTTCTGTATGAAGATTTAATTTTACATATCAAGCGCTTCGAATTTCTTCGCGGATATGCGATACACTACATATGATGTAAGCCCGTATATCACCGCGCCTATAGCGAGTACGATGAATTTTACACCCATGTTTTCGGGATCGGGCGTATCGAGCACATCGCGGAAGAACGGAACGGCAAACGTACAGGCTTCCGCAATGCCAATGTACACAAACGTTACTATGCTTGCGCGGGCGAATACACGGCCGACCTTATCAGGCCGCGAAAAATAGCCGGTGAAGAAAACATAATTAAAGACGGCGAGCATTATGAAGCTTAGCCCGAAAAAAGCAACGTTCGGATCCATTCCGGCTTCATTTGCGCCAAGGCCCAGCGCGCGGCGGACGAACATGAAGCCAACCGCCAATACGCACTGCGCAAGCTGCAATATAACGGCGAACACAATGCGCGCGCGCACGGCGTCCCGCTTCCTTATGGGCAGGGAGAGGGAATATGCAAAGTCGTGATTTTCGCGTCCGCTGAGGCAGATGAAGAATATGCCCAGCGTGTTATAGAAAAACAGCACATACATTGGATAATTTGGAATAAGCATCATTGAGCTCAGCAGCAGAAAAAGCACCGCCGCCAGATGCATGGCAAGCTTAAATTCCTTATACAACAGCTTTGACAGCATGGCTTTCACTCCTTTTCAAGATGTATCATGGCCGTTTCAAGATCGGCCGGGGTAAGGCGCACAAATGCGGGCAGCCTGGCTGCGTCCTGCTTATTCACTATGGCGGTGTAGCCGTGCTTGGCGGGCTTGGCGCCTATGAGCAGCGCGCTTATATCGGCAGGGACGGCATCGGCGTCTATTTCCGCGGCCATATACTGCCCAAGGAACTGCTCAAGCGGCATGCTTGCGGCGATCTCCCCGCGGCGTATATATGTTATTGAATCCGCGCAGCGGTCAAGATCGCTTGTTATATGCGTGGAGAAAAGTATGCTTACGCCTTCGCGCTGAAGCGAAAGAAAGACATCTAGCAGATCGTCACGCGATACGGGGTCGAGCCCGCTTGTGGGTTCATCCAGTATAAGCAGCTTCGCCCTGTGGCTCAGTGCAAGCGTGAGCGCATATTTCACCTTCATGCCGGCGGAAAGCTGATCCGGAGTTTTGTTTTCGTCCAGCTCAAACTGCGCCATATAGCGGCGGTACGCTTGCTCGTCCCAATCATCGTAAAAGCGGCGCGTAACGTTGGTTATAGTCTTGATTTTCTTTTTTACATAGTAATCTACGCCGCCGGAAACAAAACCTATCTGTTTTTTTATCTCCAGCTCGTTCTTTTCAAGTTCCATGCCGAAAAAGCATATCTCTCCGCGGCTTGGATGCACCAAATTGAGTATTGATTTGAGCGTGGTGGTTTTTCCTGCGCCGTTGCGGCCGATAAAGCCCATTATAGCACCCTGCTCAATCGAAAAGGAAATATCCTTCAGGCTGAAGGAAGGGTATTCCTTGCATAATCCTTTTACGCTAAGCGCCTCCATTCAGGCAGCCTCCTTCTTGAGTAACATAGTTTGCGCAACAAGCGTTGCCTACATTATACACACATTGACAGCAGCTTGTCAAGGCCATGCGATTTGACATGGATTTTACATAACATTTCTTTTTGATTTTACATGGATTGAGTATCCTATAACCATAAAGAAAATGATTTGAAGGAACCGAAAGGAGATAAGAATTATGAAGAAGATTATGATGATCGTGCTTGCCGCGATAACTGCGGCGGCTATGTTTGCGGGCTGCGCAGCCGATAACGGCAGCGCGGGCGGCAGCGTTTCAACGGATGGCTCAACGTCCATGGAAAAGGTGATAGGCGCGCTTGGCGAATCGTTCATGGCGAACAACCAGGGCACAACGTTCACTTACAATCCAACCGGCTCAGGCTCCGGCATAAAGGCCGTGCTTGAAGGCCGCTGCGATATCGGCCTTTCCAGCAGAAGCCTGAAGGACGACGAGAAGGCCGAGGGACTTAAGGAAATCGTGCTTGCATATGACGGCATTGCCATAATAGTAAACCCGGAAAACCCTGTAAACAATCTTGACCTTGAAACCATTGCCAAGCTTTACACCGGCGAGATTACCAACTGGAAGGACGTTGGCGGCAGCGATGCGGAAGTGGTGCTCATAGGCCGCGAGGCCGGCAGCGGCACAAGGGACGGCTTTGAATCCATCACCGGCACCGCCGACAAGTGCCGGTATCGCCAGGAGCTGACCTCCACCGGCGACGTTATAACCACCGTATCCCAGAACCCCAACGCCATCGGCTATGCTTCCCTTGCCGCTCTGAAGGACAGCGTTAAGACCCTGACCGTTGGCGGAGTGGCTCCCAGCGAGGAAACCGTTAAGGATGGCAGCTACGTTGTACAGCGCCCGTTCATGCTGGTAACTAAGGACGGTGCGGCCCTCAACGAGACTGCGCAGAAGTTCTTCGACTACGCCACCAGCGCCGATGCGGCGGACATAATCGCCAAGGCCGGTGCGGTTGCCGCGAACTGAGCGTGAACAATACAAACCTTAATGATCGGCCGGCCGAAGGGCCGTCCGACAGCCACGTTAATAAGAAAGGAGCAGGCATGAAGCAGAATAAGAAGCATACAGCAAAGCCGATAGAAGCCATTGTGCACGGAGTATTCCTTGTGGCGGGACTTATAACCGTGGGCTGCGTGCTGCTGATAACGGTTTATCTTATAATATCCGGCCTGCCCGCAATAAGAGAAATAGGCCTTATACCGTTCCTGTTCGGCAAGGTGTGGGCGTCCACGGCAAAGACTACCGAGCCTTCCTTCGGCATACTGCCGTTTATACTGACCAGCGTATACGGCACATGCGGCGCAATAGTGCTGGGTGTGCCGGTAGGCTTTATGGCAAGCGTGTATATTGCAAAGCTTGCGCCGAAGAAGCTGAAGGCTGTAATGCAGTCGGCAGTGAGCCTGCTTGCGGGCATACCAAGCGTTGTATACGGCCTTGTGGGCATGCTGGTGCTTGTGCCGGGGATAAGGAAGCTGTTTAACGTGCCGGACGGCGCAAGCCTGATGGCGGCGATAGTGGTGCTGGCCATAATGATACTGCCTTCAATAATAAAGGTGTCCGTAACTGCACTTGAGGCCGTGCCGAAGGAATACGAGGATGCATCGCTTGCCCTTGGCGCGACCGAGGTGGAAACATATTTCAAGGTATCCGTCCCCGCGGCGCGCAGCGGCATTGCTGCGGCGGTGGTGCTGGGCGTTGGCCGCGCGATAGGCGAGGCAATGGCGGTTATGATGGTTTCCGGCAATGCGGCGAACATGCCCGGGCTTTTTGAAAGCGTAAGGTTCCTTACCACGGCCGTTGCAAGCGAAATGTCCTATTCCGGCGGACTTCAGCGGCAGGCGCTGTTCTCCATAGCGTTGGTGCTGTTCGTGTTCATAAGGCTTATAAACGCGGCGCTCAATTTCTTCCTGAAACGGGACAAGGAGGCGTAAATATATGAACAAAAAGCTTTCGCCCGGCCGCAGGGCATATACGGCTGGCATGAAGGCGCTGATGTATGCGTCCACAGCCGCGATAGGCGCGCTGGTGCTGTTTTTGATAGGGTATGTGCTTTACCGTGGCATACCGAACATAACATGGAAGTTTTTGACCACGGCGCCCAGCATACTGAACGACACGATAGGCATTTGGCCCGATATACTGAACAGCATTTATGTTGTGATAGCAACCATAATAATCGTGCTTCCGCTTGGCGTATGCGCGGCAATATATCTTAGCGAATATGCATCGAACAAAAGGCTTGTACGCGTTATAGAATACGCTGCGGAAACGCTTTCTGGCATACCGAGCATTATATACGGCCTTGTGGGCATGCTGTTCTTCTGTGAATTTTTGAAGATGCAAACCTCGCTTATGGCGGGCGCGCTTACGCTTGTTATAATGAACCTGCCTACGGTTATGCGCACAACGCAGGAAAGCCTTAAAACCGTGCCGCAGAGCTACCGTGAAGGCGCGTTCGGCCTTGGCGCGGGCAAATGGCGCGTAATACGCACGGTGGTGCTGCCGGGCTGCGTAGACGGCGTTATAACCGGCTGCATACTGTCTGTCGGCCGAATACTCGGCGAATCGGCTGCGCTGCTTTTCACGGCGGGCATAGCGCACGCGGTGAACGGCTTCTTCATGGGGCTTAAAAGCTCCGGCGCGACGCTTACGGTTGCGCTGTATATATACGCAAAGGAACGCGGCGAATTCGGCGTTGCGTTTGCGATAGCGGCAATACTTATGCTGCTGACGCTTATAATAAATCTGAGTGCGGAAGCGGTTGCAAGAAGCTTTAAGAACAAAAGGCGGATATAGATACTAAGCGCATGGAAGGGAGAGAGAGAATATGGAAGCCAATGAAAAGAGCATTTTGAGCGTGAAAGAGCTTTGCCTATGGTACGGCAACCATCAGGCGCTGAAAAATATAAACATAGATATACCTAAAAACAGCATAACGGCGCTTATAGGCCCGTCCGGCTGCGGCAAGTCCACGTTCCTTAAAACGCTTGACCGCATGAACGATCTGATACCGGACGTTAAGATAACGGGAAGCGTTGAATACAAAGGGGAGGATATATTCGCGCCGGGCGTGGACGTGAGCGAGCTGAGACGGCAGATAGGCATGGTGTTCCAGAAGCCGAATCCGTTTCCTATGAGCATATATGATAACATTGCCTACGGCCCGCGTACCCACGGCATAAGGAACAGGGCCAAGCTGGACGATATTGTTGAAAAGTCCCTGCGCGGCGCGGCAATATGGGACGAGGTAAAGGACAGGCTGAGGAAGAATGCGCTTGGCCTTTCCGGCGGGCAGCAGCAGCGCCTTTGCATAGCGCGTGCGCTGGCGGTGGAGCCGGACGTGCTGCTGATGGACGAACCCACGAGCGCGCTGGACCCCATATCAACATCAAAAATAGAAGAACTGGCCATGCAGCTGAAGGAGCAATACACCATAGTCATTGTTACACACAATATGCAGCAGGCCGTAAGAATATCGGACAACACGGCGTTTTTCCTGCTGGGCGAGCTTGTTGAATACGGCAATACGGAGGAAATGTTCTCCCAGCCCACGGATAAGCGCACAGAGGATTACATTACAGGGAGGTTCGGATAATGAGAAGCCGGTTTGACAATCAGCTTGCGGAGCTGAACAGGGAGCTTATTGAGATGGGTGCAATGTGCGAGGAATCCATAGGCATGGCGCTGAAGGCGCTTATGGAAGGCGACAAGGCGCTTGCGAAAAAGGTTGCCGGGCTTGACGTGGCGATAGACCAGAAGGAGCGCAGCATAGAATCCATGTGCCTGAAGCTTTTGCTCCAGCAGCAGCCCGTTGCGCGCGATTTAAGGCAGATATCCGCCGCGCTTAAGATGATAACCGATATGGAGCGCATAGGCGACCAGGCTGAGGATATCGCGGAGATAATAACCTATCTTAGCGACAGGAGCGCCGCCAACGAGCAGCTTATGCGCGAAATGGCGAACGCGGCTATAAAAATGGTTACGGATAGTGTGGACGCATATGTAAAACATGATACAATAATGGCGGAGGATGTGATTGCCGCGGACGATGTTGTTGACGCATATTTCGACAGGGTGAAGCATCAGCTTATCGAAAGAATAGCGGCCGACCCGACGGACGGCGAATATGCGCTGGACCTATTGATGATAGCCAAGTATTTTGAGCGCATTGCCGACCATGCGGTGAACATTGCCGAATGGGTCATATTCTCCGTAACGGGAGTGCATAAGGAGGACTAAAGTGCATGATATGGTGCGTGGAGGACGACGCAAGCATTCGGGACATAGAGGTATACGCGCTGAACTCAGCCGGCTTCGAGGCAAGGGGCTTTGAGGACGGCAGCAGCTTTTATGCCGCGATAACGGGCGAAAAGGAAAAGCCGCAGCTTATAGTGCTGGACGTTATGCTGCCCGGCATTGACGGAATAGAGCTGCTAAGGCGCATCCGTGCGAACGCCGCACTGAAGCAGATACCCATAGTCATGGCCACGGCCAAGGGCAGCGAATACGACAAGATACAGGGGCTTGACCTTGGCGCGGATTATTATTTGACAAAGCCCTTCGGCGTGATGGAGCTTATATCCTGCGTGAAGGCGGTGCTCAGGCGGTGCGGCGCGGCAAAGGAAGCGGACACGCTCAACGCCTGCGGCATAAGCATGAACACACTTGAGCATACCGTGAGCGCAGACGGGGAGCGAATAACGCTGACATACAAGGAATATGAGCTGCTGAAGCTGTTCCTTTCCCATATAGGCACGGCGTTCACAAGGGAGCAGCTTATGGAACGGGTTTGGGGAACGGACTACATGGGCGAAACGCGCACAATTGATATGCACATACGCACGCTGCGCCAAAAGCTTGGCAAATGCGGCGAAAGCATCAAAACCGTAAGAAACGTTGGCTACCGGATGGAGGAATGGCAATGACGAAAAGAATATTCAGGGCTATAATGCTTGTTGCGGGCATAATACTGCTTGCAAGCCTGCTGATAATAATGGACTGCTTATACGAATACTTTGCAAGCCTGCAGGAAAGCGAGCTGAAGGATCAGCTGAGCCTTGCGGCGGCGGGCGTTGAGCAGGGCGGGGAGGATTACCTTGCCCGCGTGAAGAGCGAAAGATACAGGCTGACATGGATAGCGCCCGACGGCACGGTGAAATACGACAGCGGCAGCGATGCAGGCGCGCTGGACAACCACGCCGAGCGCGAAGAGGTACAGCAGGCTATGGCGGACGGCGAGGGCCAAAGCACGCGCTATTCGGCAACGCTTATGCAAAAGACGATGTACTACGCAAAGCGGCTTGACGACGGCAGCGTAATAAGAATATCCGTAAGCCGGGCGACAATCGCCACGCTGGCACTGGGCATGCTGAGGCCTGTGGTGATAATAGTGCTGGCGGCGCTTGTACTGGCGATAGTTATGGCGAACAGGCTGGCGCAGAGGATAGTTGCACCGCTGAACGCGCTGGACCTTGAACATCCGCTGGACAACGACGCATACGAGGAGATAGCCCCGCTGCTGAGCCGCATAAACCGCCAGCATACGCAGATAGACGCGCAGATGCGCGCGCTGGACAAGAAGAAGGACGAGTTCAACGCCATAACCCGCAGCATGAACGAAGGGCTGGTGCTGCTGGATGAAAAGGGGAGCATAATAAGCATAAATCCCGCGGCAAGGCAGCTATTCAACGCGGAAGAAAACTGCGCGGGCCACGATTTTATTACGGTGGACAGGAACCCCAAGCTGAGCGAGGCCATACGCGCCGCATACGACGGCGGCCACGGCGAGACGACCATCGACCGCGGCGGCAAGGTATATCAGCTTGACGTGAGCCGCATAGAATCCGACGGAAAGAACATAGGTGCGGTAATACTCAGCTTTGACATAACCGAAAAGCAGAATGCGGACGCCATGCGCCGCGAATTTACGGCAAACGTTTCGCACGAGCTTAAAACCCCGCTACAGGGCATTATAGGCAGCGCGGAGCTGATAGAAAACGGCATGGTGAAGGCGGAGGACATGCCCCGCTTTGTGGGCCACATTCGGCAGGAGGCGCAGCGGCTGGTTACGCTGATAGGCGACATAATAAGGCTGAGCCAGCTGGACGAAGGCTGCGATATGCCTACGGAGCGCGTTGACCTGAAGGCGGTTGCGGCGGAGGCAGCAAGCGACCTGCGCACGGAGGCGGAGGAAAGGCACATAGGCGTTGAGGTGCGGGGTGAAAGCGTCTGCATAACCGGCGTAAGGCGGCTATTATATGAAATTATTTACAACCTGTGCGACAACGCCGTTAAGTACAACCGCGCGGGCGGCAGCGTAAGCATAACCGTGGGCGAAAAGGACGGCCTTGCAACCGTTACCGTTGCGGATACCGGCATCGGCATACCCGAAGAGCATCAGGCCCGCGTGTTCGAGCGGTTTTACCGCGTGGATAAGTCCCACTCCAAGGAGAGCGGCGGCACGGGGCTTGGCCTATCCATAGTCAAGCACGCGGTAATGTATCACCACGGCAGCATAAGGCTTGAATCCGTCCCGAACGTGGGCACGACAGTAACCGTTTCGCTGCCCGCGTAAAGCGGGTTTTTATATGCGGAGAGTCTCCCGTGCGCGGGCGGCTCTTTTTTAACAAAAAATTCACCGTTTTTCGTTTCCTCTCTTGCTTTTTCTTTCGTTAAGGGATACAATATATTCCGTGTAATACTAAAATTATGCGGTACGGACCGACATTTTTTAGGAGGAAGGAAACATATGAGAAATCAAGTGTTCAAGAAGCTGTTTTCCGTGCTGCTTGCGCTGATAATGGTGGCAGGTCTGCTGCCCGCGTCAGTGCTGGCGGAGGGGGAAGGCAATGCGGATTCTACGCCCGCGCCTACGGAAGCAGTGCAACCGACGGAATCGGCTGAACCCACCGAGCCGGTCGAGACGGAGACTCCCGAAGTCACCGAAGTTCCCGAGCCTACGCCCGAGAACCCCGCGGCCACGGTAGAACCCACGCAGGGCGAGCCCACTGCCGAGCCCACGGATGAGGGGATTATGCCGGCGAACGTGATGCCTGCGCAGGCAAATGTTGCCGCGCGCGATACGAGCGGAGATGACTATTACCGCATAGTTCATCTTGATTGCGGCAGAGAGTATTTTTCAAAAGATTGGATAATTGCGCTTATCAACGAAATGGCCGCGGCTGATTATAATCAGCTTCAGCTTGCTTTTGGCAATGGCGGATTCAGGTTTTATCTGGATGATATGTCTGTTGACACATATTCAAGCGAAGCTGTTAAGAGCGCTCTTGAATACGGAAATAAGCAATACAATACATATGGCGATAATGGCAAAAAGGACAGTGAATGGATAGAGTATAATCCTACCACAAATGCGCTGACCGAACCGGAAATGGATGCCATTATAGCCTATGCCAAAACAAAGAGTATAGAAATCGTTCCGATGCTTAATACCCCGGGGCATATGAATGCTCTGCTACATGCAATGAGTAAATTAGAAATAGGGGAGTATAACGACCTTATCGTAAGCAGCGGCTGCATGAATTTAAGAATAGATAAAGCGGTTGATTTCACGGGAAAACTTGTTGAAAAGTATATTAAGTATTTCAAAGAAAAAGATGTAGTTTTTTTTCATCTTGCCATGGACGAATACCATGATGCCAGTGGAAATACAAGCTTTACATCCGAATTTTTCACATATGCAAACAGGCTTATTGACAATGTTATTTACGCAGGAATGACACCGCGCGTATTTAACGATGCACTTACAAGCAGCAATAATAGAAACAGCTTTACTGCTGGTACACAGGTTTGCTGCTGGAATTCAGCAAACGTAAGCGGATATTCGCTGATAAATACCAGCCACGACTTCTATTATGTTTCTACCAATGAAGCTTGGAATCTGAATCATTCAATTTTTAATGGTGAAGGGTATACCTTCGTTGGAGACTACGCAGAAGATACTTGGATAACCCATGCAAAGAAGTTTAATAACAACACATTCTTGTATAAGAAAGTAAGTAGCAATATAAACCCTGTCGGCTCCATGTTCTGCATATGGTGCAACACCCCCGGTAAAAACGATGAAACCCAAATTGCGCAGCAGATTCGCATGATACTGCGCGTTATTGGCGCGCGCATGAAGAATGAGAATACCTATAAAGCATCTAATGAGCTTGTTGAGGGCGGGTTTAAGGCTGATGGAACAATAAATGTTCCCACCAACAACAAAACCGTAGGCAATGGTAGCGGCAATACTACCGCCGATAACGACACCGTTCGCGTAACCGGCCCCAACCTTGCGGCGCTGAAGTGTGAGACTGCAACGGTTACGATACAGGGTGCTGCTGAGGGGAAGATAGCGGCCTATAATGTGACCCCTTCGACCGCGGATTCTAATTATACCGAAAAGGCCGAGGTTCGCATAAAGATACCCGAAGGATGGGATAGCAGCAAGGTTATCGCGTTCATCGTGGAAAGCGATAGCACTGTTAATGATATCACAGGCAAGACCGAGGATGGCTGGTATGCGTTTACCGCGCCGCACTTCTCCGTAATGGGCATATATGAGAAGGCCGCAACGACAGAGGTTGGCGGAACGATAACGATTGTAGAAGGGAAAGAGGAAGTCCTGACCGTTGATGGTAAAGTGGCCGAAAACAAAATTGGCGATCCTGCGGATAAAGCTGTTGCAATTAAAACAGGTGTAAATTACGATACTAAGCCCGGTGAAGGAACCCAGTTTACACTTGGCAACAAGATAACAACCGGCGACGGTGTTATATCCGACGGCAATGGCAACTATTTGGTTGTGTCTGAAAAAGGTGAAATCAGCAACACAAAAGAAATAG
>OLYC01001040.1_pt1 | contig 20579 bp, 17 predicted proteins | sample 1674271 | NCBI WGS metagenome assembly OLYC01 (sample SAMEA103958154, study PRJEB25191) | human gut metagenome
GCCCACGCTGTTTACAACCTTTCTCTTGGGGCAGCCGATGCGGTGTACCTGTCCCTGCTCGTCCACCAGCAGGGCACCGTCCCCCGCCATGCTCACCAGCACGTTGCGGGCACCCTTTTCCTGCAGGGTGCGGGCCGCTGCCGCGATCTCTTCATCCGTGTGCAGCTCCCTGCCCACGATCTCGCCCAGCTCGTGGTTGTTGGGCTTGATGAGGAAGGGGTGGTAGGGCAGCACGTTCACCAGCAGGGCGCGGGTGGCGTCCACCACACAGCGCACGCCCCGGCCGTCCAGCCGGGCCAGCAGCCGCTCGTACACGTCCTGCGGCAGGCTGGCGGGGATGCTGCCGGCCAAAATCAGCACGTCATTTTCGGTCAGACCGTCCAGCTTTTCTTCCAGCTGGTGCAGGGCCTCGTCCGGGATGTCCGGCCCAGCTCCGTTCAGCTCGGTCTCCTGCGCCGCCTTGATCTTGACATTGATGCGGGTCATGCCGTTTTCCAGATGCACAAAGTCGGTGTGCAGGCCCTGCGCGGCCAGCCCGCGCTCCAGCCAGGCACCGGTCTCCCCGGCCACAAAGCCCAGCGCCACGCTGGGGCAGCCCAGCTGGGCCAGCACACCGGACACGTTGATGCCTTTGCCGCCCAGCACGCAGTCCTCGCCGCAGGCACGGTTCACCTGCCCGACTTCCAGCGGGGCGTCCAGCCGCACCACATAGTCGATGGCCGGGTTGAATGTGACAGTGTAGATCATAGTTCCGTCTCCTTTACCAGCGTGTATTGTTTGTATTTGGGGTTGGGGCAGCGGTTGGTCAGGATGGCCCCGCTGTGCAGGTCTGCGATCACCGCCGGGCAGATGCGTGCAAACTTGGCGTCATCCACCAGGAACCAGCTTTCCAGCGCGCGGTGCACCGCCGTGGCTTTCACGGTGGCTTCCTCCGGGTCCGGGGTGGTGAAGCCTGCTTCCAGCGCCACACCGTTGGCCCCCATGAACGCCTTGGTGAAGTTGTACTGCTGCAGGCTGCTCACGGCTGCCGCGCCCACGATGGCCTCGGTCTGAGGCCGCAGCAGCCCGCCGGGCAAAAACACCCGGCAGCCCTTCTGGGCCAGCGTGCGGGCATGGGCCACGCCGTTGGTCACATAGTTTGCCTGCAGGGCCTCGCCCTCCAGCGCCCGCACCAGTTCCAGCGTGGTGGAGCCTGCGTCGATGAACACAAAGTCCTCGGCGTGGATGAGGGCTGCAGCTGCGGCCGCAATGGCCCGCTTCTGGGGCACGGCCAGCGTCTCCTTGGCCTGCATGGTGGGTTCCTCGGCCTGGAAGCGGTTGTCCGGCAGGGTGGCACCGCCGTGCACCTTGTTCAGCTTGCCCAGCCGGTCCAGCTCCGTCAGGTCACGCCGGATGGTGGACTCGCTGGTGCCCAGCGCCTCGCACAGCTCCTGCACGGTAGCCGTGCGCTGTTTATTCAGCAGATCTAGGATCTGCCCAAACCGTTCTTCTGCCAACATGGGCTGTTTTCTCCTTTGCGCCCCGTCTCTGACGGTTTTTAGCGTTCTTTGACGGGTTTTGATGGTTTGCATCTTTATTATAGCAAGTATTCCGTCAAAATCAATCATTTCTGGTCAATTTCACGCACAAAATTTCTCTCCGATTTTTGTGCACACCTGCCAAAGCGCAAAAAAGAGCCGCTGTGCGTACCAATGCACAGCGGCTCCGGAGAGATGGTTTGCTCGGAATTATTCAGCCGTCCAGTAGAAATCGTCACCGGGCAGCGCACCGCCCACGGCGGCGGGGTCGGCGTCAAACAGCACCTGCAGGTAAGCAGAAGCATCTGCCTTCAGCTCGTCGCCGGTCAGGCAGACGATGTTGCAGTTGGGCAGGGCCTTTTTGGCAATGGCAGCCTTGGCCACCACGCCCTGCTCTTCGCACAGGGCAGCGGTGCCGTCCAGGTCGGTGTTGGCAGCTTCCACGCTCTTGGCGTAGTCGGTCAGGAAAGCGGCCACCACATCCGGGTGCTCCTCGGCGTACTCCTTGCGCACCACAGTCACACCGGTGATGAGCTGGGTATCGGCCACCTTGTTCCACTCCTCGGTCAGGTTCAGGGCCACCCGCAGAGTCTCGTCCTGCAGACCGGCGGCAGTGACATAGGGCTGGGGCAGCACGGCAATAGCGTCCTCGGTGGTGGCCATCTGGGCGGTCACCTCGGTGGCCTCGCTATAATACTCGATGGTCACGTCCTTGTCGGGGTCGATGCCGTTGGCGTTGAGCAGGTAGCGCAGCACATACTCCGGGGTGGTGCCCTTGCCGGTGGACAGGATGGTGCGGCCCTTCAGGTCAGCCATGGACTGCACCGTGTCGCCCTGTTCCACCACATACAGCACGCCCAGGGTATTCACAGCCACGGCCTGGATGCCGCCGTTGGTTTTCTGGTACAGGGTCGCGGCCAGGTTTGCCGGGATGGCAGCCATGTCCAGCTCGCCCTTCATCAGCAGGGGCACGATCTCATCGGCAGCGCCGTAGAGCTGCAGGTCGTAGTCCATGGCGGCGGTGCCGTCGGCTTCCATGCTGAGCAGGTTGACCAGACCCATGGTGGTGGGGCCCTTCAGGCCCGCGATGCGCAGGGCGTCGGTGGTGGAAAGCTCCTGTGCGGCTTCGCTGGAAGCAGCCTCGGAGGAAGCGGCCTCACTGGAGGCTGCAGAGCCGGAAACGGCGGAGCTTGCGCTGCCGCCGCAGGCCGCCAGGCACAGCGCAAGGCTGAACGCCAGCAGCAGCGATACAAATTTCTTCATGATGTCCTCTTTCTTCCCGCAGGGGTGCCGTTCCCCGCATGAGAACCGGTGCAGACCCTGCAATGCAAAATTTTACAAGGCAAATTTGCAAAAATATTTGCTTTGCGCGTCCTAGTTTACTATAATAGGGGGGAAAATACCGTTGCGCATGCAACGGAATTGCAGGAGGACTGTGGGGGCCGCTGCGGTTCCCACGGAGTTGCGATGAAAAACGATCTGCCGCTGTTACAATCCACCACCCTGTTTTCCGGTCTTTCCGCCGAGGAGCTGCAAGCACTGCTGACCCGGCTGGGAGCCGTGGAGCGCAGCTTTGGCCGGGGCGAAGTGCTCGTACTGGCCGGTGCGCCCAGCCGCCGGGTGGGCGTGGTGCTGTCCGGAGAACTGGAAGCCTACCGCCCCGGCCCGGAGGGTGCCCGTGTGCCCATTACCCGGGTGGAACCGGGCGGGGTATTCGGCGATGTGCTGGGCGGGTCCAGTCTGGCCAGCCCAGTCACGGTGCTGGCGGCCACCGCCTGCGAGGTGCTGCTGGTGCCCTACGAGCAGCTGCTGCTCTCGGACGGCAGCCCCGCCCATCAGCGGGTGCTGCAGAATCTGGTGCGCACCATCAGCGACAAATACTTTCTGCTCTCCCGCCGGGTGGACCTGCTGGTGCTGAAGAGCCTGCGCGCCAAGGTGTGCGCTTACCTGCTGAACGAGAGCGAGCGGGCCGGGAGCCTGACTTTCAGCATTCCGTTCTCCCGCGTGCAGCTGGCCGACTACCTCAACTGCGACCGCAGTGCCCTGAGCCGGGAGCTGAGCCTGATGCAGAAGGACGGCCTGCTGGATACCTTTAAAAGCAGCTTCAAACTGCTGGACCCGGACGCTCTGAAGCAGATGGTGCAATAAAGGATAAAAAGGAGTTTTTACCATGCCCAAACCGATTCTCTGGATCGTGATCCCCTGTTATAATGAGGAAGCAGTGCTGCCCATCACGGCCCCGCTGTTCCTGCAAAAGATCAACGACCTTGCCGCCCGCGGCCTTGTGAGCGACAGGAGCCGGGTGCTGTTCGTCAACGACGGCTCCAAGGATAAGACCTGGGAGCTCATTCAGGGCTTTGCAAAGCAGGACGAGCACTTCATCGGCATTGCGCAGAGCCGCAACCGCGGCCACCAGAATGCCGTACTGGCAGGCCTGATGGAGGCGCTGCACAGCGGCAGCTGCGATATCACCATTTCCATCGACTGCGACGGGCAGGATGACATCAACGCCATGGATGAGATGGTGCAGAAGTATCTGGACGGTGCCGAGGTGGTGTACGGCGTGCGCAGCCGCCGCGACACCGACACCTTCTTCAAGCGGTTCACCGCCGAGGGCTTCTACCATGTGATGAACGCTCTGGGCGCCGACATCGTGTTCAATCACGCCGACTACCGCCTTATCAGCACCCGTGTGCTGGAGAGCTTTGCCGACTACCACGAGGTGAACATCTTCCTGCGGGGTATGGTGCCGCTGGTGGGCTTCCCCCACGACGTGGTCACCTACGAGCGCCACGAGCGTCTGGCCGGCGAGAGCCACTATCCCCTGAGCAAGATGCTGGCACTGGCCTTTGACGGCATCACCAGCCTGTCCAACAAGCCCATCCGCATCATCACCGGAGCCGGCATCGTGGTGAGCCTGATCGGCTTCATCGGGGTCATCTGGGCCATCGTGCAGGCCATTTTGGGCTCGTCGGTGGCAGGCTGGGCCTCTATCGTCTGCATCGTCTGTTTCATGGGCGGCGTGCAGCTGGTATGCCTGGGCGTCATCGGCGAATACATCGGCAAGATCTACATGGAGACCAAGGCCCGCCCGCGCTACATCATCTCAGAGCGCACCTGGGCCCCCTACGAAAGGAAGTATCACGGATGAGCAAACAGAGCTGGCGGGGCAGTACCCTGCTGAACCCGGAACCGCCGGTGCTGGTGTCCTGCGGCGGGCTGGAGAACCCCAACCTCATCACCATCGGCTGGACGGGCACCATCTGCACACAGCCCAGCATGGTGAGCATCAGCGTGCGGCCGGAACGGTTCAGCCACCACCTCATTCAGGAGAGCGGGCAGTTTGCCATCAACCTGCCCACCGAAGCACTGGTGCGGTCGGTGGATTGGTGCGGCGTGAAGAGCGGCCGCGATGTGGACAAGTTTGCCGCCTGCGGCCTGCATGCCGAGCCGGGCAGCGTGCTCACCGACTGCCCTGTGCTGGCGGAAAGCCCGGTGAACCTGGAATGCAAAGTGACCCAGAGGATCCCGCTGGGCAGCCACGACCTGTTCCTTGCCGAAGTGGTGGCCTGCGATGTGGACGAGAGCCTGCTGGATGAGACCGGCAAGCTGTGTCTGGACAAGGCAAAGCTCATCGTGTACAGCCACGGCGAGTATCTGGCCCTGGGCAAAAAGCTGGGCACCTTTGGTTACACCGTGCGCAAAAAGAAACCGGCAAGAAAAAAGAAATAATCGCAGAAAAGGCGGGCCGCAGTTTGCACTGCAGCCCGCCTTTTTACGGTTCAGTCGTTCTTATTAAAAAGATCACGCATCCGAACGGGAGTAGGCGTTCTTCATCTGATTGCTCAGTTCAAACAGCACCTTGCCCAACGTGTCGGAGGCCTTTTCCTGGATCATGGCGGCCAGGGCGAGGTTGGCTTCCTCCCGCAGGGCGGCACGGGCTGCAGGCGTTGCCGCGGCCAGCTTCGCGTCGTACTGGTTCACCAGTGCATGGGCCGCGCTGAGCACAGCTTCCTCATAGCGCTCAATGTGGAACAGCGACTTTGCATAGGAGGCATCGGCCATGGCGGCGATCATGCGGCTGACCCAGTAGAAGTTGTCGGTGGACACTTCGCCGGTGGTGTTGGCCAGATAAGCCGGGGTGGTGTCCACGTTGGCGTAGAAGGGCACCATGGTGTTGAAGGCGTTGGAGGCATAGGCGATCCATTCCAGAGCGCAGTTCTCGGCGTCCACATCCGGGCGCAGCTGGATCAGGGCCATAAAGTCGTTGCGGTTGATGCCGATGGAACGGTATGCGCCCTTGCTGGCCTTGTCGCCGTAGCTGCGGTAGGGGTCATACGGGGTGCCCTGATAGTGGCTGGACAGCACATACTTCACGTCCTCCGGGGTCACCTTCTTTTCCGGAACCATGCACCAGGGCAGATCGTCGGACATGGGGGTATAATCGGCATCCGGGCCGTCCCACACCCAGGTGGTGGGGTTCAGGGTACGCAGCATGTACCAGGCGCGGGGCGTGTTATACACATGGTCAGAGTCGTCGTGGCTGCCAAAGGCATCGCGGGGGTTCAGTGCCCCATCCTGTGACAGGTCCAGATGGTTCTTTGCGATGAACTCGGCAAGGTCGGCCGAGCACATGTATTCCTTCTGCTCGCCCAGGGCGTCGGTCAGGTCAAAGCTGTCCAGACCCAGCTGGTTGGGCATGACCACATACACATCATCCGGCACACGGCGGGCGATCCAGTGGTGGCCGCCGATGGTCTCCAGCCACCACACCTCGTTCACGTCGGCAAAAGCGATGCCGTTCATCTCGTAGGTGCCGTAGGTCTGCAGCAGCTGGCCCAGACGCTGCACGCCCTCGCGGGCGGTGTGGATGTAGGGCAGCACCAGATACACAATATCCTCTTCGCCGATGCCGCCGGGCACTTCCGGCTGGCCGCCCTTGGCGGGGCGGTACTCCACCAGCGGGTCCGCGCCCAGCACGCGGGGGTTGGAGGTGATCGTCTCAGTGGCGGTCATGCCCACGTTGGCGGCGTTCACGCCGGAAGCCGCCCAGATGCCCTTGCCCTCCACAGCGTTGGGCATGGCGGTAAAGCGCATGGCACCCTCCGGCAGGGGCACTTCCACATGGGACAGCACACTGCGGTAGACCTTGGGCAGGTCCTCCGGGTGCACCACGGTGAACTTTTTGGCGGTGAAATGGCCGGAACCGGAATCGTCGTTGCGGGCGATCATGGTAGAGCCGTCGTAAGACGCCTTTTTGCCGACCAGAATGGTAGTACAAGCCATAACTAAAAAACCTCCGTTTCAGGTTCAGGATTCTTAACATGCAGCCGTTTTGCGCTGCTAACCCTTATTGTAATCCTTTGTTTGTGGAATTGCAAGCCGCACTGGGCTGTGCCAGCTTCTGCAGCTCCAGCATCGGCCAGCCCAGTGCGTCGATGGCGGCACGGTCGTGGGTGGCCAGCAGCACCGGACGGCCCTCCACCCGCTCCCGCAGCAGGGCGATGCTGGCCTGTACGGCAGCCGGGTCCATACCGGTAAAGGGCTCGTCCAGCAGCAGGGTGTCCCCCGGTGCCCAGAGGGCCCGCAGCAGGGCCGTGCGGCGCTTCTGCCCGCCGCTCAGCTTCCGGGCCGGGAGGGCCAGCGCGGCCTCGTCCAGCCCCAGCCGGGCAAAGTCCTGTCGGATGGCCGCTTCCTGCCGGTCATCCGGCAGCACCAGCAGCACATTCTGCACCGCCGTCAGCTGGGGGCAGAGCCGGTCCTCCTGGAACACCGCACTCACCCGCCCGGCGCCCTGCACCCGGCCTGCAGTGGGCGTTTCCAGCCCCATGAGGATGCGCAGAAGGGTGGTCTTGCCCCAGCCGCTGGGGGCCCACAGCACCGCCGGGCCGTCCACTGTAAAGGTCAGGTCCTGGAACAGCACCGTGCTGCCGAACCGCTTTTCCAGATGGTCGATGGTCAGCATGCGGCATCCTCCTCTCCGCCAATCAACGCCCGGCTCACAGCATCCAGCGCCCGGAGGAACAGCTTTTCAAAGGCCGCACTGAGCAGGATGATGACAAAGGTCCAGGCGAACAGCTCCCCGGTGGAAAGGGTGATCTTGGCCCGGTAAAGGGCATCGCCGATGCTGCCGTTGGGCAGGCCGATGACCTCCGCCGCCACGCCGCTTTTCCAGCAGATGCCCAGCGCCACGCTGCACCCCTGCCGGAAGGCCGGCAGCACCGCCGGCAGCCAGATTGCCCGCAGGCGGCGGCCTGCAGGCAGACGGAACACCGCCGCCATTTCCAGCAGCTGCACGTCTGCCCCGGCAATGCCGGTGCGCACCGCACCGTACAGCACCGGCAGCACCATTAAAAAGCTGATAAGCACCGAAAGGGCGCTGCCCCGCACCCAGACCAGTGCCAGAATGATAAAGCTTGCCACCGGCGTGGTCTTGACCAACTGCATCACCGGAGCCAGCAGTGCATCGGCGGCGCTCCACCGGGCGGCGCACACCGCCAGCACCACGCTGACCACTGCGCCCAGCACAAAACCCAGCAAAATGCGCCCGGAACTGAAGCCCACCCGCTGCCAGAAATCTGCCCTTGGCAGCAGCTGCACCAAGGTGCGCAGCGCCTGCACCGGCGATACCAAAAACACCTCCTGCCCGATGGCCATAGCTGCGGCCTGCCAGACCGCCAGCCAGAACGCCACCGCCAGCAGACGGCGGAAAAACTGCTTATTCTGCTTCATAAACTGCCCTCTTCCCCTGCCTATTATAAGGTATAGTATACCATACCGCCCCGCAAAGGGGAATGACCTGTGCACCACCTGCGGCGGGTCGGCTCACGCTGTATATACTTTTATTCAATCATCGTATGCTTGACATGAATTTGTATCCAGTGTAAACTGGAAACAATATGCGGTGCAACTTTGGCACCGGCGCAGGAAAGAGGGGACAGTTTTGACGCAAGCGCTCAAGGGCCGCAAGCTGTTGCTTGTCGGTTTTACGTTGTTTTCCATGTTTTTCGGGGCGGGCAACCTGATCTTCCCGCCCGATCTGGGTGCAAAGGCCGGGGTAAACCTCTGGCCCGCCTTTCTGGGGCTTGCTATCAGCGCCGTAGGTCTGCCGGTTGCGGGGGTCATCGCGGTGGCACGGGCAGACGGTCTGGACAAGCTGGCCGGGCGGGTGCATCCGGTGTTCGCACAGGTGTTCATGATTTTGATCTACCTGTCCATCGGGCCGTGTCTGGCTATTCCGCGCACCGCAAGCACCTCCTTTGCCATGCTCACCCCGCTGCTGGGCAGCAGTGCCGGGCTTCAACTGGGGTACTCCGTGCTGTTCTTCGGCGTGGCCTTTCTGGTGGCGTTGCGCCCGGACAGGCTCACCCGCTGGCTGGGCAGGCTGCTCTGCCCCTGCCTGCTGGTTCTGATTTTGATCCTGTTCGGCGGCTGTTTGCTACACCCGCTGGCGGCGCAGTACGGTGCGCCCACCGATGCGTATAGTTCAGCGGTCATTTTACAAGGCGTATTGTACGGTTACCAGACCATGGACGCCCTTGCGGCGCTGAACTTTGGCGCGGTCATCGCCATGAACATCCGGGCGCAGGGCGTTGCCCGGGAGCAGGATGTGCAGCGCAGTGCCATCCGTGCCGGTCTTGTGGCAGGCGGGCTGTTGCTGGCGGTCTATGCCATGCTGGGGCACGCCGGAGCGTTGACCGGTGCCGCCGTGCCCGGTCTTGCCACCGGTGCCGAGGTGCTGACCGTGCTGGCGGAGCGGCTGTTCGGTAAAGCGGGGCTGGTGCTGCTTGCGGCCATCTTTATGCTGGCCTGCTTCAACACCTGTGTGGGGCTGATCGCCTGTGTGGGAGAGTATTTCCACACCCTGCTGCCCCGCATCCCCTACCCTGCTCTTGCCGCCTTTTTTGCCGCTGCCAGTATGCTGATCGCAAATCTGGGGCTGGCAGATATCCTACGGTTATCCGTCCCGGTGCTCAACGCCCTGTACCCGGTAGCCATTGTGCTGATTACGCTTTCCTTCGTGCCCGGGTTGGAACAGCGCCGCCGGGTCTATCCGCTGTGCATCGGCTGCACTGCCGTGCAGAGCATTGCCGCCGCGCTGCCGCTTGGCGCACTTTCTGCCCTTGCCAACGCCCTGCCACTGGCGGCACTGGGCTTTGGCTGGGTGCTCCCGGCTGCCGCCGGACTGCTGGCAGGCATTCTTTTAAGCAGAACTGAAAAATAATAGGAGATTTTACTATGATCCAGCCCATCATGCACGACCCGCTGTTTCTGGCGCAGAAGTCCGCCCCCGCCACCCCGGAGGATGCCCCTGTTGCGCGGGACTTACTGGACACCCTGACCGCCCACGCCGACGGCTGTGTGGGCATGGCTGCCAACATGATCGGCGTGCGCAAGCGCATCATCGCGGTGGAAGCTGAGGACGGGTATTTAGTGCTGTTCAACCCGGTCATCCTGAAAAAGTCCGGCCAGTACGAAGCCGAAGAGGGCTGTCTTTCGCTGGAAGGTGTGCGGAAAACAAAGCGCTGGCAGAGCATCAAGGTACAGTACCAGACCATGGACGGCAAGCTGCGCATCAAGACCTTTACCGGCTGGACAGCGCAGATCATCCAGCACGAGATCGACCATTGCGATGGAATATTGGTTTAAGCTTTTATCACGCACAAAGCCCCCGAGGGTGTGACCCCCGGGGGCTTTGCTATGCTGTAACAGAGAAATGAAGGTGTTATTGTTCGCTTAAAACCTCTTGCGGTGCCCTGCATCCGCTTCGACCCTTGGGCGGGTCTCGCGTCTTGCAGACCGCTGCGCCAAAAATTGCTCCCTGTTTCCGCCGCAGGCGGCGGTCGCAATTTTAGCCTTTAACGCCGCCAAGAGCAACGCCGCGGACGATGAACTTGGACAGCAGCAGGTAGACGATGATGACCGGCAGAATGGCGATGGCCACCATCATGTACACCTTGCCCATATCGAACTTCAGGAAGTCCGCGCTGCGCAGCTGAGCGATCAGGATAGGCAGGGTCTTTTTGTCGGCGGTATCCAGTACCAGAGCCGGAATGAAGTAGTTGTTCCAGCTGGCCACGAAGGAGAAAATGGCCTGCACAGCCAAAGCCGGCTTCATGATGGGCAGCACGATCTTATTAAAGGTATAGAACTCGCCTGCGCCGTCAATGCGGGCGGCTTCCACGATCTCCATGGGAAGGGAAGCGTCCAGATACTGCTTCATGAAGAAGAACACAGTGGGTGCCGCAATGCTGGGAACGATCAGCGGGATGAAGCTGTTTTTCAAGCCCATCTTGGAGATCAACTGCAGAAAGCCCAGTGCGGACACCTGTGTGGGCATGGTCATGATGAGCAGGATCAGGGCAAAGGCAGCCTTTTTGAATTTGAAGTTATAGGCGTAGATGCCGTAGGCCGTCAGTGCCGAGAAGTAAACGCTGAGCGCTGCCGAGCAGGCAGACACCAGCAGGCTGTTGCGGATGCCGCTTACCACAGGGATGTTGGCGTCCGTAAGCACATTGCGGAAGTTTGTGATGATGGATTTGCCCGGCATCAGCGAGAAGCCCTTCTGGATCTCGAAGTGGGTGCGGGTGGAGTTGATGATCAGCACATAGAAGAAGAACAGGCACAGAAAGCTGATCAGCACCAGCACCAGATAGCACCATGCACGGCGGGCGGTCAGGATCGCCTTTTCGGACTGGTTTTTAGGCGTATGTGCCATACTTATTCCCTCCTTTGGCAGCAGCCTTTTTGGCTGCCTTCAGTTCCTTGCGCTGCGCCTTTGTCAGGCCGTCATCCTCCTTGGTCAGCGAGAAGTACACGATGACGCACAGCACCGCACACACAAGGAACAGCACCACAGATACTGCACCGGCCATGCCGTAGTTCTTGCTGAACAGGTGGTTGTTCAGGTACATGATCATGGTGGTGGAGGTGCGGTCGGGGCCGCCCTTGCCGTTGGTCAGGATCTGCGGCACATCGAACATCTGCAGGCCGCCGATCATGGAGGTGATCATGACATAGACCAGAATGGGACGGATGAGCGGCAGGGTGATCTTCCAGAACATCTGGTTCGGGGTGCAGCCGTCCAGCTCCGCAGCCTCGTACAGGGTGGGATCCACACCCATGATGGCTGCCATCAGCATGATGGTGGTGTTGCCAAACCACATCAGGAAGTTCATCAGGCCCACAAGACCACGGTTGCCCCACACGGTATTCAAAAAGCTGATGGGTGTCTTGATCCAGCCCATGCTCAGCAGCACCGCGTTCACCGGGCCGTTATCCGAGAACAGGGCGAAGAACAGCATGGCGAAGGCCGAAGCCATGATCAGGTTGGGCATATAGATGACCGTCTTGAAGAAGGTCTGCCCCTTCAGCTTCAGCCGCAGGTCGGTGAACCATGCCGCCAGCAGCAGCGAGACGATGATCTGCGGGACGAAACCGATGATCCAGAGGATCAGCGTGTTGCTGAAATACTTGGGCAGATCGGTCGCGAACAGGGTGATGTAGTTTTTCAGACCCACAAAGTTGGGTCCGATGATCTTCAGACCGCTACGGTAATACTCAAAAAAGCTGTAATAGATGGTGGATGCCAGAGGGATCAGCTGGAATACCGCGAAGATGATAAAGAACGGTGCAATGAAGATATAGCCCCATTTCGCGTAGCTGATCGACCCTTTCTTCTTTGTTTTTTCTCCCATGAGATCTCCCTCCTGCCGGGTCACAGCAAAACCAAAGGGGCGGGCGAGATACGCCGCCCGCCCCTTTGCTTCAATTTTCAGTTCGGAGTAAAACCGCTTATGCGGGCCATACCACGTCGGTCAGCTCGGGGTACTTCTCCTTGATGGCGGTCTCGAAGTTTGCCTTGGCGGCATCCTCCTTCACGTTGCCGGTGAAGTAATCCTTGAAGGCGGTCTGGAAGCTCTCGTTCAGGCCCTGATCGTAGGGGCCGGCGTTGGACATATCGATCTTGGCTGCAGCCTCTGCAAACAGAGCGATGTGGTTCTGGCCGCCCAGGAAAGCGGAGCTGTAATCGCTGTTTGCGATCTCGTTCATAGCCTTCTCGTTGTTGGTGTAGTCTTGCGTATCCATGGTGATCTGCTTCATGATGGCTTCATCGCAGGTCAGCTTCTGCATAATATCCTTAATGGTCTCGATGTTGTCGCTGCCGGCTGCGCCGCAGATCCAGGTGCCGCCCCAGTAGTAGGGCTGAGGGCCTTCGCACACAGCGTAGTCGCCGTAGATGCCGTTGCCAACCTCTTCCTTGCCGCCCTCAGCGGTAGGAGTTGCCAGAGAGTTGCCCAGCAGGGTGAAGTTGATGCCCCAAGTGGAGTAGAAGAAGCCGAACACCTTACCGGTGGGGCCCTGATCGGAAGCCCACTGGCTGTCCCACAGGCTGGACTTGTTGTTGTAGCCCTTGTCGGTGTACTCCTTGGTCTGGTCCACCCACTTCATCAGGTTCTCGTCCACGGTAACGGTGGTGCCGGTGACCCAAGGTGCGGAGACGTTGTTGGAGAAGGTGCGGTATGCATCGTCAAAGCCGGACAGCATCTTGTAGCCCTTGGCAGCAGCCTTGGCAGCTACATCGTTGAACTTATCCCAGTCGGACAGGTAGGTCTGCACTTCGGCGGGGTCATCGGTGCCCAGCACCTCCTTGGCAATGCTGCGGCGGTATGCGAACAGACCCGGGGTAGCCTGCCAAGTGGTGCCGCGCTGGCTGCCGTCCACAGAAACGATGTCCTTGGTGTACTGGTACTGACCGGCCAGATCGGAATCGGTCAGGCCGATATCCTTCTTGACATCCAGAACGTAGTCGGAATCCACATACTTCAGAGCGTAGTCAGCCTCGATCAGGAAGATGTCGATCTTGTCGTCATCGGCAGCGGAGTCCTGATTCAGCAGAGCCTCGTCCAGCTTGTTCTGGTAGTTGTTGTTCTCGTTGGCGTTGATGGTCCACTTCACGGTGGTGCCGTCCTTCAGGGTGGTGGTGGACTTGTCGGCTGCGATCTCCTTGACCTCGGGATAGTAGTCGTTGAAGCGGCTCTGGAACTCATCATTCCAGCACCAGATGTTCAGCACCTTGCCCTCGGCAGCAGCCGGAGCAGAAGCAGCTGCAGAGGATGCAGGAGCGGCAGAGGAAGCAGCAGTGCTGCTGGAAGAACCGCCGCCGCAGGCTGCCAGAGCAGCACCAACAGTCACGACACCGGAAGCGAGCAGGAAATTACGACGAGAGATCTTTTTCATAAGGGTAAACCTCCTTCATGGTTTTCCATCAAATAAAAATCATTCTCAAAAAACTCTGCGCTGGGAGTTGTGGGCCTTTGTCAAAGGATGCGGACGGAGCCGCCGTCCAGCAGCTTGCCGGACACCCGGATCTGCTCCGGCAGGGTCACACGCGGATGCTCGATCAGCTCGATCAGCTTATCCGCCGCCAGCCTGCCAAGGGCTTTGGTGTTCTGCTGGTAGGTCACCAGCGAGGGTTTGACCACCCGAGAGAGATAGATGCCATCGTATCCCATCACTGAGATATCCTCCGGGATGCTCAAGCCCGCCTCGGCCAGGGCGTTGTAGCCGCCCAGTGCGGAAAAGTCATCCGGGAAGATGATGCAGGTGGGGCGCTGCGGCAGCGCCAGCAACGCCCGGGTCTCTTCAGCGCAGCGATCCACGTCGTGGTACACGCCGCAGCGGACGTACTGCTCCGGCACCTTCAACCCCAGCTCCTCGCAGGCCTGATAGAAGCCTGCCAGACGGTTCTCGGTAACGGCGGTCTTTTCGCCATGGATAAAGGCGATGCGCCGATGTCCGCAGGCCCATGCCTGCTGCACCAAGGCCTTTGTGCCCACCACGTTGTCCGAAAGGATCGCCATCCGGTTGTTGAACACATGGTCGATGGTCACCACCGGCACATCGCCGTTGACCAGTTCCACCACCTGCGGATCGTAAAAGTTCACACAGGCGATCACCACGCCGTCCACACCCCGGTAGTGGCAATGCTCCAGATAGCTCATGGATCTGCCGCTGATGTTGTGGTTGATAAAGGTGATATCATAGCCGCGCTTTTCTGCTTCAACCTTGAAGCTGTCCAGCACTGCGGAGAAGTACTCGTGGGTCAGGCCGCTCTGTTTTTCATCTACGAACAGAACGCCAAGATTGTAAGTGCGGTTGGTTTTCAGCGCCCGGGCCGCTGCGTTGGGCAGGTACCCCATGCGGCGGGCCGCTGCACGGATGCGCTCCCGCGTGGCCGGTGCGATATCCGGCTGGTCGTTTAAAGCCTTGCTGACGGTTGCGACGGATACGCCGCATTCTTTCGCCAGATCCTTCAGGGACGGCATCTTTTAGCCTCCTTCCGAGGATAGGAGCAGCGGGATGTTTCTCGCGAGTTCCTTAATCGTTTTCGCAATCTCAATATAGCGCATTCTGCACCAAAAATCAAGCGAAAACGCAAAAGTTTTAGCTCAGCTGCATCACTTTTGGCATTTTGTTCCAATACGGCCTGTAATAATTGTGCATCTCGATTCACTTTCGTTACATTTCGATTAAAACGAAAAAATTTTCGTTGCAGTTTCGTTATGGTTTTCGGTGCCGGAGGCCGTATGTATATATTACTTTTAAAATGGGGTTTCGGTTCTTTCGTTCGCCCTTTCGCCGGTGTACGCCGTGCCGAAAGTCCCAGAAAACTGCCGGGGCTTCGCAGATTATTTTAAAATTTCCGTTGAGATTTTTGCAAAAAGCTCTTGCATTTTTCGGTGGGATACGGTATGCTTAGCGTGATGAGATTGCTTCTTTCGCAGTGTCTTAATCGTTTTCGTTCATCGACACACTGCCCGCCCGACAAGGCGCAGTTTTAAGGAGGAAGCATTATGAAGTTCGGATATTTTGATGACCAGAATAAGGAATACGTCATCACCACCCCGCAGACGCCCCTGCCCTGGATCAACTACCTTGGCAGCGAGGACTTCTTCAGTCTGGTCTCCAACACGGCGGGCGGTTACAGCTTTTACCGGGATGCCCGGATGCGCCGCCTGACCCGCTACCGCTACAATAACTCTCCGCTGGACATGGACGGTCACCGCATCTACATCAAGGACGGCGACACCGTGTGGAACCCGGGTTGGCAGCCCACCAAGACCCCGCTGGACAGTTACAGCTGCCGCCACGGTCTGGGCTACACCATTCTGGAGGGCAAAAAGGACGGTGTGACCGCCCGGCAGGAGCTGTTCGTCCCCAAGGGGGATGCCTGTGAGCTGGACCGGGTGACAGTGTGCAACGGCAGCACCGTTGTCAAGGAGCTGGATCTGTTCAGCTATGTGGAGTTCTGCCTGTGGGATGCCGTGGACGACGGCTCCAACTTCCAGCGCAACTACTCCACCGGTGAGGTAGAGGTAGAGGGCAGCGTCATCTACCACAAGACCGAGTACCGCGAGCGCCGCAACCACTACGCCGTGTTCTGGGCAAACTGCCCGGTGGACAGCTTCGACACCACCCGGGATGCCTTCTGCGGCGTGTACGGCGGCCCGGCAGACCCGCAGGCCGTCCGCGCCGGGCACTGCTCCGGCAGCATTGCCCACGGCTGGGCACCGGTGGGTGCGTTGCACATTCACCTGACCCTCGCCCCCGGCGAGAGCCACAGCATCCTGTTCGGTCTGGGCTACATCGAGAACCCGCAGCAGGAGAAGTTCATTGCCCCGGGCGTCATCAACAAGACCCGCGCCCACGCCATGATGGAGCGCTACGCCACCGATGCACAGGTCGATGCCGCCCGCGCCGCCCTGCGCACCCACTGGGAGCAGCTGCTGTCCACCTACCATCTGGAATCCGGCGAGGAAAAGCTGAACCGCATGGTCAACATCTGGCACCAGTACCAGTGCATGGTCACCTTTAACATGAGCCGCTCTGCCAGCTACTACGAAAGCGGCACCGGACGCGGCATGGGCTTCCGGGACAGCTGTCAGGACCTGCTGGGCTTTGTGCACATCATCCCCTCCCGCGCCCGGGAGCGCATTCTGGATATTGCCGCCACCCAGTTTGAGGACGGCAGCGCCTACCACCAGTATCAGCCCCTGACCAAAAAGGGCAACCGGGATATCGGCACCGGCTTCAACGATGACCCGCTGTGGCTCATTGCCGGTACCGCCGCCTACCTGCGGGAGACCGGCGACTGGTCCATTCTGGAGGAGCAGGTTCCCTTTGACAACGATGCCGCCAAGGCGCAGCCCCTGATGGAGCACCTGCGCCGCAGCTTCAACTTTACCTGCACCCATCTGGGTCCCCACGGTCTGCCGCTGATCGGCCGCGCCGACTGGAATGACTGCCTGAACCTGAACTGCTTCTCCGAGCACCCGGGTGAGAGCTTCCAGATCACCGGCCCCAGCGAGGGTCCTGTGGCCGAAAGCGTTTTCATTGCCGGTATGTTCGTCAAGTACGGCCACGAATACGCCCAACTGTGCGACCATCTGAATCTGACCGAGGAGGCCGCTGCCGCCCGCAAGCACATTGATGCCGTGGAGCAGGCCACCTTGACCGCCGGTTGGGACGGCGCATGGTTCCGCCGTGCCTACGATGCTTTCGGCAAGCCCATCGGCAGCAAGGAGTGCACCGAGGGTCAGATCTTTATTGAGCCGCAGGGTATGTGCGTCATGGCGGGCATCGGCAAGGAGAGCGGACAGGCCGCGCAGGCGCTTGCCAGCGTGGAGGAGCGGCTGGACACCAAATACGGTGTGGTGCTGCTGCAGCCCGCCTACACCAGCTACCAGCTGAATCTGGGCGAGATCTCCAGCTATCCTCCGGGATACAAGGAGAACGCCGGTATCTTCTGCCACAACAACCCGTGGATCAGCTGCGCCGAGGCAACGCTCGGCCACGGTGACCGCGCCTTTGCGGTGTACCGCAAGACCTGCCCCGCCTACATCGAGGACATTTCCGAGATTCATCGCACCGAGCCCTACGTTTACAGTCAGATGGTAGCCGGTAAGGACGCCCCCACCTTTGGTGAAGCCAAAAATAGCTGGCTGACCGGCACGGCGGCATGGACCTTCTTCAACATCAGCCAGTACATTCTGGGCATCCAGCCCACCTTGGACGGCCTGAAGGTAGACCCCTGCATCCCTCACACCCTGTCCGGCTTCACCGTGACCCGCCGCTTCCGCGGTGCGGTGTACCACATCACGGTGGATAACGCCGCCGGGGTGCAGCACGGCATCAAGGCCGTTACCGTGGACGGCAAGGCCATCTCCGGCAACGTTCTGCCGCTGGCTGCCGCCGGGACTGAGGTAACGGTGCAGGTGACCATGGGTTAACCCGACTTTTTCTGCTTTTTCATATTATTCTCCTTTCTGTGACCAAAGCCGCCGCGCAGACCCCTGCACGGCGGCTTTGGTTTATAATGAAACAGTTTAATGATTGAAAATGCGCTCCGCGTTGCTCTGCGCATTCCAAATCGTCCCCCTTCCCTCTTGCTTTTTTGGGGAAAGAGGTGTAGAATACAGTCACAATCAAACACAGGGGAGCTCGTGTAGCGGGCTGAGAGGAAGTATAGCAAGCTTCGACCCTTTTACCTGATGCGGATAATGCCGCCGTAGGAAGTCATACCCTTTATGATTTTTTGCAGGAGGAGCCGTGCCGGGCCCCTCCTGTTTTTTTGTGCCTCTGCGGAGGTTCCGCAGCCAGCTGAGGGGGAGCGCCCTGAGCCTTGGATGAATGCAGCGATGGGAAGCCGTGTTCCGGCGTGAGAGGAAGCCAGTAAGCTTCGACCGCACCTTCCGTACCTGTTCCCGCCTTGTTGCGGGCACGGGCTGTTTTGTTGCGGGAGCGTCGGCATTCGTCCTGCGCTGCCGCAGATGGTTGAAAAGGAGCTAATTTATTATGAAAAATCTCTCTGTCAAAAAGCTTGCCCTCGCCGGTATGTTCTGTGCCCTGTGCGTAGTGGGCAGCGTGTTCAGCTTTCCCATGTTCGGCAGCAAGTGCGCCCCGGTGCAGCACATGGTCAACGTGCTGTGCGCCGTTCTGCTGGGGCCGTGGTGGGGTGTAGGCGTGGCCTTTGTGGCTTCCCTGCTGCGCAATCTGCTGGGTCTGGGCAGCCTGATGGCTTTCCCGGGCAGTATGTTCGGTGCGCTGCTGTGCGGCCTTGCATACCACAAGACCAAAAACCTGATCGCCACCGTGGTGGGTGAGGTGTTCGGCACCAGCATTCTGGGCGGCCTGTGCGCATGGCCCGTGGCCATCTTCCTGATGGGCAAGAGCGCTGCGGACATCGCTTTCTACGCCTATATCGTGCCCTTCCTCATCTCCACCGCCGTGGGTGCGGTGATCGCCGGTGCTGTGGTGTTCAGCCTGCAGCGCTCCGGCGCTCTGCGCTCCATGCAGAACAGCCTTTCCTGAGCGGAGGTGCCGGGAATGCTCAAAACCGCCTTTGAGAACCTGCGCAGCCGCAGCCCGCTGATCCACAACATCACCAACTATGTCACCGTGAACGACTGCGCCAATATGGTGCTGGCCTGCGGTGCTTCCCCCATCATGGCCGATGATGCCGCCGAGGTGGAGGAGATCACCGCCATCTGCGGCGGGCTGAACATCAACATCGGTACACTGAACAGCCGCACCGTCACCAGTATGCTGCTGGCGGGCAAAAAGGCCAATCAGCTGGGGCATCCGGTGGTGCTGGACCCGGTGGGTGCCGGCGCTTCCCATCTGCGCACCGACACCGCCTTCCGCCTGCTGCGGGAGGTGCAGTTCACAGTGATCCGGGGCAACATCTCGGAGATCAAGACCCTTGCCTCCGGCGCGGGCACCACCAAGGGCGTGGATGCAGACGTAGCCGACAAGGTGACCGAGGAGAATCTGGACAGCGCTGTGGCCTTTGCAAAGGCTTTTGCCGCCCGCACCGGCGCGGTGGTAGCCATTACCGGCGCCATCGACATCGTAGCCGATGCACAAAAAGCCTACTGCATCCGCAACGGCAACGCCATGATGAGCAGCATCACCGGCACGGGCTGTCAGCTTTCTGCCCTGACGGCGGCCTTTGTCACCGCCAACCCCGACCACCCGCTGGAAGCTGCCGCTGCGGCGGTGTGCGCCATGGGTCTGGCGGGCGAAGTTGCCCACCAGCGGCTCACCCCGCAGGATGGCAACGCCACCTACCGCAATTACATCATTGATGCCATTTACAACATGACCCCCGAACAGCTGGAGAAAGGCGCAAACTATGAAGTGCGATAAACACACCATGCTCCTGTACGCGGTGACCGACCGCGCATGGGTGGGCGAGCAGACTCTGTATCAGCAGGTGGAAAGTGCCCTGAAGGGCGGTGCCACCTGTGTGCAGCTGCGGGAAAAGCAGCTGGGCGACGCCGATTTTTTGCAGGAGGCCATTCAAATCCACGCCCTGTGCCAGCAGTACGGTGTGCCGCTGTTCATCAACGATAACGTGGAAGTGGCACTGCAGTGCCACGCCGAGGGCATCCATGTGGGGCAGGACGATATGGCCGCCGCACAGGTGCGCCAGCGCGTGGGTGACGGCGTGATGATCGGCGTTTCCGCTCACACAGTGCAGGAAGCGCTGGACGCTGTGGCGCACGGTGCAGACTACCTTGGTGTAGGCGCGGTATTTGCCACCCACACCAAGACGGACGTGAGCGAGATGCCCCGGCAGACTCTGCTGGACATCTGCAACGCCGTGGATGTGCCGGTGGTGGCCATCGGCGGCATCCACAAGGAGAACATTCTGCAGCTCAAGGGCACCGGCGTGGACGGCGTGGCGCTGGTAAGCGCCATCTTTGCCGCAAAGGACATCGAGGCCGAGTGCCGCGAACTGCGTGCCCTTTCGGAGCAGATCATAAAGTAAGCTATCATCCCGCGGCAAACCGGGGGCACCACCTTGGGCCGCGTTACAAAATTCATGGAGAAAACCAACATGAAAAGCGTATTTTGCGCAGGTGTCGGCATCCAGAGCATACTGTTTTTTCTGAATGACGGCTACTTGCCTGCTGGCCGGGAGCTTTCTCCTCGGACACGAATCGGGCCATTCCATCGCCCGCCCTACTGCCTGCGGCAGCAGGGTCCCACCCCAGC
>OLYC01001041.1_pt1 | contig 20573 bp, 18 predicted proteins | sample 1674271 | NCBI WGS metagenome assembly OLYC01 (sample SAMEA103958154, study PRJEB25191) | human gut metagenome
GACGGTAAAATAATCGTTTCGTGTCCGCAAGCGGAAATAACGGGTAAAGCCACCGTGAGCGAACACTGCCCTATACAGGAAATATCCTGCACTGTTAAAATTCTTCCGTATTTTTTCTTCATAGATATTATAGAATGATAAACAACGCGACGCCGAGTAAAATTCTGTACACGCCGAAACCCGTAAATCCGTGAGTTTTAACGAAATTCGTCAACAGTTTTATAACGAATACGGAAACGGCAAACGATACAGTAAATCCGAGTAACAAAGCAGATACTTGTTGCAAAGTTACCGTCGCGCCGCTTAAAGCGAATTTAATAGTTTTATATCCGCTCGCCCCCGCAATTGCGGGAATCGCAAGATAAAACGAAAACTCCGTAGCGGCTTGTCGCGAAACTCCGCATATTCTTCCGCCGATTATCGTTATACCCGACCTCGAAGTCCCGGGAATCGCAGCCAAAGCCTGAAATCCGCCGATTTTAAGCGAATCGCAATAAGTAATATCGCGTACGGAAATTCTTTTTGACGGTACGTCGGCATAAACTTTTTCGAGAACGACGAATACGATTCCGTAAAATATCAACGCCGACGCAATGATATACGACTGAATTTTTTCGCCGAAACCTTCAAACAGATTATCCAACGCGATCGCCGCGACAGCAGGTATACTGGCGATCACGACTTTAACCCACAATTCAAGCGTTTGTTTTTTTCGTTTTTTCAATGCGAACAATTTATCGTTAAACAATATCGGAACGGATAAAATCGCGCCGAGTTGTATAACGTAATCAAACAATTGCTTGAAATCGTTCGAAAAATTATCCGAAAGAGCAAAAAAACGCTCGAAAATAATTATATGACCCGTACTTGAAACGGGCAACCATTCCGTAATCCCTTCTATTATCGCTATGACGATAATTTTAACGACGTCTGCGCAAGCCATTCGTAAACTCCCGAAATTAAAAGGAACGCAAGAAGCATACGCACGCATATGTTCCCGCGCCCCCTTAATTACGATACGTTTACGAAACGCTTATTATGCTTGTTCGAGTTTTTCGAGAAGTTTAAGGTCTATGCCTTTTTCTCCGATCTTTATAACTTCGACTTTAACGACGTCGCCGATAGCGAGAACTTCGTCAACGGAGTTGATGCGCTTTTCGCTCATTTTAGAAATATGAATCATTCCGTCTTTACCGGGAGCAAGTTCGCAGAACGCGCCTACTTTGGGAAGAATTCTTACGACGGTCGAAATGAACATATCTCCGACTTCGGGATCTCTCGCGATAGCCATAACCATCGCTTTCGCTTTTTCAGCCATAGAAAGATCTTCGCCGTAAGTGGCTATGCATACTTTACCGTCGTCGTTGATATCGATCTTAACGCCCGTTTCGTCGATAATCTTATTGATAGTCTTTCCTCCGCTGCCGATAACGTCTTTAATCTTATCGGTATCGATGTTAAAGGAAATAATCTTGGGCGCGTATTTCGAAAGCGCGGGCGCGGGAGCAGGTATACATTCGAGCATTTTACCGAGAATGAAATGTCTGCCTTCGTTTGCCTGTTTAATCGCCTTACGAAGAATTTCCTCGCTAATGCCCTTAATCTTGATATCCATCTGGATAGCGGTAATACCTTTCGCCGTACCTGCAACTTTGAAGTCCATATCGCCGAGGAAGTCTTCCAACCCTTGAATATCGGAAAGAACGGAAATCTTGCCGCTTTCTACGTCTTTGATAAGACCCATTGCAATACCCGCTACGGGAGCTTTAATGGGAACGCCCGCATCCATTAGCGCAAGCGTCGAGCCGCAAACCGAGCCTTGCGAAGTAGAACCGTTGGAAGAAAGAACTTCGGAAACGAGTCTTATCGCGTACGGGAATTCGTCTTCGGACGGAATTACGGGTTCAAGCGCTCTTTCAGCCAAAGCGCCGTGTCCGATTTCACGTCTGCCGGGGCTTCTTAAAGGCTTCGCTTCGCCCGAAGCGTAACCGGGCATGTTATAATGGTGGATGTATCTCTTATATTCTTCGTTGTCAAGTCCTTCGAGTTTCTGAACTTCGGAAATAGTACCGAGCGTACAAGTCGTCATAACCTGAGTCATACCGCGGGTAAATACGCCGCTTCCGTGAACTCTCGGAAGTATGCCGTGTTCACACCAGATAGGTCTGATATCGGTAAGCGATCTGCCGTCGGGTCTTACGCCGAGATTCGTAATCTTCGCTCTGACCTTTTCCTTGGTGATATAGTAAAGAGAATCTTTAAGTTCTCTTTGCATATTCGGGAATTGTTCGGCAAAATGTTCCAGAACGTCTTTTTCTACTTCATCCTGACGGGTTTGTCTTTCGAATCTGTCGAAAGTATCGAGAGCGTAATCGAGTTTTTCACTCGCGTACTTTCTGACTTCGGCGTCGAGATCTTCGGGGACGTGATAGAGTTCGATGTTTTGTTTTTCTTTACCGCAAGCAGCGACGATTTCTTCGATAAATGCGCACTGCTTTTTGATTTCTTCGTGTCCGAACAAAATAGCGCCGACCATATCGTCGTCGGAAAGTTCCTTCGCGCCCGCTTCGACCATCATAATAGCGTCTTTCGTTCCCGAAAGGTTAAGGGTCAAAGTGCTTGCCGCTTTCTCTGCTACCGTCGGATTGATGACGTATTTACCGTCGACCATACCTACGACTACCGAGCCCGTAGGTCCTGCCCACGGAATATCCGAAATACTGAGAGCAACCGAAGAACCGAACATTGCAAGCGGTTCGGGAGCGATATCGGGATCAACCGACAACGCAGTCGCAACTACGGTTACGTCGTTGAAAAGCCCTTTGGGGAATAAAGGTCTGATAGGTCTGTCGATAAGTCTGGATACGAGAATCGCCTTATCGCTTGCCCTGCCCTCTCTCTTTTTGAAGCCGCCGGGGATTTTACCGACGGAATACATTTTTTCTTCGTAATCGACGGACAGCGGGAAGAAATCCATACCTTCTCTCGGAACGGGCGCCATGGTAACGTTTACCATTACTACCGTTTCGCCGCATCTGACGATACAAGAACCGTTGGCTTGTTGAGCGTACTTGCCGACGTCAACGGAAACTTCTTTCCCACCTATCGTCGTAGTAAACGCTTTGTGATTTTCTAACATTTTATACTCCTTTCTCTGATTTATTACGCAGACGCGTCTTTCGTCTGCGCCTTCAAACGCTTTAAGCCTCCATCTTTTCGGGCAAGCGTTATAATGCAAAAATGCTTTTTGAATGAAAGCAAAAGGGGGAGTATAGAAAATACTCCCCTTTGAAATTACTTACGAAGACCCAAACGAGCGACGATTTCTCTGTATTTTTCGATATCGATAGATTTAAGATAATCGAGCATACCCTTTCTGCGACCTACCATTTTGAGCAGTCCGCGACGAGAATGTTTGTCGTTTTTATTGACTTTAAGGTGTTCGTTGAGATGGTTGATTCTCTCCGTTAAAAGAGCGATCTGAACTTCTGCCGAACCCGTATCGCCGTCGTGTCTTTTGTACTCGTTGATAACTTCTGCTTTTCTTTCTTTTTCCATTTTGTTTATCCTCCCATATGGAAATTATTCACTTAAAGCGTAGCAAAGCGTCGAGTATTCGCAAAACTTCGCAATAAGCACCGTATATATATTACCATATAAGAAGTAAAATTGCAATCGAATTTATCCGTTCTTTGCAAACAATTTATTTTTTTCGTCGATAATCGTATCGATTTTCGCAATATACGTCGCAATATCTTTGGGCGCGCCGTAACGCTCGATTCTCGCCCCGCCGTCAAAAAGTTTTTTACTTACTGCGTTAGCCCCGCACGCGAGATTATCGGTTATTTCTTCCATAACGTCGACGTTATAGACGCACACTTTGCCTTTTTTTGCGTATCCCGTATTTTCAAGATTTCCCGCCATGTATTTTTGGCGATAAGTATAGTACGGGTCGTATCCGTTTTTCGTAAGAGTTTCATAAGCGTAGTCAATCATTTTTTCGATTTCGCCCGCTTCAAGTCGTTCTACGCTTTCTTTAAGTTTACTACCCTTTTTAAGTGATAAAGTATGTACGGTTACGTCGTCGGGAGACAGAGAAACCGCCGTATCAAGACTATATTTGAAATTTTCGAACGTTTCTTCGGGTAGCCCGGCTATCAAATCCATATTGACGTCGAAACCGTACTTTTTAGCCAGAGTAAATTTTACTTTAATATCGTCGCCCGTATGCTTTCTTCCTATCAGTTCGAGCGTTTTGTCGTTGAAAGTCTGCGGATTGACGCATATTCTCGTTACTCCGTATTTTTTAAGAAGCGTCAGAACGGTATCGTCTATACAGTCGGGTCTGCCCGCTTCAACCGTATATTCGCAATCAACGTTACCTACCGAAACGAGGATTCTTTCAAGCAGGTCGGTCGGCAACGATACCGGCGTTCCCCCGCCTATATAGACCGAGTTTAATTTTTTGATAAGAGGCTTCGCGCTTTCGATTTCTTTGCAAAGCGCGTCGATGTATTCGGTCAGATGCTTTTCGGAAGATACGACGTTTGAAACGAACGAACAATACGAACAACGTGACGGACAAAACGGAATACCGATAAATAAATCGTTCGCGTTTTCGTCAGCGACGTAAAACGGTTTCTGCGTTTCCATTATTTTGCTTACCATTTCTATTTTTTTATCAGAAACCCGCATCTGATTTTTCATAACGTTTCGCCAGTCGTCGTCTTCGTTGTATGCGAATTTTACGGGTCGGATACCCGTCAACGCGCCCCAGGGTAAATCGATATTCAAGTAGTCGGAAAGCGATAGATATAGAGCGAGTTTCGTAAATCTTTTAGCGTACCGTTTTCTTTCCGGCTCGCCAGCAAAAGCATGCGAATTTTCGTAATCGTAAACTTTTCCGTCGATCCTTATTTCGTCGTGAAAATTTTCGCCCCGTTCGTCGTGTTTACAGGCAATATCGAGCTCGTCCGCTCCTGCAAAAAATTTACTTTCTTCAATTAATTCCGCTAAAAATTGCGGTTGATCCGTCTTAATACTCATTTATAGAATTATACTTTATTTCTTCGCCTATCGTGGTCGGTTCGCCGTGCCCCGCGTAAACTTTCGTATCAGGCGGTAACGCAAATAATTTTTCTTTGATTGAGTTTTTTAATTCGTTGAAATTACCCGTTGGGAAATCGGTTCTCCCGAAACTTCCGTAAAACAACGTATCGCCCGATAGTAAAGTGTTGCCGAACAAGAAACAGCACGACCCTGCGGTATGCCCCGGCGTGAATATCGTTCTGAACTTTATTCCGCCGATCTCGGTATCGCCCTCTTTCAAAAAAACGTCCGCAGCATAAGGAACGGTTTTTACCCCGAAGTATCTGCCGAGGTTTCCGGAATTTGAAAGCAACGCGTTGTCTTTTTCGGTTATATACGTTTTAACGCCTCTATCCGAAAATTTATAGCCGTCAAGCGCGTGATCGAAATGTCCGTGCGTAAATAACGCCCCTACGATTTTACCTTTGTTTCCGACGGATTCCAAAACATCGTCAAAGCCACCGCCGACATCGATTATAAGACGATTATCGGTACTTTCGTCAATAACTTCGTAGCAATTCGCGTCTAACGGCGGAACTATCCTCGTTATAATTTTAATCACGTCAACACCCTGTATATATCGTCTATTTCGGGGTTTTGCTTTACCTTCGCGATAAGCCCGTCAAGATCGTCCTTTTTGTTTAACTTTATCGTAAAGTCTACTATCGACTGACTCGTTTTGGGGTCGAGTCTGCCGTTTACCGAAGTTATCATAAGCCCCAACATAGTGCAGGCGTTTGAAACGTAAATAAGTATCGGGGTTTTTTCGCCTCCGATAACTCGTATCGCAACGGTATAACTCCCTTTATCGCCCGTCCACTCTGCTTCAAGCAGCCTTTCCGGATCTTCGTTTTTCATATTAGGGCAGTCTTTTCTGTGTACGGTTACGCCTCTGCCACGTGAAACGAACCCCACTATATCGTCGCCGGGAACGGGATTACAACACCCTGCGAAGCGAACCAACAACCCGTCCATTCCTTTAACCTTTACGTTACACTCGCCCGTCGTATGTTTATTTAACGAGTATTTCGACTGCGGCGGCGCGGCTTGCGGCACTTCTTTACGATAAAAATCGATAAGTTTCAAAAGTACCTGATTGATGGTTACCGCACCGCAACCGACTGCGGCGTACATTTCTTCTTCGGTCGAAAACGACAGTCTTTGGCTTATTCGCTCGAAACTTACCGGAGTCAACAGTTCGTCAAACTTATAACCCCTGTTTTTTGCTTCTGATTCAAGCATGCTTTTGCCGAGTTTTTCGTTATCGACTTGCATTGCTTTCTTATAGAAAGCCTTTATTTTCGCTTTTGCCCCGGAAGATTTTGCAATACGAAGCCAATCCCACGAAGGACCTTTCGATAATTTAGAAGTAATTACTTCGACCACGTCGCCGGTATTAAGCGTGGAGTTTAACGGAACGATTTTCCCGTTTACTTTCGCGCCTACGCATTTATTCCCGACCTCGGTGTGAATTCTGTAAGCAAAATCGATAGGCGTCGCATCTTTAACGAGACTTATAACTTCGCCTTTCGGCGTAAACACGAGGACTTCGCTGTTATAAACGTCTCCTTTCAGACTCTCGATAAATTCCGTCGAATTATTAAGTCCTCCCTGCCATTCCATAACTTCCCTTATCCAGGAAAGTCTTTTATCGAACGAATCGGAATTTTCTTTGTTTTCTTTATATTTCCAGTGCGCCGCTATACCGAATTCTGCGGTACGGTTCATCGCTTTCGTTCTGATTTGTATCTCGAAAATCTTTCCGAATTCGGTTACGACCGTCGTGTGAAGACTCTGATACATATTTTCTTTCGGCATAGCGATATAATCTTTAATTCGCCCCGGAATCGGCTTCCATTTCTTATGAATTTTACCGAGCAATTCGTAACACTCGTCAACGGTATCAACGATAACTCTTACCGCGGTAAGGTCGTAAATCTGATCGAGCGTCTTGTTTTGCTTTTTCATCTTTTTATAGATGCTGTAAAAGTGCTTGGGTCTGCCGAAAACTTCGCCTTCTATATTAGATTCTTCGAGAATTTCCTTTATTTCGCCTACTACCGATTCGACGAATTCTCGCCTTTCGGTAAGTTTGCTGTTAATATTTACCGACAAATACTCGTATGCCTCGGGGTCTATATATTTAAGGCACAAATCTTCAAGTTCGCATTTAATTTGCGAAATACCGAGTCTGCCGGCAAGCGGCGCGTAAATATCCAGCGTTTCGTGCGCCATCCGCAATTGCCTTTCCTGCGACAAGAAATTCAGAGAGCGCATATTGTGAAGTCTGTCGGCGAGTTTTATGATTATAACCCTTATATCCTTCGCCATCGAAACGAAAATCTTTTTGAAGTTTTCAGCCTGTTCTTCTTCCCTGGACTTGAATTCGATTTTATCAAGTTTCGTTACACCCAGCACAAGACCGAGAATCTCTTCGCCGAACGCCTCTTTAATATCCGCTTCCGAAACGGGAGTGTCTTCGAGTACGTCGTGCAAAAACGAGGCCGCCGCGGTATTATAATCCATACCGAGATCCATCAAAATTTTCGCAACCGCGCATGGGTGAGTAAAATACTCTTCGCCCGAAGCGCGCTTTTGCCCCGTATGAGCAGATTTCGCGAAGTAGAACGCGCGATTAACCACTTCGCGTTCTTCACCGTCGTACGTTTTTTCTATTTGACTTAAAATTTCTTCATACATATTTATTAACCGTTGATAAACGTTGACACTACCCTGTATATTTCGGAATCGTTAAGACTTTTACCCGCTCCGTGAACGGCGTAGAATTTACCGCCTTTGGCTTCTATAAGACCGAGTTCGCGGAACACTTTGACTGCAAAAGCAATCTCTTTAAGTCCGTAACCGTTACCCGCCACGGCGGCAGCGTTTTCGATCGAAGTGAATTTCTTTTCGGATTTTTTCAAGGCAAGGTATATTTCGCCGAGTGTTTTTCTGTCAGCCGTAACTCCCTGACAATCGAAACCGTTCTGACTTACGTTAACCGAAATTTCGACGTCGTACGGTAAGTTAAGCGACACGTTAAGCGGCTTATCCAAAAACACTATATGACTATATAGAGCGGTTATCTCACCTTTTATACCGAGACAAACCGTAGAAAGATTACTTTTTTTACACGTAGAATAAGTAGTTACGTCCAAACCCCGAAGTTGCTCCTCGTAGTGTTTAACCGTTTTAGACGAACAAGCAATAAACAGAGTTCCGAAAATTTCTCTTTTTGCTCTTTCTATGTACTCTTCGGTCGTTTTTTCGTCGATTTCAGTATAAGTTTCCGTTTTTGCGCTTATGCTGTCGAGTTGCGAAGAGAAAAGCAAAAAATCGGTATAATCGTCGAAACGAGCCTCGGTTTTATAACTTTTAACGTACCCTTTGGCGTATTTTTTGCCGTTGAATACGGATGCGGAAGGTTCGTATATCAGGGCTTTTACGACGTCGGAATTAAGAATCTTCATATCGTCTACGCCGTTAAAATATATAAAATCGAAATTATTCGTTTTAAGGGATAAATGCGGCGATCCGTATTTAAGCGGAGTTGCGTATGCGTTGCCTACGTATTCGGCGAAAAGCGGGCGCGGATTTTCAACGCCGCACGGTTCGAGTTTTTCCAACTCTTCTACGTAGCCTATCGTTATAGGCTCTTTAACGATCTCGTCAACGTAGACGACGGAAGTAAAATCGGATATATCGCATGTCTTTGAAACGTATTCGTCCAAAGCGTTTTCAAAGTCAGTTAAATTTTCGTATCTTACGGTAACGCCAGCCGCTTGCGCGTGTCCGCCGAAATTTTCGGAATATTTCGTCGCGTATTTTAAGGCTTCGAATATATTGATAGAGTTATTCGATCTTGCGCTGCCGTGCCATACCCCATCGCTTTCGGTAAATAAAATCGTCGGTTTACCCGTTTCTTCCGCTATTCTTGCGGCGACTATACCCACGAGCCCCGTATTCCATTTTTTATCGTACAAGACGTTTACTTTCATGAGCGGAGATTTATTCGAAAGTTTGTTTTTCGCGCTTTTATATAATTCTTCGCAATCGTTCTGTCTTTTTGCGTTGAATTGGTTTAATTGTTCCGTAAATACTCCGACTTCATACCCGTCTTCGGATAAAAATGCGGAAAGCGCGACGTTTGCATTGCCCATTCGTCCGGCGGCGTTGACCCTGGGAGCAACCGAATATGAAAGCGACGTGGCGGTGATTTCCTTTACGTTTGCGTTTTTAAGAAGCGACTTTATCGCGGCTATGCATTTACCCTGCCTTATTCGTTTTAAGCCTTCCGTAACCAAAATACGGTTTTCGCCGATAAGCGGCATACTGTCAGCCATAGTTGCCAACGCAACCATATCGAGAAACTCGTCGGCTTTATCACCTATCAACGCTCTTGAAAGATTATAGGCAACTCCCGCGCCGCATAAACCGTTAAATTTATAATCGTCGTCTAATTTACAACTGATAATCGTACAATCGGGCAACGTATCGGGGATTTCGTGGTGATCGGTAACGATAACGTCTACTCCGAGATCCTGCAGATATTCGACTTCGTTTACCGCGCTTATGCCGCAGTCGACGGTAATCAACAAATCGGGGCAAAACTCTTCCAGCGCCCGTTCGATAACCGCTTCAGATAACCCGTAACCGTCGCTGCGCTCGGGAATAACGGCGTATGCGGTTTTGCCCATAAGACGCAGACACTTAGTTAAAATCGTTGTAGCCGATATTCCGTCTACGTCGTAGTCGCCGTAAACGACGATAACTTCTTCGGGCGAAACGGCGTTTATTCTGTCAACGGCTTCTTTCATACCCGACATTAAAAACGGATCGCCGAGATCCGATAGCGACGGATATAAAAACTTTTTCGCCTGCTCTACGGAGTTTATATTGCGTTCGGTTAAAATTTTTGCAAAACGCGCAGAAACTCCGAACGTTTCCGAAATATCTTTTATTAAATTTTCGTCGCGCGACTGAGATTGTTTTTCGTATATCATAACGTTTATAAGCAAAAAGCGGACGGAAAAATTTCCGCCCGCCCGATTAAATTCAATTAAGCGTTTTCGGCCACGACCGGTTTATCGGTGTTTTTAGCCTTTTTCTTCTTTTGAACGGGCTTTTTGTCAGCCTGTTTGAATAATTTTCTTAAATACACCCACGTCGGAGCGGCAAGAAGTATCGAAGAATACGCACCTGCAACGAGACCGAAAATTATCGGGTAAGCAAACTCTTTGATTGCCTGCGTGCCGAATACCGCGAGAAGAACGATCATTACGAGAGTTGTAATCGTCGTTAAAATAGTTCTCTTTAACGTTGCGCCTATTGCCTCGTTCGCAATATCTACGTCCGTAACTTCTTTGTAAGACGGCTTTTTCATAAGTTCCCTTATCTTATCGAATACGACTATCGTCGAGTTAATCGAATAACCGATTATCGTAACGATTGCGGCAATAAAGGTCTGGTTTACAGAGATTTGGAATATCGACGTCAACGCAAACATTATCAGAACGTTATGGATGAGCGCAAGTATTGCCGCAAGACCGGACAACAATGTGAACCGTATCGCTATATATACGAGAATTACCGCTATGGCAACCGCAACCGCTATAATCGCGGATTTAAGCACCCATTTCGCCGATTCGTTACCGACGAAAGAAGAGGATACCGTAACGCCCGCATTATACTTTTCCTGCAAATAGGTCGTAAGTTCGGAATTTATCTCCTGCGATTCTCTTTGAGCAACGTAACCCGTAATTTCTTTCTCACCGGACTTAAATTTCGCTTTCGTGGTGAGCATATTAACTTTCTTACCGTTTTCGGTCATCGTCGTTCCGAGAACGACTACGTAGTTGTTGCCGTTAACGGTAACGTTTTTGATTTCAAACTTTTTGTTATCGGGATTTTTGCTTTCGCCCGTTTCGCTGACGCCGCGGTCGCCTTCGAGCCACTTTCTGAGAGTGTTTTCGAATTCTTTCTTATCGGTAACGTCGTCCGCCTCGACCGATACTTTAATACCGCCCGTAAACTCGATACCTAAGTTCATACCCTTGACGCAAGTCATTACCACGCCTGCGATAATAATCAAAAGGCTTATCGAAAGAGTAATAATAAATTTCTGAACGTATTTAGCGTTTTTCAATTTCGTGAAGATATTCATGCAGCCTCAACCTCCCTTTTAAGCGAAAGGAATCTGTCGCGTCTGTCTTCCTTTACAAGACCCGCGACGACCGAGGTGAATGCCCTCGTTACGAAAATAGCGGTAATCATAGATACGACCGTTCCGAGGAACAACGTTATCGCAAAGCCTTTAAGCGAACCCGACGTAAGTATCCAGAGTACGCCTGCCGCCAAAAGCGTGGTAACGTTGGAGTCGATAACCGTAACTACGGCGTGCTTATAACCGACCGAAATAGCCGCCTTTCTCGTCTTACCCGACGCATATTCTTCTTTGACCCTGTCGAATATAACGACGTTTGCGTCGACAGCCATACCGATAGAAAGAATAATACCCGCGATACCGGGGAACGTCAACTGTACGAACGGGAATACCGCAAGTACTCCGACGTACAAAAGAACGTATACGAGAAGCGCGATTGCAGCCGCAATACCCATACCGCCGTAGAAAGCGATAAGGAGTACGAATATAACTATAAGACCGATACCCGCAGCAAGCATAGCGTTATTGAGCGCATTCTGACCGAGAGTCGCGGACATTGCGCCCGATTCAACCATTTTAAGGTCTACTTCCAAAGAACCGCTCGTAATAACCGAAGCAAGCGATTTTGCTTCTTCTGCCGAGCCGCCGTTTAATTGAATCTGCGCTGTTTTACTATCGATTTCTTTTTCGCAAGTAGGAGCGGAAACCTGTTCGTCGCCGAGATAGATATACAACTTCTTGTCCGAACTGCTACTTGAAGAAACGTGTCCGGTAGCGGTTTTGAATTTCTTCTGACCTTCGGCGGTAAATTCGAGAGTTACCGCGGGGTTGCCGTTTTCGTCGTAACCCGTTCCGGCTTTCTTGATATCTTTACCCGTAAGCCAGACCGTACCGGAAGAATCTCTGAATTCGAGTTTACCTTGACTTCCGACGTATTTAAGAACGTCTTCGGGATTTTTAACTTCGGGAATTTCTACTCTTATAGAAGTCGAATTTTGTTTTTCGACCGACGCTTCGGTAAAACCGTTATCGCTCAATCTTTTGCGGATAGTATCCATAATGCTGCTCATTTCGCTGTCCGAAATGTCAGCCTTACCGTTAGGTTCCAATACGGCGTAATACCCGCCGGCGAGATCTATGCCTTTGCTTATCGAGCCGAAAACAGACTTATAGTCTTTAACGCTGTTCGGAACAGGTCCCGAAACGAAACACGCAAAGCCGAAGAACCCGACGACTAACGCCGTAACGATAAGTATAATTATCGATTTGACCTTACTCATTCTTGCCTCCTGCATGGTTAGCATTTAGTCTTGTCCCGCGTAATGGGTACAATACGCCCCTACGCAGTTTTACACTCAATTATTATATAACTAAACGCGAGTATAAGTCAAATGAATATCGATTAAAATTTAATAAAATTTACCTGATTTTCATTTTATAAAGCGCAATTACGCCTTGCGCGGAATATTCACGCTGATTACGCCCGAAATAACGCCCATGACTATGCCGCAAAGCGCGTCTATCAGAAGAACCGCGAAAGAGCCGAAAGTTCCGCCGATTACTCCGAAAAGAACGTACGATATTATCGTTACCGCAAGCCCTATAATTCCGCCCTTCAAAAAGCCTCTTTCACCTCTTATCGCAACGGCGCAGCCGCCGAAAATCGCCATAAGTTTAATGAACTGATTTATCGGTTTTATTACTTTGTCGCTTAAAGAAGCAAGTTCCACGATAAACGCGAACAAGAGAACGCCCGCAAGAATGAAAGCGACTCCGAATATCACGCCTTTTACCACCTGCATTAAAAAACTTTTTTGCATGAAAAAACCTCCGCACGATAACTTATGCGAAGGTTTTATTTTTTATTCGGTTTTATTATTCCGCGTCGTTGCCGTCAACGTTTTCCGCAGTGCTCTCTTCTTCCGTTTTCTCTTCGACGGGCGTATCTTCCGACGGAGTTTCAACGTTTTCGCCTGCGTTTTCGGGGAAAACTTCGTCGTCGGACAAAGCCTCTACCTGTTCGCCTTCGGCGGGTTCTTCCTTACCCTCGTCGGGATCTACCGAGTTGTAAATAGCAAGTTTATCGAAAGTCAGAAGCGAAGGATGTTCGTCGTTGCCCGTTTGCAAAACGAAAGTGTTGTTCTCTTCGTCGACTTCTACGACCGTACCGACTATACCGCCGATGGTGGTAACCTTAAATCCGGGTTTGATCGCATTGCGTTTGGCGGTTTCGGCTTCGGCTTTCGCCCTTCTCTTCTTGTTGGTGAAGTAACTGAAAACGATCCATGCGACGAGAATTACGCCGAGAATAACGTACATAACCCAACTCGGCATACCCAGACAACCGTTCTGAGCCGTCGTATTTGTATTTGTATTCGTATCGCTGCCGCTTCCCGTGGCGTCGGCAAGTAAATTAAATAAAAACATTAGTCCTCTCCTTGATATTAAGTGAATAAATAATATACGATTTTTCGCATAATTGCAAGTTTATTATCGCAGTTTTCCGAAAATTTTGTCAAAATAACACTATTCGCCGTATTTTTCGTAAAATTCCTTGCGAAAATCTTTGAAATAGCCGCCTAATATCGACTTTCTTATGCCTTTCATCAAATTATGCAGGAAGGTAATATTATGCAAACTCAAAAGCATTCCGCCCATCATCTCGTTGACGTTTATCATATGGCGAAGGTACGCTTTCGTATAGTTTTTGCAGCAATAACAATCACATTCGGGGTCGAGCGGAGTAAAATCCTCTTTATACTTTCCGTTTCTGACGACCACTTTACCGCGCGAAGTCATCGCAGTGCCGTTTCTCGCTATGCGGGTTGCAAGTACGCAGTCGAACATATCTATCCCGCGCATTACGCCCTCAAAAAGACAGTCGGGGCTTCCTACGCCCATGAGATAACGCGGAACGTTCGTCGGATAATTCGGCAACATAGAATCCATAACGTCGTACATAAGTTCTTTCGGCTCGCCGACGGAAAGCCCGCCTATCCCGATACCGTATTTCGCGTAAGGAATCGTTTCTTTAAGCGAAGTTGCCCTCAAATCTTTGAACACGTTACCCTGCACTATCGGAAACAACGCCTGATTCTCGTTTTTATGATGATTGTAGCATCTGTCTAGCCAATCGAGCGTCCTGTGCATAGCCTTTTTGCTTTTTTCATAACTTGCGCCGTACTCGCTGCATTGATCGAACGCCATTATGATATCCGCGCCGAGATTGTTTTCGATATCGATAGCCTTTTCGGGGGTAACGAAATGTTTGCTTCCGTCTACGTTACTCGAAAAAGTAACGCCTTCGTCTTTGATATCGTTGAGTTTTGCAAGCGAAAAGACCTGAAATCCGCCGCTATCGGTAAGAATCGGTTTATCCCAGTTCATAAATTTATGCAGTCCGCCCGCATTTTTAACGATCTCGTCGCCGGGGCGCATAAACAAATGATAAGTATTCGCCAATATGATTTGCGACCCCGCTTCTTTCAAATCGCGCGGATACACGCCTTTGACGGTAGCCTGCGTACCGACGGGCATATACACGGGGGTTTCTATGTCGCCGTGCGGAGTATGAAGTACCCCTGCTCTCGCCCCCGTTTCGCTATCTTGTTTTATCGTTTCGAAATAAAATTTTTCCATATTCGTCCGTGTTTCTTTTATTCGAATCGACGCGTTTTACAGAAACAAACAAGCGTCGCCGAAAGAAAAGAACCTATATTTCTCTTTAACGGCAAGGTTATACAATTCGAGTATTTTATCTTTCCCTACGAACGCGCCGACGAGCATAACGAGCGTACTTTCGGGCAGATGAAAGTTTGTTATCATCGCGTCTACGCACTTGAACGTATAAGGCGGATATATAAAAATATCCGTATCCATAGACCCCGCTTTTACTTTACCGTCTGCGGAAGCGAAACTTTCAAGCGTTCTGACGCTCGTCGTTCCTACCGCTATCACCCTGCGACCTTCCGCTTTCGCCTCGTTTATTTTCTTTGCGTTTTCTTCGGATATCTCGCAGTATTCCACGTGCATTTTGTGTTCTTCGGCGTTTTCGACCTTTACCGGACGAAACGTGCCCAAACCGACGTGAAGATTAACCTCGGCAAATTCGACTCCTTTCCGTTTTAACTCGTCGATAAGTCTTAAAGTAAAATGCAGCCCTGCCGTGGGCGCGGCTGCCGAGCCTTCCTGTTTACAATATACCGTCTGATATCTGTCTTTGTCTTTAAGTTTCTCGTGAATATACGGGGGTAGCGGCATTTCCCCGACCCGCGACAATATATCTTCAAAAACACCGTCGAAGCGAAAAGAAATTATCCTGCCGCCGTCTTCGGTTTTGGATACGATTTCCACCGATAATTCCTCGTTTATAACGAGAATCGTTCCTTCGCGGCACTTCTTACCGGGTTTAACAAGACATTCCCAGTCGGTTAAGTTTATTCTTTTAAGTAGTAATATTTCTACTTTCCCGCCGTGTTCCGTGTAAGCGAATAATCTTGCGGGATATACTTTCGTCGTATTTACGACGAGCAAATCGCCTTTTTTAAGATAATCGCCTAAACCTCTGAATACTTTATGTTCGACTTTATCCGTCGCCCTGTCGTAAACCAACAGTCTTGAAGAATCCCTCGGTTCGGCGGGCGTCTGCGCGATAAGTTCTTCGGGTAAATCGTAGTAAAAATCACTTGTTTTCACTGTATTTCTCCCCGTCGAAAATCGACGACTGCCCCGCGTTTCGATCCGGCGTTTTTCTGCCGAGATGCGCGTATGCAAGATCGGTTGCCATTCTTCCGCGCGGACTTCTTGCTATAAAGCCGAGTTGCAACAGATACGGCTCGTAAACGTCTTCTATAGTATTCGAGTCTTCGTTTATGGTTGCGGATAAAGTATCTAACCCGACGGGACCTCCGCCGAATTTATCGATCATCGAAGTCAACAATCTTATGTCGATGTTATCGAGACCGAGTTCGTCGATTTCAAGCATATCGAGAGCGTGTTTTGCGTCTGCAACCGAAATTTCGTCGTGTTCCATAACGGACGAAAAATCTCTTACGCGTTTTAACAACCTGTTTGCGATACGCGGCGTTCCCCTGCTTCTTCTTGCGATTTCTTCCGCCGCGCCCCTTTCGATATCCGTGCCGAGCGTTCTTGCGCTCCGCGTAACTATTTCAGCAAGTTCGGCGGTCGTATAAGTTTCAAGTCGACAAATCACGCCGAACCTGTCGCGAAGCGGCGAACTCAACATACCGGCGCGCGTAGTCGCCCCGACCAAAGTAAACTTTTTGAGCGGAATTTGTACCGAACGCGCAGACGGACCTTTACCGAGAATTATATCGAGGGAATAATCTTCCATAGCGGGATATAAAATCTCTTCTACGTTATGGTTAAGCCTGTGTATTTCGTCGATAAACAACACGTCGCCTTCGTTTAAGTTGGTAAGGAGTGCCGCAAGGTCGCCCGATTTTTCAATCGACGGACCAGAAGTAACTTTAATCTGTACGCCCATTTCGCCTGCGATAATGTGCGCCAGCGTCGTTTTACCAAGCCCCGGAGGTCCGTAAAGCAAGACGTGATCGAGAGGCTCTCCGCGAAGTTTAGCCGCCCGCATAAAGACGGATAAATTCGTTTTCGCCTTTTCCTGACCGATATAGCCTTCCATAGACTTCGGTCGCAATAAATTTTCGACTTCGTCGTATTCGGTTTTCGTGCTGACGATCAAACTTTCGTCGCTGTCAAACATAATTTCGTCCTCGTATAATTACATAGAGCGTAACGCCGCGGAAATAACTTCCTGCGCGGTTTTTGCTCCCGTTTCTTTCGCCTTCTGTACCGCTTTACGCGAATCTGCCGAAGAAAATCCCAGCTCCGTAAGCGCGATAACGGCGTCTTCGTCTTCGGAAGACAAAACCGTATTCGTCGCTCCGACGGGCGATATAAGAACGCCGTCTTCATCCGCGCTGATTTTTTCGCGTAATTCAAGCACGATTCTTTCGGCGGTTTTTTTACCCAAACCTTTTATTCTTGAAAGAGATTTTACGTCGGAAGTAGCGATAGCGGTCGCAAGATCGGTTAAACTCATCCCGGAAAGAACGCTTATTCCCAGTTTCGGGCCAACCCCGGAAACGGATATAAGTTTTATAAACATAGCCTTTTCGGCTTTGTTGTCGAAGCCGTAAAGACTTACGCCGTCGTCGCGCAGTTGAAAATAAGTATAAACCGCGCCTTCTTTATTTGCCGAAAGTTTGGCGGCAGCCGTTGCCGAACATAATATCTCGTAACCGATACCGTTGTTTTCAAGCACGACGCCGCCGTCGAATTCATCTATTACTTTACCTTTTACGTATGCTATCATAATTTTTACCTTATTCCGAACGAAGAACTGAATCTGCTCGTCTGACAATGCGTAAGCGCAACGGCAAGCGCGTCTGCGGCGTCGTCCGGTTTTGGAATATTATCGAGCCGAAGAAGCGTTTTTACCATTATCTGCATTTGTTTTTTATCCGCCCTGCCGTAGCCGGTCAACGCCTGTTTAATTTGCAACGGCGTATATTCGTACAGTCTTCCGCATTTTTTTACGCAAGTAAGAAGAATTACACCCCTTGCCTGCGCGACGTTAATGCCCGTAGTGATGTTGTTATTGAAGAACAACTCTTCGAGCGCGATTTCGTCGGGATGATATTTATCGATCAATTCGTTTACGCCTTCTTCGAGCATTGCAAGCCTTACGGGCAGACTTTCCTCTTTCGGAGTTAAAACCACTCCGTAATCAACCGTTTCAAACCTGCCGCGATCGCTTTTTAATACTCCCCAACCCAAAGTCGCAAGACCGGGGTCGATACCTAATACTACCATAAATAACACCCGCCGATATATGCGACTATTCTAATATATTTTCGCTTTTTAGTCAAGTAAAAATAAAGCGAGAACGCCGTATTCGATACGAATCGAACATATTAACGTTCCCGCGAGTAATATTTTAATTCTTTTTTCCGTAAACGTAGTTGCAAACTTCTATCGAACATTCGATATTCTGCACGCTTATCATAGTTCCGTTTGAATTTTCATTGTAACGTCTTCCGTATACGGCGACCGTGTCGCCCATACTTACTTTTTCTTGCAAGAATTTTTCAAGTTCCGAAATCGTTTCGTTTACAAGTCCGATAGAAAGCGAGCCTATACTGAACTCGTACGTCTTACCGTCCGATTTTTTTGTTACTTTTATAGACTTGATTACGTCGCCGACTTGCAAACTACCCTTTTTGAAAAGACCGTATTTATCGAGCGATTTTATAACTACGCAATAATTCTGGTAGTTACCCGAACTCACTCTTTCGACCCCCACGGCAAATTCAACGCCGAGATCGAAATTACCTTCGATATACCCGAAAGAACCCGTTTCGTTTGCAGTTTCAACGAGCGCGTCGAACTTTTCAAGCACGGTTGACGCCGAAATCGCGAAACTTAACCCCTGCGCCGCAGACGGTTTGTAGCCTGCGTTTACTATACCTACCAACATACCCGTTTGCGCGTCGAAAAGTCCTCCGCCCGAATTTCCTTCGTTTATAGCCGCGTCGGTCTGAATAAGATTCATAGTCTTTCCTTCGACGTTGACGTTTCTGTCTACCGCGCTGACGATACCTTGCGTAACCGTTCCGCCGAGATAGCCAAGCGGATTACCGATTGCCAGAACGGAAGTACCAACGTCAAGTTCGCCCGTATAAAACCCGACGAAACCTCCGAATTTTGACGCCGCGTTGTCGTCCTTTATGATAAGAACTCCTATATCGGAAACGGGATCAGAACCGACGAGTTCGACGCTCGAAAAAGTAGTGCCGTCCAAGGATTTAATTTGAAAAGTCTCGCCGCCCTCTATTACGTGGTGGCAAGTAACGACTAACGCGTAACCCGTATCTTCGTCAATTCCGACGACTACGCCGCTACCGCTCGACTGTTCGGTGGAAGATATCGGAACGTAAATTTCGACGACCGTCGAACGAATTGACTTTATTACGGTAACGAGATCCGTCGCTTCGGATTTTTGATTACTGTATTTTACGTTAATGTTTACGTCTTTCGTTGCAGGCGTGATATTGCCCGATCCGTCAATCGAAATCGACATATCGCAGCCGATTGAAAACAATGAAATAACGACCGCAAAAACGATGCAGATTATCGACTTAATTGTCCTTTTCATATACTTACCTTTATTTTTCAAAAATACTGAATCAAATTGTAGCCAAATTTCTTTATACGTTTATGATTGAAAAATTACTTTTTTGTGAAAAACGGAGAAGAAGTCGAAAATCGACTCTTCTCCGTAAAGGCTCTGCTTATAAACGGCAGAGCCCATCGGTTCGACCGTAATTCTTTAGTTAAGATAAGCAAAGCGTATATTACACAACGAAATCCGTTTTTTTCAAACCGAATCCGATAACTCTCGTTAAATTTTCGGTTTGCGGAAATTTCGTTGACAATAGTAATATGCTTCGTTTATCTCAAACTATACGCTTGATTTTTATTCTTCTTCGTCGTCTTCGGGAAGATCGACGTTATGATATACGTCCTGAACGTCGTCGTTCTCTTCGAAAGCATCAAGCATCTTTCTGAAAGTTTCTTCCTGATGTTCGTCCAAGGTAACTTTGTCATTAGGAATCATCATAACTTCCGCTTCGAGGAAAGTGTAATTTTTTCCTTCAAGATATTTTCTTACCGCCGAGAAATCAGACGGAGCGGTTCTTATTTCAAAAGAATCGTCGCAGGTGATAACGTCTTCCGCGCCCGCCTCCAGAGCGTCTTCCATGACGCCGTCTTCCGTCATCTCTACCGTTCGCTCAACGACTATTACGCCCTTGTTATCGAACATATAACCGACGGAACCCGTCGTGCCCATATTTCCGCCGAATTTCGAGAAAATATGTCTGACGTCGCCGCCCGTTCTGTTTTTGTTATCCGTAAGCGTAGATACTATAACTGCGCTTCCGCCAACGCCGTAACCTTCGTAAGTCAGAGTTTCGTAATTGACGTTGCCGAGTTCGCCCGCCGCTTTCGCAATACTTCTTTTAATGTTGTCGTTAGGCATATTCGCCGCTTTCGCTTTTGCGATAACGTCGGCAAGTTTGCTGTTGGTATACGGATCGGGGTTACCCTTCGCCGCAACGGCCAACTCTCTTCCTATTTTAGTGAATATTCTGCCTTTAACCGCGTCGGTCTTTGCTTTTTTATTTTTGATATTTGCCCATTTGCTATGTCCTGACATAGTATAACTCTCCTGATACAATATAATTGACCGAAAAAAGTGCGGTATTTGAATTAGCACTTTTCA
>OLYC01001049.1_pt1 | contig 20485 bp, 15 predicted proteins | sample 1674271 | NCBI WGS metagenome assembly OLYC01 (sample SAMEA103958154, study PRJEB25191) | human gut metagenome
CGCAACGCTGCAGGGGCGGCATATATGCGTCCCGTGGAACGCGGCGGCAGCCGCCATATTTCCGCCCGCCGCGAACAAAAAATCCGCCGCCCAAAAACTGTGCAATCCGCTGAAAATCGAGAGAAAAACAAGATTCTCTCGAATCGCACTTGCCAAAATGGATAGGGGGGGGGTATACTGATATAGTATACCAAAACCTGTAATGGGCAGAAAAAAAGAGAGGAAAACAGATGATGAGAAAGATGAAGCGCTTCTCGACTGTGCTGGTGGCGGCAGCCATGGCGTTCAGCGTGGGCACGGCTGCTTTCGCCGAGCAGGCCACGCCGGAAACGGAGCAGAGCGACATCACGACCTACGCGGATGAAAACGCCGATCAGGCCGTGAACTACAGCGACACCGTCGCGGTGGACGGCAGCAATAACACCTACCCATCCGTGCAGGAAGCCATCGATGCCCACAACGGCACGGTCGGCCTGCTGAAGAACGTCAGCGAGAACGTCACCGTCACGGGCAACGCGACGATCGACTTTCGGGGCTGCACACTGACGGCGGCAGACACCAGCAAGCCGGTCATCAACGCTGCGGACGGCAGCCTGACCCTGCTGGACTCCGATGCCAATAAACAGGGTGGCACGGTCGGTGAGATCGCAGCCAGTGAGCTGACGATCAACAGCGGCGTCTACCGCGCAAATAACGGCCCTGTAATTTCTTTTCCCAACAAAAGTCAGGACGCAACCTCTAAGCTGACCGTGAAGGAAGGCACTTTCTACGGCGCTGCCGGGCAAGCTGTGTTCAACTGCGCAGGCAACGTCAAAATTACCAGCTGCAGCGGCGAATTCCATGCCGGTGAGAACGGCAAAATCGTGATTTTCAGGCAGGACGGCACTCTGGATTTGACGTTTGATAGTGACCTCGGCCAGAGCGCACCCTCCGTCGTCTACGGTGAGCTGGGCGTCGTAGGCTCTGACAGCGTGAAGATCACGGTCTACAGCGGCAAATTTGACCATGCGATCGAGCCGACGACCCTGCCGAACAACTATTCGATGGTGAAGGACGGCGACTTCTGGGTTCTCAAGCCCACCCCCGGCACCTACGCTGCAACCGTCACCACTACTGCGTATTATGAGCTCCCGATGGATTCCCTCGCACAAGCGCTGGACTATGCGGCGTATATGTCCCGTCAGAACAATACGTCTTACACCGTCAACCTGTATAAAGATGTCACCGAGAACATCCTTCTCAGCCCGGCGAAGCCGGAAAGCTGGGACGGCCAGAACCATCAGGTCAACCTCTACATGAATGGCCACACACTGACCGCCGCCGACCCCTCGAAGGCCGCGCTCAGCGTTGACGGCACCGGCCTGATGGTGAACGGCAGCATCGCCGAGGCCGCGCAGGATGTGAACGGCACCATCAATGGCCGCGTCGAGAGCAACAGCTACCTGTGGCTCGTCCACACCGTCGTCAATGCGTCGGCAGGCCAGCCCGCCGTCGTCAACACCAGCGCGTCCAACGACCAGCTGGCCATCAAGGGACGAAGCATCATCAACGGCGCTGCCGGGCAGGCAGTCGTCGTCTCCAACGGCAAGACCAGCATCGGCGACGAGGCCGTGCTGAAAGCAGGGGAAAACGGCATTCTGTTCATGCGCGGCGAAAGCGCCCCCGCCGGTGCGACCTGCTTTGATCTGAGCTTCTGCACCCTGTACGGCGACCTCGGCAGTGCCGATGCCGTCGCCGCAACGAATATTATGACCGCTAAGACGGGCTGCTTCGTCCGGTTCGACCGCATCCCCAGCGCCGCCTGCATCCCCGCAGGCTGGGCGCCCGTCAAGAAGGACGACGGCCTGTACTGGCTGGAGCCCGCCACCGGCCTGACCGTCGCCGACAAGAAGCAGGACGTTGCTTCGACCGTCGACACTGCCAAGACCGTCGTTCCCGCTGTGGACGAGAGCGTCCCGCAGGAGCTGCTGCCCACGCAGGAGAAGGTCTCCGCAAAGGCCGAGGAGCTGAAGGCCGAGCTGACCGGCGACAATGCCGCCGTGCAGAACTTCAAGGACAACAACCTCGGCGGTGTCGTGGACGTCAAGGCGCTGGACGGCGTCAAGGCTGATTCCATCGTCGAGCTGTCCGTTCAGGTGCAGCTGCAGGACATCCAGCTGGGTGCGTCCGTCGTGAAGGACGCGGACGGCAAGGCCACCGACGTCAAGCTGGGCTGCCGCACGCTGCAGTTTGACGTTACGCCGATGTTCAGCGTCGACGGCGGCAATGCGGCTGTCATTCCCAACAACAAGCTCAACGGCGGCGACGTGAAGTTCCGCCTGCCCATCCCCGCCGAGATCACCGAGAAGTACGCCGTCGTTTCCCACGAGGGCGACGCCGACCGCTATGTCGAGGTGAAGGCCGAGAACGGAAAGAAGTACATCGAGCTGAGCGCAACCCACTTCAGCGTGTTCACGGTCAGCTTCACAGATGAGCTGCCCGCCGCGCCGACGGCCGCCCCCACGCTGAACACGAACAGCAGCGAAGCGCAGCCCACCGCCACCGCAGCCCCGGCAGTCAAGCAGGATGATTCCGCCTACTACACCTGCAAGGCCTGCGGCTACCACGACTGGACGGCTATCGCGGGCGGCTACAAGTGCGACCACTGCGGCTACGTCGAGAGTGTGAAGCAGCTGGCCGGCTACCCCAATGTCAAGGGCACGGCCACGGTCGGCAGCACTGCCGCCGCAAAGCCCGCCAAGACGACGACCTCTGCTATCCCGCAGACCGCCGACGAGATGCCTGTGACGGCGCTGACCGTCCTCGCCCTTGCCGCCCTGCTGGGCATGGGCGTGACCGCCGCCAAGCGCAAGCAGTAAATTTAGGCAGTAACCAGCCCCGCCGGAACCCCGGCGGGGCTTTTTGCATAATGCCTTCCCCCTAGGGGGAAGCCTTTTTCCGCACCCTGTTTACAAACTCCGTCAACTACGGTATAATAAAAGATACTAAATTTCTTGACGAAAGCAGGTTCCACCATGCTCATCAGTCTGATCGTACCCTGTTACAATGAAGAAGAAGCGATGCCGCTTTTTTATAAAGAAGCCTCCCGCGTGGCGGCAGAGATGAAAACCAGCCACGGCGCGGATTTCGAGTTCATCTTTGTGGACGACGGCTCCCGCGACGGCACATTGCGCGTCGCGCGCGAGCTCCACGCGCAGGATCCCCGCGTGCGGTATGTCTCGTTCAGCCGCAACTTCGGCAAGGAGGCCGGCATCTACGCCGGTCTGCAGGCCGCCAAGGGCGATTACGTTGCCACGATGGACGCCGACCTGCAGGACCCGCCCGCGCTGCTGCCGCAGATGCTGGACACCCTGCTGACCGGCGAGTACGACTGCGCCGCCACCCGCCGCACCACCCGCAAGGGCGAGCCGCCGCTGCGCAGCTGGTTCGCCCGCAAGTTCTACCAGATCATCAACAAGATGTCCGATACGGAAATTGTCGACGGTGCGCGTGATTTCCGCCTGATGAGCCGCAAAATGACCGACGCGGTGCTCAGCATGGCCGAGTATAACCGCTTCAGCAAGGGCATTTTCAGCTGGGTCGGTTTCAAGACGAAGTGGTTCGATTACGAAAACATCGAGCGCGTCGCCGGTACGACGAAGTGGAACTTCTGGGGGCTGTTCAAGTACTCCATTGAGGGCATTGTCGGCTTCTCGACGACGCCGCTGCTGATCGCGGCGGGCGCAGGCGTGCTGTTCTGCCTGCTGGCGTTCATTGGCATCATCTTTGTCATCGTCCGCGCGCTGATGTTCGGCGACCCGACGTCCGGCTGGCCGAGCCTTGTCTGCATCATTCTGCTGGTCAGCGGCGTGCAGCTGTTCTGCACCGGCATCGTGGGCGAGTACCTTGCCAAAACCTACTTGGAGGTCAAGCACCGCCCCATCTACATCACGGCGGAAACTGAAGAGGACGCCAAATGACGGCCTGGCAGGAAACATTGGCTGCGTGGTGGCGGCGCAGCTTCCGGCCGCTGCTTGTGGCGGTGCTGGTGGGCTGCGGCGTCCACTACACGATCTACTCGAACAACCTCATCAACTTTGACGCCGAGCACGTCGGCTCGCTCTACATCGCGGACGGCTGGGCGGAGCGCCTGTATTGGGAGACCCAGCAGGGGCGCTGGGCGCTGCGGCTGGTGGACATGCTGCGCGGCGGCATCAACCAGCCCGCGCTGGCGGCACTGCTGATGCTGCTGCTTTACGCGGTGGCAGGCGTGGTGCTGACCGAGCTGTTCGCCGTGCGCGGCCGTCTGGCGAAATATCTCATCCCGCTCACCCTCGTCTGTGCGCCCTATGTGGCCGAGGTCGAGACCTACCACTATTGCAATGTGTCCTACGCGCTGTCGTATCTATTGGCGGTGCTGGCCGTGCAGGCTGCCGTCAGTGACCGGCGGTTCCGCTGGCTGGCAGGCAGCGCGGCGCTGGCCTTCGCGCTGGGCTTGTATCAGGCAAACTTAGGCACGGCGGCGGGGCTTTGCGTCATGCTGCTGGTGCTTTTGCTGCTGCGCCAGCCGGTGGATTGGCGCACCCTTGGCCGCACCGCAGGCCGCATGCTGCTGATGGGCGGTGTCGGCGCGGCGCTGTACATGGTGATTTTGAAAATATTTCTGGCTGTCTACCACACCGAGCTTGCGGCTATCAACGGCATCGGCGGCGTCGGCCTTGGCCTGCTGCTGAAGCTGCCGTTGGGCATCAAAAACGCGTGGTATGATTTTTACGCCTACTTCTGCACGCACGCCGTGGCGCAGAACCACTACGGCCAGCGCGCCGGGTATCTGCTGCTGTTTTTGCTGGCGGGTTACGCGCTGGTGCGGTGGCTCTGGCAGCTGCGCAGCGGCAAAACGACGGCGGCGGTGCTGGTGCTGCTGGCCTTGCTGCCCGCCGCCGTGAACGTGACCGATGTGCTGAACACCGAGACGCTCATCTCGCTGCGGATGGCGGGCGGGCTGGCGACGGTCGTGCCGTTTGCCGTTGCCCTCCTCGATATGTCGCCCCGCGCGAATCCCCGCACAGCGCTGGCGTGTGCCGCCTGCTGTGCCGTGCTGCTGCGCGGCTTTGCGGTGCAGGTCAACAACGACGCGGCGGTGCTTTTGCAGCAGAAGACGATGATCGTCAGCTTTGCGAACCGCCTCTGCACCCGGCTGGAACAGGAACCCGACTACCGGAACGGCGCACCGGTGGTGATCCTCGGCGAGCCGAAGCACAGCTTCTACAGCGAGGTCTCCGCCCTGACGCCCCGCGCCAGTGAGCTGGTGCAGGCGGGGCAGCTGTCGTTTGACCCGACGTTCAACAGTCACGGCTGGTACGTGCTGTTCTGGGACGAGCTGGGCGTCCGGCTGAACGAGTGCGAGGACGAGATGATCCGCGGCATCTGCAACACCGAGGAGTTCAAGGCCATGCCCTGCTACCCGCAGGAAGGGTGCGTTAAGACCATCGCGGGCGTCGTCACGCTGAAAGTGGCCGACATCCGGTGATGCGACAAAAGAATCACTTCTGACCACATTCCCGCCTGACCGGCGGGAATTTTTTGTGTAAAATTACGGGAAGATGCCCTGCGCCGGATTGTAATTTCTTCGACAAAATGTTACACTATAGATATCTAGTCCCTGCATATATTTTACCCTAAGTGAGGTCATCAGCCGTGCCAGAACAACGCAAGATCCGCCGCACCCCCGCCGCCGCGCCCACCCCGGCGCAGCCGCAGGCAGGGCAGCCCGCCGCAAAGGAACAGCCCGCTGCGCCCCGGCGCCCCGCTGCCAAGCCGCCCAAAAAGCGCAAGCCCCTCAGCAAACGTCAGCGGTACAACCGCACCGTGCTGGGGTCGTGTTTGCTCTGCCTTGTGGCGGCCATTATCTTTGCGGTCGTGCTGGTGCGCTGCACCGCCGAGGAGGAGACCCCCGCGACGGCGGACTTTGGTACGCCTGCCGCTGCCTGGCAGAAAAACGAGCTGGGCTACTACTTCAACTCCAGCGGCGAGGCCATCCCCGGCGCGGTGCTGAAGGGCATCGACGTGTCGAAATTTCAGGGCGAGGTCGATTGGGAGACGGCCAAAAACGCCGGCATAGACTTCGCCATCATCCGCTGTGGCTTCGGCGGCGAGTGGGACGGCGCGGAGGAAGGCTGGGCGCAGGACGACCCGCAGTGGCGGCGCAACGCCGACGAGTGTACCCGTCTGGGCATCCCCTTCGGCACCTATCTCTACTCCTACGCGACGACCGAGGAGGAAGCCTGCAGCGAGGCCGACCACGTGGCGCGGCTGCTGGGGCTGCGCGCGCCGGAGCAGGAGGGGCTGGACGACTACACCGCCAACCCCTACAAGCTGTCCTACCCCGTGTACTACGACTTGGAGGATAAATCCATCAGCGGCGTGCTGCCGTCGGAGATGTACGCCATCATCCGCGCCTTCTTCGGCCGCCTGAGTGAGTACGGCTACACCGGCGAGGAGGGCATCTACGCCTCGCTGAACTGGGTGCGGGCGCGCTTCAACGATTCGATCTTTGACAACTGGGACGGCAGCAACCTCTGGATCGCCCGCTTCGGTGACAGCCTTGACTACACCGGGAAATACAACATGTGGCAGTGTACCTACAGCGCCCCCGGCGCGGACTACGGCGTGCAGAGCGACACGGTGGACATCGATTTCGTCATGCGCCCCTTCACGATCGAGGACGCGAACAACCGCACCGGCAAGGCCTACACGCCGGTCTACGTCAACGATACCCGCACGATGGAGCTGCAGCTGGACGCCAAGGGCGCGCGCGCCATGCTGACGACGAACGAGCCCACCGAGGCCGACCACGGCCGCCGGGTGTTCTGGACGTCCAGCGACGAGAGTGTTGCGACGGTGGATAAATCCGGCGTCGTGCGCGCCCGCGCCGACAGCGGCGAGTGTACGATCACTGGCACGCTGGCGGACGGCACCGAGACGGTCTCCTGCCGCGTGCGGGTCGGTACGATCACCGTGCCGGTCTACGTCACGGCGGGGCTGGCGGGCGACCGCACGCTGCTGGCGGATGCGGCGGCGCTGAAGGCCTCGACCCCGGATTCTATCCTGCTGGACGCGGGCAACAGCCTGCACGGCACCGCCAGCGCCAGCCTGACCGGCGGCATGGACATGATGTCCGGCTTCTCGGCAGCGGGGTACGACATGCAGGCGATTGCGCTGAACGACCTCGCCTACGGCACGACCCGCCTTGTCAGCGACGCCAACATGGCCAGCGGCTCGTCGCTGGCATCGAACCTGCTGGACACCGAAGGGGTGCCCATCCTCTACCGCTCGACCAGCTGGAACCGCAACCGCGTTACCGACGGCCAGTACACTTTCGTTGCGCGTGCGGGACACCGCATCGGATTCTTCGTCGTGAACGACCCGGCGCAGGCCGGTACGACGGCGTCGGCCTTCGGCGAGTTTGTCACCGCGAAGGACTGGAAGACCAGCGCGAAGGAGCAGATCAAGGCGCTGAAAGAACAGGACTGCGACACCATCATCGCCATCGCGGCCACCACCCCGGCGGACAGCGATTGGCAGAAGGTGCTGCTGAACAGCGGCGTGACGGCGGTCATCGACGCGACGGCCACCGAGAGCGATAACGCCAGTGTGCTGGCGGCCGGGCTTGGCCTGAACGGCATCGCTCAGCTGAACCTCGTCTACGAGCCGGGTGCGGAGACCGCCGCAGTGGAGGTGCAGCCCACGGTCAACGCCGACATGCTGCAGAATGGCCGCGCCGTCTGGGAGAACCTGCGCACGACGTCCGACACGGACACGGCGCAGAGCGACGCCGCAGACGCCGCCGACCCGGAGAAGGATACCGCTGCCGCCGAGGGCGTCGACACCGCCGCCCCGACCGAGAGCGCCGATGAGACAAAGCAGGCGGGCGCGGACGCCTACGCCTACGCGTCCGACCGCATCGCCGAGCTGGACGCCGACGACCAGAGCATCTTCTACACGCCGCTGTTCACCTACGCCGAGAACCCCGACGCCGACCGCACAATCAGCTTTGGCAACTATGTGGCCGCGCTTTACGCCGAGATCGTCGCGAACGACACGGCCAGCGGTCTGCCGGAGGGCGCGGAGGCCGAGGCCTTTGCGGGCGGCGTGACCGAGCTTGCCTACGGCGACATCACCCGCGGCGATCTGCTGAACGCCCTGCCCGCCACGGCGCGCATCCAGCTTGTCAGCATGAGCGCCGATGCCGCCAAGGCGCTGGCCGAGAGCGGCGCAGTAAGCCGCGTCTACGCAAACAGCCTGACCGAGTACGCGCCGGAGGGCGACACAGCCTATGTGGTGACTGACAGCATTACGCTGGCGGCTCTGGGTACGGAGTACACCTTGCTGCGGGATTACGGCGATGTGTTCTGGGCGGTGCGGATGAACATCAACGACCTGACAAACAATTTCAATGATCCCCTCACCATGCCCGAAGCACCCCAGCGCGGTGTCGGGCGAAAGGGGTAAAAAGCCAAGGGGAGGTGTATTCCATGAAACTGACATTTTTAGGGGCTGACCGCGAAGTGACCGGCAGCTGCACCCAAGTGGAGGCCGCAGGGCATCGCTTCCTGATCGACTGCGGCATGGAGCAGGGGCGCGACGTATACGAAAACGCAGACCTGCCCTGCGCCCCCGGCACCTATGAGGCGCTGTTGCTGACCCACGCCCACATCGACCACTCCGGCCGCATCCCGTACCTGTACAAAAACGGCTACCGCGGCCTCATCTACACCACCGACGCCACCCGCGACCTCTGCGCCATCATGCTGGAGGACTCCGCCCACATTCAGGAGCAAGAGGCCGAGTGGAAAAACCGCAAGGCCATGCGCAGCGGCGCGGCGATGATCGAGCCGGACTACACGGTCGAGGATGCGCAGAACGTCATGAAGCAGTTCGTGCCCTGCCCGTATGAGGCGTGGCAGACGCTGTTTGACGGCGAGCAGGGGCGCATCGAGATGCGGTTCACCGACGTGGGGCACCTACTGGGCAGCGCGTCGATCTCGCTGCGCGTCACCGAGCCGGGGCGCGCGCCAGAGATCATCGTATTCTCCGGCGACATCGGCAACCTGCACCAGCCGCTCATCAAGGATCCGGCCAACCCCGGCCACGCCGACTACCTCGTCATGGAGTCCACCTACGGCGACCGCAGCCACGGCCCCAAGCCAGACTATCTGGGTGAGTTGACCGCTGTGCTGCAGTCGACCTTTGACAAGGGCGGCAACGTTGTCATCCCCAGCTTTGCCGTGGGGCGCACGCAGGAGCTGCTGTACTTCTTCCGCCAGATCAAGGCGGAAAAACGGGTCAAGGGGCACGAGAATTTCCCGGTCTTTGTGGATAGCCCCTTGGCGAGCAAGTCGACAACGATCTTCCGCGAGAATTTCGCCGAGTGCTATGACGACGAGGCGCTGACCTTGGTGCAGAGCGGTCAAAACCCGCTGCAGTTCCCCGGCCTGCACATCAGCGAGACGAAAGAGGACTCGATGGCCATCAACGTCGACCCGACGCCGAAGGTCATCATCTCGGCCGCCGGCATGTGCGATGCCGGGCGCATCCGCCACCACCTGAAATACAACCTCTGGCGGCCGGAGTGTACGGTGCTGTTCGTCGGCTACCAAAGCCCCGGCACGCTGGGCAATGCGCTGGTGAACGGCGCGAAGGAGGTCAAGCTGTTCGGCGAACCGGTGCAGGTCAAGGCGCGCATCGCGAAGCTGGGCGGCTTGTCCGGCCACGCCGATCAGGACGGGCTGGCTGCGTGGCTGCACGCCTTTGACGAGAAGCCGAAGTTCGTATTCGTCAACCATGGCGAGGACGCCGTGGCCGAGCATTGGGCCGAGCGGCTGAAGGCCGAGGGCTACGAGGCCGACGCGCCCTACAACGGCTCGGTCTGGATCGCGGCCGAAGGCCGCGTGGCCTGCGCCGAGGTGGGCAACACCCGCAAGATCGTCCGCACCGCGCAGCCGGCCGCCGTGCGCAGCAGCGCCACCTACGACCGCCTTGTCAACATGGGGCAGCGGCTGATGGCCGTCATCCAGAACAATCAGGGCGGCGCGAACAAAGACCTTGCAAAATTCGCCGACCAGATCGCAGCACTGTGCGACAAGTGGAACAGATAAAGGGGTATTCAATTTGTGGCATCCCATTAAACATTACAAGACCATCCACCACCATAAAATGCTCGTGATGAAAAACTGCTTTCGCTGCGGGCTGTACTGGCAGGGGCTGACCCATGATCTGAGCAAGCTCTCGCCGGTGGAGTTCTGGGCGGGGGCGAAGTACTGGCAGGGGACGTGCAGCCCCAACAATGCCCAGCGTCAGGCCGAGGGCTACAGCGCGGCTTGGCTGCACCACAAGGGGCGCAACAAGCACCACTTGGAATACTGGATCGACTACGCGCCCGACGGCGATCACGCCATGGCCGGGATGCGGATGCCCGCAAAATATGTGGCCGAGATGTTCTGCGACCGCATCGCCGCCAGCAAAAACTACAAGGGCGACCGGTACACCGACGCCGCCGCGTGGGAGTACTACGACCGCAGCCGCGATCACTACATCCTGCACCCGGAGACCCGGCGCGAATTGGAAGCCTGCCTGCTGATTTTGCGCGACGAGGGCGAGGACGCCTGCTTCCGCTACATCCGCACCCAACTTCTCGGCAAGAAAAAGTGAACACAGACAAAAACACCCCCGCACGGCGCGAACGCTGTGCGGGGGTGTCTGTATGTACATTTATTCGGTGACCGCCGTGTCAGTGGGGACATCTGCGACGGTCTGCTCAGCAGCAGGCTGGCCGGCCGAGGTGTCGGCGGCGGGCGCTTCGGTCACAGTGGGCGCAGGCTCAGCGGTGACTTCGGGGACTGCTGTGGCCTCCGGGGTGGGAGCCGGCGTCTCCTCCACCGGCGGCGCGGTAACTTCCGGTGCAGGGGTAGGCGTTGCCTCGACAGGGGGCTGGGTGATCTCCGGCGCGGGCGTCGTGGTCTCCTCACCGGAGGTGTTGTTCTGCCAGCTGTCGGCATTGTTGTAGTTCTCACCGTCAGTGCTTTCGCTCTCGGATTCAGAGTCCGGCGCTTCGGTAACGGTGGGGGTGTCCTCGGAGGCTGTCGAGGTGACGACCGGCACCGTGTAGACAACGGCGTCCTTGTCGCCGGTGTGGCGCGGGGCGGTCGTCAGGGCGGGGCGGTCGTCCTCGGTGATGTAGCTGTGGGTGCGCACGTAAGTAAACAGTGCGTCCATCGCCGTGCGGGTCAGGTGGATGCCGTCGCTCGTCTCTACATAGCCGCTCTTGGCGTAGCCGGTGGTGCTGTCCTTGAGGGCCTCGGCGCTGTTCAAGAACTTCCAGCCCTTTTCCTTGCACATCTCCACGAGAGCCTTGTTGAATTCGTCCACCTGTGTCTGGGTAAGGCTTTGGTTAGAATGCTGCTGGCCGATCGGCGGAATCGCATTGACGATGATGTCCACGCTGGGGTAGGCGGTGACGACCGCCTCAATGCCGGTCTGGTAGTTTTTGATGAAATCGGCAGTCTTGTAGTTGGGGTTCAGGTCGTTCGTGCCGAAGGTCAGGATGACCCGCTTGGGCTGCAGCCGTGCCACGGCCTGCGGCATCGTGACATAGCTCGACGACGAGCTGAGCTGCACGCAGGCGAAGGTCGCCAGCGATTTCGCCGTCATGCCCACCGAGCCGATGGCGTTGTCATAGCTGCAATAATCGAACATGCGGTACATGCGCGCCGTATTGCTGTCGCCGAGGAAAAGCGTTTCGTCAACATAGCTCTCGCCCGCATCGTCCGACGTTTCCAGAATGGTCGTGTTGTACGCCTGTGTGTCGATGGTGTTCTGCTCCTTGTCATAGCCGCTTTCGGTCACCAGCGGTTCGCTGTCTACAGTGACGTCGCCGCTCTGGGGGTCCGCGCCGAAGCGCAGTCCGCCGGTCAAGGCCAGCGAGATGCCGATGCTGATCAGCAGCATCACGCTGCACAGCGCCAGCACTAAGTACATTTTGCTGCGCATATCCAGCGCTTTTTTCTTGGTTCTGGTTTTGCCTGCCATGGAATATCCTTTCGCGAAAAAGCGTAGTAACAAAGCATATAAACCTATTTTACTACATTTCCGGGGCGAGTACCAGTCTTTTTGCAATATTTACATAATTTCCCGCAAAACCGCCCCCCATAACACAAAACCCCCGCCGAAGCGGGGGTAAACAGAAATGAGGATGGCGTAAATTATTCCTTCGGCAGCAGGTGTGCCTTTTCCAGCGCGGGGCGCAGGGCGATGTACAGGATGACCGCGCAGACGGTGGACAGCAGCGAGTTGACAAGCGTCACACCGCTGGTGATCTTCGTCACGACCGAGACGAACTCCGCAGGCTGGCCGAAAATGTACAGGTTGCGGAAGTAGCCGATGAACGGGTCGGTGAAGACATTCACCAGCAGGCCGCTGAACGCAGACGCCGTGACGGCGGCGACGTACTTGACCTTGTTGTCGGTGGGGAAGGTTTTGAGGTGGATGACCTTGTGCGCGACCGCGCCGCAGACCAGACCGATGATGAACTTTAAGATAAAGCTCGTGATGGCATAGCCCGGATCACCGGCTACAATGTCGGCCAGTGCCAGACCGATCGCACCGGCCAGACCACCGGACACGCCGTCCAGCAGCATGGCGGTCAGCGCCGTGAAGGTGTTGCCTAGGTGGAAGCTCGACCCCGTGCCGAAGACGTTCGGGATGCGGAAGAACTCGTAGGCGACAAAGCTCAGGGCGGCCATGATGCCGATGATACTGATTTTCTGCACGGTGAATTTCGTTTTGGTAAGCGCTGCGATCAGCAGTGCCAGCGCCACTACTATAAACAGCAGCAGCCACATCGTTGCGGTAGACATAGTTTTCATGCTCCCTCTATTGACTTTTTCCCTCCGGGAAGGTATGTTTTTATTATACTGATTTCTGGCTCTGAATAAATGCTCAGTTTTTAAATTTTTTATGGGGCCAGTGTGGAGGACCGTGATGATAGAGTTGGATGCCGACCAAAAAACGCCGCTGTATGAGCAGCTGTACGCCGCCCTGGCGGATGAGATCCGCACCGGCCAGCGCGCCCCCGGCACGCCGCTGCCCGGCCGCCGCACGATGGCCGCGCAGCAGGGCGTCAGCGTCAACACGGTGGACGCCGCCTACCAGATGTTAGCCGCCGAAGGCTTGGCCGAGCCGCGCCCCCGCAGCGGCTTTTACGTGCAGAAAACCTACGGCATGCTGCACAGCCGCCCGCGCCGCGCGGCTGCCGCGCCCGCACCCGCCGTGCCGCCGCCCGCCGAGTGCCCGCCGCTGTACGATCTGTCCACCGGCAGCGTCGACACGGCGCTGTTCCCGGCGCGCAGCTGGGGGCGCATCCAGAAGGAACTGCTCTACCAGCGGCCGGAGTTATTACAGCGCGGCGAGATGCAGGGCGACGCGCCGCTGCGCGCACAGATTGCGGAATATCTGTCGGTATATCGCGGGGTCGAGTGTACGCCGGAGCAGATCATCGTCGGCGCGGGCATCGAGTATCTGCTGGGGTGCCTTGCGCACCTGTTCAGCGACAGCATGGCCGCCATCGAGAACCCCGGCTACTCCCGCACGCGGACGGTCTTGCAGAACAGCGGTATTCCCTGCACGCTGGTCGACATCGACCGCGAGGGTCTGCCCGCCGACGCGCTGGAAAAAAGTGGTGCGAACCTCTGCTATCTGACGCCGAGCCACCATTTCCCGACCGGCGTCACGATGCCCGCGCCCCGCCGCGCACAGCTGTTGGCGTGGGCGGCGGCGCAGCCGGGGCGGTACATTCTGGAGGACGACTACGACTCGGAGTTCCGCTTCGACACGCGGCCTTTGCCCAGTCTGCAGGGCATGGCCGGCCCCGACGGCACGGTTGTCTACCTGACGACCTTTTCCAAAAGCCTCGCACCCGGCATCCGCATTGCCTGCATGGTGTTGCCGCAAAGCCTGCTGGCGCGCTACCGGCGGGATTTTGCCACCTATGCGAACACGGTCAGCCGGTTCGAGCAGCAGACCCTCTGCGAGTTCATGGCGGGCGGGTATTTCACGCGGCATCTGGCGCGGATGCGCCTTGCCTACAAGCGCCGGATGGAGGCCTTCGCGGCGGCGCTGCGGGCGGCACTGCCCGGTGTCGAGCTGGACGGCGTGCACAGCGGTCTGCACTTTTTGCTGACGCTGCCCGGCGCGGGCGGCGAGCGCGCGATGGTGGAGACCGCCGCAAAGCAGGGGGTGCGGCTGCGCGGCTTGAGCGAGTATTATCTGGCAAGGCCGGAACTTTGCCGCGCAGATACCGTCGTGGCGGGCTATTCCGCCCTGCGGGAGGAGGACGTCGAAGCCGTGGCACAGGCACTGGCGCGGGCGTGGAAGTAAAGGCTTCTCGTTGCCCGCTTACCGTTATAACCAACAAAAAAATCCGCCGAGGTTTACGCCCCGGCGGAATTCTTTATAACAATTTATACCTTACTCATACAGCGGGAACTTCTCGGTCAGTGCCTCGACCTTCTTCGCGACTTCGTCCTTTTTGCCCTCGAAGTCGAAGATGCAGTCGGCGATGCAGTCAGCGATGATCTTCATCTCCTCGACGCCCATGCCGCGGGTCGTCACGGCGGGGGTGCCGATGCGCACGCCGCTCGTCACAAACGGGCTGCGCTTCTCGCCGGGAACGGTGTTCTTGTTCGCGGTGATATGCACCTCGTCCAAATTGTGCTCCAGCTCCTTGCCGGTGCAGTCCTCGTCGGTCAGATCGATCAGCAGCAGGTGGTTGTCCGTGCCGCCGGAAACCAGCTTCACGCCGCGCGCGGTCAGCTCAGCCTCCAAGGCCTTCGCGTTCTCGACGATCTTGCGGGCGTACTCTTTGAACTCCGGCTTCAGCGCCTCGCCGAAGCAGACAGCCTTCGCGGCGATAACATGCTCCAGCGGGCCGCCCTGCGTGCCGGGGAAGATGGCGGAGTTGATCCGCTTGATGAGGTACTCGTTGTTCGTCAGGATCAGGCCGCCGCGGGGGCCGCGCAGCGTCTTGTGGGTCGTGGTCGTCACGACGTCGGCGTAGGGCACGGGGCTCTGGTGCTGGCCGCCCGCGACCAGACCGGCGATGTGCGCCATGTCGACCATCAGCATCGCGCCGTAGCCGTGGGCAATCTCGGCCAGCTTCTCAAAGTCGATGGCGCGGGGGTAGGCCGACGCGCCCGCCACGATCAGCTTGGGGCGGACTTTTGCCACCTGCTTGGCGAGGGCGGCGTAGTCGATGCGGCCATCCTCGGCCGAGACGCCGTAGGAGACAAAGTTATAGTTTTTGCCGCTCATGTTGACCGGCGAGCCGTGGGTCAGGTGGCCGCCCTGAGACAGATCCATGCCCATGACGGTATCGCCCACGTTCAGCAGGGCAAAGTAGACGGCGAGGTTTGCCTGTGCGCCGGAGTGCGGCTGGACGTTGGCGTACTTTGCGCCGAACAGCTTGCAGGCACGGTCGATGGCGATCTGCTCGACCTGATCGACGTACTGGCAGCCGCCGTAGTAGCGGTGGCCGGGGTAGCCTTCGGCGTATTTGTTCGTCAGCACACTGCCCATGGCGGCCATGACGGCGGGGGAGACAATGTTCTCGCTGGCGATCAGCTCAATGTTCTGGCGCTGGCGTCCCAGCTCGCGCCCCATGGCCGCGCCCAGTTCGGGGTCGACCTTTTCCACATAGCCGATGGTGTCGATGATGTCCTTGTACATGATACTTTCCCTCCTATATATTGTCTGCGGTGGGAAACGGCGGCGGGTGGATATGGAATTCGTCCGCCGTTCCCGCCGCCGAACATTCCCCTTACAACGTCCCCTTCGTCGACAAAACCCCGTCGATGCGCGGGTCTTTGCGCGTGGCGGCGTCCAACGCCTTGGCGAACGCTTTGAACATAGCCTCCAGCTTGTGATGGTCGTTCTCACCGTACAGCACCTTCAGGTGCAGATTCATCATCGAACTATACGATACTGCGTAGAAAAACTCCCGTCCCATCTGGGTGTCCATGCCGCCGCAGCTTTGCCCGGCGAAGGCGGCATCGTACACAAAATACGGCCGCCCGCCCAAGTCAACGGCGCAGAGCGCCAGCGTTTCGTCCATCGGCAGCATGCAGCTGCCGTAGCGCACCAGCCCGGCCTTATCACCGAGGGCTTCCTTGATGGCCGTGCCCAGCGCGATGCCTACGTCCTCGATCGTGTGGTGGCAGTCGACGTCCAGATCGCCGTGACAGGTGACGCTCAGATCAAACAGGCCGTGGCGGGCGAAGCCGTCGAGCATATGGTCAAAAAAACCGATGCCGGTGTGCAGGTCGGCCTTGCCGGTGCCGTCTAAATCGATCGTCAGCGTGATCTGTGTCTCGCGGGTGTTGCGGGTGACAGTCGCGGTGCGTGCCATTGGAAAAATCCCCCTCTTTAGTGCGTTAAATTAACTATAGCACTTCGAGCAAAAAGCGTCAACGGGAAAATGCAGTTTACTTACTTTTATAAAAATCGCCCCAATATTTACGAAATCGCAACACTTTTTCCTGCTGCAAACGTTACAATAAAAGCAAGAATTTATCATTGTCTTTTTTGAAAGGACAAATACCACCATGGCAAAAATGATCGGAATTGATCTGGGCACCACCAACAGCTGCGCGGCGGTGGTCGAGGGCGGCAAGCCCGTCGTCATCCCCAACGCCGAAGGGCAGCGCACGACGCCGTCCGTCGTGGCCTTCACCAAAGCGGGCGAGCGGCTCGTCGGCGAACCGGCCAAACGGCAGGCTGTGACGAACGCCCCCCGCACCGTGACGAGCGTCAAGCGGCTGATGGGCAGCGAGACCCGCGTGCCCATCGACGGCAAATGCTACACGCCGCAGGAGCTGAGCGCCCTCATCCTGCAAAAACTGAAGGCCGATGCCGAGGCGTATCTCGGTGAGCCTGTCACCGAGGCGGTCATCACCGTGCCCGCCTACTTTAACGATGCCCAGCGCCAGGCCACGAAGGACGCCGGGCGCATTGCCGGGCTGGACGTGCGCCGCATCATCAACGAGCCGACAGCCGCGGCGCTGGCCTACGGACTGGACAACGGCCGCCCCCAGACGGTTATGGTCTACGATTTGGGCGGCGGTACGTTTGACGTGTCGCTCATCCGCATCGGCGATGGCATCGTGCAGGTGCTTTCGACCTGCGGCGACAATTTCCTCGGCGGCGACGACTTCGACGAGTGCATCGTGAACTGGCTGGCCGACCAGTGCAAGGCCGACCACGGCGTCGACCTGACAGGTGACCGCGTGGCGATGCAGCGCCTGCGTGAGGAAGCTGAAAAGGCGAAAAAAGAGCTTTCCAGCGCAAAACAGACCGAGATCAACCTGCCGTTCATCATGACGACGAAAGCAGGGCCACTGCACATGCAGACCGTGCTGACCCGCGCAAAATTTGAAGAGCTGTGCGCCGATTTGATCGAGCGCACCTCGCTGCCGGTGCGCAACGCCCTGAGCGACGCGCGGCTTTCGGCCAGCGACCTCGACCAAGTGCTGCTGGTGGGCGGGTCGACCCGCATCCCCGCCGTGCAGGCCAAAGTCATGCGGATGACCGGGCTGGAGCCGTCAAAATCCCTGAACCCCGACGAGTGCGTCGCGCTGGGCGCGGCGCTGCAGGCCGGGCGGCTGGGCGGCGAGATGCTGGCCGGCCCCGGCGAGGGGCTGTTGCTGATGGATGTGACGCCGCTGACGCTGTCCATCGAAACGGTCGGCGGCGTGGCGACGCATTTGATTGAGCGCAACTCCACGATCCCGACGCGGTTCAGCAAGGTATTCACCACCGCCGCGCCGTTCCAGAAAACGGTGCAAATTAAAGTGCTGCAGGGCGAGCGCGAGTTTGCCAGGGACAATAAGCTGCTGGGTACCTTCACGCTGCGCGGCATCAAGCGCGCCTGGGCGGGCGTGCCGAAGATCGAGGTCACGTTTGACATCGACGCCAACGGCATTGTCAAGGTCAAGGCGCGCGACATGGACACCGGCAAGCAGCAGAGCATCACGATCTCGGGCACATCGAACCTGACCGAGGATGAGATCAAACGCGCCAAGGAGAACGCCGCCGCCTTTGCCGGGCAGGACAAGGAGCGCAAGGCCGCGCTGGAGGCGCTGAACGCCGGCGAGGCCGCGCTTTACCGCGTGAAGACCGCGCTGGGCAGCAAGGCCGGCAAGGCGCTGGACCGTGAGACCCGTACTAAAATCAAAGAAGCAGAAAGAACGCTGGAGCGCGTTCTGAAGCACAAAAAGGCCGACAAGCTGACCCCCGTGGACGTGAATGCCATCAACACCGCACGGGAGGCGCTTTCCGCTGTGGCCGCCCCGCTGGTGGCCCGGTGGGAGAGCGAGAAGGCGTAAAACGAGGCGGCAGCTGCAGTGTCCCCGGGGCGATGCAAGCATCCGCCCGTGCCTGTTTGCGGTACAATTGAACAATGCCTTTTCCCCGCTTGCGCGGGGAATTTTTTTGTGCTATACTACCCAACATAGCACTTTAGTAGATTAAAGAGGAAAAGAAAAGTGAAAACGATTCGTTACGCCTTTGTGCGGTCCCTGCCCATCATGGCGGGGTATATCGTGCTGGGGCTGGGCTTTGGTGTGCTCTTGCAAAGCAAAGGCTACGGCGCGGGGTGGGCGCTGGTCATGAGCGGGCTGATCTACGCGGGCAGTATGCAGTATGTCGCAATTGACCTGCTGGCGGGCGGCGCGTCGCTGATCTCGGCGGCGATCATGACACTGATGGTCAACGCGCGGCATCTGTTTTACGGAATTTCGATGCTGGAACGCTATAAAGACACCGGCGCGGCCAAGCCGTACCTGATTTTTGCGCTGACCGATGAGACCTATTCCGTCGTGTGCAGCGGCGGCGTGCCCGAGGGCGTGGACCGGAAAAAATACTATTTCTGGGTGTCGCTGCTGAACCAGCTTTACTGGATCGCGGGCGGCGTGGCGGGCGCACTGCTGGGCAGTGTGCTGCCGTTTGACACGACGGGCATCGACTTTTCGATGACCGCGCTGTTCCTCGTTGTTATGACCGAGCAGTGGAAAGCCAGCCGCGACCATACCCCCGCGCTGGTGGGGCTGGGTGTGTCGTTGGTCTGTCTGCTGATTTTTGGAAGCAGCGATTTTCTGATCCCGTCCATGGTGGGCATCACGGCAGCCTTGACGGTGCTGCGCGGTTTTATGCAGAAAAAGGAGGCCGACCATGCCGTTTGATGTACACGGTGCGCTGCTTGTGGCCGTTGTGGCGGGCGTGACAGCGCTGATCCGCTTCCTGCCGTTTGTGGTGTTCGGCGGCGGGCGGCCCACGCCGAAATTTGTGGTGTACCTGGCCGGGGTGCTGCCCTGCGCCATCATGGCGATGCTCGTCGTCTACTGCCTGCGCGGCGTCGATCTTTTCAGCGCGCCCCACGGCCTGCCGGAGCTCATCGCCTGCGCCGCCGTCGTGGCGCTGCATCTGTGGAAGAAGAACACGCTGTTAAGCATTGCGGCGGGCACGGCGCTGTATATGACGCTGGTGCAGGTGGTGTTTGTGTAACTAAGCCTTCCCCTGAGGGGGAAACCTTTATAGAAAAAGCCGAGGCTCACGCCTCGGCTTTTTTCGTGTGCTTATCCTTCATCTCGTGCGCCCACGCGATGAATTTGGTGCGGTTGAAGAACAGAATGCCCACAAAACTGAACAGCACAATGCCGGTCAGCACCGTGAAGAACCAGTTGCCCTCCAGAATAAAGCTGCCCGCCGCGCAGGTCAGCAGTGTGGGGATGGGCAGGCTGATGAAGATGGCCGCGGCAAACTGCTTTGGCCGCATCCCTGCGTTTGCCGCCGCGTAGGGGATGACGCCGTTGGGCAGCCCCGGCGTGATGAACGCGAGGATCGTATAAAACCACGGGTCCTTGCTGTTGCGCACGCTGTTCAGCAGCTTGGTCGCCTTGGGGGTGTCGGACACAAGGCGGCGGATGACCGGCGCAAGCCGACGCGCCACTAAGTAGACGCTCATGTTTGCAATGGCCGACGCCGAAAAGCTCGTCACAAAGCCGAGCCATGGGCCGTAGGCCAGACCCGCCGCCAGCTGCACCGGCATGGCCGGGATGACGAGGGACAGCACCTGCACGACGGCCAGAAACCACAGCGTCAAAAAGCTGCGCAGCCGCCCCTGACTTGTCAGGTAGTTGCTGAGCGCCTGCTCGTCCCCGGCGGAAAACGCCGTCCACAGCCCCGGCAGCAGCAGGCGGAACGTCTCGACGATGAGCAGCACCGTCACGACCACGACCGCCGCCACGACCAGCATCGCCAGCCGCTTTTCACGTTTATTTGCATGTTCGGACATGGGTGAAAATCTCCTTGTTGCATTGAAAACAGGAAATACTATACCAAAAATCACGAAGAAATGCAAGAAAAAAATCCCGGCGCATAACGCACCGGGAAATACTTA
>OLYC01001060.1_pt1 | contig 20285 bp, 18 predicted proteins | sample 1674271 | NCBI WGS metagenome assembly OLYC01 (sample SAMEA103958154, study PRJEB25191) | human gut metagenome
AAAAACATAAAAAGCAACCGTTAGACTACATTTACATACTATGTAATTCGGCTACAGCACTTGTTGTTTTGCCGTGATTCTGTCAAGTCGTGATATTTGTTTTGCCATAAGTACCGTTTGCCCGTTTTCTATCAAAGATTGCAGGCGTTGCGCTTCAATAAGCACGTTACTTGCGTTGTCACGTCGGCTAAACTCTCAGCATCATCATTTGCGTATTCGACAGCCTTACATTCATTATCTTCTCGTTGTTCTTACTGCGGTTGCAATTAGCAAGTGCTCCAACAACAATTATCAGAAAGTCATACTTCAAAATTCACGGCAAAATTACACAACTTCTTTCAAAGTAAACATCTCCAAACTTGACCAAAATGTAAATTAGCGGGAAACATTATTCAAACATTAGAAAAGCAGGGTAAACGAGCGAGAATAGTTCGTTTACCCTTTCTAATTTATTGACTATAAATGTAAAACCCACATTTTTATTTATTCCACATTATATTTTAGCAACAAAGACATATCGGTTAGCCTTTTCTTGTGCAACGCTGTTGACATATCTGTTTTTGCACACTTATAATCTGGACGATCTTCGCCTTCGTATTTCCAAAATCGAAGATTGCATGACGTTCCAAATGCACGTTTCAATGCTGGATCTGTAATAGACAAGGTAGCTCTATCATCGTCTTTAATAGTTGCTATAGCTACCCATTTACCCAAGGCACCTGTTTCTCTCTGACCTGGGTATTTAGGCAAAAACATACGTCCTCTACTATTACATAATGAAGATAAATTTTGGGTAGGTACATATGCAAATATTTTATTGCCCTCAAGCTTTGCATGACAACAAAATCCACGAGGCGACAATTCTTCCATTACTACTGTCAGTCCTTCTTTCTCCCACCAATAGTTTTCACGAACATACGCACTTGGTGTAGGAACATAAGTAAGTGTCAACAAGTAAGGTGAGAAATTTAACTTATCACGAAGATTCTGCAAATCGCTCTTGTCTGCTAGAGGACAACAAAAAATCATATCTACAACAACAGTATTTCCTTCACCATTTACTGTTTGGCCAACCATGTGCTTATTCATAACACCTGATATAGCATTCTGAGAAACAGGTTTCTTAAACTTGGCCTTACCTAACTTAAAATCATTGAGAGCATTTTTTGCCAATTGGGCATAACGTCCTGTCTTTGAAGCAGCCAATTTATACATGGCCATAGCTTGCTTCTTATTTGGCACATTATTTTCATCACCCAACCCATACTCATAAATCACAGCATCATTATAGGCCAATTGTGCTACACGACCTGGATTTACAAGCTTCACTGCGCCACTTTCTTCAATTCTTGAAAACAAAGCCAAATTATGATATTGGGCTATAGACATAGCCTTGTACCACATAGCACTATCGCTTGGACATGACAATGTATCGGCAGCTTGGTACCCCCAAGAGAAATTTTCAGGAGTACCATCCCCTGCATAATGCGCAGCCACCATTCGACAAAAAGTATATTTTGTTTTTTGTGCATCTGGGGCATTATCAAGTTGATCATGTAGAGGGTCTATCATATCTATAACCCCTTGTGCTGTTTGTTTGTCTATCTTTGTCGATGATGTGACAATTTGAAACGCTTTATCCAATTTCTCATCGACACTTTGTGCCTTAACTGTTTGTAAAGATGCAAAAACACCCAATAAAGCAACTATTGCAATTCTATATAATTTCATATCTATCTTTTTTAGAAGAGAACGGGAAACAAACGCACTTAAAAAGTTTGCTTATACTCCCATTCTCATAAAAATTATTTATCACCTGAATCGAAAGACTTTTCTCCCATTTACTCTGCATCACCAAAACTAGAAGAAGGTTCTTCAACTAGTTCCGCTACAGTATTGTTCTAAAATTCTGTTGAGGTTGCCACAGAAATATCTGAAGTTAGATACGGCGTAAATTGTGAGGCATCCTTGAACCATTTTGGAGCATCGTCAGGGTTATGAAATTCTCCTTCGAAGATAATTTCTGCAGTATCACCTTCATTGCCTGTAAGAAGTTTTTTTAATTTAAGTAAATCTTCATTCTTTACGCTAAGATCTTGGACATCAGTACCATTCTCGTCAACAAGGTTAATCATGGCAACAGAAAGAAGTCTGGTGAATCCAATGTCGTGAGCATCAACATCCTTTAAACCATCTTTCGTCATCTTTAAGGTTACCTTGAGACGAATGTACTGAGTCGCAATTGCTCCATCTTTCTCCGCAAAAGTCAACTCAGATGGTTGATCAACAATTTCTACGTACTTAGCCAAATCTCCAGAAGTAAACTCTGTTGATGTAGGTGTGATAGACTTCGTATCGATGCCACTAGAAGTACATGATACAAAAACTGCTGAAAGTAAAGCAACAAATGCAATTAATACTTTTTTCATAATAGTTGTGTGTTTAAAAGTTAATGTTTTTAATGTAAACAGCCCAATAAAATGAAGTAGTTCTATACTATTCAACCATTGGAAAAGAAAACGAAGGTATTCCATGTAGTTTGATGATAGAATTGATACAATCCTATTAAAAACAAAATAAATAAGGTAAAGCAATACAGATTGAGTGCATATGGGAAAGCACTAAAAATGTACGCCTCCTTATCCGTTTGGTATTCAAAGGACGGAAAATCATACAAGTGGAAGTTTTATTTATCTACAGGCTACTCAATGAATGAACACAAAGTCCAAGATTATTACAGAACTTAAATCCAACTCGAAATGTACATTAGAGATGCAAGTAGCATGCAGAAATTACCAACTGTCAGTCAACCAACTTCATTTTTTATGAACCATATTGATTTATTCTTCGTCAAAATATCCCGAGAGAACCCTTCTTATATTGTCGCTCAAAAATTCGCCAACAATACCTACTGGGTCGCTTGCGTTAACAGGAGCCCAACCTCGGGAGACTTCATTGCGGTGAGCAACTTGCCGACTATTGCAATCGTAACAATACACATCGCGCACCAAGGCATCGCTAAATATGTCGCAATACACAGCTTTCGTTTTAGTGCTTACCACACGCGTTTTGCTATGTGCAGCGCGAGTCATATATCGTTGCCATTCTGCAGAGTGAAATTCAGTTTTTACCCAAACAATGTAGTTACCACGTTGATCACGAGTAATATTGTTTCGGTCGAAAGAAATTGTTGCAACCTCATCATCACTCACGCAGAGCCACATGGCTTTTTTTTGTTGTGCTACTGCAGTGAGAGCCCCCAAACACAACATAAAGATGCCTAAAAGACGCAGTGCTTTTTGTTTCATAGCCCTTACCCTATTGTTCTGAACAAAAATACACCTAAAAAGGTACTATTTTGTAAAGTAGAATATTGTAGTGTTCTATGAATTAAACAGTCTATTGACCATTTAATTACATATACATCATCAACTTTGTATAATTAGCTTGTTTTGCACGATTAGTGGCAGTAAACAAGTCAATGAGCCACCAAATTCCAAACCCACCACAAGTGAGAAGCTTAGCTACACCTGAGCCCGTTTGACCCAAGTAAAAACGATCAACGCCCAGACCTCCCAAAAACCAAGCTAAAAGAATAGCAGTAGTGGGGTTCTTCATAGGCACAGCAGAAAGGCTTGTCAATTTGTCTTCTGGCATAGCCTTTACACGATCAGTAAATTGGGGTACCATCATTTCGGGAATTTTTGGTACAATTTGTGATAACAGTACAGAAGCATCCATGTTTTTTTGTTTTTAAGATGATACGCAAATTCTTTTTAGAGAAGCATACCATCATTGGTTTTAAAAAATTGTGTAAAATGTTTTGCTTAAATTTTCAATTTTGGAAAAGCTAAGTTCATGCACTTTCAGACAAAGCTGCAAAACTTATTATTCTAGAAAATTTTTCAAACTTACTTTTGTATTTTTTCTTGATTCCGTGGCAAAATTACACGTTTTTCATTTGTCCTTTCTTCTCCAAAGTTAACCAATGTTCGATTATTTTTCAAAAGTATACCCAAAGTTGCAGAATTTTACTAAAATATTGTGGCATTTTTTATCCCGCAAACAGAAATTCGCATCTTATGAACTAAATTTATTAAATGTGGCATTTAGCAGGTGTTTTATGGTTTTAGACGTATAGATCAAACTTTCAACCTTTGAAATCAACAGTGTTTATCAGCGATGAGAAGCTATATCATCCTGCAATTTGACCTATAGATTAGTTCTCAGCTAATTATTGCGGTCCGGTAAAAATCAAAAGAGCATAAATATTCTTCCCGAAGCCCTGTAAAATAGAGCTCTGGGGAAGGCAAAAAAACTCCCCTAATCGAAATGACCTAGTTCGGGTGACGCTTTTTGCATCTGCTTTGCAAGAAAATCATTCCAAACTTTTTCAGGATTTTCCATGAATACAATAAAATCAACGATAACCAAACCGATAAGTTCATGTCGAACATTTGATGAATTTTGAACACCCTACTCTTTAGAATTATCTCTTGTACCAACACTTAACGGCTCAACTGTCAGAGATTTGACAGTTGAGCCGTTTACTTATTTCTTTTATGTAATCTCTTTTTAAGACCTACCTTTAGACACAAAAGATGAGGGGTGCGAGAGATTATCGCACACGAATGATAGAAAGTCCATCGCGCTCGGGCAAAATGAGCTGCTCTACACGTGGATCGTTTGCCACATGAAGGTTGAAGCGACGAATGGCTTCGGTTTGATCATCGTGGTCGTATGCTGGGTCTATGACATGACCATCCCATAGGGTGTTGTCAGCCAAAAGAATGGTGCCACTATGCGTGTAAGGCATTAACAACTCGTAGTATTCTACGTACTGACGCTTGTTGGCATCAATAAAAGCTGCATCAATGCTGAGATTCATGGGGGGCAACAACTTAAAGCAATCACCCACTATCATTTCTACCTTTGCCTCATAGGGCGCACCCTCAAGCCAAGGACGCGTAAAAGCCTCTTGCTCGTCGTTAATTTCGAAGGTGATGACACGACTGCCCGATGGCATGCCCGATGCCATAGCTAATGCTGAGTAGCCCGAATAGGTGCCAAACTCAACAACGGTTTTGGGCTGAAGCATCTGCATGAGCATGCGCAATAACTGTCCTTGTAAATGACCTGACGCCATGCGCGGACGCAACAAATGTAAGTTTGTGGCGCGATAAAGACGCGTGAGATAAGCGTCAGGTTGTGTGCTGACGCTCTCTACGTATGCTTGCAGTGTGGTGTTAATTGGGGTAGGTTTCTTCTCCTTCATTTTGGAAGAGGTTTTTCACTATGTTCATTTCCATGAACGAGGTGCTCTGCTCTTTACGCTGCGAACCGAGATAGCAAATGCGGTCCTCGGGGTGGAGCATATTGTCAGAAAGGAGCTTGCGCAATGCTGCGAGCAAGAACTCGTGACCATAGCTCTTCATAGGCATGTAAATGGCATATACACCATATTGCAAAGCAAGATGACGCACTGTTTTTGCCTTATAGCAGATTGCCAAGATGGTGCTTTCGCCACGGAATGAACTTACGTAACGTGCTGTACGACCTGTATATGAGTCCATGATGATGGCACGGAGCTTCATGGTTTTGGTAGCCATCACTGCCTCTTTTGAGAAGAACTCGGTTACATCGGGATTCTCTGAAAGGGGGATATCTACGTCACCAAATTCCTTAAATGTGTCACGCTCTGCCTGCCAAGCTACTGTAGCCATGGTTTTTACAGCCTCTTCGGGGTAATCGCCATAGGCGGTTTCGCCCGAGAGCATCAAAGCATCGGCACGTGAGTATACGGCATTGGCAATGTCGGTTACCTCAGTACGTGTGGGACGTGGATTGTGAATCATGCTTTGCAACATCTGTGTTGCCACAATTACGGGTTTGTGGGCACGGATGGCTTTGTCGACAAGACGGCGCTGAATGCCAGGAATAAACTCTTGGGGAACTTCGATACCTAAGTCGCCACGAGCTACCATAATACCATCGGCAGCCTCGAGAATTTCGTCGATATTGTCTACACCTTCTTGATTCTCGATTTTGGCAATGATACGGATGTCGCTGTTGTGGGCATCGAGAATGCGACGAATTTCGTATACATCCTCTTTAGAACGCACAAAGCTATGGGCAATGAAAGCTACGTCATAATCGATGGCAAACTCAATGTTCGCCTTATCCTTCTCGGTCAAAGCAGGGAGGTTGATGCGTACACCAGGCACGTTCACACTTTTGCGCGAACCGAGTGTAGCGTCGTTTTCAACGTGGCAAATAAGTTGTCCGTTTTCTTTATGGTCTACGCGAATGCCAAGGTCGCCATCATCGATAAGGATTTGTGCACCTTCGTTCACATCGTCTACAAAACCAGGATAGCTTACGGAAATGACCTCGCGTGTGGTGCGCTGTTCAGGACATCCCACAATGGTCACGATATCGCCTTTGTGATAGTCGATGGGGTGGTCGGTGGGTGTGGTACGCACTTCGGGGCCTTTGGTGTCAACGAGAATAGCAATGTGGCTCGACACTTCGCGCACGTTGTCGATAACACGTTTCATACCTGCAGCATCTTGGTGGGCTGTATTGAGTCGCACCACGTTCATGCCAGCATCATAGAGTCGCTGAATGAGTCCTACGTCGCAACGCATATCAGAGATGGTTGCCACAATCTTGGTTTTCTTATACATTTAGTTAAGTGTTTGTTTTCGAGTAAAAAAGGGAAAAATTTTAAGTATTAAGCATTGAATAATAAGTAATAGGGCTACGCAGATGATGCTCTATCATTTACCTCATTAGAATGTAATACTTAATACTTTATACTTAAATAATAAGTGCTTCTATCCCCAAACGGTATGAATTAAGACCGAAGCCACATATCACGCCCTTGCAGGCTGCGGCTATCATGCTGTGATGACGAAACTCCTCGCGCTGATGTACATTGCTGATATGGGTTTCTATCACGGGGAAATGGAGTGAGCGAATACAGTCGTGCAATGCAATGCTAGTGTGGGTATAAGCCCCAGCATTGAACACAGCTCCTTGCACACCCTCGCGGTCAGCTTGTTGCAGTCGGTCAATCAGTTCGCCCTCAATATTGCTTTGAAAATAAAGCAATTCGTGTTGGGCGTATTGCTCGCGTAATTGTTGCAAACATGCGTCCATTGTGCCTGTTCCGTAGATGCCAGGCTCACGCTGTCCCAACAAGTTCAGATTGGGACCATTAATGATTAAGAGCTTCATGATTTCTGAGTTAAAAAATAAAAGAGTAATTTTGCTTGCAAAGTTACTGGTTTTTCTACAATAAAAAAAGTCACAATAAGCAAAACATCTCTATGCAACCCACGATAATTGAAAAATTTGCCAACTACCTATCATTCGAGAAAGGATTGAGCTTAAACACACAGCAGGCTTATGTTAGCGATGTGTGTAAACTCTTCACGTTCATTGAAGACGAGGGGGGCTCCTTTCAAACTGTAACGCTCGACGATTTGCATCGTTTTACGGCAACACTGCACGATGTGGGGATTTCGACTGTTAGCATAGCGCGTATCCTCACGGGGGTGAGACAGTTCTACCTTTATTTGCTTGCTGATGGCTACATAGAATCTGACCCTACCGAATTACTTGAAATGCCCCAACGCCCTGCACACCTCCCCACGGTGTTGACTGTTGAAGAGGTGGATGCACTTGAAAATGCCATTGATCTTAGTCAAGAGGAGGGGCAACGCGACCGTGCTATCGTTGAGATGCTTTATAGCTGTGGTTTACGTGTCACAGAGTTGTGTACGTTACGCTTATCAGACTTGTTTTTAGACGAGGGATTTATCCGTGTGACGGGCAAAGGCAGCAAACAGCGTCTTGTACCTATCTCGCCGCGTGCTATAAAGGAATTGAATTTGTGGTTTGCCTGTCGTTGTCACATTGAACCCAAGGCGGGAGAAGAAGACTACGTGTTTATTTCGTTTAGACGCCGACAACATTTATCGCGCATTTCGGTGTTTAAGAATTTGCGCTATTATGCTTTGCAAGCAGGCATCACACGTACGATTTCGCCCCACACATTGCGTCACACCTTTGCCACACACTTACTTGAGGGAGGTGCCAACTTACGTGCCATTCAAGCCATGTTAGGACACCAATGTATTGGCACCACTCAACTTTATACACACATTGACCGCACATTCTTGCGCGAACAAGTGCTTGACCATTTGCCACGTAATATGGAGGCATAAACTACCGCAAACAATAAAAAGGGAATAACACCGTAGCTCATTGATAAACAACGAGTTGCGGTGTTACTTATTTTATTCGATTAACTATCGTGATTTTACTTTAAGTAAATTCATCGTTAGTTATTTAAAAATCGTTTGCTGAGGTACTTCACAGGATACCACACGGCAGCAAAACCTACCACAATAACTGTGGCAAGCACTAAGGCTACGTCGGTAGCATGAATGCTCACGGGGTAGGCATCGATGATGAAATTTCCAGCCGAACCTCCTAACTTGATAATGCCAAATATTTGCTGCAACCAACATAATCCTAAGCCTACGAGTGTACCTATAATGGCACCTACCACGGCTATAAAACGACCTTCATAAAGGAAGATGCGGAAGATGAGTTTTTCGTTGGCTCCGAGGTTGCGCAGTGTCTGTACATCGCCACGCTTGTCAATAATTAACATTGAGACAGAACCAATAATGTTGAAACATGCCACAAGGAGGATGAAGGTAAGGAATAAGTAAGCCATCATCTTTTCAATGTTCATTACATTGAACACCTCTTGCTGTTGTTCGAGTTGATTCATTACCTTGAAGCGCGAGCCTGCTATTTGCTGCATACGGGCCTTTACACGCTCGGTGTTGGCTGAAGGACGAAGTTTGAGTTCGAGTGCTGTAATACATCCTGGTTGCTCAAAAAGTCCTTGTGCAAAGTCGAGTGAGGTGATGAGATAGTTCTCGTCGTAGCGACGTTGTTTTACATCAAAACACACCTTGGGCGAGGTTACATCGTCGGCATTAAAACTTTCACCAGGGTTTGCCAAATTTACACGTTCACCCTTTCGAGGTGCACAAATTTGCAACGTACCAAAGTCTATTCCGCCCATGGTACTTGCCAAACCTATTCCGGGAATGGCATAATTTATGCCTGCTCGATGAAGCTGGTAGCTACCTGTGCCATAGAGAATGGAGCGTATACCTGTCACACGATCGAAGTTATCGTCTACGCCCTTAAGCATTATCACGGTGGGGCGCCCTCGGAAAAGGATTAGTGCATTGTCTTCTAAACAGAATGACGAGGCCTCAACCTCTGGCAAGGCACGCATTTGTGCCAAGGCAGGGTCGTCGGCTGTAGCAAACTTTCCTTGTGTGGGTACAACCTCTATTTGTGGATCGAAATTGGTATAGAGCGACCCAATAAGATCGCGAAAGCCATTGAACACACTAAGTGTGCATAACAGGGCTGCTGTACCAAAGGCTACGCCTGCCACAGATATGCCCGAAATAATGTTGATGGCTCCTACCCTTTTGCGCGAAAACAAATAGCGACGGGCAAAGAACAAAGGCAAACGCCACGAACTAAGCATTGGGCTCAGTGTTTTGATTATCTTCAGCTGCATTATCTTGGGCAGAAGCCTCATTACCCTTAAGCAATGAGTCGATATGGTCAAGATAGTCGAGCGAATCGTCAATAAAGAACTTTAACTCGGGGATGATGCGCAACTGGTGACGTACGCGTGTACCCAATTCAAAACGAATTTGGCGTGCATTGGCATTGATATTGGCAAGAATTTCTTGCGAACGTTCTGAGGGGAAGATGCTCAAGTAACCACGCGCAATGCTTAAGTCGGGACTAATGCGCACTGCACTTACTGACACCAACACACCGTGTGTGCCTTGAGTTTGTTTTTGAAAAATGTCGCTCAATTCTTTCTGAATGAGACGTGATATTTTTTGTTGTCTTGTTGTTTCCATTATTTTGAAAATTCTATGTAATATGAAAAAATGAAACGCGAAGTAGGGTTTCTCATCCCCTACTACTCGCACACGCTCCCTAAGAGTTTACTCCACATCGGCAGTGGCACGTGCCAACCATATTTTGTCAGCCTCATCGGTTAGATGGGGCATAAGACTTCGACGCACATGCTGATGGTAAGCATTGATTTGCTCTATCTCATCGGGCGTAAGAAGCGAAAAGTCTACTACACGCAGGTCGTAGGGACAAAGTGTGAGGATTTCGAAACGCAAGAAGCGTCCGAAGGCAGTTTGTTTACTGGGCACACAGAGAAGCGTATTTTCTATGCGCACACCAAAACGTCCTTCCACATAAATGCCAGGTTCATCGGTAATGGTCATACCTGCTTTAAAGGGAATGAGTGTGCAAGGGCGCACATTTTTGCGGATTTGGTGAGGACCTTCATGTACACAAAGCGAAGCCCCTACTCCATGTCCTGTTCCATGTCCAAAGTCGTAACCTGCAGCCCACATATCTTGACGTGCGGCAAGGTCTAACTGTAGACCTGTTGTGCCTTCGGGGAATTGCATATTTTGCAAACGCATGTGTCCCTTCAAAACGAGCGTATATACTTGGCGTTCCTCGGCTGTAAGGTTTCCGAGGGCAATGGTACGCGTGATGTCGGTGGTGCCACAATCATATTGTGCCCCACTGTCGAGCAAGAGTAAACCATGTTGTGGCAAACGCACATTGGTATGACGGTCAGCCTCGTAGTGTACAATCGCACCATGAGCACCACATGCAGCAATCGTACCAAAACTCAACTCTTTATACCCCTTTTGTTCGGCTCGCAAGGCAGTAAGTTTCTCATCAATACTGAGTTCGGTAACCTCTTCGCCTGCCTGCATACGTTCATCGAGCCAACGCAAAAAACGCACCATGGCTACTCCATCGCGCAACATGGCTTGTCGCATACCTTCAGCCTCAGCCTCACACTTTATGGCACGCCACATCTCGACGGGCGACGTATAGTGTATACGTTGTGTGCTTTGGCACAAGTGCATTGTCGCCATAGCAGGGTCTATAGCTGTGGGATGTTGTGCCACATAGTTCACGGCATCCACATAAGGGGCTACACTCACCTCAGCCTCTGTCAATGCTTGTTGTGCCTCGGGGGTAAGCGTTTCGGCATGTGTAAAGAGTGTAAACTTGCGCGATGGCTTATTATAGATGAGATATGCCACGAACACGGGGTTATAGGCTATGTCGTTACCACGCAGATTGAGCAACCAAGCAATGTCTGCAAGGTCGTTGATGAGATAGGCTTCCGCTTCGGTCTTAACAGACTCATCAAACCAAGTTGCCAAAGTAGCTAATTTCTCTTTTGCCGAACGTCCTGCATAAAGTGAATTATAAACTACTATAGGTTGTGCGGGCAAGGCAGGACGGTCTGTCCAAAGGACATCGAAGGCATCGGGCAATGCCATATATTCAAGTCCTTCGGCACGAAAATCTTCTACCATCTGACACGAAATCATATCGGCAGGACCTGCAAACATCTGAATACCTTGTGCTTTAAGCCAAGTGGTTACATCAGGCACATCTTGGTCTCCCTCTTTCATCAAGCTAAAGGGGGTATTAGCCAACTGCTCTGCAGCTTGAAGCCAATAGCGCGAGTCGGTCCATAGGGCAGCGTCTGTGGCAGTAACCACAGCAATCCCTGCCGAACCATTAAATGCCGTGAGCCATTCACGACACATCCAATGGGGTGGAATATATTCGTTATTATGTGGGTCGGCAGTTGGCACAATATATGCCCAATTACTGCCACATTTGTTGCCACATTGCTCCGCCATCCATTGACGTAGTGCAGCAATTCTTTGAGTAATGCTCATAAATTACGTTTATAAAACCGCAGCAATTTTACGTATTGTCTTGAGACGGTCCATAAAAGATTGGATTGCGTTTAGCATTCTGCATGTCAAAATCGGCTTGCAAACTCATCCATAAGTCTGCACTTATACCAAGCGCAGCTTCGAATATAAGGGCAAACGCTGGTGTAATGGCTTCGTCTCCTTGAACTATTGCCGTAACAGTTTCTGCTTTTATACCTGTAAGTTTTGAAAATTGGTCAATACTTATGCCACGCTCATCAAGTTCATTAATAAGCAAGTCCCCTGGTGGCGAAACAATCGAAGATGTCAAATTGTTCGCTATCATTTGCGGATCTATTCCTGGCATGGTTATCATACGACAATATTTTATTTTTAGCTGTAATGATTAAGTTCCTTCAGGTAATCTTGCTCAAAAACGACTATCATATTTTACTTACTCAGCTCAAGCATGCGCTCTATGGGCTTAATGGCTTGAGCAGCTACATCGGCAGGAACATCTATTTCGGGCCATTCGTAGCAAAGTGTGTTGTAAACCTTCTCGAGTGTGCAAAGGCGCATAAAGTTGCACTCGTTGCAACCACATGTGCTATCGTCAGGCGGAACAGGAATAAAGTTCTTTTCGGGACACTTTTTCTGCATTTCATGCAAAATACCACTTTCAGTTACTACCAAGAATGTGTTGCATGGTGAAGCCACGGCATAATTGAGCAATGCTGCTGTAGAGCCTACCACATCAGCCAACTTTACCACAGCCCCACGACACTCGGGGTGTACAAGTACCTTAGCATCGGGATGTTCGTGCTTCAGTTCTACGAGTTTTTCAACAGAGAAGCGTTCGTGTACATGGCAACCTCCATTCCAAAGCAACATATTTCTACCTGTTACAGAGTTGATGTAGCTGCCCAAGTTGTGGTCGGGACCAAAGATGAGTTTGGCATCCTTATCGAAGGTTTCGACAATTTTCTTTGCATTGCTCGATGTAACCACCACATCGGTCAAAGCCTTCACCGCAGCCGTAGTATTTACGTATGATATTACTTGATGATCGGGGTGAGCCTCAACGAACTTTTTAAATTCGTCGGCAGGACAACTTTCAGCAAGCGAACAAGTAGCATTAAGGTCGGGTACAAGCACCTTCTTGTTAGGGCAAAGAATTTTGTTCGTTTCGCCCATAAAGTGTACACCGCACATCACAATGATGTCGGCATCGGTTTTTGCAGCCTGTTGTGCAAGTCCTAAACTGTCGCCTACAAAGTCGGCAATGTCTTGAAGCACGCCTTCGGTGTAGTAGTGTGCCAAGATGATCGCATTTTTTTCCTTGCACATGCGGCGAATTTCGGCCTTGAGGTCAACACCTTGTGGCACGGGCTCGTCTACATAGCCCTTCTGTTTCCAATTATCTTTTACCATTTTAATGTGCTTTATACTTATGGGTGGTTCTAAAAATTCTGATTTTAAATTTCTAAAATTCTGATAGTCGCTTTGCACCCTCTCGCATGTGTCTTGGAGTCAGTTCTCTCAGTCACATAGCCCGCTATGCTCCTTCGTTCACTAACAAAAATACACACACGATAGGGCACAAATCAACTTATCAGAATTATTAGAACCACCCTTATGAGTGAATATACTAATATTTTGCAACCCCTTAACGTCCGAGCCAAGCCTCGGGATTAAGTTTAGCAGTTTCTTTGCGTAGCTGGAAGTGTAGTGTACAGTTGCCCGAAGCATCTTTTGCCACTGCACCCAATGATTGTCGAGCCTCAACGTGTTGTCCGTTTCTTACAAACACTGACGAGAGGTTGCAATAAACAGACATGTAAGAACCATGTCGCACAATCACATTATACATGCCACTGTAGCTAAATATAGCTGTTACCTCACCCTTAAACACGGCACGTGCTTGTGCGCCAGGGTGACCTGTAATGTTAATACCCTTGCTGTCGAGTTGCACGCCCTTAAGTCCTGCCACGTTATACGAACCATAATGGCGCGTAATGGCATAACTACCCGTGATTGGCATTGACAATCGTCCTCGATTACCTGCAAATGAGTTGCTAAGTGCGCGGTCTGCATTGTCTGCTTCGTTGAATATGGGTGTTTCTTCTACCTCCACCTTAGGTGCGGGTTTCGGTGTTACACGACGTGTATTTTTGCGAGCAGTATTCTTGCTTGCATGACTCTTGTTCGATGTTTTAGACGATGCCACCGCCTTTGAAGCATTGCGTCGTTCTGCTGCTTCTTTGCGTTCTTCCTCTGCCTTACGTCGTGCCTCAGCACGTTCACGCGCAGCCTTTTCGCGTTGTGCTTTGAGTCGTGCCTGACGTGCCGCCTCTGCCTTACGACGACGCTCGGCTTCTGCCTTACGGCGACGTTCTGCAGCAGCAATTTCTTGTTGAATGAGGTGGTCTATACGCGCATCGAGTGCTGCTGCCTTTTTACGCTGCTGGGCAAGAGATGCTTGCAGTTCTTTTTGCTTTTTATTCAGTTCGTTTACTACATTTTGGCGTTCTTTTTGCTGTCCTTGCAGTTTACGCGTTTCGGCTTGTCCCTCGCTGTAAAGACGGTTCTTCTCAGTTTTTACCCCCAGCAATTCGTTGCGCTTAGCCTGCACCTGTTGTTCTTTTTGGCGAATCACCTCAGCCTGTGCACGTTGGTAGCGACTAAAGCTCGACATATAGCGCAAGCGTCGATACATTTGTCTGAAGTCTTTTGCAGAAAGAATAAACTGCCACTTCGACACCATGTTACGATTGCGAAACATATAAGACACTGATCGCTGATAACGTCGTTTACACACAGCCAGGTCTTGCTCAAGCAGTCGTAATTGCTGTTCGAGTCCTGTAATTGTTGTGGCGAGTTCAGTAAGTTCAGCATGAATGCCGTCTACATATTTTTGTTGTCCCTCAATCTGCACATTTATAACCTGCAAGTTTGCCAGTTGCGAGTTGACATCCTTTTTGGTTGTCTTAAGCATTTTTTCTTGCGAGGCAATGTTTTGCTTCAGCGTAGTCTGCTGTTTCTGCAAAGAGCGTATCTTCTTATTGGTTTGTGCGGGCAATGCCGTGCAAACCATCCACAAGCAGATGAGTGTATAAACGATGCGAGCCATTTTGTAGTGACCTTTTTGTATTTTCTTTTATTAAAAGAGATATTGAGGGATATTCTTTTGTGGGAAATTCAGACTATCAAACCCGAAAATAAATTCCCTTATACCTAATTCATTCCCAATTTGCTAAGCACCTCGGCAGCAGAACGACGGGTATATTTGCCAGATAGTTTTGTGCCTGTTGTGTCAAAGTCGGCGCTTGTTTTTAACGAAGACAAACTGATGCCTAAACTCACGTCCTTGCCTGTGCCTGTTACAGCCAACTGCAGCTGCGTGGGGAATCGTCGTCCACCAAATTGCTGGAACAAATCATAGTTAAAGGAAAATTCGCCCTTATCGCCCGTATTTTTACCTACCACCTGCAAACGACGCAGAGTTTCGGTAGCCGCGTCGGTAACAAAACGATAAGTAAGGCGGGGGGTACTTGTGGGCACAAGCACATTGGTTTGTTGCACCTGCTCGAGTGTAAAACGCTTTAAGTCTGAAGTGGTGAGTTGGTGTTGTCCTGGCAAGAAGAGTTCATTCCAAAACAATGCCTGAAGCGAGTAAAAGTCGAGCCCTGCTTGACGCAAAAAGCCCACTTCGTTGTAGGCGGCACGCACATACTGCTTGTTAAAACGGTCTATCACAAGCACATCGGCTGGTGTAAACTCCATCACGCCCACCTCAAAACCCAACATTCGCAATGAGATGCGAATCATTTGGTCGCGCTTCATTTGCAATTTACCATTTGCACTTAAATCTTTGCCACCCATGCCCGTAATGCGCACTTTGGCATTGGCACTGATGCACTGACTGTTAACCTTGTGCGAAACCACCTTTTTGGTATAAGCCAATGCCGCTGCTGCTTGTGCAGCCTTTACACGCGAAGTCTCGTTTGCACTAGCTGTAGCTGCAGGCACCTTGCTTTTTTCAATGTTTTTGCTCGATCGGCAAGCGGTAAAAGCCACTGCCACGAGGAGTATGTATAGGAGTTGTTTCATTCTTCAATCATTTTTGGGTAGTTCTAAAAAATTCTGATTTTTAAAAATCGTCTTAAAGCCTACGTCGCCACACCTTGCGTTGCACATTGCGTCGGGCGTTTCGGTCGCGTGTGAGCGACAGGGCTTTTTTCCAATAAGCCACAGCCTGATTACGGTCGCCACATCGGTAAGCAATGTCGCCCGCATGTTCAAAAATTGAAGCATTTGCCTCAGTCTCGTCTATCAGACGTATTGCCTCGCGTATGTACTCATGTGCCTTGGCATAATCTTTTTTTAGATAAAGAATCCAGGCGTAGGTATCAAGATAAGTAGGATCAGTGTCCTCCGCATCAATCGTTATGCGGCTCATCTGCTCTGCCTTGTCGAGTTGCTTTCCATCCAGCCCCAAGAAATAAGCATAGTTGTTCAAACACAACAAGTTCATTTCGTTATATTCAAGAGCGTGGTCGTAGGCAATGTAAGCCTCCTCTTTCAAATTATTGCTGTGCAACACATCGCCAAGCAAGGCATAGATGTCTGAAGCTAACTGCCGGTCTGTGCTATCGTCTATGCGTTCGATGCCTTTCTGCAACCTGCGAATGGCGTCATGGTCCTTGCCCAAACGATAGAGCGCCGTGCCCTCGTAATAATAAAACGTAACCTCGGTAGGGTCATAAAGTTCGCCTTCGCGACATATTTTTGCCACCTGCTGCATGCTATCGCGTTGCAACATAATGAGCAACTCTTGCAAACGTGCCGTGGTATAGTCTGGCTCAATGCGCAGAATGGTGCGCATGGCTGCAAGCAAAGAGTCGGTTGGCATGCGACGTTCGCTCACATAATAGGCCTTTAACTCTGCCATGTCACGATTTTCTTGTGGTTGTGCCAATGCTTGGTTAAACAGTCGCAATACAGCCGTAGAGTCTGCACCACGACGCAAATTGTCTTCGGCATAACCGCGCATAGCCTCAAGGCGTGCCACACTCTGTGTACGAGGATTCAGCACCACGCGGTGCAACAAATCTAAGTAGAGCGAATCAGCCTCAGCTGCTTTATAGTATGCCAATAGCGAAATCTGTGCATAACTATTGTCGGGCTCGGCAGCAAGCACGTCTTTGTAGATGAGCAATGCTTGTTCGTGATAACCATTTTGGTCGTAAAGGTCGCCCAACAACACACGATAGCGCAAGTCGTAGGGGTATTCAGCGCAAAGGTCTTCTATGGCTTGATAAGCATGCTCGTCGTCCTTCATAGCCAAGTAGGTTTGAAACTTTTCAAGACTCAACTGTTCGTTGCGTCCTTCAATACGTTCCAAGCGGTCGATGGTGCGAATTGCCCCTGCATAGTCACCACTGGTTTTATACAACCAAATCAGGGTGCTCAGCGTTTCGTCAGACTCTTTTTCTTCGGCAAGTTCTTCATAAATCTCTATGGCTTCGCGATATTTTGCACTATTTGCCAAATACGTCGCAAGGGTTTCTTTGTAATAGGGGTTCGAGGGTTCTCTTTCTACTGCCTCATGCAATAGCGAATCGCCCATAGCACGCCCCAAGGTGTCTGAATACATGGTATACGACAACTTTAGGACGCCCATTTCATAGAGCGCCTCGGGTGCCAACGGATTTATTTTGAGTGCAGCCTCAAGCAGTTCGTGTGCTGCCCCAATATGTCCCGCCTCTTTCTGACGAATGGCTTCTAAAAACAATTCGTTATAGCGCCATTGTTGTGCACGGGTCAACGTGGGTTGTGGCACATAGGCTGTTGCCTCTTTCCGTCCCTCCGTCTTTACCACACGTTTCGTGCTATGGCAAGCACTGACCAAAAGCAACGACACCAATGCACAAACCACCAATAGCCAACGACTGCTGCGGGCTGTCGTTGGCTCATTGTGTTGTATGTGAATTATCTGTGCCAATGTTTTAGTAGGTGTTTTTTTGAGGGAGTGAGGCAAGGAACTTATTGAAGTCGTCTAAACTTTTATGAAGTTCAAGATTTACCTTTATTTTTGAAGCGATTTTTGGCATTGAAGAGGGAGTGTAGCGAGCTACACGACCGATGAAAAGTCAAAAAGCGGTCAAAAAGAAAGGTGAAGATTGAATTTAGAAGAAATAAAAGTTCAAATATAATCTTCGTTAGAAAAGTTTAGACGACTTCTATATAAGATGTAATTGCACTATCGCCAAAATGTTGTAACTTTGCCCACTAAAGCAATAATTGTTCAATAAGAAAACAACAACTATATGGTAGACATATTTATTATTGTGGTGCTCGTTTGGGCATTGTTTAGCGGATGGCGTGCAGGCCTTCTTAAAGAAGTAACCTCTGGCATTGGCGTATTGGTGGGTTTGCTCGTAGCAGCCACTTGCTATTCCACCTTTGGAAAATATTTGGCAGTGAATGGCACCGAAACCAATATGGTAACAAGCATTATTGCCTTTCTTTTGCTGTGGATTATAGTTCCCATAGCCTTAGGTTTTGTGGCAAACGTGCTAACCAAATCGTTGAAAGGCATGAATTTGGGCATGCCCAATTCTATGTTGGGTGCCTTGGTCAGCCTCATCAAGTACGTAGTGGTGCTTAGCTGTGTGTTCAATGTGATGCAAGGTTTGGGCATCCTCAATGCCGAAAAAGCCAAAGACTCTAAGTTGCTCAACCCCGTAACCATGGCTCTTGGCATGTTCTTCGACAATGACAAGGACTGCGAATATGCACCCGATGCAAACACAGACTCCGTGAATGCAGCCAAGCCCGACACCGTTTGGGTAAACCTCGACCACAAGGCTGACAGCGCTAAAACAAAAAGCCAAACGAAATAACAGACATACACAATGGCTAACGAAAACGAACTGGTAAAAGAATTTACCGACAAAAAATACGAATACGGTTTTACTACCGACATTCACACCGAAATTATTGAACGTGGACTTAATGAGGACGTCATTCGCCTTATCTCTGAGAAAAAAGGCGAACCCGAATGGCTTCTCGAATTCCGCCTCAAAGCTTATCGCTATTGGCTCACTTTAGAACAACCCGATTGGGGACACGTCAACTTGCCACAAATCGACTACCAAGCCATCTCTTATTATGCTGACCCTACTAAAAAGCAAAAAGACGAGGGTAAAAAAGAGATTGACCCTGAGTTGATGAAGACTTTCGACAAGTTGGGCATCCCTCTCGAAGAACGTATGCAGTTGGCAGGTGTGGCTGTAGATGCTGTGATGGACTCGGTGAGTGTAAAAACCACTTTTAAAGAGAAACTGCAAGAAAAAGGCATCATCTTTAGCTCTATCAGCGAGGCGGTGCGCGAAAATCCCGAATTAGTGCGCAAATATTTGGGTTCGGTAGTCCCCTATCGCGACAACTATTTTGCAGCACTCAACAGTGCTGTCTTCTCCGACGGATCGTTCGTATACATCCCGCGCGGTGTGCGTTGTCCCATGGAACTTTCTACCTATTTCCGCATCAATGCTCGCAACACGGGTCAGTTTGAGCGCACCCTTATTGTGTGCGACGATGGCGGCTATGTCAGCTATTTAGAGGGGTGTACTGCCCCGATGCGCGACGAAAACCAATTACACGCTGCCATTGTTGAGATTGTGGTAAACGAGAATGCCGAGGTTAAATATTCTACCGTGCAAAACTGGTATCCTGGCGACAAAAATGGTCGTGGCGGTGTATATAACCTTGTGACTAAACGCGGACAATTACGCGGTGCCAACTCTAAACTGTCGTGGACACAGGTTGAAACAGGTTCTGCCATTACGTGGAAGTATCCCTCGTGTGTATTGATGGGCGATAACTCGCAAGCTGAGTTCTACTCGGTCGCTGTCACCAACAATCACCAAGAGGCTGACACGGGCACTAAGATGATTCACATTGGTCGTAACACACGCAGCACCATTATTTCAAAGGGCATTTCGGCAGGCAAGAGCCAAAACTCTTATCGTGGATTGGTTAAGGTAGGCAGCAAGGCTGCGGGTGCACGCAACTATTCATCGTGCGACTCTTTGCTTTTAGGTTCTGAATGTGGCGCACACACCTTCCCTTATATTGATGTGGCAAATCCCGATGCTACCGTAGAGCATGAGGCAACCACCTCTAAAATTTCAGAGGACCAATTGCTTTATTGCAACCAGCGTGGCATACCTACCGAAGATGCTGTTTCGCTCATTGTGGGTGGCTATGCCAAAGAGGTTATCAACAAACTCCCCATGGAGTTTGCTGTTGAAGCTACAAAGTTGCTCAGCGTTTCGCTCGAGGGGAGTGTGGGATAAAATATTAAGTATTACAAACTATGTGTATACATGTAATAAGTAAGCTTTAAGTATTAAGTAACTGAAGTTTCGGATTTAGCAAGGGCGGGCTGAA
>OLYC01001064.1_pt1 | contig 20254 bp, 14 predicted proteins | sample 1674271 | NCBI WGS metagenome assembly OLYC01 (sample SAMEA103958154, study PRJEB25191) | human gut metagenome
CGGGGTGAGGCTAGCGCGTGAAATATTAATCTTACTCAAATAATCAGACACAGGGTTTTACTAGTGACCCAAAAATCCCGCTAAATATGTAAAAAACACATTTAACGGGAGGAATGTAAAAACGTACAATAATGTTTGCAATGTTGCAAGTTGTGATAGAGAAGTGCTGCAAGTAATTAAGTCCTGTGTTACAGCTTCGGAAAATCCGATAAACAGAACTTGCGTATCTTGAAACTTATTGTTTGTTTCTGTTACAAAGGTAGTGCTTGCAGCATTCAAAAGTGCGAAAGTTAGAACATTTTAGTTATAAAGTGCTTTCTGTGTAAAAATTAATTGCAATGTTTGAATGGAGATTTTTTAAGGGTGGTTCTAAAAATCGTTTTTTTAGAGCCACCCTAAATTCATATTTTAGAGCCATGCTTTTAAAGCATAGTTCTTTTACTTTCCAATGCTTTGTACGTTTCGGCGTACATTTTTGTTTATTTCTACGAAGAGGTAGGTGGGTTTGTTGGATAGCACATTTGCTTTTACACGATCAAACTCACGTTGTGCATATTCCTTTGATTTCTCAAATGTGATGCGAGACATTTCGCTTTGGCTCTTCTTGGTGCTCACCGAGTCGAGTTTTTCGTCGGGGAAATAGTCATCAAGGTCTACATCACCAATCATGGTGGTTTCGAGAAAAGTGAGGTGCTTTTTAGCAGCGTCAGTGTAGTAACCTACGAACATGTGTCCTGGCATTTGCACTAAAACGGGTGTGATGTTGATGGCTCGGAGCAGTGAGGCAAAGAGTACACTGCCGTCTACACAGTTTATTTGTGAGGAGTTGAGTGCATCTTCGAAGGTGCGTACACGCTGCGAATAAACCACATTGCTCGAAAGGCTTGAATAGGAAACTGAACTATAGCGGAAGGCGCGTTTTTGCAACACATACCATAGGGCATAGACTTGCTTGTCTACCATTTGTTCGTTGCCCTGGTATCCTAAAAACCGACGTACTATGCGTGTGTTGAGTGCTTCACGCAGAATTTTATCGATTTGTGGATTCTCTTCGTTGACATAGGCGGCATAGAACATGCGAGTGCTCACATAGCGGCGTTTGCCATTAGGCAGTTGCTTGTAGTAGCCCAACAAACATTCGTTGATGCTACGCACAGAAAAGGTGCGTACACGCTGTCCGCAGTCTTTGCCATTGATGTCAACTTGTGCCACTATGCTAATGGGTTCTGCCTGCTCGTTGTTTCGCAAGGCATCGTAGCGCCATAAGACATCGGGATAGACAATGTAGTCGGTATCGGCTTCGGGAAGAACAAAGGTGCTCACTGACCGTGCGTAGAAAGGAGTTTCGGCAAGTTCAATGTGCAGTACGCTACCTGCTTTGGCATTGTGCAGTTTTATGGCAAAGACAGACTTGGCATTGCCTAAACACTCACCGCCCTCGATAGGTTGAATTATTTGGGTGTCGGTGGTTGCCACAGAGAGAATGGCAGAGGGAAAGATATTTCCGCCTAATTGGTCGACTATTTCAAAATCGCTGTTGAATGGGCGTTTCACTATGGCAAATGTAACTGCGCCGACCAAGCAAGTGAGTGTGAGCACAACAGCGGTGATGCGCAAAATGAGTTTACGCTTGGCTTGTTTCGTATCCCACATATAGAGTTTTGATTTTAAGTAAGCTTTTAAAATGAATGCTTACTAAAAGTTTGCAATGGTGTAGAGGTAGAGCACTGCGGCAGGAATGGCAAGGAGTGAAGAGTCGAAACGATCGAGCATACCACCATGTCCGGGCAGAATATTGCCACTATCTTTTATGCCGAGTTGGCGCTTAAAGAGGCTTTCTACAAGGTCGCCCCATGTGCCAAAGATGCACACGGTGATGCCGAGTCCCATCCATTGGGGCAGTGTAAGAAGGTTGGGTGCTACTTGCCACAACACATATGCCACTACCAAGCAGAGCACGCCACCACCGATGCTGCCCACCCACGATTTGTTTGGTGAGATACGTTCAAAGAGTTTGGCAGGGAAACGTTTGTGCAATAGTGAGCCACAGCAGTAAGCCCCTGTGTCGCTGGTCCAAAGAAAGAGGAAGATGCTTAGGGGATAGATAGGCTCGAACACAGTGTGGTTAGTTATTGCGTCGTAGCGGAATGCCAACACATTGAGCAAGGAAAATGCGAGTGCTACGTACATTTGCGAGGCAAAGGCGTATGCCCAATTTTTTAGAGGGTCGGGCTTTTGCAGATAGAGTTCGCTAACGAGCAAGTATACTACCGAGATGAGGTAGGGGATAAATGCTTTTGAGGGCACATAGTCGGCACAGAATCCGCCAAAGGCAACAAAGAGGTAGACTGCTGCCACGGTGTTGATGAGGCGGTTTACAGATGCACCCGCATGGTTGTTCACGTTGGTTGAAAATTCCCACACGGTGAGTCCGGTAATAGCGGCAAACAACACAGTGAAGGTAATGGGCGAAAAGAGCGTGCCGCCCACAAGCACTGCCACAAAGACAATGCCTGTGAGGGCACGCAGAATGAGGTTATTCATGATCGTTGCGTGAGTTGTTGATTTCAGAGTTAGGGGCTTCGGGGGCAATATTTGTATTTCCCTTTTCAGCCTTTTCGACATTTATGGCAGATGCCTTTTCGTTGTTGTCAGCGTGCAGTTCAGTGCCATTATTGTCATCGTTGGTCGTGTCGGTAGCCTTATCGTTGGCTTCGGCATTGTCGTGGTTTTTAGGCGCACGTTCTTCGGCAAGTTTCAGCGCTTCTTCTTCCATCAGCACATCGGCACGGCTCTTCCAGGGGCGTGGACCAAAGATGTGTTCTACGTCCTCGGTGAATATTACTTCACGATCTACCAAAAGGTCTGCCAACTGGTTGTGTTGGGAAGCATGCTCGGTGAGCAACTGTTTGGCGCGATTATACTGTTCGGTGATGAGGCGTTGCACTTCAGAGTCGATAAGCTCGGCAGTATGCTCGGAATAGGGTTTTGAGAAATTGTATTCGCTCTGTGCGTTATAGTAGCACACATTCGAGAGTTTTTCGCTCATACCCAAGTATGCCACCATGCCATAGATGCGTTTGGTGACACGCTCAAGGTCGTTAAGTGCTCCACTCGAAACGTGGCCTGTAAACAACTCTTCGGCAGCACGACCGCCCAAGAGCGAACATATTTCGTCGAGCATTTGTTCGCGTGTGGTAATGGTGCGTTCTTCGGGCAGATACCATGCAGCACCCAAGGCTTGACCACGGGGCACGATGGTAACCTTTACGAGCGGATTGGCATATTGCAAGAGCCAAGACACTGAGGCATGTCCTGCCTCGTGAATAGCGATGGCGCGTTTTTCGTTTTCGGTCATCACTTTCGATGTCTTTTCCAAACCACCGATAATGCGGTCTACGGCATCCAAAAAGTCTTGTTTGCCCACCTCTTTACGGTCGTGACGGGCAGCAATAAGCGCAGCTTCATTACATACGTTGGCAATGTCGGCACCCGAGAAACCTGGAGTTTGGCGTGCCAACATTTCGATGTCTACGGTATTGTCGAGCTTGAGGGGTTTCATGTGTACTTTGAATATCGCCACACGTTCTGAGAGCTCGGGCAAGTCTACATGAATTTGTCGGTCGAAACGTCCTGCGCGGAGCAATGCAGAGTCAAGAATTTCGACGCGGTTGGTAGCTGCCAACACAATTACCCCCGTGTTGGTGCCAAAGCCGTCCATTTCGGTAAGCAACTGGTTAAGCGTATTTTCGCGTTCGTCGTTGCCCCCCATTGTGGGGTTTTTGCCACGTGCACGACCAATGGCATCGATTTCGTCGATAAAGATGATGCAAGGAGCTTTTTCTTTGGCTTGTCTAAAGAGGTCGCGTACACGGCTTGCGCCCACACCGACAAACATTTCTACGAAGTCAGAACCCGCCATTGAGAAGAAAGGCACATCAGCCTCGCCTGCTACGGCTTTGGCAAGGAGGGTTTTACCTGTTCCCGGAGGACCTACGAGCAATGCCCCCTTAGGTATTTTACCACCCAATTCGGTATATTTCTGTGGATTTTTTAGGAAATCGACAATCTCGCGTACCTCTTGCTTGGCGCCTTCTTGTCCTGCCACATCTTTAAAGGTAATATTTGTGGCGTTTTTTCCGTTCTTTTCAAAAAGGCGAGCTTTGCTTTTGCCCACGCTGAAGATGCCTGAGCCGCCCCCCATGCCAGAACTCATGCGTCGGAAAAAGAAGTAGTAGAGCGCAAAGAGCAGAAGAATGGGGAGTATGCTTGTAAAAATGCGGGCAAACATGCTGTTTTCTTCTTCGTAGCGCACCCCGCCTTTATAGCTGGTGTCGAGGAAGTTGCTAACCGACTCTACGTTGGGGTATTTAGCCGACACAGTGGGGGCAGTGCCCGTTTGGTCGCTTCCAGCCTTAAAGACCTCGCGTATTTTTTCGGGTTTTACCACAAGACGCACGCTCCCATCGCTTTTGTTTACGATCACCTCGCGTGCATAACCATTTGCCACGTATGAGCGGAAGGCAGAGTAGTCTACCTCCTTATTGAGTCCGCCTGTTGCAGAATCTTTGTTTTGCCAAACCATGATGCCAAGCGTAACAATGGCAATTATATATATCCACGAGAGTCTGAAGAACGGACGCTTGTTACGCGGTGCCTGGTTCGGGTCTTGTGGGTTATTGGGTATTTGTTGAGACATGATTTTTTATAGGGAATTATTGGGAATTAGTGGGGAGTTGTTGAAAACAGCTCTCTTACAGTAAATCGGCTATTTCGGTAATGTTTGCATCGTCCCAAAGGTTCTCGATGTCATAGAATTCGCGAGCTTCAGGCAAGAATATGTGTACAATCACGTTGCCATAGTCCATTGCCACCCATTCGCAGTTATCGCGTCCCGCAATAGCCGCGGGTTTTTCGCGCAAGTGTTTACCCGTAAATTCTTCTACCGAGTCGGTAATAGCATCTACTTGTTGGGGTGAACCTGCAGTGCAAATTACAAAATATGAGCTAGGGGCACTGACGATGCGACGGAGGTCGACTGTTACAATGCTACGTCCTTTTTTCTCTTGAATGCCATCGACAATCGTATTAACCAGTTGTTGTGTTTCGTTCATTAGAATTTGTTGAATTTATGTCTTGTTTTGTTGAATATTGGGGCATTACAGCGCCATTCTGTGGTGCCCAAGTTTATGTTTCTGTGTCAGTGTATTGGCGCTTATTTGGCAATGGCGTGCTATTGTGGGCGCTTTTATACATGTAAAATCGTAGCAAAGTTAGTGTAACGCGTGAAACTGAGAAAGTTTTTTTGCCTAAAAAACCGAAAACGCCTACTTACACAGGGCTTTGCACACGCGGTCTTGAAAGTTCCTACCTGTTGAGGTGTGTCGAATGCCTTGATTCATAATGCTAAAGCACAATACATTGCCTTGTGCTGTGGTGCAATAGCCTGAAAGTGTGCTCACCCCTTCAACGGTACCCGTTTTGGCGTGTACGTTCCCTGCGGCAGAAGTGCCACGCATGCGCTTACGCAGTGTGCCATCGCGTCCGGCAATGGGCAGAGATTGGTGCAGATGACGGAAAATATCATCGTCGTTATAAGCATAGCGCAACATGCGACCCAATAGTTCGGGGGTGAGATAGTTATAAAGCGAGAGCCCTGAACCATCGGCTATTTGGTAGTGTGAGGGATCGAGCCCAATGTGGCTAATCAGTGCGTTATAGTGTGCCACAGCTTGTTTGCGTCCTACTTTAGTGCGGTCGCCTTGTGCAGCAATTTGATAGAACATAGACTCAGCCATTGAGTTGTTGCTCTTTTTCATCATGGGCACAAGTACATCGTCGATGTTGTGTGTGCGATTGCAGAGCAGTGTAGCTCCTGAGGGAGTGCGATGTTCGGTGGTGGTGCCGTCCCACTCAATGTCTTCGGCTTGGAAGATGCGTCGCATGTTTTCAATAAACGTGTCGCGATTGTTGAAAAGCAAGGGCGTTGTGGGCACTTCGTCGTCGTCCCAACACCATCCCCATCCCAATAGCTTATCGTCCTTCATGCTCAAATCTAAACAGATGGGCGAGGTGATGCGTGTGATGCCGTGTGCTTTGAGTTCGCGGGCAAAGGCGTGCATATCGTCGGCATTGAAAAGGGGGTCGTATCCTGCACGAATGTATACGTGTCCGCTAAAAATAGAGTCACCCTCTTGAGGCAGTTGGTCAACGTAAAGGCGAGTGCTGTATTGATAATTTACCCCCAAGTCGTTCAATGCGGTGATGGCGGTCATTAACTTCTCGTTTGATGCGGGGCGCATACATTGTCTTTCGTGATAAGCTATCACTAAGGTGTCGGCAGTGAGGTCGTAGATGTAGAGTCCCACTTGTGTGCGTTCAAAAATATCGTTGTCGAGCAACTTTGTGACGCGTGCTCTGAGCGATTCTTCTGCGCGAATATTATCGATCACCGTGTCGGCTTGCACAGAATCTTCAGGCATAATGCTGTCGGTGCGCAAGGCATAGGCGATGTGTTCGGTGGTTTTGGGGTGGGCAGTGGCACAAATTAGGGTGCATGCCACAAGTGTGATGATGAGAAAAATACGTTTCATGCTGCAAAGTTACTCATATTGCCGTGGAAATGTGGGCATTTGGTGTGAAAATATTGCCTTTTGCGGGAGTATAGGCATAACTTTTGCGTTATAATATGTATTGCAAAAGGTTTGCCAAAAGTGATTTATACTTATACAAAAAAATCGCCTCCACCGACTCGCGTCGACAGAGGCGTATTTTGGGGTTGCGATAATAGAAGAACCACTAGTTCAAAAAACATCGCTTCCCAAGTTGAATTTCAAGTACTACTCGGGAATACCTGAAAATTCTATTCTTTCCTTAACAACCTTTTTTACCCGAGTAATTAACCTAAACCTATATGTCTTTTTCTTTCTTGCCTAAGTTAAAGATGCACGCGGTATGAGCGTGCGGTGCGAATGTTTGCAAGCTTACACCTGGCATGTGCTGTGGGGCACGAGTTTGTGTGCACGTAGCATAATGCTTTTGGTTGATTATGGTGCAGAACCCGTCTGCAAATAGTTTAGTTTGTGTTGGCTAATGGAGTCGTGATTTGTGGACACACTTCATAGTGCTCACGCAGACAGCCAGTAGCTTGCTTAAATTCACGTTGCAAAGGTACGGCGTTTTAGCACAAATGCGCTAATACAAATGTTGCGAATGTTTGTATAAATGTTGCACAAATTTTTAAAGCATTGATAATCAATAGTTTATATAATTTGCTTTTTTACGTGCATCGTACTTTTGTTGCAAACATTTTTACCCTAAGTTCTTTTTTTTATTGCAAGTTTTTTATAGTGTAAACTCTGAGTTTAAGGGTCTGAAATCACCTTTTTGGCAATCGATTTCTGGCTTGTAAAAGCAAACTGAATGGGGGGATTGGGGGAGCATGTCAGCCAATGTCTGCCAAAGACTGATAGTGAGGATTTGCGATGTCGTGTCTTTGCATGGCAAATCAAGCAATGGCACAAAAAGTGCGGGAGGCAACAACCAGAGCTGTTGCCTCCCGAAAAACTTAGGGGTTGCTGCATACCATCATCTTAGAAGGGCCAAAGCAAGGGCACCACGGTAACTGTGATGATGAGTGCAATGAGGTTGAGGGGAAGACCTATGCGCACAAAGTCGGCAAACTTGTAGTTGCCCACACCTTGCACAATGAGGTTGGTTTGATAGCCAATGGGGGTGCTAAAACTAGCTGAGGCTGCCATGCAGATGGTCACAAAAAATGGCATGGGACTAACCCCCATGTGTTGTGCAATGCTTAGTGAAAGGGGGAATGCTAAAGCTGCTGCAGCATTGTTGGTCATGAGTTCGGTAAACAAGTTGGTGATGATGAAGATAACCGCTAATAACACCACCGGACTGCAACTTTTGCTTAGTTCGACTGTGAATTGTGCCACTGCATCTGCCATACCAGAGTTTTGCATGGCGCGGCTAATGGCAAATGCCGAGGCAATGGTGATGAGAATGTCCCACGAGATGTATTTGGTATATTTGCGAGCAGGGAAGATGTTGAGCCATGCCATGATGATGGTGACCACGCTCACAAAGAAAAACATGTCTAAGTGCATGCGTGGAGCGGCTTGGCGCACAGCAGGGAGTTCGCCCACGGTGGCACCAACAATCATCAAAAACAAAAGCACCACAGAGAGCCAACACTTCCAGCGCGGCATACGAAAATCTTGCTCTTTGCCATTCGACACCATAAGGAAGAACGAAGAGTCGCCCCAGTTTTTCATAAAATCGTCGTTGGCAAGCAACACCAATGTATCGCCCTCGTGAAAGCGTTCGCGTCGCATGTCGTGCATAATCATGGTTACACCCCCGCGCTTTAGTTCGAGGATATCGGCACCATATTTGCGCTTAAAGTCGAAGTCGATGATGCGACGGTTGATGGCAGGGAAACGTGCACCCAAAACAACTTCAATGCGGTGCATGCCATGCGAAAGTTCGTCGGGTCGTGTTGCTTCATCGCGGTCGATACGTTCTGAGGGCAACAGCTTGTTTGAGAATAACCACACGTAGAGCAGTCCTGCCGTAGCCACAATGATGCCTACTTTGCCCAATTCAAACATTGAAAAGCCTTTGAATCCTGCATCAATTACCATGCCATGTACTACCAAGTTGGTGCTGGTGCCAATAAGGGTGCATACACCCCCCAAAATGGTGGCATACGATAGGGGAATGAGTAATTTAGTAGCTGCTACGCCATGTTTCTCAGCCCAACGCTTCACCATTGGGGCAAAAATAACCACCACTGGCGTATTATTCAAAAAAGCAGAGATAAAAGCTACCGTGGGTAGCATGCGCATTTGCACACGTCGCACACTATTGCCCGTCTTGTTGTGTGGTAAAAGCCGTTTAAGCAACGCCTCGAGCATGCCCGACCGTCTTACGCCCTCACTCACTAAGAAGAGCATCGCCACGGTAATCATACCTTTGTTGGCAAAGCCTTCGAGCAATTCTTTGGGACTAAGTATGCCGGCACACATAAACACCACTGCACCAGAGAGCAAAATTAGTCCCGGACGCATGCGGTCTTTTATGAGTGCCAACACAACGATGGCGAGTACGATGATAACAAATAAGGGTTGCATATAGCTTTTGGGGTATTTAGGGCGGATTCTTTACCGCCCTGAAATCACTGCGATGTGTTTAGTTAATGTGCAATTTATTTCACCACAAACCAAGGGTTGTGCAAGTCTTCTTTGTTGTAAGTGAGTGGCAAGTCAGTTTGTGCGTCGAGCACTTGGCAGCCTGCAGCCAGCGCAATGGCATGGCCTGCGGCAGTGTCCCACTCCATGGTGGGAGCTAGACGCGGATAGATGTCTGCCTTACCTTCGGCTACTAAGCAAAGTTTAAGCGATGAACCTGCGCTAACCATTTCTAAGTCGGGATGATGGCGTCGCAAGTCAGCAATAAATGTTTCGGTCTCGGGCGAAAGATGCGAGCGCGAAGCTACTACGCGGTAGGGGCGTGCCGTGTCGGCACCTTTAAGTGGGAGCGCTTCGGGATTTCCTACGTGCAGGGTTTCGGGCTCAACGTCGGCAGTGAAGGCACCTTGCCCTTTTTCGCCCCAAAAAAGTCGGTGCTTAGCAGGCACATAAATCACACCCATAACGGGTACACCATCGGTAACAAGGGCAATGTTTACTGTAAACTCATCGTTCTTCTTTAAAAACTCTTTTGTACCGTCGAGTGGGTCGACAATCCACAGCGAGTGCCAATCTTTGCGTTCGTCGTAGGGCAGATGTGCGCCCTCTTCGCTCAGCAGGGGATAGGGGGTAGACTCTAATGCCTCGGCAATAACGCGGTGTGATTCGCGATCAGCCAACGTGAGTGGTGAATTGTCAGCCTTTCGTTCAACTTGCCAATCAAGGTCGGGGTGTGTATAGATGTTCATAATGGCACGCCCAGCTCTGAGCGCAGCATTGATTATGGTGTCAATCATTGTAAATGCGTTTATAGAATGGTTCTAATATTTCTTAGATGTATTGAGGGAGCAAAGTTAATGGTATTTGCGTAAAAATGCGGTATGGAGAAGAAATATTTTTATTTCACCAAAAAGTTTTTGGGGTAAAATCTTATCGAAATAAATGGAATCAGCCTTTAGGATAAATGTGCGGTGGAAGTATGGATAAAAAAACTTCATTCTTTTTTGTGTTAATAAACATCTGGGGAGGACGTGTAAAAGTTTTTTTATAAATTTGTGGCAAAATTTTATGGAACTTTACGCTGTATGTAGGTTTTAACAAAAATCTACGGTATGCCTTAAAGAATACCGCCTTATGATGAAACAAGAAGAAAAAGCAAGTTTGATGCGTGTGTTGTCGGACCTTGTAAAGGCTGACGGTATTATCGACATTAACGAGATGGATTGCTTAGACCATCTGCGCAGTAAATATAAAATAACCAATGAAGATGAATGTCGAGCTGAGAACTTGACATTCTCTGTGGCAATCAATACGTTGGCAGAACTCGAAATGACACAACGTGAAGAACTCATGCACGACTTTGCCAAGGTTACGATGAGCGATAACTATTGTGCGCGTTCTGAGGCGTTGTTGATGCTTGCCTTACGTTTTAAACTCACAGAAGACGATGGGGTGAATGCTACCATGATTTCGGTGAGCAACGATTTAATGCACTTCGACGACAACCAAATGTTGTATGTAGAGGCTCAACCACATCCCGAATTACACGAAGAGGTGAATGCTCATTATACCGATTTGCAAAACATGATTCGTTTAGAAGGCATGGACTTTGTGTATATTCCGCGTCTTTCAGCCCATTATAGCAGTTTGGATAAGGAGGCATTGAAAAATATGGTGAAATATCTTTATCCCAAAGCAAGCAACGATCGTATTTCTGTGGCTTTGCTCAGTTTGTGTAATATGCAAACGCACGAATTTTGTCGTGATTTGCTCTCGTCAAAGTTGGGCATTCGCGAAATGTCGATGGTGGAACCTTCGGTAATGATAAAGGTGGGCGAGTCGTATACAGATGGTGAAGCATTCTCACACTTTTTGCTATTTGAGGTGGGCAATGACATGGTGCAGAGTGTGCGTAAACTGCTCAGTGTTTTCTCGCAATATTATAATAACTTGCAACTTAACTACCTACACGAACAATCTGGACGCTTTGTTTATAAAGGCTTTTACAGACAGGTGTTCGACTTGCTTATGTTGCAACGCGGCATAAAAAGTACGGTGGCGGTAGACTCGGCAAATGGCAACATAAAATTCCCCGATGCCGAGATCACATTAACAGGTGTGCATCGTCGCGAAAAGGCTCTTTATGCCTTGTTCTTGTTAGAATCGTCGCGTGGTGGCATAAACTTTACGAAGCCAGACGACAAAAAGCATATCGAAAAATATGACCGCCGCATGGAGCAGTTAATGCAGAAGTATCGTTGTATCTATGCACGCTTTGGGGGCGAGGCTTCAAAGGCTCCCAATATTTGCGACTATTCAACACGTGGACCGATGGTGGCTTTGCTCAAAAAGCAGATTATGGCACTTAAAGGTGTGCTCCATCATGCCGATAGCTATTGCATTAAGCGCAATGTATTTGGCAATTATTCAATAGACATCCCTTCTTCAATGTGCTACTGTCTGAATCTTGAGGGACAGTTGTGTTTGCTGCATGAGGACGAGGAGTGGCAAAATATTGCTGCATTATAAGCGTTCGGGGCAGAATGGCCTCTGTCATGTAATGTACGTTTTTCTTGTATAGTCCCCCTCCTTCCAATAATTGCACATTGATTGATTCATAAAAAAGTCCGTAACCAAGGTAGATATGCCCCTTTGTTACGGACTTTTTGCGTAGCCCTAAAAACTGATTTTTAGAACCATCAAGAATGCCTTTTACCAAGGTTCAACTCTTGGGGCAGTGCTGCGATATTGTGGCATGCAAAGCCCTGTGTTGGCACCAATGTAAGTGGGGTCGGAAATGTAATATTGCAAACCATCTTGTTCGTAATAAGAACCCGAGATGCTTTCGCCCGGAATTGCGATAGAAACACACTCATGCCCAGGGAAGTTAATAAGATGGTTGTTCACACCCATTATGCGACGTAGCAATGTGGCGTAGAACACCGAACGATCTTCGCAGTCGCACTTTGGATAATAGAGCAGTTCTTCGAAGAAGTAAGGTTTTTCAAATCCAAATTGCTCATCATCGGTAGCATAGGCAAATGCCGATTGCACAAAGTGGAGCAAGCGGTTTACACTGCTGAGGCTTGCTTGTGTGCCAATTTGTGTTTTTATTTGCTCTTCCACTTCGCGGCGTGTATCGTTATCGAGCACAGATTGTGCATAGCATGGAACGGGCATTTGTGGATATTTATAAACCATCTTCATCAAGCGCTCGTTCACAGTGCCCTTCACCGTGATGCCACCTTGTGTCAGGGTGTAGTTGTGTTTATCTCCCTTCACATTGAGTGGTTTACGAATCACGAGGTCTACATTGTGCAATTCGCTCATAGGAGCGCTAAACTGCGGTGTGCGGAAGCGTGCCTCATCGCCCTGAAGTTTACCGAGATCGGGGGTGAAGATATAGAATCTTTGTCCATTCATTTCCAAGTAGGCGCGAGCATACACCATTTGGTCGAAGGGAATGAGCAAGATGGGGGTACCCGATGTGGTTTCGAATGCCGGGCGAATGTCGTAACCACAGAGCAACAAAATGTAGTGCATTAAGTTGGCACGTACGGTAAGTGAAGCCTCTGGCACAAGTGCTTTTGCATAGTCGCGCACCAATTCCATTACGAAATAGTCGGGCAGTTGCATCTCGTTGATTTGTTTTTTGAGTGAGGGCAAAGCCTTGTCTTCGAAAGTGGATTTGTTGAGTGCTTTAATGGCATTGCCATTTCCCATTTCGTCGAGCTTATTCACAGGGATGTCCACCTTTGGCAATTTTATATTCAGCCCGTAAAAGTCGAATTGCACTTTGGGCGTGCGGTCGGGTGCAGGTGCAGGAGTAGGCACGGGCACTGTGGGGGGTACAGGCACGGGCACTGCGGGCACAGGAACAGTGGGAGTTTTAGGCACTGCGGGCTTTTCGGGTGCAGTGGGTTTAGTGGGTGCCGTCGGTTTAGTAGGCTCCGTCGGTTTAGTAGGTGCAGCAGGCTTAGTGGGTTCCGTCGGCTTAGTAGGTGTCGCGGGCTTTGTAGGTGTTACAGGCTTTGTGGGCAAAGCCGGTCTCGTAGGCACCGTGGGCACGGGCACTTGGGGTGTGCTAGGCTTAGTGGGCGTAGCTGGTTTGGGTGTAGCAGGTTTAGGTTTAGGCGCTGGGGTAGGAGTAGGCTTGGGTGTAGTGGGTTGAGGCACTACAGGCTTAGGTTCTACCACAGGTTTAGGCATGGGTGTAGGCTTTACGGGATTGGGGTTTTTAGCCACAGGCGTATCTTTGGGTTTAGGACGTTGAAAACGCTGAATAGGGCGTTTTTGTTCAAAGTCCTTCCACACCACATCCAAGAAGTCGGCATAACGATTCAGCATTTCGTTGCGAAAATTGTCGTACCGATTGAGTATATCTTTCCTAAAAGCTTCAAACGTCTCTTTCTGTTTTTGGGCTTGCGCACCACTCACAACAGTAAGCAGGGCAAGGGTGATGAATATCTTTCTCATAGGGGTGAGGTTTTAAGAGGTTATGGGGTAGGGTGTTTAAAACCCACCCAAAATTGTGAATCGCAGAGGTGCGTTTATACCCTAAAAAGAATTGAGGTCAATCAAATCTTCCATCCTTGTGATTTGCGGTTGCCAAGTGCGCACGCGGATGATAGGTTCGTTAGGATTGTTGATGTCCACACGCAGGAAGAGGTAACCTGTGTCGCCATACGACGAAGAGTAGTAGTCTTGTTTAAGTTGAATGCCGTAATCGTCTACATCAGGGCGCCCCTTTTGTACGTTTGTGTCAGAGAAGCGTATATTCACAAACTCGTTGCTGCGGAAGCATTTTTGCAAGTTTTGCATATATTGCTGCTTGCTCAAGCGATTGCTTCTTACCACAGGCATATCTTGATAGCGAATGCCATCGCCTGGCACGCGCTGCATGCGGTGAACCACGCTACCTACAATGATAAGCGCATTGTCATCGAAGATGCTGTTAAGATAGTCCCAACGCTTCAGTGCATACGCCGTTTTATAGTTCTCAAGAAATTCAATGATCGTCATGCGCGAGGGGATAGGCCATTTAGTACGACTCATTACATCGCTCCAAGTGCGTTGCCCCACAGCAAAGGCCACGGCGTCAATCAATCCGTATTTGTTAAAAGTAAAGGTCACGTCCTCCACAAATTTTTTGCGCACGCCATGGGCAAAGCTAAACGCCATGGGCACACTACGTGCCACCACCTCGTCGCGCAGCTTAAAGTAGTCTATCTGCGGATTTGGGTTAAGGAGGTGTGCGCGACCATAGTTAATAAGACTATTAAACATGGCGTAGCCCTCGGGCGTAAAAAGCGGTTTCACCCCAGCATAGGTGCGTGTAGCAATGGCTTTAACCACACTCTTCATGGCCTTGCGATAGCTGTCAGTGTTGGTGGGCGCCGTTGCTTTTGAGGCACGTTCTATTTCGGCTTCTTTTGGTGTAGGAGCTGTGGACGCTGTAGTAGCCGAAGTCGGCGTGTTGTTTTGCGCATTATGCTCCGCCTCGTTGTGTTGTGCCACACTGGCACTTACATTTTTGTCTATATCTGCTTGCCATTGCGGCGTAGCTACGGGGGCGGGGGCAGTAGCTGTGCGATTGAGCGGCACCATTACATAGCTTTTTCGCAATGCTATACTAGGCACCACTGCGAGCACACTTTGAATTTCTTTGTCGATAACAGCCTGCCCTTTATAGGCATATTCATACTTAATTTGCACATTAGAAGGTGTGGCACCTGGCACAAGCTCTAACACCCCCTGTCCGTCGCGTGCGCTATAGAGGGGGCTCCAACCCTGTCCGTCGAAGTAGCTATAGTCTAAACTCCCCACAGGACTTGTATTATAGCAAACACGCAGATTCACGTTACCCTCTTCATCGGGTTTGGAAATGGCAGTTACCTGCAGTGCCGCAAAAATGCGGTTCATCTGCTCGGGCAGCCATGCCATAGCCACGTGTGTCTGTCCATCGTTGTCCTCAACCTTTAGGTCGTTGGGGCGTGGCAGTGAGCGTGTGAGCGCGTAAGCCCAATAATAGTAGCGCAGGGCATCGTCGATGCGCAAGTCAGCTTGTGCGTTTTGTGCCAAGCGCACAAACTCGTTCACCTTGAGCTTGCGTCCCTCGAAGATGCGTTGCACCTCAGTGCGTTTAATATATCGTCCCACAATGGCGTCGGGCTCATTGCTAATGAGCATGCGTTCGGTGCCTGTAAGGGTCGCTTGCGAGTAGGTGTTCACCTTCATTCGCACTAACTTTTGGGCATCCACATCGCCTCCTTTTGCGGTTTCTTCGTCGGTCTGTTCAAACGAACTTTCTACCTGGATAGAGATTTTGCTAATAAGGTCGGCAAGTGCCCTTTCGTCGGCTTCAGCCACTGTAGTGCCTGTTCCTTCGCCAAACAGATAGTCGGGCGAGGCTTTTATTTGATCCCAACTTTGTGCTGTGGCACATAGGGGGACAAGGGTAAATATCAATGCTAATAATATGCGATGCACGGCGCGTATTTTTTCGGGTTGTGAGCATGTTTTGCGTGCTTGCAAAACTCAGTTATGTGTTTCTTGCAAATGTTTTGCGCAGTCCCCTATAAACTGAGAGGGGATGGGTAGGATGTTTTTAGGGGAGCGTTCATCGAAAAGCGTGAACGAGTTGACGCGTTGCCGACACCTTTCACTTCCTATTTCGTGTGCGTCTGTAACTTGTCAACTCGTTAGGCATTTTTTGTGAAAACACTCCCTTTCTAAGGTTCGGAAGCGAGTCTGAGGGATATTATTCGCCGCCCTTGTTAGGGTCGAAAGCGCCCTTTACGAATTCCGAAACCTTGTCGGCATATCTCTGAGCAGCTTCGCTCTCCTTCTTCGCATTGTCGAGTGCACGCAGGCGCGCACGGCAAGCCTCGCTTTCAGAGATGATGAAGTAAGTTTGCATTTCGTAGAGCGGTTGTCCCTTAGGTGTTTTGCCAACTTCGCGAATCAAGCTAAACGACTCTGTCATTTCGCCACGAATTTCCTTTTCAACACTGCTTTCGTAGGCTGCATAAAAGTGGTCGAACTCTCCGTCACCATCAGTGCCGTTGGCAGACATATCGCTGACGATGCGTCCTTTCACAGTGGAGCCAGCTTGACGTGCATAGTTATTGCAAGCATTGTTTACCGCTGCTTGGTGTCCTACGTTTTTCGAAATAAAGTTGCTGGCAGTACCCACCACCTCGTAGGCATCGTTACCATCTTCGTTATTGAGTTTTTCGTAGTGCTTAAGCAACATCACCTCGAGCGAGCGCGACGAACCAAAGAGCGCCCACTTTTCTTTTTTCAGCGTTTTCATTTTGAGCTTATACTCCTTTTTGAGTTGCTTGTTAAGCTCTTTGTTGTTTTGCGCTGCCATAGGCATAACCATGCAGAGCGCAAGAAGGAACATTAAAATCTTTTTCATAATCGTGAGTTTTTTGTGAGAGGAGAGTTAATTTGTGATGAATAGAAGCCTCCATTGTATGGACGCGGTGAGGTTAATTACTTTGTGCGATTCGTATAGATTCTTCTTTGTTACCATTGTACACTAAATCTACATAACCAGAGCGATATAATCCATCCGGATTAGCTTGCAGATTTGCTTTAACTATCACAGCTGTGGATTCTCCATTGTCATTGTAGGTTCGCTTAATGCTACTTTTGTTAAGTGTAATCCAATTAACTGAAGGTTTTAAATTAACGTCGTCATTACAATGAACCAAAAGATCAATAGTTCTTGCTTCGTTGTTTACATTAATGTAGGTAGAATTGTTGTCTTTGGATTTGATTGAAGCTATAAAGTTTGCAGCTCTTTGTCTAATCACGCATTTAGCAGTCTCAGGTTTGCAACCTTCAATAGTAGCTTTCCCCATATAAAGGATTGTAAATTCGCGAGCTTGGACATACGGATTGGATTTGAATGTGTAAGTTACATGACTAATGGTTTCACCACTTGGTCCAATTTCGCTCATTTTGTGAGTTTGCGTAATCCAATTAGGCAAGTTGTTTGTGGTCCATGTCATATTTAAACTTTTTATTGTATTTGATTCTTCATACTGATTGTATACATATGCACTGACTTCGATTTTATTGGTTGCTACTTTAATGGTAGCTGCTGTCTTTTGCAAGGTAATTTCGTTCTTTTCAAAATAGTTGTCATCATCGCAAGCTGTTAGATTACCGCTTAGGACAATAAATGCAAGAGCATAAATAAGTGCTTTATTTTTCATAATTATTGTGGAATTTGCATGAGTTAGAGAACTTGTTTTACCAGTAGTACACTAATGCGGCACGGAGATTAAAACCTTCGGTCCACTTCTTTGTGTCTTCACATACTTTTTTAACGGCTTTATAGTCCTTTCCTTCGTTGATGCAGAAGCGATATTGTGGGGTTACTTGTAAGCCGATGTGACGTGTTAAACCGAGGAATACGCGCAAACCTCCTGTTCCGCTGAGTGCAAAGGTTGGGTGTTCATCTTCTTGAGAACTTGAGATGTAGTTTCCCTTGTTGATTCTATAAAACTCGTAATAGTGGTAGTCAACTCCCACTTGTGGAGTAATAGATAGGCGGTTAGTAAGTTTAATGTTATAACCTGCACGTCCACCAGCTATAAATAAGGCATTCATTTCGGTTTGTTGGAGTAAATCGGAACTATTCCCGTTTTCATAGAATGATTGCTTGTTATTGTCAATTGGAAAGAATATAGATCCTTCAATATTTACATTTCCAGCATTAAATCCCATTGCACCACCAACGAGCATAGATTGCCCCAAAAATTCGCCTCCCAGGTCTATATAGAACATGTTGGGTACAATAAATTGGTAGTGTTGGCGCACAACTATGTCGCTTTCTGAGTTTTCGTCCACGCGGAATGTTTTAGAACCCTTAGAACGTTTCGAGTTTATTTTGAACGAGTGAACACCATAGTCTAACTCATATTGGTAGAGACGTTCGTTTTTACGATTGGTTTCTGACCCAGGTTGACCATCTATATAGCTTGAGTAGTACGGAATGTCAGCGTTAGAGCGAATGTTGATGAGTCGGCGTGTAGCTTTAAGCTTCAGTGTCACACCTTGTCCGCGACATTCAACAACCTCCTCAAATGGTGCGTAGCCATCTTTTTCTGCTTTAAAGGTATATTTACCTACAGCAATGCTATCAATGTCAAAGGGGGTATGTCCCGAAGCAACAAGCACACCTTTTCGTTTAATACATTTACTTTCAGATTATCGGCATTACTATTTACTGCAAACGAGCATTGGTTGCTGAGTGAGGGATTTACTTCGGTAATGCCCGTGGCTGCCACATCTATGGTCATTTCTACGGGCATATAGCCTGCACGTGTAAAACGCAGTTTGTGTGGACCCGTAAGTATTTGGTTCTTAAAGATAGGCGTTGAACCTACCAATTTACCATCTATTTCGACTGCAGCGTCGAGTGGGTTAGAACTAATGCGTAATTGACCATTAATGGGAGTGGGTGAGTCGAGTGTAATATCGTCACCCATATTTTGTTTTGTAATGCTGAAAGTACGTGTTACGTTGTGGTGGTAAGGACGGCGTGCCTCAAACTGATAGGTACCTGTTTCAAGAGGTCCGCTCCATGAGCCACGACCACGTTTTTCTTTATTGATATAAATATCGGCTTCGGGGTCGGCACACATCACTTTGGTTGTTGCAAAGTTGGCTTCGAGTTTCGGGAAGATAATCGTGTTGACACTATCTTGCACCATAACTTGTGCAACAAATGGGCTATAGAGCTTGCGCTCTACGCGAATGCGATGCTGTCCACTCTTTAGATTCTCAGTCCGTAGACCTTCGCCCCCTACGGGAACAACACCTATTTCTTCGTCATCAATAAGAACACGCGCTCCCGCAATGCCTGTTGAGTCTTTTATGGTAATCCAACCAAAGGCAGGCTTCATGCGGATAGTAAGTTCTTGAGGTTCGTCGCCCATTTTGTTGATGGCATACTTCATTACATAGGGGTGGTAGTTGTTGGCTTGGCAACGAATGGTGTAGTCGCCAAATTCCAAAAACTCACTTGCAAGTCCGTCAGCATCCAAATAAACGTTCTTTTCACCGATTGTTACACTGGCTGTCTTGGGCACTACACGCAGTTTCAAGAATTGTTGGTGTTGCAATTCTTCCACAATTTGTTGTACCTTGCCAGTGGCAAGTTTCATCAAGTAAGTCATACCGCCCTTCACACGTAAGGGAAACGAGTAGTTGCACACACCCAGTTGAGCGTGTTGAATCTTAAGTTTGCGTGTACCTTCGCTGACCCAAAGCCACACTTCGGCAGGGTGTTTGTCGTTTTGTTCTTCAATGGCAGTAATAGCTGTAGAAGTTCCAATTTCAAACGTCAATCCTCTTTGGGTAGTTTCTACTTTAATGATAGCGCAACGCTTGTCATTTAAGTCAGTCTTTATAGTGCCAGTGGTGTTGGCTGTTTGGTCTGTGGGATCTTCGGTAAGTTCGCCTACTACAGAGATGTTTTGTGCTTGTGCAATGCATGCGATAATTGTGCATGCCATTAGCATTAGGGTGCGTTTAAGTAGGGTGAAAAACATGAGCTTTTATTAGTGATAAGATTTTAGTTTTTATTTCTGATTTTGTTGCATTTATGTAGGTTGTCGTACCTACACATAGTTTGTGGGTGCAAGAGATTTAATGGCATTGGGTATTGCAAATCCCTACTCATCTCACTTTGTCATCTTTTTTGCCTCACCAATGTTTGACTTTAGTCATTCATGTAGGCTATGTCTTTTTATTTTTCTGTTTTATCTTTTCAAATGTCAAAAAAATGCTTTTTTTGTTGTATTCTCTGTTGCAAAAATAAGGCTTTATATGATATTAAACAAAGTATTTAACAATTAATTTTACATATTCTTGAGTTTGATATTTAAATTTAATGCACTTTTCTTCTTTTGGGGAAGCGTGGTTTAGATTCGGTGTTTTTGGGGTAGGGTATTTTTGCCATGATGATATGAGTTTTTAAGGTTAGAAAATAGCTCCAAAATGTGTTCTGTGTTCCTTCGGTATGATAT
>OLYC01001065.1_pt1 | contig 20246 bp, 9 predicted proteins | sample 1674271 | NCBI WGS metagenome assembly OLYC01 (sample SAMEA103958154, study PRJEB25191) | human gut metagenome
TCTCCCGTTGAAGCGGGAGAGGTGGCACGCGTAGCGTGGCGGAGAGGGGGCGACCCTGCCTAAGGTTGCTTCACTTCGTTCGCAATGACGTACTTGATATTAAGTGTCATTCTGAGCCTTGGGCGAAGAATCTCCCGGAAGGGTGGTATTTTGCGAAGTTTATATAAAAACGAAAAAGCCTGAACGCAAGATTTTTCTTACGTTCAGGCTTTAATCACGTTTCTGATTTGTTCGTAAATTATATTATTATGAACAAAATCGGTGAAAAGGTGGGGTGTTTTTACTTCCGTTTTTTGAGTTCAGGGTGAAAAATCGGCGTAAACAAGAGTGAAACCGTTGACTTAGGTACTTTATGGTGGTAAAATATACTCGAGAATGTTCATAAAATAAATAATATAATTGATGAACGGAAAAAAATAAGGAGTTTTATAATGGGAAAGAGAAAAATTAAACTCGTTTTGCCGTTGTTGATTGCGGTATTTGCGTTTGGAAGCGTATTTGCGGGTTATCGGTTGGCGAAAAACGACAGTTCGGTTTCTGACGTTCAATACGCTAGCGGAGAAGTTCCGACGACCGATCTCGCGGCAACTTATAAAGGCAAGGCGACCGACGAAGACGGCAATCTGCTTGCGCCGTTCGACGTGGTTTACCCCGAAGCGTTTGAAAGCGGAGATTACGAGTACGATAAGTCCGCGGCGTTGTTGAAGTTCGGCAAAAACTTCGACGGCAAAATAACCAAAGATCTGAAATCGTGCGGGTTCAAGTCGCTTGAAAAGGTAACTACGACCGCCGACGGTTCGTCGTGGTATCGCGCCGCGCTCAACGGTAAAACGGAAGTAAAAACGGCGGTTAAAAAGGCGCGTTCGCTTAAAACGGTGCTTACCGCAGATTTCGACTACATATACGAAGACGATTCGACCGAAGTTGCCGAAGATAATTCTTCCGCTTCTTCGTCCGATATAGACGGGCTTATCGACGACGTTTTAAGTAACATTCAGGTAAAAGACCAATGGTATCTGACCGCCTGCGATATTCAGAAGTCCTGGCGTTGGCTTAAAAGCAAAGGCATTTCGGCGGGTGGAGATCCGTCCGTTACGGTTGCGGTAATCGATACGGGCGTAGACTATACTCACCCCGATCTGAAAGCCAATATGTGGGTAAACCCCGACGAAATTCCCGGTAACGGAATAGACGACGACGGCGACGGATATATAGACGACGTTTACGGTTGTTCTACGGTAAGCGACGAACGCTTCCATAGCGGCGACCCGATGGACGACCACGGACACGGCACGCACGTTGCGGGCATTATCGCGGCGGCGAATAACAAAGTCGGCACGGTAGGCGTTGCGTATAACGTAAAAATAATGGCGATAAAAGCCGGTCAGGCGACAGGTATATTTTTGCAGAGCGATATTGCCGAAGCGATAGTTTACGCGTATACCCACGGCGCGGACGTAATAAATATGTCTTTCGGCGGCTCGGCTTGTTCGATAGCCGTACAAGACGCTTTGCAGTCGGCGTATACCACTTCGACTCTGGTCGCGGCGGCAGGGAACGAAAACGCCTCCAATGAATTATCTCATTCCTTGACTCGTCCCGCTATGCCTAATTATCCCGCGGCGCTTAGTTACGTAGTGGGCGTGATGAGCGTAAACGCCTTAGGCGTAGAATCTTCCTTTACTAACTGGGACGTATTTGAATATAATTCGGTAGAATACGAAGTGTACGCCCCCGGCGAAGCAATGCTCAGCACGTTGCCTAACAACCGTTACGGCAAACTTAACGGCACGAGTATGGCTACGCCCGTGGTTTCGGGTATAGCGGCGTTGTTGCGCAGTTATTATACGGACAGAGATATGTATCCGAGTAAGTTCGTTTCCGCTCAACTTTGCGCTACGAGTGAAGATTCTGCAATCTGTTTTGATTCCTCGGTACTTTGGCACGGGGAACATAATCTGCCCATGATTGTAAATGCCTACTCCGCGCTTACCAAATTGCCGAAGCCCGACGTAAATCTTTACGGCTATTATTTGTTTGACGGCGAAGATATTGCCGAAGGCAATAACGGAGACGGAGTTATAGATGCGGGCGAAACGGTAAATATCGGCACTGTACTTCGCAACCGCTGGGGTATGAGTAAAAATACCGTTGTTTCGATCGACGCGTTAAGCAGTGGCGGAATCGCGAACCCGTACGTAGAAATTTTAACGGGGGCGGTCGAATTAGACGGCGTAGGCACTTATTCTACAAAAGATAATTTAACCCGCAACGAAAACGGTGCGTATTCGGGCGTAGAAAATCCGTTAGTCGTTAAAATAGCGAAAGATTGCCCTAACGATTACGTAATAAACTTAAACGTAACCGTTACTTTCGGCAACGGTCTTGACGAAAGCGAATCGGCGACGTATACGACGAAAGGGCTTATTTCGTTTTCGGTAAGGAACGGAGTTGTGTTGCCAAGCAAAATCACTGAAGATATGACGCTTACAAAAGATAATTATTATATTATCCCCAACAGTACGGTAATCGCCGAAGGCGTAACCGTTACGGTAGACCCGGGTACTAAAATACAGTTCTGGACGAGCGACCCCGAAGACCCGTATGCCGACCAATATATCGCTTATTTGCAGGTCGAGGGTAAATTTACAACCAACGGAACGTTGGAAGAACCCGTAGAACTTTTCCCCAGTGAACTTATGTCTCAATATGAAGTTTGTCTTACCGAAGCGGGAAGCGGAACTATTGAACTTAACTATACAAACGTTACCAATGCGACGTTAGATATTTCGGTTGCGGATCACTGTGAATTTAAGCAAAGTTATAAATACATAATGTGCAGGTATTTGAGTGGTATACAAGTGAGCAACGAGCCAGTATCATGGGGGAGTGACAACTGTTTAGGTGATTACATTCGCGCATTCAGTATTTTCAATGCGACAAATTCAATTTTCTATAAAATCGGTAATGGTCAAACATTACAAGGATATTATGTTTCTTGCCAATTTACAGATTGTGCATTAAGGTTTGACAATCTGTCTGCATCCTATACGCAATGCTCATTTATTGGAAATGCAAGAGAGGCAGGATTGTCATCTATTTATCTAAACGGATTTAATGAAGAAAGTATTAAGTCGTGTACATTTAGAGTGATTGAGAGACAAGAAACTAAAACGAGTTATATAGAAATAAATAGTTCTAATTTTGGATTATTAACGAATGAGGGGTATATTGATATTTTCAGAAATTTTGCAAAGCAACTAGGGGGAGATTTTGCTTGTATTGATTCTAAAGATGCCCTTGAATACGTTAAATATCCCCGGTATAATGCGCATATTGTTGGATACATATACGGAAGGGATAAGTGGGTTAATGGAAAACCGTTAGAAGATTGGGCGATAGTAAAAGAAGCGACCACATCGTCAATTGGGGCCGTCTCATATGCTGCCCTTTATTTTAATTCTGGGAAAATTTATCTTGAAAAAATAATAGACCCAAATTTGACAGGAATACTATTAGAAGTCCCTAACCATGATGATGGAAGATTTTGGACTGATGATGAAATTCAAAATGAATTCATAACGTATCTAAACGGCGGAATTAACACAAGTGGGTTTTATGGTTGTGCTTTTTTGAATAAAACGAATGATTCGAATTTATGGATGAAAATACGTGGCGAACGCGATAACACTGTAACAGTAGGTATATCAGGGAACTATTGGGGGACAACCGATATAAACATTATTAACAAACAAATTATCGATTACGATGATTATAAAAATCTTGCAGATATAGTTGTCGGAAATTATCTGACGACTGCGCCGAGTAATACGTTCCCGTTCGTTACGGACGCATACGTAATTAACAGTAACGGCGAGCGCGCACGCACGGTAAGCAACGAAACCTGTACTTTCGTGGTCGAATTTAACCGCGATATGGATACAACCGTTCCGCTTCGCGTTCGGTTCGGCTCGTCTACGCCTTACGCTGAATACGAGATTTCAGGTAAATTCGTTTCTGCCTGCCGTTGGGAAGGCGTTTACACCTTAAAAACCACTATCGAAAACGGCAATCAATATTTCAATATAGACAACGCGCGCGCAGCCGACGATCATTTCCTGCGCTTGTACGAAACTCAGGGCAGATTCGGTTTTGAAATCGACACCACGGCGGCGCAAGCCATGATTATGCAGGGCGAAGCGACCGAAACGGGCGTAAAACTCACGTGGCAGCAGGACGATTTCGATACTTTGCTCGGCTACAACGTTTACCGCAGCGATAAAGAAGACGGTTTGTATACTCGTCTTAACGACTACGTGCTTGCCGCTGACGAAAACGAATTTTTCGATTCTACCGTAGAACCGGGTAAACTTTATTACTACAACTTTACCGTAGTCAAAACGGATATGCAGGAATCCACACCCAGCGGCAAAATAGTTATCCGCGCTATGGATACGATGGCGCCGAATATCTATCATTCGCCCGTCCGCACGGCGTATACGGGTCAGAAGTTGATAATTTCGGCTACGATAACGGATAACTTGCAGATAACCTCGGCTACGCTTTATTATAGGGCGTCGGGCGGAGAGTGGAAGTCTTACGCTATGTACAATAATAACAGCCGTTATTACGGTATAGTCGGGGCGGAGAGTATCTCGCTCGACGGGTTGGAGTATTATATAGACGCTTTCGACGGCGTAACGCATACTTATAACGGTACGAAAGAAAAACCCTATCTCGTAACGGTAAAGGTCGCCGTAGACGATAACTCGCTCGGCGACGTAGACGGCGACGGCGTAATCACGAATAAAGACGCGCTTATGCTTTTGCAGGCTGCAAACGACAAATTAAACCTTACCGAAGAACAATTCATGCGCGCCGATATCGACAAAGACGGAGTTCTTTCCGCGGCGGAAGCAATGAGAATTTTACAATATGTCAGCGGTAAAATCGGTTCTATAGTATAATCTTAAAAGGGATAACTATGTATATTAAAACCGAAAAAAGAAAAGCGTTTGCGTGTATACTTGCTGCGTTTGCGGCGTTGTTTTGTTCCGCGTTTGGCTTTTGTACTTACGCAAGCGCGGAAGAACCCGCCGAAACACCGCTGCCGACCGTTTACGCCGAAAACGTATCCGTAACGCAGGGCAACGGCGCTTATATCTACGTTTACGCTAAAAACTTCGTAAACGTTGCGGGGCTTGACGTATTCGTCAGGTACGATTCTTCGGCGCTTACTTTGGGCAGCGCGTCGAAAGGCGGGTTTATATCGGACGCGCTCGGCGACGTCAACGCCGAAACCGCAGGCGAAATCAAGTTAAGTTGCGTTTCGGTTGACGGCGTAAGCGGAGACGGGCTGTTGTTGACGATACTCTTATATGCGAAAAGCGACGCGGAAATAAAAGATTACCGCGCGGATATTATCGTTGGCGATTGTTACGATTCGGGCTTAAATCCCGTTACGGTAGCCGCAAGCGGCTGTAAAATAACGGTCAACGCAAAACCGCAGATAACCGAAACGGTTACTTTTTACTCGCAGTACGAAAACGCAGTAAAGCGCAAAGGCGACGAAGTAAACGTGAGTTTTTATACTTATAATTCTCACGGGTTCGCTTCGGCGGATTTCGAAATAAATTACGACGCCGAAATGCTTGCGCTCAAATCAGTAACGCTCGGTGATTCGCTCAAAAACGCCGAATCGGCTACGTTTTCGATAAACGACAAAACAGACGGCTACGTTAAGATTTCTTACGCGGCGTTGTCCGCCGCGCCGTCTTACGTTACGGTTGCGGAAATCTCGTTTACGGTCGCGGGCGATAAAGACGGGCAAACGCAGATAGACTTTATATCTTCCGCGTTGTACGATTCAGACCTTACGCCTTACAACGGTTCGACCGTAGCGGTAACAGTTGAAACGGAAGCGATTCCACCCGTTATTACTTACCCTAAAATTTCGCTCAAAACCGTCAAAGTAACTTCTACGGAAGCCGAACTCGAAATTTTTGCCGAAAAAGATACGCTACTCGCCGCGGGTGATTTCTTCGTTTATTTCAACCCCGACGAATACGAATGCGTAGAAATAATAAAGACTCTCGATAATTCAATGGTGGTCGGCAATATTTCGTTTAAGTCGGGTATAGCGCGATTATCCTTTATTTACGGAGACGGAATCCCCGAAGATTCGGTAATCGTTCGCTTGCGGTTTAAGGTGCTTGCTCCGTGTGAAACGACGAGCGAGTTCAGGTTAGAGGGCAGTAAAATAACCGACAAAAATTACAACGAACAAACGATCGAATACGCAGGAACGACCGCTACCGTTCCGCACGATTTCGTTGACGAATTTACGACGGATAAGCAGCCCACGTGCATAGAAAACGGCAGCAAATCGCGACATTGTTCGCGTTGCGATAAAACGACCGACGTTACCTCGATTAACGCGCTTGGGCATGACTTAATTCACCACGAAGCGAAAGCGGCAACGTGTACGGCAATTGGCTGGGAAGCCTGCGACACTTGTTCCCGTTGCAATTACACCACGTATAAAGAAATCGCGGCGAAAGGTCATAAGGCAAGTACCGCGGTTGAAGAAAACCGTGAAGAAGCAACTTGTACTAAAAACGGTCGTTACGACAGCGTAATTTATTGTTCGGTGTGTAACGAAGAATTGAGCCGCGAGCAAAAAACTATTAACGCGCTCGGACATGATTTAATTCACCACGAAGCGAAAGCGGCGACTTGTACGGTAATCGGATGGGAAGCCTACGACACTTGTTCCCGTTGCAATTATACTACGTACAAAGAGATTGCCGCGAAAGGACATAAGGCAGGCGAAGCGGTTAAAGAAAACCGCGTAGAAGCGAGTTGCACGGCGAGCGGGCATTACGATAGCGTAATTTATTGTTCTGTCTGTAACGAAGAATTAAGCCGCGAAGAAAAGGTAATTAACGCTTTGGGGCATAATTTGACCCACCACGAAGCAAAAGCGGCAACGTGTACGGCAATCGGCTGGGAAGCATACGACACTTGTTCCCGTTGCGATTATACGACGTACAAAGAAATCGCCGCAAAAGGTCATACGGAAGTCATAGACGAAGCGGTTGCGCCCACTTGTACGAAAACGGGCTTGACCGGGGGCAAACATTGCTCGGTATGTAACGAAGTTCTTGTTGAACAAAAAATCGTCAATGCGCTTGGACATGATTTAATTCACCACGAAGCAAAGTCAGCAACGTGTACGGTAATCGGTTGGGAAGCGTACGACACTTGCTCTCGTTGTAATTATACCACGTATAAAGAAATCGCGGCGAAAGGGCATACGAAAGTCATAGACGAAGCGGTTGCGCCCACTTGTACGAAAACGGGTTTGACCGAGGGCAAACATTGCTCGGTATGCAACGAAGTTCTTGTTGAACAAGAAATCGTCAATGCGCTTGGTCATGAATTAACTCATCATGAAGCAAAAGTAGCAATGTGTACCGAAATCGGATGGGAAGCATACGACACCTGTTCCCGTTGCGATTACACTACGTACAAAGAGATTGCTGCGAAAGGTCATACGGAAGTCGTAGACGGAGCGATTGCTCCCACTTGTATGAAAACGGGTTTGACCGAAGGCAAACATTGCTCGGAATGTAACGAAGTTTTCGTCGAACAAAAGGTGGTTGCCGCAACGGGGCATAAGTACGGCGAATGGGTTGAAGACGTTGCGCCGACGGTAAACAAAGAAGGCAATGAATATCGTCTGTGCGAACGTTGCGGAAATCGAGAAGAACGTTCGGTTCCGAAATTGAAAAATGATAGTGAAGCCGGTTGTCGCGGTTGTAACGGTTCCGTCGGAACGTCAAAAGAAAGCGTGTTGTTTATCGTTATCGGCATTTTATTGGCGGTTGCGACTAAAAAAAGGAGAAATTAAAATTTATATTTTGTCGGCGGAACGTTTTATAGTCGTTCCGCCGACTTTTTCTTAAAATGCCATATTCAAAGGGGATTATTTATGGATAAGTACTATAAAAACCGGGAGGGACGGTAAGAAAATATCAATTTTTCGGGCGATTTTGCAAAAACTCTCGTAAACACGCTCATTTTGCTTGAAAAAATCGGTAAAATGTAATACAATATCAAACGGATAAAAATTAAAGGCGAAACTATACAGCCTTTTTCAGGAGGAACTTTTTAATGGAAAAGAAGAAGTACGTCTATCTGTTTACCGAAGGCAGCGCGAAAATGCGCGAACTTCTCGGCGGTAAGGGCGCGAACCTCGCGGAAATGACCAATATCGGTTTACCCGTTCCGCAGGGTTTCACTATTTCTACCGAAGCCTGCACGCAGTACTACGAAGACGGCAAACAGATTAACGCCGATATTCAGGCGGAAATAATGGAAAACATCGAGAAGATGGAAAAAATCACCGGTAAAAAATTCGGCGATCTCGAAAACCCCCTTCTCGTTTCCGTCCGTTCGGGCGCGAGAGCGTCCATGCCCGGTATGATGGATACCATTCTTAACCTCGGCTTGAACGAAGAAGTAGTAGAAGTATTGTCGAAGAAGTCCGGCAACCCCAGATGGGCGTGGGACTGCTACAGAAGATTCATTCAGATGTTCTCCGACGTAGTTATGGAAGTCGGCAAGAAATATTTTGAAAAACTTATCGACGAAATGAAAGAGAAGAAAGGCGTTACGCTCGACGTAGAACTCAACGCAGACGACCTTAAAACTCTTGCAAATCAATTCAAAGCGGAATACAAAAAACAACTCGGCAGCGATTTCCCGTCCGACCCGAAGGTTCAACTTTTCGAAGCGATCAAAGCCGTATTCAGAAGTTGGGACAACCCCAGAGCGAACATCTATCGTATGGACCACGACATCCCGTACAGTTGGGGTACCGCCGTCAACGTACAGATGATGGCGTTCGGCAACATGGGCGACGATTGCGGAACGGGCGTTGCGTTCACTCGTAACCCCGCTACCGGCGAAAAAGGACTTATGGGCGAATTCCTTACCAACGCGCAGGGCGAAGACGTCGTTGCGGGCGTAAGAACTCCTATGCCGATCGCTAAAATGGCGGAAGTATTCCCCGAAGTTTACAAACAGTTCCAGGACGTCTGCAAGGTTCTCGAAAACCACTATCGCGACATGCAGGATATGGAATTCACCGTTGAAAACAAAAAACTTTACATGCTTCAGACCCGTAACGGTAAGCGTACCGCGGCGGCGGCTATCAAGATCGCCTGCGACCTTATCGACGAAGGCATGATTACCGAACAGGAAGCCCTTATGCAGATCGACGCCAAGTCGCTCGACATGCTCCTTCACCCGACTTTCGACGTTAAAGACCTTAAAGACGCCGACAAGAACAACGTGGTAGGTAAGGGTATCGCCGCTTCTCCGGGCGCTGCCGCAGGTACGGTAGTGTTCACCGCCGAAGAGGCTGCCAAAGAAGGCAAAGCCGGCAAGAAAGTTATTCTCGTAAGACTCGAAACTTCGCCCGAAGACATCGAAGGCATGAAGTACGCGCAAGGTATTCTGACCGTCAGAGGCGGACAAACTTCCCACGCGGCGGTCGTTGCGAGAGGTATGGGTACTTGCTGCGTTTCCGGTTGCGGAGACATCAAGATGCACGAAGAAGAGAAGTATTTCGAACTCGCGGGCAAGACTTTCCGCGAAGGCAGCGAACTTTCTCTCGACGGCTCGACCGGACACATTTACGACAGAATTATCAAGACCGTTCCCGCGGATCCGAACAGCGGTTATTTCGGCAGAATCATGAAACTTGCCGATAAGTATAAGGCGCTCGGCGTAAGAGCGAACGCCGATACCCCTGCGGACGCCGAAAGAGCGGAACAACTCGGCGCGACCGGTATCGGTCTTTGCCGTACCGAACACATGTTCTTCGGACCGGGCAGAATCGATAAATTCCGCGAAATGATCTGCTCCGAAACGGTTGAAGAAAGAGTTGCGGCTCTCGATAAGATCGAACCCATGCAGCAAGCCGACTTCGAAGGCTTGATGGAAGCGTTGAAGGGCATGCCCGTTACTATTCGTTTCCTCGATCCGCCGCTTCACGAATTCGTTCCTACCGAAGAAGCCGATATAAAACTTCTTGCGAAGTCGACCGGTAAGACGGTTAAACAGATTAAGGAAATCTGCGATTCGCTTCACGAATTCAACCCGATGATGGGTCACAGAGGCTGCCGTCTTGCGGTTACCTATCCCGAAATCGCGGTTATGCAGACGAAAGCGGTCATTAAGGCTGCTATCGCCGTTCAGAAACGTCACCCCGACTGGAAAGTCGTTCCCGAAATCATGATTCCGCTCGTAGGCGAAGTCAAAGAACTTGCGTTCTGCAAGAAGACGGTAGTCGCCACCGCCGATGCGGTTATCAAAGAAGCGGGCGTAAACCTTAAATACGAAGTCGGTACGATGATCGAAATTCCGAGAGCGGCTCTTACCGCAGACGAAATCGCCAAAGAAGCCGAATTCTTCTGCTTCGGTACCAACGACTTGACGCAAATGACCTTCGGTTTCTCGCGTGACGACGCAGGCAAGTTCCTTCCCTCGTACTACAACGCGAAGATTTACGAAAGCGACCCGTTCGCTCGTCTTGACACGGTCGGCGTAGGCAAACTTATGGATATGGCGGTTAAACTCGGACACGCTACCCGTAAAGACCTTCACTGCGGTATCTGCGGCGAACACGGCGGCGATCCTTCGAGTATCGAATTCTGCCACGCTATCGGCCTTAACTACGTATCCTGCTCGCCGTTCAGAGTTCCGATCGCGCGTCTTGCCGCGGCTCAGGCTAATATCCGTAATCCGAGGGCGTAAGCTTTTGGCGGAAAACGGTTAAAATCCGGCATTTTAATACTGAATTTTAAGAAAAACAGCCATTCTCGCTTGAGTCTGGCTGTTTTTTACTCTTCTGAAAGCGGTTGAAAATCGGGAAAATGTGCTAAAATAGCGGGGTGGTTCCTCGAATGTTACATTTTTCCATATATACTGTTGTATGTAAAAGAGGGCGACAAAAGAGAGGTATTTTATGTCGAAATATAAATTGATTATAGAGTATTACTTAAAAGGAAACAATCGCACGCAGATCGCTACGCTTTGCGATTGTTCCCGTATGACGGTCTGGCGCGTTCTGCAACGGGTAAATGTTATCGGTATCGGACTTGACGAACTGAACGGAATGAGCGAAAAAGAACTCGCTTATTTGCTTTTCCCGGAAAGGGTGAAACCGGGAGACGGGTATCTGATTCCGGATTTTAAGTGGGAAGAGTTTCAGATGGTTAAGCACCGTTCGTCAATCAGACTTTGCTGGCGGAGGTATTGCAAACGCGCTGCAAAGCAAAACTTGATGGCATACAGTTGGAAAGTTTTTCTGTCTTCGTATAACGATTACCGCCGACCGACAATACAGGTCGATAATCCGGACGACAAAATCAGGACAAAATTGAAAAATTACAATTTTTTGTTGGCTTATTGCGAGAGCGATAAGGTGATGTATTCCGTGATTCAGACGGAAAAGGAAATGTGGCTGAAATCGCTTGGGCTGGACGAAAGCAAAATTATAAGCGATAGAAAAAAGTGAAAGAAATTAAAACTTCTTTGAATTTATTTCAAATACCTATTGCAAAACATACTGGAATATGGTATAATTGAATAAAGTAGTCAATGAGGTGTATTATGGCAGCAAGTTATAAAAAATTATTCAAATTACTGATAGACAGGGAGATGAAGAGCAAGGAACTCGCCGCGCTTGCAAAAGTAAGCCCCGCAACGCTTGCAAAAATGAAAAAAGACGGCGTTTCGGTGAATTCCGACGTGCTTATAAAAATTTGCACGGCACTTGGCTGTACGCTTGACGATATCGTCGAAATCGTAGACGACGAAAAATAATTGCTGAATGTAAGAAAAAGATTTTAATTATGACCGTAGTTGTCATGTTTTGTATGATAAAATATAAAGAACGGAGGAAAAACAAAAGATGGGGAGTAATGAGAAGGTTTTAAAAGAAAATAAACCAACAGCAGATGTACTGATGTCATCAATGCGTTCTATGGGGTATACCTTTGAGGCTGCAATTGCAGACATAATAGATAATAGTGTCAGCGTGCATGCAACACAGATAGAAATAAAATTTCCCGTTGATCCTGCTGAAATATATGTCGCCATTTGCGATAACGGCACGGGAATGTCAAAAGACGAGCTGTTTGATGCAATGAAATATGGAAGTTCTCTTAAACGTGGAAAAAGGAGTGAGGATGACCTCGGTCGGTTCGGACTTGGTCTTAAAGCGGCGTCTCTATCTCAATGCAGAAAACTTACTGTTGTCAGTAAAAAAGACGATAATTTGTCTGCCTATATCTGGGATCTTGATGTGGTGGAGTCGGAACAGGACTGGCTGATGGTCGAATGTTCAGAAGAGGAAATACAAAAATTGAAGTGCATTGACTTTCTGAATGAAAGAGAGTCGGGAACTGTTGTATTGTGGGAAAATTTCGATATTCTGCGTGAGTCATCGGGAAATGAGTATGCCGAACTTATGGATTATCAGAATAATACGGCGGAATATTTATCTTTGATTTTTCACAGATTTCTGAACAGAACCGGGGCAGGGAAAATTTCCATAAAAATAAATAATTTTATATTGACTGGATATGATCCGTTTCTTGAAAACCATCCCAAAACAACCGTGAGAAAGGCTTTTACGGTTCCGGTTAAGGACAAAGAGGGAATTGAACGATTGGTTACGGTTCAGCCATACGTTCTTCCTTTTCAGAAGGACTTATCTGCAGAAGATAAGAAAATTTCCGGCGGAGTGGAAAATTACAGATCAAAGCAAGGCTTCTATATCTACCGCAATGAAAGACTGATTGTGTGGGGAACATGGTTTGGACGAGGGCGTGATGAACTTACAAAATATGCCCGTATCAAAGTTGATATTCCTAATACTCTTGATTCTGTCTGGGGGATTGATATAAAAAAACAAAGTGCCAGAATACCATCTTCTATAAAACAAAGACTTACGCGGGCGGTTGATGATGCAATGGACGTTGCAGTCAGAAAACAGACTTATCGCGGAAGAATTGCCAAAATTGACGATAATATTGATTATATATGGAACAGGAACGATATCAGAGGGGATATAACCTACAGAATTAACAGAGATTCAAAAATTTTTGATCTGATAAAAGACAAAGTCGATGACGAAACGTGGAATTGTCTGGATATGGTACTGGAAGAGATTGAAAATTCCGTACCGTATCAGCAGATATATATTGATAAATCTCAGAATAAGGTCAGTGAAGATATAGATGATGAACGAAAAGCAGAAATTGCAGATAAAGCAAGAATGCTGATATTACTGGCTGAAAAAACGGGAAATAACAGCAGAAGTGAAATTGTTGACCGGCTGATGCTTGCAGAACCTTTCAATAAATATCCGGAATTGAAACAAATATTGATGGAGGAAAAATGATATGGTAAGTGATAAAATTGATAACCTTACAAGAATGGTAGACAGTCTGATTCAACTTAATAATTCAGATAAAAATCTGGATGACGAGGCTGTGGACGGATATATAAAAACCGTTGTTGCTATGTCAGGAGCAGAATGCAGCAATGAAGAACTGGCTGCGCTGAAACGCAATATTCAATATAAATATCAGATATATACTGTTCCCGGGCAGAGCATTCTTGCTGATTACGAACAGGAAAACTGGTATTCAGACAGAAAATCTGAAATTACTCCGCGTTTCTGGAACAGATATAAAAACTATCTTATTGACCAGAAACATTTTAGTCCGAATGTTGTAAGTACGCTTGGTGAAGACACTCTTGACCAGAAGTTGATGAATTATATTCTTGATCCGAAAGCCGATTACAAATCGCCTGTACTTAAACGGGGGTTGATAATCGGAGATGTTCAATCCGGGAAAACTTCAACATACATAGGATTTTTATGTAAAGCGGCGGATGCCGGGTATAAAGTTTTTATTTTGCTTACAGGAACGATAGAGTCTTTAAGAAAACAGACGCAGGAACGCGTGGAAGAAGGTTTTATCGGAATTGATATGTCTGCGGAATCAAAAGATGGCAGAAGAGTGGGCGTAGGACTTGATAATCAGCCTATTCGCGCTATGTCTATGACTTCACGGGTGAAAGATTTTGTCGGAGATAACGATAAGACGGTAATTTCCCTTGCCGGAATAACAGATGCAATTGTTTTTGTTATAAAGAAAAATGCTACTACGTTGCAGAAGCTTACAAAATGGCTTGTTGAATTGAATGCGGATAAACTGACAAAGAAAATAAACATGCCAATGCTTATGATTGACGACGAAGCTGATAATGCCTCTATCAACACAAGTGCAAGCAAGGAGGATCCGACAAGAATCAATAAATTGATACGAGAACTGGCAAGTGTGTTTACAGTTTCAAACTACGTCGGATTTACGGCAACGCCTTTTGCGAATGTTTTTATAGATCCTGAAACTACTGAAAAAATGGAAACGCAGGATTTATTTCCGGAAGATTTTATTGTTGCATTGCCGACGCCGAGCAACTATATAGGTCCGAACAGAATTTTTGCAAAAGATGGTGAGTATCACGACCAACTTGTTTATATAAAAGATGCCGGGCGGGAAGAAGAGGACGGATTTCCTTTTTATTTCAAGCACAAAAAAGAATGGGCAGGTGAATTGCCGGATAGCCTTACCGATGCTGTTTACGCATTTTATATAGTGAATGCTATAAGAGATTTGCGGGGCGATTATAAAGCCCATCGCTCAATGCTGATAAATATTTCCAGATTTGTAGCAGTACAGAAACATATAAAAGCTGAGGTTGAAGAAATACACGGAAATGCTTACAGAGCAATTAAATTTAATCTGTCGGCGGATGAACAATCTTTGAAAGATCCGGTTTTATACCGCATTCATGAGATATGGAGTAAATATTATTCGCACATTGAGTTTTCGTGGAAAGAGATTGCTGAAGCAATGTATCAAGCTATCGAAAAAATTCAGATTAAAGTAGTAAACAGTTCAAAAACGTCTGAAAAACTTGAGTATCCGAAAGATGTTTCACTGAGAGTTATTGCGATAGGCGGACTTGCTCTTTCCCGTGGGCTGACATTGGAAGGGCTTATAATCAGTTATTTTTACAGGAATACAAGTACTTATGACGTTCTGATGCAGATGGGGCGCTGGTTTGGGTACAGAAAAAATTATGAAGATCTTTTCCGTATCTGGACATGTAAAGATTCAGCAGACTGGTATGCGGAAATTGCAGAAGCCACAGATAAACTTAAAGATGATATGAGCCTTATGCGGGAACTCGGTCAGAAACCGAGAGATTTCGGTATAAGAGTAAGAAATAATTCGGCAGACTTGCGTATAACAGCTTATAATAAAATGCGCAATTCCACTGACGAATATGAGTTTTCGAGTTATTATGGAGGGATAGTTGAAACTCCTTATCTGTGTTATAATGCTGCTGCTCACATAAACAACTATAATGAAGTCGTAAAGTTGGTAAATGATTCAATAAGCGCAGGAATAAGTTTTGAAAGACAAACTCCGAGTATCGGGAAAGGCAGGTATATTTTGCAGGATGTACCTAAAACAAGAATTATTGAATTTATCAGAAAATTAAAAATTTCGAGATTCAGTTCGGATTTCGACGTTACACAGATTGCTGAATTTTTAAGGAATTCATCGGATCCCCTGATTGAAAAATTTGATGTGGCGTTTATGGATGGAAATCCGATTGATGGCAAAATCTCAGAAATTGCAGGCAGAACAATTTACCAGGTTAAAAGAACCCGTTGTATTATCGACAGGGATACCGACAGGCTTAGCTTAGGCAGAAGGGGAAAACTTGGCGGTCCCAATGATGGGCTTGCCGGAATTGCTGACTATAACGGCCGTAAAGCCGAAGATATTGTTGCCGAAGCAAAGACTGCATTTATCCGCACTTATGAGCTGACAAGGCAAGAAAAATTTACAAAAGATAACTTTTCATCCGAGACATGGTTCCGCTTCGTAAAAGATCGTAAACCTCTGCTGATTATATATCTGATTGACGTTAACGGTGATGAAGATGAAAGACAGAAAAAACAGTTCGATGAACTGAAAGAAAAGCTTGGAAAAGTTCCGGTTGTTGGTTTTGCTTTGGGGCTGCCGCGGAACGATGAGGCTGCTGCGTTAAGTGCGACCAGATATCGTGCCAATAAAATATATAACTGGTTTGAAAGAGATGAAATGGATATAGGAGATGAGGAATAATGGATATCAGATCGCAATTTTCTGCATTCAGCCGCCCTGAATATTTTTCCAGGATAGATGATGACCATATTCTTGATCTTCATATCGGACTTGATGAAAAAGGAAGAAAATCTATTGAATTACGTTCAATGTTCAAACCTGTTAAGGTTACGGGAACGTCGGCAATTGACGTAACGCAGTATACGAAACCGGAATATAATACTATTCGTTTCTCACTGAAAGACGACGATATGAGTGGTTTGTTTTATAAGTTCTGTGAGGATATTATTGAACAGACAAAAGATCTGAAAAATGAAAAAGACGGATATAAAGCAATAACAACAAGATTTTTTCAATGGAAAAAGATGTTTGTCCTGTCTAAAAATACATTTTTGACAGAGCCGGAAATTATGGGCATGATTGGCGAAATATTATTTCTCAGGGGGCCGCTTGCAGATGAAATCGGATTGTCGGAAGCGTTAAAAAGCTGGAGTGGACAGGAACTGACGCATAAAGACTTTTCCTGTTCGGACAAATGGTATGAAGTCAAGACGATAAGCCGCGGGAATACGACGGTGAGAATATCTTCGCTTGAACAACTTGACAGTGATAAGAACGGAGAGCTGATTGTTTATTCTCTTGAGAAAATGAGTCCTGCGTATAACGGTATTTCGTTGAATAAACTTATACTCGAAACAAGACAGATGTTTTTATCGGCGGATGATGCAGATACTTTTTTGGCAAAGGTTGCCATGCAGGGATATGAATACAACAATTACTATGATGAACTTGTGTTTGAAGTCAGCGGTCTGACGAGATATAAAGTAACAGATCAGTTCCCGAAACTGACACATGCAAATGTTCCGAAAGAAATAACGAAAGCAAATTATGATCTTGCATTAGCGGAGATAATGTCATTCAGTACAAAAGAATAAAGGGGTAAAAGATGGATAATTATCAGGAATATAAACAGGAATTTCTTGACAGTTTAAGAGCAGATTCAGCAATAAACGGTTCCGATACACAGGATGAATTTCTTTCCTGTACGCTTGGAATGCTGGAAGATTTCGATGAAGTGCAGTCTCCGCAAAAAGTAGGTTTCGGAGACAAAAGATGTTCCGGACAACATGTGATGCGTATAGATGCCTACGCTTTTGATGAAACCGACCACAGCCTTGAATTGTTTATCAATGATTTTCAGGATGCTTATGAAACCGGAAATCTTACAGGCAGCAGAGTGGATGAACTTTACTGGCTGATGTATTATTTTTTGAACGAAGTTTGCAATGGCAATATTACAAAATATTTCGATGATTCCGACGATGCCCTGAAAATTGCGGCACTTATAAAAAGACGGATGAATGCGATAGGAGACGATCCGGAACAAATTCTGAAAATAAGAATGTTTATTCTTACGAACAAAGAATTGTCTACGGATATTCTTAACAGGAATTTACTCGAAACAAAAATAAGAAAAACAAAAGGCAGTAAAACTGTAAAAAGCACAAAAAAGATCAAGAAAGCCGATTTTAACGGAAAACCGCTTGAAATCAATATCTGGAATCTTGAAAGATTTTATGAAAAAGAAAAATCTTTCAGCAGCGATCCGATTGTTATCGATTTCAGAAATGATTATTCCTGTGATGGTATTCCATGTATCAAGGGTAACATCGGAGAAAATCTTGGCTATGAAGCATATATTGCCATTATTCCTGGTAAATTATTGTCTGAGATTTATATTGAACATGGAAGCAAAGTACTTGAAGGAAATGTAAGAGCATTCCTTGGTACGGGCGGTTCGAAAAGTGTAAACAGCGGAATAAGAAGAACGATAAATACCGAACCTGATAAATTCTTTACATATAATAACGGAATTGCAACAACAGCGGCAGATGTTGAAACCGAAGAAAAAGACGGACAGTTATACATTACGAAAATTGTTGATCTGCAGATTATAAATGGTGGACAAACCACTGCCTCGCTTGCGGAGGCTGTACTAAAAAAGACAAATCCGGAACTGAATGGTATATTTGTGCCTATGAAACTTACGGTAATTGATGACCGTGAGACTGAAAACGAAGACGGTGTGCGGTTTTATGACCATATGGTACAGAATATCGCAAAATATGCAAACAGCCAGAATAAAGTCACTGCTGCGGATTTGTTCTCAAATGATCCGTTTCATATCTGGATGGAAAAAATGTCGAAGAAAATTTTTGCTCCGGCAATACATTATTCTGTTCCGACAGGCTGGTATTATGAGCGCTCAAGGAAAAGATACGAACAGGAACAGTTCAAACTTAAAAGTGAAACAGACAGAAAACGTTTCCGCGCGAAGTATCCGAAAGAACAACTTATTACGAAGGAACAGCTGGGTATGTACCTGACAACAATGAAAGAGCAGCCGAATATTGTTGCAAAAGGTAAAAATTTCGTAATCAAAGAATTCAACACAATTATTTCTCAGGATTATAAAACAAATAAAGGATGTTTCAATGAGTTTTACTTCAAAAAGTGTATATGTGCAGCAATTATATACCGGACGGTAGACAATTACCTTGAATCTCATAAAGACAGCGCCAGAAAACCAACCGGGTTCTGGTATAAAGCGGGTGGCTATAAACTTGATATAGTGCCTTACACTATTGCAAAAATAATTCATAGCGTTCCTGCGGGGTTTACGCTTGACTGGAATTATATATGGAACAGACAAGACTTGTCTCCTGCGTTTATGCATGAAATTGAAATGGTTACTAAAATGACGAACGACTTTATCTGTGACAGTCACGGCGTAATTGTTACTGAATATTGCAAACGACCTGAAACATGGGTGTCATACAGAGATAATGTGCGCTATACTCCGTCTGAAAAATTTTTGTCTGAACTTATGCCGGAAAGTATCACAAAAGAACAGGAAGTCGCTTCCCAGAAAGATCAGAAAGATACAAATGATCTGAATTATGTAACAGAAATAATCAAACTTGGTGCGGGATATTGGCAGAGATTGCTGGAAGAAGGCACTTCAAGAGCCGCATTAGGCTATGTTGAACAGAATACATTAAGACAGGCAGTTGATTTTGCTCATAAAGGAAATATCCCATGTTCGGCTTCGGGAAAAGTTCCTGCCCGGACTATGGCTTTGGCAAAGTCAATTTATGATGTAAAAGATAAACTTGAATCACTTGGGATAAAAATCTGAAATGAAAGAAATTTACAATATTGTTGAGCTTTTCAGCGGAATCGGCAGTCAGGCCCGCGCATTGAAAAACATTGGAATAAACATTAACGTACAGGCAACATGCGAATGGGATATGCACGCATTTATTGCATATGATGCGATGCATGAAAGTTATGAAAATCTGCCGGAAGTTGAAAAAATGACCAAAGAGCAGATACTTGAAATATTAAAGCAATATACTCTCAGCAATAACGGCAAAGAAGCTATGAATTATGCAACGTTGCATAGTTATAGCGAAAAAGTGCTGAAACGGATGCTTTCAGCAATAAAACGCACGCATAATCTTGTGGATATAAGCACGGTTACAGGCGAACAGATGCCGGACGATACGGATATACTGACTTACTCATTCCCGTGTCAGGACTTGTCAAATGTGGGAGCTTTCCACGGATATAATAAAGGTATTGATAAAGATTCCGGCAGCAGATCCAGTTTGTTGTGGCAGGTAGGCAGGATACTTACGGAAATGCGGCAATCAGGGAAACATCTCCCGCGATATCTGATTATGGAGAATGTGCCGACCTTATTATCGAAAAGGCATTCCAGCAATTTTCAGGAATGGATAAACGAATTGACAGCGTTGGGGTATGAAAGCAAATATATACAGGTTAATGCTAAAAATTATGGAATACCGCAGAACAGACCGCGTCTGCTGATGATGAGTGTTTATGTCGGGAATGATGAAATTCTTCGTGGGAAAATCAAAGAGTACTTTGATTCACTGGGGAAAACCGAAGAAAAAG
>OLYC01001074.1_pt1 | contig 20147 bp, 16 predicted proteins | sample 1674271 | NCBI WGS metagenome assembly OLYC01 (sample SAMEA103958154, study PRJEB25191) | human gut metagenome
ATTTGCCTAAAAGCACGGAAATATCGGCGTTTTGGCGGGGTTCGTATTATTCTTGTCTGGCATGGCGGACAAGAATGATAAAAGCGGCGAAGTCGTTTTCGACTTCGCCGCCTGCGTTTTAAGATTAAATTATTTAGCCGCTTCGACCTTTACTTTGATTTTGGTGGATACGTCGGGTAAAAACTTGATTTCCGCGTCGTATACGCCTACGGTTTTAAGCGCGTCTTTAAGTACGATTTTCTTTTTGTCGATTTCGTAGCCGAGTTCCTGCAACTTGTCGGCGATTTCTTTCGAAGTTACGCTACCGAATACTTTTCCGTTTTCGCCGCACTTGACGAAACAGGTTACTTCTTTGCCTTTGAGCGAAACGGCGGTTTCGCGCCACTTTTTAACTTCTTCCGCCTTGTGGAATTCGGCGGCTTTCTTCTGACCGTTAATCGCGTTTACGCCCGCGGCGGTCGCTTCTACGGCGAGTTTTTTCTTAAACAGACAATTTCTGGCGTATCCGTCGCTTACTTCGACTACGTCGTCTTTCTTGCCCGTGCCTTTTACGTCCTGTAATAAAATTACCTTCATATATAGCCTCCGAAAAATTTTATTTGAATTTGGTTAAGTTGCTCGACAGAACGATTATAACTTCCATCGGTACGCCGAGTATAAATATAAGCCACAACTTGTAGTCGCCGAATTGCAGGAATATGCAAAGCAGCAGCGACCACAGGAGTATCGACAAAAGAATAGTCGATTCCAACTTATTCTTGTGCCATTTGCGGTTGTAGTTCCATAAAAACAACGCGCTTATCGGTATCGCCCAAAGATAAGCGATCCAGAAGTCCTGCGTCGGTACGGAAGCGAAACAATATCCGTATACGAACAGTACCGTAGCGCATAAGAAAACTATCGTAACGGTTAAAACTTCGATAGTCAATTGCCGTTCTCTGTCGGGTTTTTTCTTTTCGTTTACGTAAGATAACTGCTCTTCGGCGTCTTCGTGCGTTAAATAGTCGAGCGTAACGCCGTACATATCCGCAAGAGCGCAAAGTATCGAAATATCGGGCAGAGAGTCGGCGTGTTCCCACTTCGAAACCGATTTGTCGGAGTAGTTCAAAGCGTTGGCGACGTCGGCTTGGGTTAAACCCTTACTTTTGCGAAGCGCGATAAGATTATTCGCAACCGTGGTCTTGATATCGTCTTTCATAACTCGATTATAAAACTTTTCAGCCTAAAAATCAACTCATTTTGCAAAATTTCTATAATTCTCTTATTTGTAGAGTCGATTTCTACCGCATAAAGGGGCAAATCTCTATTAAATATATATAAGTAGAGTTCCGATTTTCATAAAACGCTTGCCTTTTGGACGGAAAAGGTATACAATTATATGCAAGGTTTTATTCTACTTAAGGAGAAACTGACTTTTAGATGAAAGTATTATTACTCAGTTGTTCGACGGGGGAAGGACATAACAGCGCGGCGAAAGCCGTAGGCGAGGCGATGACCAACGCCGGAATCGAATGGGAACTTAAAGATCCCGTTGCGTTCCATCGCGAAAAAAGTTCGAAATGGGTTGCGAAGGCGTACAATAATATGATTAAAAGAACGCCTTACTTCTTCGGGGCGGTCTATAAAATAGGCGCGGCTTACGAGGCGACCCGCTTGCCTTCGCCGATATATTCGCTCAACGCGAAATATTCCGAAAAACTCAACGATTACATAGTAAGCGGCGGTTTCGACGCGGTGGTTACTTCGCACCTGTACGGAATGGAGGCTCTGACCGCCATTATGCGCAATCATCCCGATCACGTTCCGTTTTTCGGCATAATCACCGACTACACGGTTATTCCGTTCACTCGCGATACCGCGCTCGACGAATACTTTATCCCGCATAAAGACCTTGCGCCGCACTTCGAAAAGAAGAAAATGCGTTCGGATAACCTTATTCCGACGTGTATACCCGTCGCGCCGAGATTTCGTATGCAGATAAGCAAAGAAGACGCGCGAAAAGAATTGGGCTTGCCCGTCGATAAGCAGATAATACTCATAATGGCGGGCGGGGTCGGCTGCGAAAGCATAAAGCCGCTTATTAAAAAATTCCGTAAATACGGTATCCCCGAAGACAGATTTTATTGTATTCTGGCGGGCAATAACGCCAAACTTAAAGAAACTATCGCGAAATCGTGTTCTTCGGATAAGGTGCAGGCGGTCGGCTTTACCGATAAAGTTCATCTGTACTTAAAGGCGGCGGACGTGGTTATAAGTAAGTCCGGCGGACTTTCGAGTACCGAAGTCGCAGTCGCGAACGTACCCGTCGTTCATTTTAAGCCCATCCCCGGTTGCGAAACCTGCAACGCGAGATTTTACGAAGCGAAAGGCATGTCTAAACTCGCTAAAAACAGCAAAGAAGCGCTTAAAATCGCCGAAGCCTTGCTCGAAAACGAAGCCGAAAGGCAATCTATGGTCGAAGCGCAACGCCGCGAGATAAACGCTTACAGCGCGGACGACGTGGTAAAAAGAGTCGTTGAAGTGGTCGAAGCGCGTAACGCAACCGAAAAAGAATGATTTTATAAAAAAAGACGGGTTATCCCGTCTTTTTTACCGTACGGTCGTCGCGTCGGGCGTAAGCGGACCTTTTTCCGAAAGGTCGTATTTTACGGACTCAAAGCGTAAATTTTTCTCCGTAAAAATCCGAAATCGCTTGTAAAATCGTTTTGCGTATGATATAATGACGCCGGAAAACCTATAAAGGAGTCGATTTATTATGTTTTGTTCTAAATGCGGTAAAGAAATAAAGGACGAAGCCGCTTTCTGCCCCTATTGCGGAGCGAAGACGACCGAAGAAGCCACCAAAGAAAAGGCTACTGACGAAAACGAAGCGGGCAAAGCCGCCGAAAACGCCGAAAACGAAGATTTTGCGGCAAAGATAGCCAAACTCAACGACACGAAAGATACGACTGCGGAATTTGAAAAAGAAGATATCGACGACAACAAGGGCATGTCGATTTTAGCGTATATTTCCTGGTTGGTGCTTATACCCATATTCGCCGCCAAAAAATCGAAATACGCGCAATTCCATGCGAATCAGGGTTTGATTCTTGCCATTATCGACACGGCGTACTGGATTATTAACGGCGTTATAACGGGTATACTTATGGTCGTTTCGCCGATTGCGTCGGCTATAGTCGGCGGAATTATGGGTCTGTGCGGACTCGTGTTTTTGGCGCTTGCCATTCTCGGTATAGTCAACGCGGCGAGCGGTAAAGCCAAAGAACTCCCCGTAATAGGCAAATACAAAATTCTTAAATAATCGAATAAAAAGGACGGAAAATTTTTCCGTCCTTTTTTACGTCAGCCTTCGAATTGGCTCATGAAAATATCGTAGTAAAAACCGTGTTTTTCAAGCAGTTCTTCGTGCGTGCCTTTTTCTACCAGTCTGCCGTCCGATACGACTAAAATCACGTCGGCGTCGGTAACGGTGGAAAGTCTGTGAGCGATTACGAAACTCGTGCGACCCTTTATCAGTTCACGCATGGACTTCTGAATAAGCACTTCGGTGCGGGTGTCTACGCTCGAAGTCGCTTCGTCTAAAATCATAAGTTTGCGGTCGGCGAGGAAGGCTCTCGCAATGGTTAAAAGTTGTTTTTGTCCGCCCGATATATTCGTCGTTTCTTCGTTTATTATCGTGTCGTAGCCGTCGGGCAGACTGCGTATAAACGAATCGACGTGCGCGCGTTTGCACGCTTCTTCTATTTCTTCCTGCGTGGCGTTTTCTTTGCCGTAGGCTACGTTGTCGCGTACCGTACCCGAAAACAGCCAGGTATCCTGTAAGACCATCTGAAACAGAGCGCGAAGATTTTTCTTCGACATATCACGAATATCCACGCCGTCTATCTTAATGCTGCCCGAATCTATCTCGTAAAACCGCATAAGCAGATTGACCAGCGTGGTTTTTCCGCCGCCCGTAGGACCTACTATCGCGCACTTCTGTCCCGCCTTGATTTTTGCCGAAAAGTCCTTTATAAGAGGTTTATCGTGGGTATACGAAAAGTTTACGTTCTCGAAAGAAACGTCGCCTTTCGGGTCGGGCAGGTTTACGCCCGAATCTTCGGGCATTTCTTCGCCGTCTAAAAAGTCGTATACTCTTCGCGCCGCCGCAAGCGTGCTTTGCATCGACGAAAATCCGCCCGCGAGCGATTCCAAGGGTGATTGCAACATCTGCGAGTAGAGTATTATTTTGACGATTTTACCTACGTCGAAACGTCCCTTTACGGCGAAATAACCGCCGAGCAGACAAATCAGGACGTAAGTTATCGCGTTGGTAAAAGTGATTATCGGGGTAACGATAGAAGTGAGATAATACGACTTTTCGCTTTTCAAGCGAAGTTCTTCCGATTTTTTGCAGAAAGCCGCATTTTGCTTGTCGGCTATGTCGAACGCCCTTACGGTGTCGAAACAAGTGAAGTCTTCTTCCGCGAGAGCGCATATCTCGCCGTTTATCTTTCTCGAAGCGTTGTAGTATTTTTCGGAACGCGTTGCGAGAACGGCGGCAAGACCCAAAGACACGGGAACGATTACGATAACTATACCCGCGATAGTCGGGTCGAGTACGAATAAAACGGCGGTAATGAGAGCGAGTTTGATTATTCCGCTTATTAAAAGGTCGAAAAGCGAATAAATCGTGCCGCTCATATTTGAAACGTCGTTCATCATTCGGGCGAGTATTTCGCCGTTCGGGGTGGAGTCGAGTTTGCCGACCGACAGGCGGGAAATCTTGCTCGAAATGTTCACCCTTATATCTCTCGTAAAGTGGCGGGATATGGTGTTGCTGTTGATTATTTTGCAGACGATTTGCCCCAACGCTATTGCGAGATAAACGGCGTCAAGTATCGCGGCGTACCGCAAAAATTCGTTTAATTCCGCGTTGCCGCTCCCCGAAGACGCGTCGTAGATTTTCTGCGTTAAATTACCCAAAACGTCGGGCGCGTAAAGCCCCGCCGCAACCGTAAGCAGGGTGATAAGCGACGAGATTATAAGCGGAAACGCGATTTTTTTACATTCTTTTATAAGGCGGGGTATTACGCTTTTACGCTTCGTTTTCATCGTAACCTCCCGTCTGCGAAAGATAAATTTCGCCGTAAGTTTTGCAGTTTTCTATCAAAAACTCGTGGTTGCCGCCGCCTACGAGTTTTCCGTCGTCCAAAACGTATATATAATCGCACTTCCGCGCCGTGGAAACGCGTTGAGTTATAATTATCTGCGTTTTGCCTTTAAGCCTGCGATTGAGCGCGGCGCGAAGATTTTTTTCGGTTAGCAGATCGAGCGCGGAAAAACTGTCGTCGAATATATAGACCGAAGCGTTTTTAAGAATCGTTCTCGCTATGTTCACGCGCTGTTTTTGTCCGCCCGAAAGGTTTGCGCCGCTTTGCGAAAGAAAATAATCCAAGCCGTCTTTTTGCGATTTTACGAAATCGAGCAGTTGGGCGTCTTCTATCGCCGACGAAACTTCTTCGTCGGTTGCGTCTTCGCGGGCGATTTTTACGTTGTCGCGGATAGTGCCTTCGAAGATCATGCTTTTTTGCATGGCGCAGGCGACGCTCCCCCTTACGTCCGATCCGCCGAGCGACGAGTAGTTTTCGTTTCCGAAAGAAATTTCGCCGTCCGTTACGGGGTAGAAGTCGAGCAGAAGTTTTATAAGCGTGCTTTTGCCGCTGCCCGTTCCGCCGATAACGGCTATCGTCTTGCCTTCGGGGAAGGTCATGTCTACGTCTTTAAGCGAATATTCGCGCGAATCGGGGTAACGGAAAGAAACGCCTTTAAGCGTAAGGTCGCCGCTCAATTTTTTCGGCGGTTCGCCGCTTTTTTCTATTCCTTTAAGACTTAACACTTCGCCTACGCGTTTCGCGCATACTTTAAGGTGCGGAAGCCAGGCGAGAGTCCAGAAGGTAGTCATAAGCGCGCTCGAAATAAGCGCGACGTATTGTACTACCGCAAACACGTCGCCCGCGCCGACGGTCGTTTCGGGGGCGGTCGCGCGGATATAACCGACCACGATCAACGCCACCGTTGCAAGACTTAACAGACAGGAACAAATCGGGGTGATAAGTCCGCTGAAAAGGTTCGATTTAACCAGGTTGTACGCCATTTTGTCGGTTGCGTCGGTTACTCTCGCGTGTTCGTAGTCTTCTTTTTCAAACGCGCGTATAACCCTTATTCCGTACAGCCTTTCTCTTACTATATGGTTCTGAATATCGCAGTATTTATCGGCGTTTTCCCATAACTTGCCCATTTTTCTTACGAGTGCGAATACGATAGCGCAAACGACGGGCACTACGCATAAAAGTATGACGGCGAGAGTTACGTCCGCCGTAAAAGAAGCGACTATGCCGCCTATAAGCAAAAGCGGAACGCTTATCGCGGAAGATACGAGCCCGCCCGCTTCCTGCAACTGAAACACGTCTTCGGTCGCGCGGGTTAAAAGGCTCGACGTGCCTATCGACGAAAACTCTTCGAAGGTAAGCGAGTTTACTTTTTTGAAAAGATCGTCGCGTAAATCTCTCGCTACCGAGTTCGACAGCGAAGCGTTGAGTTTGCCCGAAATTACCGCGGCGATTAAAGCGAGTAAAGAAACGGCGAGCATCGCGGCGCACGACGAAATCACAGCGTTTAAGTCCGACTGTTTTACGCCGTAGTCCACGACCCTGCTCATAAGAGAAGGAATCGCGAGCGAGCATAGCGTAGATACCAGACACAACGCGGCAACCGCTATCATTTTAAGTTTGTACTTTCCGTAATAACGGAGCAAATATCCGAACTTCATAACGTTTTCTCGTTGCTCGTCGTTTTTTTCGTCTTTGCGTCAATGGCGTGTTTCTTCTTGCCTTCCCTTGCAGGGAAGGTGGCGGCGTAGCCGACGGATGAGTTTCCGGAAGGGTGGTTTTCTCTCGGACTGCGTTATAATCACGTCTTTGCGATACCCCTTGCGGGGCGTAGCCATTCCGAAAACGGGAGTAGGTTCACCAATCCTGACGGTCGCTCGTTTTTACGTCGTCGTAATAATCGAAATATCTGCGTTTGAATTCCGATTCGTAAGGCTTTTTGACGACGGCGCGGGTATGAACCGACTTTTGATCGGGCTTTTTGTTGCTTTCCGCCGACTTTTCGTCGGAAATTATCTTGTTCTTGTCGTTTTCCATTTTTATTTTTTCAAACACACCATAAGTACGGCGATATCGGCGGGGTTTACACCGGATATGCGCGAAGCCTGACCGAGATTTTCGGGGCGGATAGCGTCGAGTTTTTCTCTCGCTTCCACGCGAAGCCCGCTTATCGCGAGATAGTCGAAGTCTTCGGGTATGCGTTTTTCTTCGAGTTTTTTAGCCTTTTCTATTTGTTCGAGCCCTTTTTGAAGATAGCCTTCGTAGCGGGTATCGGTTTCGACTCTTTCTAAAATATCGAACGGGTAGTCGTTAAACAATCCGAACTCCTTTCGTATATCTTCGAGCGGGATATTGCGTTTAATCATATCTCTTATCGAGATGCTTCCCGAAACGTCGCCCGCGCCGTGATTTTTGACGAATTCGGCGCACTTTAAGGCGGGTATTCTTTCGTTTAATTTCTCTTCGAGTTCTTTAATCTTTTTTTGACGGTCGAGATATTTTTCGTACCTTTCGTCGGTAACCAGACCTACGGCGCGACCCTTTTCGGTAAGTCGGCTGTCGGCGTTGTCCTGACGAAGGAATATGCGGTATTCGGCTCTCGAAGTCATCATTCTGTACGGCTCGTTAGTGCCTTTCGTAACGAGATCGTCTATTAAAACGCCTATATATCCCTCGTCGCGACGGATTATAAGCGGCTCGCCGCCCTTTAAGTATTGCGAAGCGTTCACGCCCGCAATCAGCCCCTGCGCGGCGGCTTCTTCGTAACCGCTCGTTCCGTTTATCTGCCCCGCGGTGAAAATTCCGCTTAACTTTTTGAATTCGAGCGACGGTTTAAGGTCTAAACTGTCTATGCAGTCGTACTCTATAGCGTAGCCGTAGCGGGTAAATTCGCAATGCTCAAGTCCCTTTATAGAGCGGTACATAGCCCTTTGCACGTCGTGCGGCATCGAAGTCGACATACCCTGAACGTACACTTCGTTGGTGTTATAGCCCTCGGGTTCGATAAAAATCTGATGCCTTTCTTTGTCTTTGAATCTGACTACTTTCGTTTCGATAGACGGGCAGTAACGCGGTCCGGTGCTTAAAATCGCGCCGTTATAAAGGGGGGAACGGTCGAGATTGCTTAAAATAATTTCGTGAGTCTTTAAGTTTGTGTAGGTTATATAGCACGGCTCTTGTTTTTCGGGAACTCCGTCGTGCATAAAAGAAAACGGATAGACGTTCGTTTCGCCGTCCTGCCGTTCCATAACCGAAAAATCAACCGAACGACGGTCGAGCCTTGCGGGCGTTCCCGTCTTGAAACGGCGAATCTTAAAGCCGAGTTCGATAAGCGAAGCGGTGAGTTCGTTCGCGGGGGCGAAACCCGAAGGTCCGCTCGTCTTTTCCCATTCGCCCGCTATTACTCTGCCGTTTAAGTATACGCCCGTGGCGATAACCACGGCGCGACATTCGAGTACGCTTCCGAACGAGGTTAGCACGCCCGTTACTTTGCCGTTTTCGGTTAAAATCTTTACGGCTTCGGCTTGTTTTACGGCGAGATTCGGCGTGTTTTCGAGTACCTTTTTCATCAGGGTGTGATAGAGAAACTTGTCGTTCTGAGCCCTTAAAGACTGTACCGCCGCGCCCTTGCCGCGATTGAGCATTTTAATCTGCATTGCGGCGTTGTCGGCTTGCAGTCCCATTTCGCCGCCGAGCGCGTCGAGTTCGCGCACGAGATGTCCTTTCGCCGTGCCGCCTATCGACGGGTTGCACGCCATAAAGGCTACGTTTTCGAGGTCTACGGTGAGTATCGCCGTCTTGTTGCCCGTTCGGGCGAGAGCGAGCGCGGCTTCGCAACCCGCGTGTCCCGCTCCTATGACTACGGCGTCGTAAACGCCTTCGGTAAATTTAACCATACGATTACTTCTTCAATATCAGATTTTTTACGTCTTTGACGATAGTCGCCGTTTTGGGGCTGTCTTTGACGAGTTCGGCGTATTTGTCGCGGGCGTGAATGACCGTCGTGTGATCTCTTCCGCCCAGCGCCTGACCTATCGATACGAGCGGTATAGATAAAAGTTCGGTCATAAGGTAAGCGCAAATCTGCCTCGGCTCGACTATTTCTTTGTTCTTCTTTTTGCCGAGCAGGTCGGCTTTTGAAATCTTGAAGAACGAGCAGACGGCGTTTATAACGTCGTCGGGCGTAAGATTTTCGTCGCGGGCGTCCGCTTTCGCACTCTCGGCGAGAGCGTCTTTCGCAAGAGAAAGGGTTATCGGGCGTTCGTGAAGCATGGATGCGAAAATTACTTTATTGAGCATGCCTTCGAGCGACCTTACGTCGTTGTCCGAAAGTTCCGCAAGATACAACGCCACGTCGAGCGAAAGTATAAACTTCTTCGCTTCGGCTTTCTTCTGGAGTATGGCTATTTTCGTTTCCACGTCGGGCGGCAGAACCTGCGCCATAAGTCCGCATTCGAAACGGGTGGTAAGCCTGTCCGACAAAAGCGACAACTCCTTCGGGGCGCAGTCTGCCGTCAGAACTATTTGCTTGTTCTGCCCGTATAATTCGTTGAAGGTGTGGAAAAATTCTTCCTGCGTGGCTTGCTTGCCCGCAAGGAATTGAATATCGTCTATTAAAAGCACGTCTACGTTTCTGTAACGATTTTTGAATAGTATACCCTCTTTTTCGTAGGCTTTACCCGAACGGATATTCGAAATTAAGTCGCTGGTGAATTTTTCGCAAGTGGCGTAAACTACGGTCATCAGGGGATTGTTCGCCTTTACGTAGTTTGCAATCGCGTGCATTATGTGGGTTTTCCCCAGCCCCGCTCCGCCGTAGATAAACAGGGGATTATAACCCGAACCGGGGTTTTCGGCAACGGCTTTGGCGGCGGCGTAAAGATAGCGGTTGCTGTCGCCTACGACGAAAGTGTCGAAAGTATACTTGGGGTTTAAGGGCGTAGACTCTATCTCTTCGCGCTCGACTTCGTAAACCCGTTGATTGAGGTAGTCGTTTTTGTTGTCTCCCACGTAAATTTTTACGTCCGTAAGCCCCGTGCCTGCGGCTTTCAGCGCGTCGCAAATCTTGTCCGCTATTTTAGCCGATTGCGCCGCGAAGAGTTTCGAGGGCGTTACGAGCACGAGTTTTCGCCCGTCGGTGTCGACGGGTTTTAATTGCTCGACGTAAGTCGAGTAGGTGATCGGGCTGACCGTTTTTTGCAGTTCGACCAGCGTTTGTTTCCAGATTATTTCGTAGCCTTCCATATAGCCCTCTCTTTTGCGGTTAAAAAGCGGTTTCGGGGTCGAAAACGCTTTACTATTTTCGTGGTATTTTATATAATATAATAAATTCCCGAAAAAATCAAGAAATTAAGCAGATGAACGTCAAAAAACTTCAACTAATAAATTTTCGCAATTACGAAAGCGAAACCTTTTTGTATTCCGACGGCGTAAACGTGGTAAGCGGCGGCAACGCACAGGGCAAAACCAACTCCGCCGAAGCCATTTTCTACCTTTGCGCGGGCTATTCGCCTCGGGCGGGCAGAGATAAACAGGTTATACGAAAAGGACAGGACAAGGCGAGCGTCGAGGGCGTTGCCGAGGCGGCTTACGGCTCGGTAAAGGTGAATATCGATTTTTATTCGGACAACGCGAAAGACGTAAGGGTGAACGACGTTAAAATCGCCCGCAGCGGCGAACTTTTAGGCAATATAAATTCGGTGTTTTTCAATCCGTCCGAACTTCGGCTTATACAGGACGCGCCCGAAGACAGACGGCGTTTTATGGACGTGTCTTTGTCGCAATTATCCCGCCCGTACTACTACGCGCTTCAACGCTATAAAAAGATTTTGTCGCAGCGAAACGCTCTTCTGAAAGACGAAAACAGAGAACTCGTACTCGACACTCTGCCTATTTGGGACGAAAGTCTGGTTAAGTACGGCGCGAAGATAGTTTACGAAAGAAACGCCTTTATAGAGCGGTTATCGCCGCTTTGCGAAGAGGCGTATTCGGATATCGTCGGCGGCGCGGAAAATATAAAAATCGAAGGCGAAGAGAAATTTTCGGGCGAAGAAGACGAAATCGCGGTCGCGCTTAAAAACGCGCTTTCGGAGCGCGCCGAAAGGGATATCGAACTCGGCTATACTTCGATAGGTCCGCACAGAGACGATCTTAAAATAAAGGTGGACGGAACGGACGTAAAAGTGTACGGTTCGCAGGGGCAGCAACGCACGGCGGCAATCGCTTTGAAACTCGCCGAAACCGAAATTTTCAAAGAGCGTTACGGCGAATATCCCGTGCTTATTTTAGACGACGCGATGAGCGAACTCGACCGTAAACGCCGCGAAAGGCTTATCGGCAGAGTTAAAAAAATGCAGACCATAATAACTTGTACCGAACCCGACTGCGTGCCGGGGTACGATAATTTCAACAATATCTATATCGAAAACGGAAAGATAATAAAGGAGTAAAAATGAGCGATTGTAATCACGATTGTTCGTCTTGCGGCGAAACCTGCGAGAAAAAAGATTTTATAGAAACGCCGAGAAACGATACGCGTATCGGCAAAATGATAGCCGTCGTAAGCGGTAAGGGCGGCGTGGGTAAATCGATGGTAACCGACCTTTTGGCGGTCGCGACGCTTCGTAAAGGCTATAAGGTGGCGGTACTCGACGCGGATATCACGGGTCCGTCCGTTCCGAAGGCTTTCGGCGTTAAAGATAAGGCGATGGCTACCGAAGACGGAAGCGGAATATATCCCGTAGAAACGGCTCAGGGCGTAAAAGTTATGTCTATGAACCTGCTTCTGCCCGAAGAAGGCGACCCCGTGGTCTGGCGCGGGCCCGTAATCGGCGGAGCGGTCAAACAATTTTATACCGACGTGGTGTGGGGCGACGTGGACTATATGTTCGTCGATATGCCCCCGGGGACGGGCGACGTTCCGCTCACGGTATTTCAGTCTTTGCCGATCGACGGAATAATTATCGTTACAACCCCGCAGGATCTCGTTTCGATGATCGTCGAAAAAGCCGTGAAAATGGCTTCGATGATGAATATAAAAATTCTCGGCGTGGTCGAGAATATGAGTTATATAAAATGTCCGCATTGCGGCGAAAAGTTATATCCGTTCGGCAAAAGCGATATCGCCGAAGTCGCGGCGAAGTATTCGCTTCCCGTGCTGGCTTCGCTCCCGATAGACGAAAAACTTTCGGCGGCGGCAGATAACGGCGAAATAGAAACCGTAGATACGTCGGTTATAGACGGCGCGGCGGAAGCGGCGGAAAGGTTATGAAAAGATTTAAGCCGATACTTGCAAATATCTTAACCGTTCTCTTTACCTTGTCGGCGTTTTTTATAGCGGGGTTTATAGCAGTCGTCGCCCCCGCCACGAGCAGAGCGTTTTATAAAACGCAGTTCCGTAAGCACGGTACGCTCGAAAAGGTAAGGGCGCAGGCGGTATACCTTACCGACGAAAAGGCGCAGGACTATATAGAAAATCTCACCGAAGAGCAACTTTTATCGCTTATGGACCATACTATGCGGTATTGTCTTTATCTCGAAGACGACTTGAATATCACCGTCGGCGGCGAGAAACTCGAAATATTTCTGGATATAAAGGGCGAAACCTTGAACGAAGGCTGCACCGAAATCACTCATATGGCGGACTGCAAAAAATTGTTCGGCATAGGCATAATTTTGTTTTTCGTATCCGTTGCGGTGTTTATCGCCACGCTCGTTTTGGGGATAATTTTCAGAAAAACGTATTATCTGTATTGCGGTAAGACGGTGTATATAACGCTCGGAATCTGTCTGGGCGTTTTAGCGGTCATAGGTATTTTTGCGGCGATAAATTTCGATAAGGCGTTTACGATTTTCCACGAGATATTTTTCAACGGTAAACAATGGCAATTCGGTTACGGAGTCATGATTGCCATGATAGGCGAAATTTTTACGGGTCTCGTGCCGATTATCGGTATTATATGGATAGGGTTGCTTATTCTCACGGTAGTCGGAGTATATCTTTTCAACCGCCCGTTACGCCTTTCTCGTAATAAATGACGTAATACTCCGCCTATGCAAGCCGCTCCGCCCATTATTGCGGGGATCGCCACGCTACGCTCGCGATGACTGGTTGAAAAAGTGTCATTCTGAACGCAGTGAAGCCCCCTCGGCAGGTCGCCCCCTCTCCGCCACGCTACGCGCGCCACCTCTCCCGCTTCAACGGGAGAGCATACTCCCGGAAGGGTGGTATTTTGTTTTGTTTATAAATTATATTACTTTTTGAATAATTCGGGGATGTTTTTTATTCCGATAGAAATCAATCGGTTCACGCTCTTTTTGAAAAACTTTTTGGCGTCTTTGTCCGTTTTAGACGCTCCGCTTAAAGCAATCAACACGCTCTTTTGCCAGGATTCTTTGAGATGAAAAGTGTTGAAAACGTCCTGACTTTCGAGAAAGTCGAAAATAAGATTTACAAGCCGTTTGCGCTCTTCGTTCGAAAGCGAATTTATCCAGGCGTTAAGAGTCTTATCGTTATATCTCGCCACGCCCGAAAGTTTCGACAGATAGATAAATTCGCCGTCTTTTACTTTCCACGAAAACGGATCGTGTTGCAAAACGCCTACCCTGCTGCTTTTTATCACTCTGAACGTCGACGGATCGTCCAAAAGCATGCCGACGAGCGACGATTGCGGTACGGTTTTATCGATTAACCGCTCTATAGCCTTATATTCTTCGCGATTGGTTACGTCGTTCAGAAACCCCGGACCGTCGTGCGAATAGATTTTGCAGATGCGTTTTTTGACATCGTTACTTGCGAACGCCGCCGCGTAAACCGCCAGATTTCCGCCTTTCGAATGCCCGCCGACGTAGATTTTTCCGCTGCAATTTTTCGCCGCTTCTTCGAGATATCTCACGGCTTCCGTCTGCGACGGAACGGGCAATTGATACGCCATATTGAAGTTTTCTTTCCAGCCGATAAGCGTAGAATCCGTTCCGCGGAAAGCGACGTAAAAAGCGTCGTCGTTTAACTGAAAAGTAACCGCCGAAAATTGTTTTTCGTCCTTTGCGTTCGTGCTTTCTTCATATCCCTTTACGATAATATTTTCATATCGGGGGTTTGCAGCCATAATCTCGAACAGTTCGCGGCTTTGCTTCGGTCCCCACACGTCGAAAAGCATCTTGTCGTAATCGCAAACGGCAGGCAGAGCGGATAACTTTTCGCCTTTCCACGTCAGAATTCCACTTGCCTTAATCGGCAAATGGTAATAGGAAAGTTGCGACAGTATCAGACTGTCCACCGCGTTGAGCGTTTGCGTTTCAAGCCCCGCCCGCGTATATTCAGCGTAATCAACGATGTTTTTCATAATTCCCCGTCGTAACTTTTGCGTTAATCATTTTTGCCGATTTCGTTCTCGGCAAAACAATCGCGCGATTATTTAACGTCATTATAACAAATTTATCGGCTTTGCGCAACGCCGCAAAGCCGATTTATAAAAAATATCTTTTCTACGTTGTATATCGATAAATTTACACGCCGAAGAAACGCTCGAAAAAGGCTTTCAATTTTTCGATAATCGTCTGCTTTTTCTTTTCGCGATTGGTGCTCCCGAACCTTGAAATCGGCGGCATAAGTTTATCGATATCCGTTCCCGTCGTGCGCATTTCCCCGTCCGCAATCGCGTTATCCACAAACTTTTTCGTTTCGTCGGCTTTCAGTTTTTCTTCGGCAATAATTTCGTTTAATTGCTTTTCTTTCTCCGCCGCTATGTAGGAATGCCATTCCGCTATAACGTCGTCAACGTCGTTTATCCCGTCGATAAAGTTTTCAATCAAAGCCTTTTTACTGCGCAGTTCCGGGCTTGCGTCGATAGATTTTTGTATCGTAATCAAAGTTTCTTTGTCGTTGCAATGCGAATCGTGATATTTCGTAACGAGTATCAGAATATAATCGATATTTATTTCAATCTGCTTTACGAGTTCGAGTTCGAATACAACGTCGTCTGTAATATCTTCTTTCTCTTCGTTCTCTCTCTTTTTCTTCCACTCGTCGCGAAGATCTTGATACCAACCTAAATAATCCTGCAAATCTCTTTCCGAAAGAATTTCTTTTCCTTCAAAATCATCAAATGCGGTTAAAAGATTGCGCATTCTAAGCACCGCGCCGAATAACGCGATAAATTCTTTTTGTGCCTTTTCACCCGTTATACGCTCCTTGTCAAGCGGAAATTTAGCGGTAAGTTCGGCAATCATATCCACAAACCCGTCGTGCTTATCCCCGCGCTCGTCAACGTAGCCGTTGTAATAATCTTTGAAACCGCGCATTAAAACGATACCGCCCGCCTCTCTGTCGCCGAAAAGCGAAATAGCCTCGTCTGTACGCTTTTGCAAGTTACGGAAACATACGATATTGCCGAAAGTTTTAACCGAGTTCAAAATTCTGTTCGTTCTCGAATACGCCTGAATAAGCCCATGCATTTTCAGGTTTTTATCCACCCAAAGCGTATTCAAAGTCGTCGCGTCGAAGCCCGTTAAAAACATATTCACGACGATAAGCAAGTCGATATCCTTGTTTTTCATTCGCAACGATACGTCTTTGTAATAATTCGGGAACTTATCCGCCGAAGTATCGTAATTCGTCCCGAAATAAGCGTTATACTCCTTAATCGCGCCCTCTAAAAAGTCGCGCGAAGACGAATCGAGCGCACTCGTATCGTCCGAATTTTCTTCCCCTAAAAATCCGTTGTCTTCCTCTTCGTTCGGCGCAAAAGAATAAATCGTAGCGATTTTTATCGCCTGTTCGGGGCGCGCTTTCATCTGTTTTTGGAATTCGGCATAGTAAAGCCTTGCCGCTTCAACAGAAGAAACCGCTAAAATCGAGTTAAACCCTTTTACAAACGTTTTATTTTTAATCTCTTGCGTATCGAGTCCGTTTTTCGCCTTGGCGACCTCTTCCACGTTTACGAGTTGCCTGAATTGGTACCCTTTATCGCGCTTTGTTTTCTGCGCGAAATGTTCCAAAATATACGCAACGACTTTCGATATTCTTTCGGGCGCAAGATATGCCTTTTCGCGGTCGATATCCCACACGTCTTTGTCGTCGATATCGGGTTCTTTGTCCATCGTTTTAATATAATCCACGCGGAACGGCAAAACGTTTTTATCGTTGATAGCGTCAACGATAGTGTAAGTATGCAATTTATCGCCGAACGCCTGCTCTGTCGTGCGCAGATTAGGATTTTTAGAAGTCCCTGCGTTCACGGCAAAAATCGGCGTACCCGTAAAGCCGAAAAGATAATATTTTTTGAAATATTTCGTAATCGCCTTGTGCATATCGCCGAATTGCGAACGATGGCACTCGTCGAAAATGATAACTATTTGCTTATCGAATACGGCGTGTCCGATATTCTTTTTCACAAAAGTACTTAATTTTTGTATCGTTGTGATGATAATCTTCGATTTATCGTCTTCGAGTTGCCGTTTTAATACCGCCGTCGAAACGTTGCTGTTCGCCGCGCCCTTTTCAAAGCGATCGTATTCCTTCATCGTTTGATAGTCAAGGTCTTTTCTGTCAACGACGAACAAAACTTTTTCTATATACGGCAATTTGCTTGCAAGTTGAGCCGTTTTGAACGAAGTAAGCGTCTTGCCGCTACCCGTAGTATGCCAGATATATCCGCCGCCCGCAACGCTTCCGTATTTTTTATAGTTATACGAAATTTGTATTCTATTCAATATCTTTTCGGTGGCAACAATCTGATACGGGCGCATAACTAAAAGCATGTTTTCGGAAGTAAACACACAATATTTCGCCAAAATATTCAAAATCGTATGCTTTGCGAAAAAAGTCTTGGTAAAATCGATAAGGTCGGGAATAATGCGATTTTTCTCGTCCGCCCAAAAGGAAGTAAATTCAAAAGAATTGCTCGTTTTGCCCTTTCTTTCGGAATTCATTTCCTTAATATGATTGTATCTCGTCGTGTTGGAATAATATTTCGTATTAGTTCCGTTCGATATAACGAAAATCTGAACGTATTCGAAAAGCCCGCCGTTCGCCCAAAAACTATCGCGCTGATAGCGGTCGATTTGATTAAACGCTTCCCTTATATTCACTCCGCGGCGTTTCAATTCGATATGTATAAGCGGCAACCCGTTTACGAGCACGGTAACGTCGTAACGGTTTTTATAATTCCCGCCGTTTTCTTCGTATTGATGAATCACCTGCAATTTGTTGTTGTGGATATTCTTTTTATCGAACAACGTAATATTTTTCGTTTCGCCGTTGTCGCGGTGTAAAATTTGCACGTTATCTTCCTGAATACGCCGCGTTTTTTCAACGATACCGTCGTTTTTGCCCGCAATGCAGTTGTTATAAAACTGTTCCCATTCGGTATCGGTAAAAGAATAACTATTCAGTTCCTCCAACTTTTTGCGAAGATTCGGACGCAATTCGTCCTTATTATGAATAGGCAAATATTCATAACTCATCTCCGTTAAAAGATGAATAAATTCTTTTTCGAGTTCTTCTTCCGATTGATAAGCGTCCGAACGTTTTTCTTCCGACTTATATTCGCTAACAACCGTACTTTCTTCGCTTTCTGAAACAACGTTATAAAAACTCATAATTTTCTCCTGTTATATAATCTTTTTCAAGCCTTCCCCTTCGGGGAAGGTGGCGGCGCAGCCGTCGGAAGAGGTCACCCCGTAATATGCCTATAAATATCTTCGCAAACCCCGCTAAAGTTTCTATCTACGTCAAGATTTGTATATCTCAAAACCGTAACACCTTTGCTATTAAGAAACTTCGTCCTTTCTTCATCTTTAATTACGTTTTCCTCTTCATAATGTTGCGAGCCATCGAGTTCTATTGCAAGTTGCTTTTCCGCACAGTAAAAATCAACGATGTATTTATCTATTACTTTTTGCCTACGAAACCGACACGGTAATTCTCTTAAAAATTCGTACCAAAGTTTACGTTCTTGCTTCGTCATGTTTTTTCTTAAATTCTGAGCGTTCGGCGTTAGTTTGGAATTACTGAAATCGTATTTCATAGTATTAAAAACCCATTATGTTGTTTAATGAAGTCCTCTTCCCCCGCAAGCGGTCCCCCTTCCCCAAAAGGGGAAGGCACTCGCTTTCCCCTTTGGGGAGAGTAGCGCGCAGTGCCGAGAGAGGTCACTGCCTTCCCCTTCGGGGAAGGTAGCGGCGTAGCCGACGGAAGAGGTCACTGCCTTCCCCTTCGGGGAAGGTGGCGGCGCAGCCGACGGAAGAGGTCACTGCCTTCCCCTTCGGGGAAGGTGGCGGCGCAGCCGTCGGAAGAGGTCAAAAACTTAATAATTTATCTCGATAATATTCGTATTGTTTTTGTCTCTTTTCAATTTCGGCGGGCAAGCCTGCGCTTAAATCGTTGCAAAGACTATCGAATTTATCAAGAATTTCTACAATTCGCTTTTGTTTATCAAGCGTGGGCAAAGGAATAACAATATTAGCCAAATCACTCGGAGTCACTTCTATAACCTTTGTTCCGTGAATATACTTCTTTTTTTGCTCAAAAAACATCGATGTACAGAAATAGTACGCTAAGTACTTAGCATTTTGTGTGCTGCGTATAATTGCCGTGTGTCCGCTAACCGCAATATTTTCGTTACCAAGCCACGCTACACATTTGCAAACATCCTCGACATTTTCACTTGTTACAGCCATAATTATATCGTTCGGCTTTGCTATCTTTGATTTTTTCGCAACCTCATTAGAAATAAATGTAATTGTCTTTTCTGCGCTTGTTCCGTATTTTGTATATATTTGTCCGTAATGTATGCAAGGACACCCTTCTGCTACAAAATCCTTTTTCTGGAAATTGCCGCCTCTTTCGATAACCGCAATATCTCCCAAACGGACAAATGCAAAGCCGTAAACGTACTGCAAAAGCCTAATCAGCCCTGCCCGTTCCGTTCCGTTCCGTTCCGTTCCGTTCCGTTAAAATGGTCGCATACTTGCCGTCGAATGTCAACAGTTTTTCGCGGTAATATTCATATTGTTTTTGTCTTTTTTCAATTTCCGCAGGAAGTCCTATCCCTAAATCGGAACAAATCGCGTCGAAATTATCCAGCACCTTCACGATTCTTTCTTGCACTTCCATCGGCGGTACTTTAATTTTAAACTGCTCTAATTTTCTCATACTCAAATTAGGTTGAGAACCATTGCTTGCATATTTAACCACCTGATTTTGAATATCTTTTGTTTGCAAAATGTAAAATAAATACCTCGGCAGCAAAGATGTATTCGTTCTCATAGCAGCAATCGGCGACCATATATTAAATTCTCTACTATCTGTTACCATTGCCACCTTACCAGTTGTCGACCCCGATTTTACCATAAAAACATCATTGATTTGTGGCTTATATTTTTTATTGCATTGTTCATTATACTCAGATGATATAAATCCTCTTATTTTACTAAAATCTATTCTAGTATCATGAATTGCCTCTGCCGAAATAAAAGGAATTCCGCTGTCGACAAAAACAGGCGTTTCATGTGGTCCATCAGTAATTGATTGACACAACAATTCAAGTAAAGCAACTTCCTTATATTGAACATGATTAAAATTCAATAACTTATCTCTGTAAAATTCGTACTGCTTACGGCGAGCTGTAAGCTCGGCTGTAAGCTCGGCACTATACAGCGTGAAACTGTCCAAAATTCGGACTATTTCACGCTGTACCGGCAGAGCCGGCAACGGAATTTGCACTTGTTTCATCTTATCCTTAGAAACGTTACAACGAGTAACACCGCTCGCCGTTTTACCTATTTGATACCTTATGCTTTCAGCTCGAAATAAGTGTTTTGCAAAATCAGGCAATAAAATAGATTGATTATCAAGTCTAAAAAAGAAACAAAAACTATTTAAATACAATTTTTCACTTGGTTTTGTTGTAATTACTGAAGAAAAACCGCATTCATCAGGTGTTTCCGATGAACCTGTAAAAATAATATCGCCATAATGGAGCGTATTTTGCCTCT
>OLYC01001089.1_pt1 | contig 19968 bp, 18 predicted proteins | sample 1674271 | NCBI WGS metagenome assembly OLYC01 (sample SAMEA103958154, study PRJEB25191) | human gut metagenome
AAATTTTCCGTGAAAAAAAGTGAATTATTAACCTTTCACCTGCAAAGAAGGGCCGTTTTTGCCGTATTAGTGGAGGGACTTTCGCCCCCGGCCCCTCCGGCATAAAATATCTTACACCCCACGAAAGGAGATCCCCCCATGAAAAAAATCTACCTCTCCCCGGAGCGCCGTCCCGCTCCCCACGGCCCCTACTTCGGCTATCCCACCCTCTTCGAGCACGATGTCACCACCTCCATCGCGCAAAAAACCGCCGCGGCCCTTACCCGCTGCGGCTTTTCGGTCAAAATGGCCCCGCCCGCGGCCACCGTGCGTGTCCGTGTGGCGGAAGCCATTTCCTGGCAGGCTGATTACTACCTCCCCATCCACACCAATGCCAGCTCCGCCACCCCCAGGGAGGGCTCCGCCCGCGGCCCGGAGGTCCTGGCCTATGGCCAGCCCGGCGGCATCAGCTGGCGCGCCTGCCAAATGACCTACGAGGAACTCATGGCCATTTACCCGGCGGCTACCACCCGCGGCGTCCGGCAAAATACCACCTTCTACGAGATCAACAGCACCCCCATGCTTTCGGTCTACCCGGAGCTCGCCTTCCACGATAATGGCGCCGATGCCCAGTGGCTGGTGGAAAACCAGGGCGCAATCGCCGAAGCCCTGTGCCGTGGGGTTTGCCGCTGGTTTGGGGTAAATTACACCGTCCCCGCCGAGGAGGACTGGCAGCAGCGCTACCTTTCCCTGCGGCAGTCCCTGCAGGCCCTGCTGGAGGAAAACCCTGCACAAATTTAGTGGGAAAATTTGTGCACCTCCCCAAAATTTCTCATTTAGGTTGACATCCCCTGCCCAAAAGTGGTAATCTTACTCTGTTCTCATATCCCCATGGGGATATTTTGTGTTTGCCCTGCAAACACAACCCCGCCCGTGAGAAAAATAAAAAAGAAGAGAGGTCAATACCAAATGAAAAAGCTTTTAAGTGTTGTGCTGGCGCTGCTCATGCTGGCCGTTATGCTGCCGGTGACGGCGATGGCGGAGGACATTCCCACCTTGGGAAACGACAAAGTTTGGCGGAATGTAAACCATAATAATGTACAGGCACTTCTCGATGGCGTATATGGTTCTATCAATGAAACGACCATCGAATTAAGTGCAGGCAACTATGACAAGATCGAGTTTGGCCGTGCTACTGCATATGAGGACAGCGATACCAAGTATTACCTTTCCGGTGCCGTATCCGATGTCGATACCATCAAGAAGGATATAGACGATCACCCCAATGGTGGCGCGGGCAAGCGTGAGTATGTCCGCAATATGAGCAATGTTACCATCAAGGCAGCCGATGGTGCGGCGGTGACCATCAGCGGGCTGGTTGCATTCGGCGGGCAGGTCAACAGCACAAAGTGGTACAGCAGAGATTTCGTTGCTGACAGAGACATGAGTGCGACCGAAAACAATAACATTTCTTACTGGATCGGTCAAAATTGGAGCAACATTACCTTTAAGGGACTGACCTTCACGGGCGGCGTGAATATTGAAGCATATGGCAATGATAACACGCGCATCGACAATGTTAAGTTTGAAAACTGCAAATTCAGCATTACGGACAACCCCAGTGAAACATATTGCATCCGCCTGAATGTCGACGGAAATGTCGCCAAGGCAAACAACCTTGTTGTTGAAAAATGCGAATTCACGAATGGCCTTACCGCAGTGCTTACCGACGGGATGCCGAATGTCACCGTTACGGACAGCACCTTCTCCGGCTTGGCCAGGCACGCAATCAACCCGATGATGAATTATCTGCCGAAGGCTCCGGGCTACGGAGAGATCACTGTTACCGGAAATACTTTCAAGAATATGAGCAACGCCGAAAAAGGCACTATCCTTCGCATGGGTGATGTTGGTGCAGGCGCTGTGTTGACGATCAAGAACAATACCGCAACGGAAGGCATTACTTTGGCAAACAGCGTCAAGGTTAACAGCCTTGCGGACGGCATCACTTATAACATCTCTGGGAACAACTGGCGCGAGAACCTAAAATTTAGTGAAGAGTTTAAAAACATAGTTGACGAGCCTATTCCGAAGCCCTCTACCCCCATCGTCATCGTCCCCGACCCCACCGAGGACACCCCCAAGACCGAGCCCGAGAAGAACCCCACCACCGGCGCCAATGATATGGTCGCCGCGGCTGTGGCTCTCATGGCCGTTTCCGCCCTCGGCATGGCCGTCCTTTCCCGCAAAAAATAACCCATGACCCACCCCAAAGCCCCCCTCACCGGGGGCTTTTTCTATGCACCCTGCCCATTGTCAAGCCCCCAAAATGGTAGAATTTTCGTGCACTCATACAAACTTTTGTTCGCGGCTTTACATCCCCCCATTCTTGTGCTACAATGAAACTGGAGAACTTTCGTTCGCATTCCAAACCGGGAGGAAAACAGGATGATTCTGGGAAAATGGGAGCTGCCCCCCTATGCCATGCTGGCCCCTATGGCCGGCGTCTCCGACCGCGCCCTGCGGGAGCTGGCCATGCGCTTTGGGGCCGTGGCCTGCGTGGGCGAGATGGTGAGCTGCAAGGGGCTGGTGCAGGGCAGCCGCAAAAGCGCCGAGCTGATGGAAATAGGCCCGCTGGAAATGCCCTGCGCCATCCAGCTTTTTGGCGATGAACCGGAGCCCATGGCGCGCGCGGCCGAGCTGGCCCAGCAGTATTCCCCCGCCTGGCTGGATATCAACATGGGCTGCCCCGCCCCCAAAATTGCCGGCAACCGCAGCGGCAGCGCCCTGATGCTGGAGCCGGACCGGGCCGAAAGCATTATACGCGCGGTGAAGGAGGCCAGCAGCATCCCGGTAACCGTCAAGTTCCGCAAGGGCTGGGATGACAGCCACATCAACGCCGTGGAATTTGCCCAAATGGCCGAAGCCGCCGGGGCTGATGCCGTGACGGTTCATGGCAGGACCCGGCAGCAGATGTACGCTCCCCCGGTGGATTGGGAGATCATCCGCCAGGTGAAAAACGCGGTTTCCATCCCGGTCATTGGCAATGGCGATGTGGTGAGCCCCGAAACCGCCAAGGCCCTGTACGAAACCACCGGCTGCGATCTCATCATGATCGGTCGGGGCGCCCTGGGGGCCCCGTGGCTGTTCCGGCAGGTGCGGCAGTACCTGCAAACCGGGGCATATGAGCCGACCCCTCCGCTGGAAAAACGCATGGAGCTGATGGTGGAGCAGATGACCCTGGCCGTGCAATACAAGGGCGAGCGGGTGGCCAGCCATGAGGCCCGCAAGCACTGTGGATGGTACATCAGTGGGGTGCGGGGGGCGGCCCAGCTGCGCCGCCGTGCCGGGGAATTACAGACGCTGGACGACATAAAGCGGCTGGCGGAGGATGTGGTGAAGGCCGCCGCAGAATAACAGGAAACGGCATTTTATCTTGATAAGGGGTTTGTGGACGGCGGAAAGGTCGTAGGGGGAAGTGCGGCAAAGAGGGCGGCTTGGTGCCTTTTGAGGTATCGCAAGGGTTGGATTTAGCGGAGCCTAACGGGAGAGCCCTTCCCGCTGAGAGGCATCTTCCTTTCCCACAAACGCAAAACCATCGTTGACGATGTTATTTTTGATTTTCTTTCACTGAATTGTTCTGCGGAGTTTTGATGCGGCAAAAATGATACACGGCATTTGTGATCGCAAAGTCATGGGGGATTCCGTCGAATAGATGTATAATTTGATAACAAAATACAGTATGTATAAGAAAGGCCGGAGGGGGCTGCGCCCCGATTCCTTGGCCTGGCACAAAGCCTGTGGAGGAGTGGGCGAGCCGCCTTTTGCACGAACTTGGCCCGATGGATGCGGACTTTTGGCAAAAGATGCTGACCTGCCGAATGGCAGTGGGCGGGAGATCTGTCGAAAAGAGTATAAATTTGAACGAATTATACGGAATGTATTTGATATAAAGGCGGAGTTTCCGCAAGGGGAGGGGCGGGCCGCAGGCCGCCCCGGCGCAGCCGGGGCCAGCGGGCGGAGCCCGCTGAAACCGTCCCCCGCGGGGGACGGTTTGGCCTGCGGCCCGAATGCGTCCCCTGCACAGACCTGCGGAGGAGCTCTGCCGCAATTTTCCGGGGCGTTCATACAAAGTTCATTTGAAATGCGGGCCCAAAGCGGGTACAATGGAGAGAGAAACCAAGGGAGGATGTGCCATGATGAAAAAACTGCTGGCCCTGGCCGCTGCGGCGCTTCTGCTGCTGGCTGCCGGCTGTAATAACAACCCGGCCGAACCGGAGCCCAAGCCTGACCCGGAATACCCGGTGACGGTGGGCAATGTGACCCTGACCGAGGCCCCTACGGCTGTGGTATCCCTTTCCCCGGCGACCACCGAAATGGTGTACGACCTGGGCTATGGGGAATTGCTGGTGGGGGTAAGCGAATACTGCACGGCCCCGGCGGCAGCTGTCGCCAAACCCCGGATGGGCAGCGCTTACCAGCCTGAGGTGGAAAAAATAAAAGCCAGCGGAGCCACGCTGGTGCTGTGCACTGTTCAGCCGACCGAAAGTACCCTGACCGAGCTGCAGCAGGCCGGAGCTCAGGTGCTGGTGCTGCCCCGGGCGGACTCGGTGGAGGGAATAAAGCAGAACTACCGGGCACTGGGCGGTCTGCTGGCCGGTAATGTGACCGGCACTGCTGCTGCGGAGACCGTAAGCACGGCGATAGACAGCAAACTGGCCGAGGCGACCGCCGCCCTTTCCAGGATGGCTGCCGTCCCCGATGCCACCCTGCTCATCTCCTACCCCTACCGCATGGCCACTGGGGATACATTGGAGGGCCAACTGCTGGCCCAGGTGGGTTTCCACTGCAGCGGGGCGGACTACACCAACTGGCTGTACCCGGAAAGTGAGCTGAGGGCGCTGGAGCCGGATGTGATCTTCTGTGCTGAGGCGGACGAGGTGGAGACGGTGAAGCAGAGCTATGAGTATAAGGTGGTGGCTGCCGTGAAGAATGACAAGGTCATGGCGATTGATTTTACGGCGTTCCAAAACCAGAGCCTGCGGATGTTTGATACCCTGGCGGAGATGGCGAAATTCACCGCGGCGGAGCCTGCGGAGGCATAAAGATAACGGCCGGCATGGGGAACTGTGCCGGCATTTTTAGCGAGGAGAGGAGAATATGGAGATTCAGGAGCTCACAGTGGCGGAAGAAAAGCAAAAGGTGGTACGGCAGATCTTGGAGGGGCTGCCGGAATGGTTTGGCATAGCTGAGGCGCGGGAGGAATATATTGCCCAAAGCGCCGGACAACCTTGTTTTGCCGCGATGGAGCAGGGAAAGCCCATCGGCTTTCTTTGTCTGAAGGAGACCGGGCGTGATACCATGGAACTGGCGGTGATGGGAGTGGACCGAAAGTACCACCGCCGAGGCTGTGGCCGAGCGCTTTTTGCGGCAGCAAAGAAGTATGCGGCCCAAACCGGGTATTCTTTTTTGCAGGTAAAAACAGTGCAGATGGGGCGCTACAAAGAATATGATGACACCAACCGTTTTTACCAGAGTTTGGGGTTCAAGGAGCTGGAAGTATTCCCAAGCCTTTGGGATGAGTGGAACCCATGCCAGATTTACATTATGGCAATTTAGTGAACGCAAAAGAAAATTAGTTGCGGCTAAAAATGATGCTGTGCCACTATATCTTGCAGGGCAGAAAAACAGCACAAAATGAGGCGGGCAAAAAGAAGAATTTTCTGCGGAAAAGTGTGGTCTTGGGATGGAAAAAAGCACTTGCTTTCGGCACTCTTTACGATAAATATGTGGAGTGAAAAACACCTTCGCTTGATAAGGACACGCACACTTTTGCGTCGGACGCAACCCCCGCTCCTGTCGTGCTGACCCTGCGCTTTGCTTCGGGCAGCCCTCCCCGCTGCGGTGCGTCCTCCTTTCCCCGCAAGGTCTTACGACCTTGCAGGGACCCCAAGCGGAAATCGGCGCTGACTGCGTTATCGTCCTTGGCATGCGCCAGTATGCCGGCGTCCTCTTCCTTGTCATCATCCGGTTTTCCCCGGCCGAAAAGTCCTACGGAGTTTTTGCGCGGGAGAAATGGCATCCGAGGAAGCGCGGAGCGGCAGGCAGGCTGGCGCCTGTCAACGCGATGCGCAATGTCGGGCGGTATTTATGCCCGCAAAAACTGTATGTGCTCTTGTCAAACGAAGGTAATCACAGAAAAGCATGGCGGAAGCTGCCGAGGTGCCGACTGACAGGAGGTATACAACTATGAAGAAGATCGGATTGTTTGCGGCCGGTGTTCTGTTCGACACCGCCGGGCTCAAGATCCTGGGCTGCCGGGAAGCCAAGAAGGTCTACACCGGCGTAACAGCCGCCGCGCTGCGCGCCAAGGACTGCGTGATGGATGCCGTGACCACCGTCCGGGAGAACGCCGAGGATATCTACGCGGACGCCAAGGAGCAGAATGAGCGCCGGGCGGCCGAGCTGGCGGAGGAAGTGGTGGAGGACACCCTGCTGAGTAATCCCAAGGCAGGCCGGACTGGCGAGATAATCATTATAAAAGCGGAGGAAGCCGGACCAATAGAGGGATAGAATAAAGCCGCCGTTCTCCAAAAGGGGAACGGCGGCGCACAGTATCAGGGAGAAAATTAGCCGCGGCCGAAAACGGCGCGCCGCCGGATGGATCAGAGCGAGGCGATGTAGCTGCGCCAGCCGCCGTAGGAGGAGATCTCCTTTTGGCCGCGGACGAGTTCCGGCTCTCCGATGACGCCGAGAACGACCTCGCCATCAGAGAGGGTGACCTTGCCGACCGAGAGGCCCTCGGGCTCTTTCATGAGTACCGAGGCGAGCCCGGCGGCGGGAACCTGCCATACCTCCACCGCAACGCTGACGGTCTGGGGGTCGGCGGGATCCACCCGCAGCATGGCGGGGTTGTTGTCATTGATGCTCCACAGGCGGTAGCAAGGGGCAGTGGCGGCTTCCCGCAGGAAGGTGGCGCCGGCATCGAGCAGGTTTTTTTCCAGCGGGAGCCCCCGCATGAGGGTGCCGTTGACGGCGAGTTTGATGTGATCCATGGTGTTCTCCTTTTGATTTATGGTGATTGGTTTAATTCCCAAAATTTTCTTTGCACGCCATAGGTTCCCTTATCATTTGCAACGGAACCTAACCGTTCACAGTAGGACTTATATACCCGATCCAAAGCTGTGCCGCACAGCAGAGCGGCAGATCTTAGTGCCGCTGTCTTGTTCCGGCAATGACGCCATCGGCAGAAAGCGAAAACGGATTCCTGCTTTACCCCTTATTTTACCACACATTTCCGGACATGGCAACGGGGGTGCGGGAGAGGGGGCTGCGCCCGGATCTGGCTCCTTGCAGGGACTGGGTTAGGGGTAGGGAACAAAGCAAAACCTGCAGAGAACAGGTCCCTTGTGGGCAGTCCACAAGGCGGTAAAAAGCCGTTGACGAAGGCATTTTGGAGGCTTATAATGAGAATAACAAAATGGGTAAGTAGGAGAAAAAGTGCTTATCCCGGGAAAAAGGAAGGAGTAGCCCCATGAGCAAATTTGACATTATGGAGACCACCGTGGCCAAGGTGCAGGCCGCCTATCTGGACGGAACCCTGACCTGCCGCGAGCTGTGCGAGGATTACATCGCGCGCATCAAGGCGTATGACCACGAGGGCCCGGCCATCAATTCCATCATCTGTGTAAACCCCAAGGCGCTGGAGGAGGCGGATGCCTTTGACGCCTATGTAAAAGAGCACCACGCGCTGTGCGGCCCGCTGCACGGTATCCCTGTGATGCTGAAGGATAACTTTAATACCACCGATATGCCCACCACCGCCGGCAGCATCGCGTTGGAGGGCTGGGTGCCGGATAAGGATGCCTTTGTGACCAAGAAGCTGCGCGAAGCGGGCGCTCTCATTCTGGCCAAGACCAACCTGCATGAATTCGCCATCTGGGGCGAGACCATCAGCTCGGTGATGGGCCAATCGGTGAACCCCTATGATCCCACCCGTACCCCCGGCGGTTCCTCCGGCGGCACCGGCGCTTCCATCGCCTGCAATATCGGTATCATCGGCCTGGGCACTGATACCATCAATTCCGTCCGTTCCCCCTCCTCCGCCAACAGCCTGGTCGGCATCCGTCCCACCATTGGTCTGGTTTCCCGCGCGGGCATCGTGCCCTATTCCCTGACGCAGGATACCGCCGGCCCCATCTGCCGCACCGTGGAGGACGCAGTCCGCTGCCTGGATGTCATTAAGGGCTATGACCCTGATGATGCCGAGACCGCCTGGAGCGTTGGCCACGAGGAGTGCTACATGGACCACCTGAATGTGGACGGCATGAAGGGCCGCCGCATTGGTGTGCTGGAGAGCCTCTTTGGCAAGGAAGAGATCAATGAATCCACCAACAAGGTGGTGCGCAATGCCTTGAAGGTTTTTGAGGAGAACGGCGCTACCCTGGTGCCTGTGACCGATAACATTGACCAGCCGTGGCTGACCAGCGAGGTTTCGGTCCACCTGGATGACTTCCAGCATGACCTGGACGGGTATCTGGCCACCCTGCCCGCCGACTGGAAGATCCACAGCATGGCGGAGATTCTGGAAAAGGGCCTGTTCCATCCCTTTAGCGAGAGCAATATGCGCGATGCCATGACCCGCGAGGTGGGTTCTCCCCGCTATCTGGAGAAGATGTATAACAAGATCGGTGTGCGCACCCATGTGCTGAAGATCATGGCCGACCTGAACCTGGACGCCATGGTTTATCCCCATCAGCAGCAGCTGGTCTGCAAGATCGGTGCCAACCAACAGCAGCGCAATGGCGTGCTGTGCTCCTCCACCGGTTTCCCCTCCATCGCGGTTCCCGCGGGCTTTGCGCCCGATGAGAACGCGCCCATCGGCGTGCCGGTCGGCATGGAGATCATCGGCCGTCCCTGGAGCGAGGCGAAGCTCATCGAGATCGCTTATGCCTTCGAGCAGCACTCCCACTTCCGCCGTCCGCCCGTATCGGCGCCTGACCTAAACAAGTAAAAGAATACGCCATAAAATGTCCCCCATCGGTGATGAGCCGGTGGGGGATGGTTTTTGCTCTTTATCGGTGGAGGAAAAAAGCCTTCTGTGAGGTCTGGCAGAGAGACGCCCTGCCGATGCTCTTTTCGCCTGTTCGGCGAAAAGAAAGCTTACTAAAGGGGAAACTAAGGGGAAGCTCTCTCTTGCAGGGCTCCCCCTCTTGTGGGAATGACCACACTGGGTCATCCCCACAATTCATCCCCTTTCGGAGCGCCCTCCGGCCTTAAGGGGTTTCGCCCATTGAAATGGGCGACCAAAGACGCTGTCTTTGGAAACTGCAAGCCTTTTGAAAAAGGCTTGACCGAAAACTTTACGAAGCGGCCGCGGCAAAGTACAGCGAGTACCCGCCCAGCTGCAGCACCAGCGTCTGCTCGGCGCTGCCATCCTGCCGGGTGGTGACCGATACCGCCGCGGGGCCGGTTTCATCCCCTACGGTGAGGCTGTAAATGGTGGCTTCCACACCGCCGCTATCCTGCCGGGTGTAGCTGCCCTCCCAGCTTTGCGTGCCGGAGGTAAAAGTGAGCTTGCCATTCTCGGCCCGGCAGGTCAGTTCAAGCACTGCGGCATCGGGGTAGATCTCCTGCATGCTGTTCCCGATGAAAAGGATGCTGCCATCCTGGGTGGACTGCACCGTGACGACCTGCCAATCTTTATTCTCGATGTGGTGGGTGGTGACCTGCTTGCCGCAGGCGGTAAGCAGCAATACGCTGGCCAGAATAATAGCGAAAAATCGTTTCATAGGTTCCTCCTTAGTCCGGGCGGCGGCCCATAATGATGCCCAGTATCACCAGGGCGATGCAGCCCAATATGGCGAAGAGCAGGCCCCAGGGAAAGCCGGCCGTGATGAAAATAGCGGTGGGGCCATCCGCGCCGCCGATGATGCCGATGCTGCTATTGGCCGGGAGGCCATACCCCAGCATGAGCAGGGTAAGCACTAGCTGCGGCAGCAGCAACAGCCCGCATATCCCGGCGGCGATGGCGACCCATTTCCAGAAGCGGCGCCGGCGGTGATTCTGCTCCGCCAGCTGGCCGGTGAGGGCGCTCAGCTTATCCGCCAATACCGCTTGCGGTTCCAGCGGGGCGGTGCTTTCCGGCTTTGGAGCGCCCAGCAGCTCCTCTACGGAGACCTCCAGGCACTCTGCCAGCCGCACCAGCATATCGGCATCCGGGACCGAGAGCCCCTGCTCCCATTTGCTGACGGTCTGCCTGACCACATGCAGCCGTTCGGCCAGTTCCTGCTGGGAAAGGCCCCGGGCTTTGCGCAGTGCGCGGATATTTTCGCCCAGCATGTTGATCACCTCCCTTGGTGGTATCCACCCGCTATTATGGCACAAAAGGCGGCGGGGAAGCAAGCAACACATTTTAACATGGGGGAGAGTTTGCAAAAGGGGAGGGGCGCCCGGCAGCCCGCCCCTGCGGGGCGGCCATTTGCCGGCTGCATAGAGGATGGACCCGGTGCGTATACTAAGGGCAAAGGGGGGCGTGGCAATGAAGCAAAAACCGTGGAAAGCCTACCTGTGGGCGACACTGCCGACCATAGCAGGCGGGGTGCTGGCGGGGATCCTTTCCGGCAGCGGGGGCAACTACGAAAACTATATAAAACCGCCGTTATCACCGCCGGGGTGGCTGTTTCCGGTGGTGTGGGCGGTACTGTATCTGTTGATGGCGATAGGAATGGCGATGGTATGGAACGCCGACCAGGCCCATGCTAAGCCTGCCCGGAATCTCTATATCGTGCAGCTGGTGGTGAATTTGCTGTGGCCGTTTTTCTTCTTCCGGTGGGAGATGTGGGGCTTTGCAGTGATCTGGCTGCTGCTTCTCATTGCACTGGTGATGGTCATGGCCTTGCGGTTTGAGCAGATAAGCCCCAAGGCGGCCTATCTGCAGATTCCTTATCTCATTTGGCTGTGCTTTGCGGCGTATCTTAATATTGCGATATGGCTGCTGAACCGATAACAGGCAAAATGAAAATCCCCCGAAAGGGGGATTTTTTGCGCTTTGGATTAGGAAAGCGCAGTGGCAGTATTCTCAGTCAGGCGGAAGCGGAAAATATTATCCCAGTGGCGGCGCAAGGCCACATCGGCGGAAAGAGTGCTACTGTGGAAGCAGATGGACCACTGGGTATTGCTGGTGATATCCTTGGAGTCAGGCTCCTGTGCGACGGCCCGCAGGGCATCCCATACGGTAAGGGGGGAGAGGACATCCTTTTGCTGCGCTAATATTTTCAGTACAGTATCGTAGCGTTCCCGGCCATGGCCGTAGATACCGTTTCGCTGGTTGGGTTTGACCCGATCCGGGTAGAGCGCGTAGAAGTTGGTGGCGGCTGCCGCAGGGGTATCCACCAGGGGACGGGCGGGATCATCGCAGTCATATTCCACCACACGCCCATCTCCACTGGCATCGGTGATGTAAAAGTGATAATCCCGGCCGCCGGAGGCAAACATATCATACTCCCGCAGCAAGGCTACTGCTTCAGCGGTGGTGGCGGCGTGATCCAGTACCAGACGGATGGCCAAGGTGGGAGTGATGGTGGGTTTACCGGTCTGCTGGTAGGTGGGTTCGCTATCCAAGGTGAGCACAGCAATAGACACCCCCTTTTCATTCATGCCATCCAGACAGATGAACGGCGCGGTGAGGGTAGCCAGGCGGGTTTTCAGGCTTTGCTCCGGGGTGTTGGCCTGGATGTTATCCAAGGCGGCGAAGGCCACTGAGCGGTAGCTATCCTGTGGTGAGCAATAGACCACCATGGCGGAGGTATCGTAGCGAAAATCGTAATTACGGCCCATGCAAGCGGTACCATCCTGCTCCACTACGGCAAAGGCGGTGCAGCCGAAGGAGGGTGCCTGGATAGTGACCGGCAGCATCGGCAGCGCCTCTTCCAGGATGGCATCCACCATGCTTTGGTCATCGGTGATGCCGCGGGCGAGGAGGTCATTCAGGCTGTAACGGTAGCGGATATCCATGCGGTAGAGGTTATAGCCATCGCTGTAATCAGTGATTTTTTGCAGGGTGGCCATGCTTTGAAAACGGGTAAAATAGATGCCGGTAAAAACGAGGGCGGCCAAAAGCAGCAGCGCGGAGAGGGAGAGCAGAAGCTTTTTCATAGGACACCTCCGGGGTCATTGGTAGTAGATATTTACCGCGCGGCGGACGGCAATAGAACCCGGAGGGGAGAAAAAACCGGCAGGAGGGTGCAGGGGCAAGGCGGTCCGCAGGGCCCCCGGCGAAGCCGGGGTGGGGGCGGCCGCAGGCCGCCCTTAGGGCGATGCGAAGCGTCGCCTGCCCTGCGGGCCGGTACTGGGGCCCTGCACAAGGGTGAGGAGAAGCAGCAAAAAAACAGAAGCTGAGGCAAAGAAAATCCCCTGCCAAAGAGCAGGGGATAGAATTCAGCCATTATTGATTTCCTCAAAGATATTGCCAGAGGAAAATACCACCGTTTCGCCGTTGCCTTCATTGGCGGGGAAGTGGTTGCCGATGTAGCATTCATCCCCATCCGGGGTAATGAAGAACTCCGCTACGGTGGAAAGATAGCGGGACTGGGTATCGTAATCGGTGATGACGCGCTGCCACACACCATAGTAGTATTCCCGGCCCTCCACCGTCACCGGATCATTGAGGGTGAAGGTGTAGTTCTCCATCGGCTCTGCCGCCGCAAAGATATCCTCCATCTTTTTTATGAGGCGGGCACGGCGCTGTTCCTCGGTTTCCTCCGGTTCCGGTTCGGGCTCTGGGGAGAGGGGATCGGAAGCATCCGGGGTTCCAGCCTGGGGCGGATCGCCATGGACGATCTCGCTGATGGGATTGCCGCAGGCGGTGAATACCAGAAGGGTGGCCAGCAAGGCCAAGGTCAAGGTGATCAGTTTCATACGGCTCATACTGATGGAACTCCCTCCGTTAGGCCGCTCAGTCGGCGGCGCTTGACGATGAAATAGCAGATGATGTGGGTGAGCGAGGTCAAGATCCAGCTGATGGGGTAGGAGATGTAGAGTACCCGCAGATCGTGGTGAGTGGCGAAAATGGTATAGATCCACACCACACGGAAGCCGCAGGCGCCGATGAGAGTGACGATCATGGGCATGACAGAGCTGCCCATCCCGCGGATGATATCCGCCATAATATCCATAATGGCATCCAGACCGTAGGTGGTACCGACGATCATCATACGGATCATGCCCATGGCAATAACTTCCGAATCCTTATTGTAGAAAGCAAGCAGCGAATTGCCAAAGCCGTAGGCGATAAAGCCGAGAATCTCCGAAAGGAGGATGCCCAGGGCCAGGCACCAAAGGGTGATGCCCCGCAGGCGCTTGTACTGCCCGGCGCCGAGGTTCTGGCTGGTGAAGGTAAGGGAAGCCTGCGCCACCGAATTGCAGCTGGTAAAAACGAAGCCTTCGATATTGACGGCGGCGGCATTACCGGCCATGGCGGTGCTGCCGAAGGAATTGATGGAGGACTGGATGAGGACATTGGAGATGGAGAAGATGGCACCCTGCAGACCGGCGGGAATGCCGATCTTGAGGATACGGATGAGTTTATCCCGGTGGATGCGCAGCTCCTTGAGGACGATGTGGTAGCAGCCATCGGTTTTCAGCATGCACCACAGCACCAGCGCGGCGGAGATATACTGTGAAACAACGGTGGCAATGCCGACGCCCGCCACACTGAGATTGAACTGGATGACCAGAAGCAGGTTGAGACCGACATTGACGATGCCGGCAAAGAAAAGGAAGATCAGGGGTCGGCGGGTATCGCCCACGCCGCGCAGCACCGCTGCGCCAAAGTTATACAGCATACTGCCCGGCATCCCCAAAAAGTAGATGCGCAGATACAGAATAGCCAGTGGAAGGACATCGTTGGGGGTATCCATCAGCCGCAGGATAGCGGGGGTACACACCACGCCCACTACCATGACAAAGAAACCGCTGATGAGTCCCACCAGCATGCAGGTGTGGGTGGCTTCGGAGACATCCTCGTACTGGGCGGCGCCGTAGTGCTGGGCAATGACGGCGCTGCCGCCGATGGAGATACCCATAAACAGGTTGACGATCAGATTGATGATGGAGCCATTGGAGCCGACGGCGGCCAGCGCGTGTCTGCCCACATACCGTCCCACCACGATGATATCGGCGGCATTGAAAAGAAGCTGCAGCATTCCTGTGGCCATTAGCGGCAGGGAAAAAAGCAGGATCTTCTGCGGCAAGCTACCGGTACACATATCTATTTCATACTTATGGCGTGCAGTAGCCAAGGGAAACAACGCTCCTTCTTTGTGCATATTGGGAAAAAGCCTAGTACAGCGCCGCGGGCGCTGCTGGGGCATAGAGATTAAGAGGACAGTATAGGTATTATAGCCCTTTTGTGCTCTAATGCAAGATATCCTGCATCAAATCTCCTTATCGCACAAAAAGGCGGCAAAAAGGAGAGAAAAGCACAACAAAACTGCCCATTATCCCAGCAACGGCAGCGCCGCTGCCAGAATTTCGGCGGCCTCCAGCGGACGGCTGCGCAGCAGGGGGCGGCGGGGTTCCTCCGGCAGGGCGGTGGATTCCGCGATGACAGCTTGCAGCTGGGCGGGGGTGTACCAGCGAAAGCGGCCAATGCCAAGCTGTTCGGCCCGGTGCTCCAGCAGGGCCAGCAGCAGGTCATCATAGCCGGCTTCCCGGGGCAGGCGCAGCTCCGCGGCTACGGCCGGCAGAATGTGCTCGAACAGGGCACGGCGAGGGGAGAGCCCCTCCGGCAGGCGCAACGGGATACCGGCGGCCTTTATGGCGTTCTCCGGCAGAGCGGCAAAGGCCGCAAAGCCATCGGCTTTTTCGGAAAAGTAATACAGCTGGCCGGGGAGCTCCCGCATAAACCGCATGGTATCGTAGTAGCCCATCTGAATATTGCGGCGGCTGGTGGCGGGATCGAACCGCATGACAGGGCCCAGCTGCTCACTGGGGAAGATCTGACGGATCTTCTGCTTATCCCGCAGCGGATGGATGATGCCGAAGCCATTGAGCCGGATGGCGATGACCTCATCGCAGCCGTAGTCCAGCAGCTCATTATAGGGGCAGGCATCGTATAGGCCGCCGTCCAGGTACTTCTTATCCCCAATGACGGTGGGCTGGAACCCGGGGAACGAAGCCGAGGCCAGCACATGGTCCAGCACATTTTCGGGGGTCATATCTTTCTTATAGGCGATCAGCGGCTGAAGCTCCGGGAAAGCCACGGCGATCATGCCATAATCAATGGGACTTTCCAGCAGTCGCTGGGGGTCAATGTTCTGCTCCAGGAAGGCACGGATTTTGGAGGTATCGATACCGCCGTTTTCCAGCGCGGCTTTGATATTTTCCTTGAGGGCCGAAAGGGTATTGAGGTTCACCTGCCGGTTGATGATTTCCAAAAAGCCTTTGTCCTCCTCAGAGAACAGATCGTCATTGGCGGTCGTCTCCCAAAATTCCGCGGCCTTTTCACAATCGCCCTGCGCCAGCAGCGCCGCATTGATGGCGCCGATGGAAACACCGCAGATGACATCAAAATGATAACCCAGTTCGGTAAGGGCGCGGTATGCGCCGATCTCATAGGCGCCTTTGGCACCGCCGCCTTCCAGTGCTAAACCCAGCATAGTGATGCTCTCCTTTCATCTATCCACAGCGGATTCTATTCCATGCTCATCATAACCGAAAGGGCGGGGGAAAAGCAATGCTCCCGCCGTCCTTTTTACAAATCGTTCATGCTTTTTCGGCAGGGAAAATGCCGCAGACCGTCAGCACATCACCTGCCACGGTAAAGTGCACCTCCAGCCCTGCAAAGGGAAAGCCGTATACCCGGTCGCTATCCTGCTGATAAGCCGGCCGGGGGTCCTGTGCCAGTACCGCCCGCAGGGAAGCCCGGTGAGCCGCGGGAACCTTTTCTTCCCACTCCGGCGGCAGTATCACCGTGAGGACATGTGCTAGCCCATCGGAGGAATACCCCCCGGTGGCCTCCGGGTGGCAATCGGCATGGGGCAGGTAGGGCTTTACATCATAAATAGGTGTGCCGTCCATCAGGTCAGCCCCGGCTACCCGCAGCACCGTGCCCCATTCTGGATGGTGCACCACCCCCAGCAGCTTGACGCAGGAAAGCCCAATGGCATTGGGACGAAAGGGCGACCGGCTGGCGAACACACCGACCCGGCGGTTGCCGCCCAGCCGCGGCGGACGCACGGTAGGCCGCCAGCCCTCCCGCTTCGTTTCGGAAAATTCCCACAGCAGCCACAGGTGGCTGTAGCCCTCAATCCCCCGCAGCGCCTCCGGTACCCGGTACTCCGGCCGGAACACCACCAGCGCTTCCAGCTCCGGCACCAGCCCGCTCTGCCGCGGGATGCCGAATTTGGTGGGAAAGTCGCTGCGGATCTCCGCGATTGCCTTAATAACAGCTGTTTCTTCCATGGCTCCTCCCCATGATTTCTGCAAGCCGCAGGGATGGGGCCCGCAGGGCCGCCCGCCGTAGGCGGGCGTAGGCGGCGCAGCCGCCAAACCCATCCTCCGGATGGGTCGCCCTGCGGGCCCGACCCGGGCCGCGAATTCTGACTCTATTTTACCATGCCATTCCGAAAAAGAAAAGCAGATGGCGTGCGGTTCAGTCCTTATTCTCCTTGGCGCTCCAGTCGGCCACCTCCAGCCGCCACATGGCGGTGCGGGCCATGGTCTGCGGCGGGCAGCCCGGTGCGCCGGGCAGGTACCGGTCGATCAAAAGCCGCATGGCCTGGGGCTTTTCTTCCTCGGTCAGCGGGGCAACAGTCGCCTTGCCCATTACGCAGCCGTACCGTGTGGTAATGCCGTGCCCCGGCAGCTGCACTACCCGGTGGCCACAGTCCATCTGGAAGGAACAAGCCCCGTTTTGCCGCAGCAGCTCCGCCTTGCGGCCTTCTGCTGCCCCGTGCAGGTAGAAATACAGCCGCCCCTCTTTTTCCTCCCAGCCAAAGTTCATCGGCACGATGTAGGGGTAGTCCCCATCGGCCAGTCCCAGCCGCAGCACATCGCACTGGCGGATGATCTCCTTGACGGCCTCCAGCTCTGTTACTTCCCGGTCTTTCCGGCGCATTTCTTCCATACTATTCCCTCCGGCAGTTTTTCTTTATTATAGCAGGTTTGGCTTTACGGCACAAATTCCGCCGTCCCGCCTAAAATCCCGGGATTTTGCTTTCCCTCCGGGGCAGGATATGGTATAATAAAATATAAATGTATGTTCTCAAATCTCCCCACAAGGAGGCCCATCATGAAAGTCCTTGCCTTTGATGCCAACAGCATCGTCAACCGTGCCTTTTACGGCGTGCGGCTGCTCTCCACCCGGGAGGGCACCTATACCAATGCTGTTTACGGCTTTTTCAATATTGTTTATAAGCTCATCGAGGAACAGAAGCCGGATGCGGTCGCCTTTGCCTTTGATCTGCACGCACCCACCTTCCGGCACAAAATGTACGAACAGTACAAGGGCACCCGCAAGGGTATGCCGGAGGAGCTGCGCCAGCAGATGCCGCTGGTGAAGGAAATGCTGCGGCTTTTGGGCTATCCCATTCTAGAAGTAGAGGGCTACGAGGCGGATGATATTCTGGGCAGCCTGGCCCGGCAGGGGGAGCAGAACGGCGATACCGTCCTTATCTGCACCGGCGACCGGGACTCTCTCCAGCTCATCACCGATAAGGTCAGCGTCATCTTGGCCAAGACTGCCCCGCAGGGCGCCGTTTATGAGATAATGGACCCCGCCGCCATTCATGAAAAATACGGCGTGACACCCCGGGAAATGATCGAGGTCAAGGCCCTGATGGGCGATCCCTCCGATAACATTCCCGGCGTGCCCGGCATTGGCGAAAAAGGCGCTCTGGCCCTTATCCAAAAGTATCACACCATCGAATATATCTATGCCCATTTGGAGGAGTTGGAGTTGACCCCGGCGCTCCGTAAAAAGCTGGCCGAGGGCCGGGAATCCGCCGCCCTCAGCCGGGAGCTGGGGACCATCTGCTGCGAGGTGCCAGTACCCCAGTGGAGCGAACTGAAGCCCCGGCCCCGGCAGGAGGACGCCCTTTATGCCTTCCTTTCCCGGCTGGAGCTCAACCGTCTTATCACCAGGCTGGGTCTTGCCGCTCCGGAAACGATGCCGGAGGAACCCGCCGCGGAGGAGGCGGCTCCCGCTGTGACCTTTGCCCCTCTTACCGAAGAATCTGACCTTGCCGCCTGGGGCAAGGAAACCCCGATCATCCTTTCGGCCCGCTGGGCGGAGGATGGTACGCCTGCCGCCCTCTGCGTCCTTTGCGGGGAGCAGCTATGCGGCTGCGAGGATCCCGCTGCCTCCCTGTGGCAGAAAATTTTCTCTTTGCCCAATCCAAAAATCACCGCCGACGCCAAACCCTATTATAAAGCGGCGCTAAAGGCGAATAATACCTTTGCCGCCCTATGGCTGGATACCGGCCTGGCCGGGTATCTGCTCAATCCCAATGCCAGTGACTACGCCGTGGAGCGCCAGCTGGCCCAGCATGGGCTTTCCCTCCCTGCGGCGGAGGCCCCGCAGAAGCTGCTGCCGCTGGTACGGGAATGCCTGGGCCTTTCGGCGCTTTCTCCCCTGCTGGAACGGGAGCTGGAAGCGAACGGCCAGCAAAAGCTGCTGCGGGAGGTGGAGCAGCCCCTCTGTGAGGTGCTGGCCTCGATGGAGCTCACCGGCTTTCGCGTCGACCGCGAGGGCCTGCGGGAGTTCGGCATCTACCTGGATGGACTGACCATCCAGCTGGAGCAGGAGATCTATCAGCTGGCCGGCGGCAAATTCAATATCAATTCCCCCAAGCAGCTGGGAGATGTTCTTTTTGGCAAGCTGGAGCTGCCCGCCAAAAAGAAAACCAAGAGCGGCTATTCCACCAATGCCGAGGTGCTGGAGGAGCTGATCCCCTATCACCCCATTATCAGCAAGATACTGGAGTACCGCAAGTACAAAAAGCTCTCCTCCACCTATGTGGAGGGCCTTAAGGACACCATTGGCCCCGATAGCCGCATCCGCTCGGTGTTCCGCCAGACCGATACCCGAACCGGCCGCATCAGCAGTGCGGAGCCCAACATGCAGAATATTCCCATCCGTACCGAACCCGGCAGCCGTATGCGGGATTTCTTCGAAGCGGAGGAGGGCAACCTGCTGGTGGATGCCGACTATTCCCAGATCGAGCTGCGGGTGCTGGCGGCCCTGGCCAATGACAGCGCTATGATCGAAGCCTTTCGGGAGGGCGTGGATATCCACACCCGTACCGCCGCGCAGGTATTCGATCTGCCGGAGGCCTTTGTCACCCCACAGATGCGCTCCCGCGCCAAGGCGGTCAACTTTGGCATCGTCTATGGCATCGGCGCCTTCTCCCTTTCCCGGGATATTGGTGTTTCGATGCAGGAGGCCGATACCTACATTAAGAATTACAAAAAGACCTACAGCGGCATTGCCACCTACCTGGAGCGTGCCATAGAGGACGCCAAGGAAAAAGGCTATGCCGAAACGCTGTTCGGCCGCCGCCGCCCCCTGCCGGAGCTGAAAGCCTCCAACCGGGTGCAGCGCGCCTTTGGCGAACGGGTGGCGATGAACGCCCCCATCCAGGGCACCGCCGCAGATATTATCAAGATCGCCATGGTGCGGGTGTACCGCCGCCTGAAGGAAGAAGTCCCCGCCGCCCGCCTTATTTTGCAGGTCCACGATGAACTCATTGTTGAGACCCCACAGGGATCCGCCGAGCAGGTGCGGGAGCTGGTGCGCCAGGAGATGGAATCCGCGGCCTCGCTGTCGGTTCCGCTTTTGGTGGATGCCAAGGTAGGAAAAACCTGGGGCGAAGCCCACTGATCCCTCGCTAATTTCTGCAAGCCGCAGGATCGGGCCGCAGGCCGCCCCCGCTTCGCGGGGGCACGCAGGCATCGCCTGCGTCGGCGGCTGCGCCGCCGGGCCCGCGG
>OLYC01001094.1_pt1 | contig 19845 bp, 20 predicted proteins | sample 1674271 | NCBI WGS metagenome assembly OLYC01 (sample SAMEA103958154, study PRJEB25191) | human gut metagenome
ACCACCGAGATCTACACTCTTTCCCTACACGACGCTCTTCCGATCTATTATATCTTTCCGGAGAAAGCACCGCCACCGTGACGAGCCATTCCGCCGTAAGTATCAACGATGATCTTACGTCCTGTCAGTCCGCTGTCTCCGTGTGGTCCACCGATCACGAAACGTCCTGTCGGGTTTACGAAAAACTTTGTCTCTTCGTCTACGAGTTCTGCCGGAATAATCTCATCGAATACATATTTCTTAATATCCTCATGAATCTGCTCCTGAGTCACATCCGGGTCATGCTGTGTAGAAAGAACAACTGCATCCAGACGCTTTACAGAACCGTCTTCGTTGTACTCTACTGTAACCTGTGTCTTTCCATCCGGACGAAGGTAAGTAAGTGTTCCGTCTTTACGAACCTTTGTCAGCTGACGTGCAAGCTTATGAGCCATTGCAACCGGGTAAGGCATATACTCTTCTGTCTCATCAGAAGCATAACCGAACATCATACCCTGGTCTCCTGCTCCGATCGCCTCGATGTCTTCATCTGACATCTTATTCTCTTTCGCCTCAAGTGCTTTATCTACTCCGAGTGCGATATCTGCTGACTGCTCATCCAGTGTTGTGATCACGCCACATGTATCCGCATCAAATCCATATTTTCCTCTTGTGTATCCGATCTCACGAACAGTGTCACGAACGATCTTCTGGATATCTACATAAGCCTGTGTTGTAATCTCTCCCATAACCATTACAAGACCTGTTGTACAGCATGTCTCACATGCCACACGGCTCATCGGGTCCTGTCTCATCAGTTCATCAAGGATCGCATCTGAGATCTGGTCACACATCTTATCCGGGTGTCCCTCAGTTACTGATTCTGATGTAAATAAAATCTTTTCTCTTTCCATATCTGTTCTCCTTTCCGGTTGCTGCACTAACAGCAACTTCTCACTTTCTCTCGCTTGTGCTGTCTTCATTTGCTTACATTGCCAATAATGAAAACAGCCCGCATCAAGCGGACTGTCAGTTTATCTTAACAATCCTCTTATTGTTCGAAATAACTCGCTCAGGTTGGCACCTTCCTATTACGAGGGGTTGCCGCAGCTTCTTAGATCCTTTGTATCTCCACTGCTCTGAATAAGAGAAAGTATCATCTATTTAATTTTGTTTCGTATCAGACTATACAACACCTTGTTGATTATGTCAATACCGTTTCCTGAAGTTGATAAAACTTTTATATTTCTATGATTCTGCATCAACATCTTTCAACTCCGTGATCACTCCGGTATCATCGATTGTAATATTCGGTGAAATCTCCTGCAAGTGATCAAAAAGTGCTCTCTGGGACTCTGCATTATTCAGATACTGTGTCTGGCTGTCTTTCTGCTCACACGGTGTAAAGGACATCTGCTTCAATCCTTCTGATGTAATCTCAAGATTCAGAAGTCCCGTATATTTTGTCTCATCATTAAACCAGAAATCGCCCAGACTGTATACAATAGGTCCATCTTCTGTATATTCAATTCCCTGAAGTACATGCGGATGACCTCCGATCACGATATCTGCTCCTGACTTCAGGAATTCTTTTCCATGCTCTGTCTGTGTTGAATTATACATATCCTCATCTTCTGTTCCCCAATGAACATATGCGATCAGATAATCACATTCCTTTGATGCATCCGCGATCACCTGATTATACTCTGTTGTGTCGTAAGATGTAAGAATACCTGTCGTTGAATCTGTTGCTTCCGGTGTAAATTTATACTGTTCTCCCTCGGAAGCTGCCACAAATCCGATCTTGATTCCGTTAATGATATAATAAGTCGGCTGCTTTGCCTCATCCAGATTCGTTCCGCCTCCAACATGAGTGATCTTCGCCTGATCTAACAGATTGATCGTATCATCCATCGCATCTGCACCATAATCGTAAATGTGATTATTCGCAATTGAAACAATATCTGTCCCCATCTGTTCCAGCAACTTCATGCGTTCTGGTTTTGCACGGAATACATAATACTTATCCTCCAGCGGGGTTCCACGGTCACTGATACAATATTCATGATTCAGGAAGAAAATATCTGCTGCATTTGTCTGATCCAGAATTGTCTTGGAAATGCATTTGGACAAGTCATTTACCGTATCATAATAATCGAGAACATATCCATCTTCCTCCAGACAGAGGTCACCTGCTGCTGTGATCTGCACGGTTCCGTTCTCTGCTGCCTTCTTCTCATAGATATGATTCTTCGCAGCGGTAGATTCATCCTTTAATTTTCCTTCGTATGTATCTGACAGAACATGCAAAGTTGCTCCAAAGGAATCATAAATATCCTGCACTGTTATCTTTTTATTCTTCTGATAGACTGGAAATAAATCATCCATCTCTTCAGAATAGTTCTTTTCCAGCCATTTCGTAAATGCTGTAACATCAGACTTTTCCGCTGACACTCCATTATCCGTCAGGAAAGTATTGTAGCAGTCATTCAGCGATTCATTCATCTGTGCAATCTCCTGCTCCAGTTGTTTTTTCTGTTCTGCTGCCAGTTTCTTTTTCTTAGCCACATTGACTGCAAAGGCTGCCAGCGCTATGATTATGCACAACAAAATACAGCCGGAAATAGTCATTCTTCGTCTGAGCTGTCTGATCCTCTTTTGTTTGATTTCTTCTCTCTGTCTTTTTCTCCGTTCTTCTGCCTGTTCAAATTCATTCATCGTTCGTTGCTCCTGCTGTTTTCTTATTAATATCCCGCCACTGTTTCATTCGACCTGCCTGATCGCCTATTACGCCATAACTCCTGACATATAAACTGAAAACAGGTATCAGAACTTTCGTTCCGACACCTGCATACGTTCTCACATCATATTTCTTCGGATTCTGTCTGTATCGGCTCGCTGCCGGCCGCAGCTTGTTGTAAACAGTAACCTCGGTTTAGCCAACTTTTAATTTGAATTTCTGAATCTCTTTTTCACTGGACACTTTCTCGATGATTCCACCCAGACTTCTGAGTTTCTCTTCAAAGCGTTCGTATCCTCTCTGGATATAAACAATATCATCTACGATCGTAATTCCTTCTGTTGCAAGTCCTGCGATGCAAAGCGCAGCTCCTGCACGAAGATCCGGCGCGCTGACTCTTGCTGCTGTAAATTTCTCAACACCCTCGATTGTTGCTGAATTGCCTTCAACTTTGACATTCGCACCCATACGTGCCAGCTCATCTAAATATTTAAAACGATTCTCGAAGATACTTTCTGTGATCGTACTTGTTCCCTTCGCAAGTGCAAGCACAACCCCGATCTGTGGCTGCATATCTGTCGGATATCCCGGATATGGTAATGTCTTCACCTGTGTACTTGTCAGACGTCCCTTAGCCACTACACGGACTGCATCGTCAAATTCTTCCACTTCACATCCGATATCTACCAGCTTGGAGATCGTTGCATCTAAATGCTTCGGAATCACATTGAGTACTGTCACATCTCCGCGTGTTGCTGCAGCGGCAAACATAAATGTTCCTGCTTCGATCTGATCCGGAATGATGGAGTACTCTGCCTTGTGCAGGGACTTCACTCCACGGATCTTGATCACGTCTGTTCCTGCACCACGGATATTTGCTCCCATACTGTTCAGGAAGTTCGCTACATCTACAACATGTGGCTCTTTCGCTACGTTCTCCATGATCGTAAGACCGTCAGCCATAGCTGCTGCCATCATTACGTTAATCGTTGCACCTACAGTCACAACATCGAAATAAAGATGTGTTCCCTTCAGTTCTTCCGCCTCTGCAACAATCTTACCATACTCAATGTCTACATCTGCTCCAAGTGCACGGAATCCTTTCAGATGCTGATCGATCGGTCTGCTTCCGATATTGCATCCTCCCGGAAGTGCTACTTCTGCTCTCTTGTATTTTCCAAGAAGTGCACCTAACAAATAATAAGACGCTCTGATCTTCTTAATATAGTCATAATCAATACTGAAATCTCCGATTGTATTTCCATTGATCTTTACTGTATGTCTGTCAATTCTCTGTACCATTGCACCGATTCCCTCGATTGCCTCCAGCATGACATTAATGTCATTCACATCCGGAAGATTCTCAATCAAAACCGGTTCATCTGCCATGATTGCAGCTGCAAGAATTCCAAGTGCCGCATTCTTAGCTCCGCCGATTTCAACTTCCCCAACCAGCGGATTACCACCCTTAATAATATATTGCTCCATTTTGCACCTCAATTGTCCGATTCTGTATTACTTCCCACAGATCCTGTGTTCAGTAACGATTTATTCTTGTGTCTTTATCTATACGAAAAGAACTATCTATCTTAATTACAATATAATCCATACATAACTATAACACAAAATCTTTCATTGTGGAATCCCTTTTTTCTATGACGGTAATATTCACGCTTTATTTTAAGAGTAATTCTCAATAGCATCAAGTACATTTTCTATTGTTTCTTCAATCTGACAGCCCTCTTCACTGATTGTCACATCTGCATACTTCTCAAAAAGGACTTTTCGCTCGTCATACAGGTCTTTTAATGTCTGACCGTCCTTCAAAACAACTCCTCTTTTTTGAGGATTCCTGATTCTCCTCTTTATTGTCTGATAAGAAGCATGAAGATATACAACAATTCCGATTTCTTTAAAATGTTTCATTGCTTCCTCGCAATAGACAACACTTCCGCCCGGAGAAATAACCGCATTTTCTGCTTTTATATCACGATTTACCTGATTTTCGATTTTTAAAAAACCATCATCACCGACTTCTGCTATGATTTCACGCAGAAGTTTTCCTTCTTGTTCCTGAATCAGAAGATCTGAATCTATGAAACCTTTTCCAAGTCTTTTTGCTACTACAATACCAACTGTACTTTTTCCGACAGCCGGCATACCGATAAATATAAGATTACTTTTCATTTGTATCCGTTCCCTTCTTCTGAATCCGTTTCTTTTGTTGTAATCTGAATGATTATATCATAGATTTTCCTGGCAATGAACAATAACTGTAAATTTTTTGTTTCCTTTTTCTCTGTTCGCCCCTGCGTCGGTAGATTTCCTGATACAGCAAGACTTCCGCCAGATCTCTTAACATCCGCTCTTCCCCGGCAAACATTTTCTCCTGTTTTTTTACATTTTCGCAAATTCTGCTGCACATGATGTGTAGCTGCAATTTATCCGGATAAACATCAAACATCACACTCCCCGTGTATTCCATCCTGTCACATTCCTCTTCGACATAAGGCAGTATTCTCTTTGGAAGATCCGGGTACAGGCTTTTCATATACTCCAGGTCTGTCCTTTCTGCTCTCTCATCATATTCTGTCTGTATCGGATAGGCCATATAATAAGGCAATTTCTGGTACATGTTGCTCACTCCCACTGACAATAAGTTGTGCCGTCCCTGCTGTCCGCATTCCTGTTGATTGCAGCTTATAAATCCGGCGGCTATATAACGTTACTGTTCACACGATGTGCGACCAGCAACGCATCTCGCCATTTTAAATCGCCTTTGGCGATGGGGCGAGATGCATTCAAGTCAAAACACGCATCCTCCGTGTCAATCAGCGGAGTGATTGACACGGGAGTGAACAGTAACTATATAACTACTATATGATCTTCCTTACTCAACTGTTACTTTCACACAGATTCTTCATTTTACGATCTAAAGAAAAAGAAGTCCTGACTTTTCCGCCGGACTTCCTTGCCTGTAATTTCATTATTCACTTTCTCTTAAAATTCTGAGAATCTCCAGTCTGGTCTCCCCAACGCCGATCACATCTTCTCTCTGAATCTCTGTTGGACGATCTACCAGGATTCCGTTCAGGTATGTTCCGTTCTTGGAACCATCATCCATCAGATACAAACAGTCACCTCTCTGTATGATCACACAATGCTGCTTGGATACTCTTCCATCCTCATGCAGTGGCAGATACTTCTCATAATTGTCATTCCTCTTTGCTCTTCCGATTCCCACTTCATCATAGAATATGAAGCTATATTTCTGCCATGTATCCAGATCTTCCAGGATAATCTTCCACTGTCTTCTTTTTTTAGAAGAACGCTTCGCTGAATCCATAGAACCGTTCTGCCCTGAACTGCGTCTCTTCTTTCCCTGCGGCTGATCCTCTTCTGGATCATATCCCTGATCTGCCTTGTTACGCTTTCCATTCCTGGACTGCTTTCTCCGCTCTGCGTCCTGTGCCTTATTCTTTTTTACACTTATAAATGTACTGCAAAGAAGTGCGATACTTCCTAAAATCAGCAGTACCATAATCGCCCAATACCACATATGCATTATCACTCCTATCTGAATCTTAATCGTACTATATTTTTACGTTCTCGGCAAGCATAACATGTATCTTTTTGTCGAATTTTGTGATAAAATAAGTAGAAACAGAGAAAATAAGTGATTTTTAAAAGAGGTAATATCATGGAAAGAAATGAATTGTGCTGGTGCGGCAGCGGCAAGAAGTATAAGAAATGCCATATGCCGATTGAAGAAAAGATAATGATGCATGCTGAACGTGGTGAGATTGTTCCGACACGTAAGATTTTAAAAACTCCATTCCAGATTGAAAAGATCAGAAAAAGTGCTGAGCTTAATACAGCGATCCTGGATGAAGTAGCAAGACAGATCCACATTGGAATGAGCACACAGGAGATTGATGACATCGTATATCGTTTCACAAAAGAACACGGTGGTATCCCGGCTCCGCTCAATTATCAGGGATTCCCTAAGAGCGTGTGTACTTCTATTAATAATGAGATTTGTCACGGCATTCCGGATGAGAATATCATTCTGGAAGAGGGAGATATCATCAATGTTGATGTATCCACTATTCTTGACGGATATTTTTCTGATGCATCCCGTATGTTCAAAATGGGAAAAGTATCTGAACGTGCAGAGCGCATCGTCCGCGTCACAGAAGAGTGTGTGAAGCTTGGACTTGAGGCTGCGAAGCCTTGGGGACATTTAGGTGATATCGCAGATGCGATCAATACACATGCCCGTGCAAACGGATACTCTGTCGTAGAGGATATCGGCGGACACGGTATCGGTCTGGAATTCCATGAAGATCCTTTTGTCAGCTATGTGACACCAAAGGGAAGTGAGATGCTTCTCGTTCCAGGTATGATGTTCACGATTGAGCCTATGATCAACGAAGGCAGCCCTGACTTCTTCGTAGATGAGGACAATGACTGGACTATTTATACAATGGATGACGGTCTTTCTGCCCAGATTGAGTACATGGTTCTCATCACTGAGAATGGGGCAGAGGTTCTTACAAAATAATAATAGTAACAAATACGGGATGAACAGATATTAAAACTGCTCATCCCGTATTTTTATTATTCTTGTATAATGCTCTTTCTTTATCTGCAAAATACCGTTCCACTTCTTACGGCATCAATCTCAATGCTTCTGCCGGCTTTAATACGATTGCTGAATGAGATCCCATATTCAGGACAATCTCTCCATCTTGTACGATATACTCGTCATATTCCGTCGTATAACCGTTTTCATAAGAGTAGATCAGTCGTTTCATCCGTCCTTCCATCTCTATACCCGCATACCATACCGGTACGGTCACTGTACGAAGTTCATCACTGTTATTCACAACAACGACAATCTGTTCATCTGCTTCAAATCTTCCATAGGCCAGCAGATTTTCATCTGACGCCAGTAACTTGATAGAACCTTTTTTCAGCGGTTTCTCTTCCTTGTGGATACGGATCACTTCTTTGTGGAATGCCTGAAGTTCTTTGTCTTCGTTCCCCCATGGGAAAGTTCTCCGGTTATCCGGATCGGTGAATCCACAAAGTCCTGCCTCATCACCATAATAAATCGTCGGCGCACCGATCCAGGTCATCTGCATAATAACCGCTTCTCGTAAGATTGCCTTATTCACATCCTTTTCAGCTGCTTCTGTTCCAAGCTGTGCCACACGTCCTGCCTTGTGGTTCGTACGTGTCAGGAAACGAGAATGGTCATGGTTTGAAAGTTCATTCATTGCCACCTGAAGAGATGGTGTCAGCATACTTGCCATAAAATGACGCATCGCTCCGACAAAGTTGTCAGCATTTCCACACAGATCCGGACGATATTCATCACTATGCTTCTCCATACCAGTCAAAAACCAGGTCAGCGGTTCCATAAATGCGTCATAATTCATAACGCTGTCCCACTCATCTCCCTGGAGCCAATCCTGCGGATCTCCGTAATGTTCTGCTAATATAATTGCATCCGGATTCGCATCCTTAACTTCCTTTCGGAATCTCTTCCAGAAGATATGGTTGTATTCATTACTGAATCCAAGGTCCGCTGCAACATCAAGACGCCATCCGTCTACGTTATACGGCGGTGATACCCATTTTCTTCCGATATCCATAATGTACTGCTCAAGCTGTGGTGAATCCTCATAATCGAGCTTTGGCAATGTATCATGTCCCCACCAGCCATCATATGTTCCGTTGTAAGGCCAGAGCCCATTTCTCGCATCATGGAACAGGAAAAAGCTGTTATATGGACTTTCTTTACTTACATATGCTCCCTTCGGATAGTCCGGCTGCGGCTCATAGATACGTTCTCTGTCCATCCATTTGTTAAAAGAGCCACAATGATTGAATACACCATCCAGAATTACACGCATTCCACGCTTATGCATCTCTTCTACCAGTTTGATAAACAACTGATTACTTGCCTCAAGATTGCGGATATCTCCTGTACGTTGCTGATACTTTGTCGCATGGATATTATCCTTTGCACCTGCCGGAAGTACTTCTCCGTCATCCACAACAATCTTTCCATAATGCGGATCTATGTAATCATAATCCTGAATATCATACTTATGATTCGACGGAGAAACAAACAGCGGATTGAAGTAAATAACTTCAACTCCAAGATCCTGCAGATAATCCAGCTTATCTAAAACACCCTGTAAATCCCCGCCGTAAAAATTACGGATATCCATTGCTTCCGGTGCCTGATTCCAGTCCTTCACCTTGCGGCTCGGTGCCCCAATATAAATATATTCGTTATCCTCCACATCATTTGTCGGATCTCCATTATAAAAACGATCAACGAAGATCTGGTACATCACAGCACCTTTCGCCCACTCGGGTGTCTTAAATCCCGGCGAAATAATAAAATCATAATAGTTTTCTTTTTTCCCTGTTATTCCATACCTACTATAAAAACAGATTTCTGCTCCCTGCTTGATTTCAAAACAATATCTTAAGATATCCTCACCAAGCTGATACTCAATCTCGTAAAAGTCAAATTCACCGTTCGTACGTGTCTTCCACATAGGATACTCCTGTTCTCCGATGTGAAGTTTCACTTCGTCAACATCATTGTGTGCCGTACGAAATCGCAACACTACTTTTTCATTTATCTCAGGCTCTGCCGGACAGACATAATCACCTGTACCGTCACAAAACAGTGCTTCTCTATTCACCTGTTTAGCCTCCTTTAACTCAATTCTTAAAACTATTCTAAAATAGAACCAAAATACCCCCGGCCAACACGGGATCGCCCGCCGGCAGAGGGTATCTTATCCTAAATACATATAATAACTACTATCCTTCAACCTCACTGTCTGCAAACAGTGCTTCGAATTCACTTCTTGTTATCTTTTCCTTCTCAAGAAGCAGTTGTGCACACTTCTCGAGTACCGGATGATACTCCTGAATAAGTGTACGCGCTTTCAAATAACACTCATCAATAATACGTTTCACTTCTTCATCAATCGTTCCGGCCACTTTTTCGCCATACCCTCTTGATGTATGACCGAAATCACGTCCAATGAATACTTCATCGCTGTCATTATCATAATTGATCAGCCCCAGTCTTTCAGACATACCGAACTTCGTGATCATTGATTTTGCAATTGCTGTTGCCTGCTTGATATCCTGGGAAGCTCCCGTTGTGATATCATCAAAAATCTCTTCTTCTGCAACACGTCCGCCAAGGGAAACTGTAATTTCCTGAAGCATATGCCCCTTTGTATTGAACATATCATCCTTCTCCGGAAGCGGCATCGTATATCCGCCGGCTCCGCCTGTCGGAATGATAGATACGCTGTAAACCGGTCCTACATCCGGAAGCAGGTGGAACAAAATCGCGTGTCCGGCTTCATGATAAGCTGTAATCCTGCGTTCTTTCTCAGAAACGATACGGCTCTTCTTCTCCGGACCGATTCCGACCTTCACAAATGCATGACGGATATCAGACTGCTGAATGTACACCCGGTTCTCCTTCGCTGCCAGAATTGCAGCCTCGTTGAGAAGATTCTCAAGATCTGCTCCTGAAAATCCTGCCGTTGTCTGGGCAATCTGCTTCAGATCCACATCATCTCCAAGCGGCTTATTTCTCGCATGAACTTTCAGGATCTCTTCTCTGCCCCCTACATCCGGACGTCCGACAAGGACATCACGGTCAAATCTTCCCGGTCTTAAGATTGCAGGATCCAGAATATCCTTACGGTTTGTCGCTGCCATTACGATAATGCCTTCATTTACACCAAATCCATCCATCTCTACAAGGAGCTGGTTCAGGGTCTGCTCACGCTCATCATGACCACCGCCAAGACCGCTTCCGCGGCGTCTTGCGACTGCATCGATCTCATCAATAAATATGATACATGGTGCGTTCTTCTTCGCATCCTGGAACAGATCACGGACACGGGAAGCACCCACACCAACAAACATCTCAACGAAATCTGAGCCCGAAATGCTGAAAAATGGTACTCCTGCCTCACCGGCTACAGCCTTTGCAAGAAGTGTCTTACCGGTTCCCGGAGGTCCTTCTAAAAGAACCCCTTTTGGGATACGTGCTCCAACCTGGATGTATTTCTTCGGATCTTTCAGAAAATCTACGATCTCCTCCAGTTCTTCCTTCTCTTCTCAATCCTGCAACATCACGAAATGTAACCTTGATCTCATTCTTCGTACTCATCTTTGCGCGGCTCTTTCCAAAGTTCATCGCCTTAGAATTTCCCCCGCCGTTCTGACGGCTCATCAGGAAAAAGATCAGAAATACTCCACCAAGTGTGATCAGCATCGGAACTACAACTGTTGTCAACATAGAATCCTTCGGTACATCCGAAAGCCTGTACTCCACCTGATTCTCTGTCAGAAGCTTCTCTACCTGCTCAACATCTGACACATTCACTTTCCTTGTATTACCATCATCTTTCAATGTAACAGAGACGGTTCCTGTCGGAACTGCACTGTTCTGATTGATGTAAACATCAGAAACATTTTTTCCCTGTACTGCAGAGACAAAGGAGGTATATGTCATCTCCTGCTGATGCATCTGAAGCTGGTTCGCCATCCACAGAACCACAACAAGGATCACAACAAAACTGATGATCGTTGCCCCACTCAGACCTCTGCTTTTTCTGTCATTATTCAATTTATTATTGCTTCCTTTCTATTCTGCGACTTCTACTACTCCGATGTATGGAAGATTTCTATACTTCTGTGCATAATCCAGTCCGTATCCAACTACGAACTCATCCGGAATCTCAAATCCTGTCCAGTCTACGTGCACATCTTTCACACGGCGGTCTGGTTTATCAAGCAATGTGCAAAGACGGAGACTTGCCGGCTTTCTCTGACGAAGTACGTCCATCAGATAATACAGTGTATTACCGGAATCAATGATATCCTCCACGATCAATACTTCCTTATTCTCAATAGACTCATCCAGATCTTTCGCAAGTCTTACAACACCACTGGATTTTGTTCCGTCTCCATAGCTTCCAACACACATAAAGTCCATAGATACCGGAACTGTGATTCTCTTTGCAAGTTCGCACATAAAGAATACTCCACCTTTCAGAACACAGATCAGATGGATCTGCTTTCCTTCATACTCTTTACTGATCTTTTCTCCGAGTTCACGAATTCTTGCATCTACTTCTTCCTCTGAAATTAACACTTTAATCTTCTCAGCCATTGTTCTATTCCTCCATAATCTTTATCTTAAGAATCTTTTTCGTCTGGTCTCCCACCTGGTAGTACGAACTCATCCTTCTGCCCGGAATCCATACGATGTGGCTTTCCTCTGCGATCAGAAGCTGTCTGTCCCGTTCTTCTTGCGGAATCTTCTCATCAATAAAGTAACTCTTCAGCTTCTTTTTCTTTCCTTCCCCATCAATTGTAAAATAATCTCCGGGTCGTCTGTATCTCACACAGAGACTTTTGTGGTATCTCTTTTGCTGAATTCTTCTCATTTTCACCACTGATTGTACAGCAGATTTTCAAATTTGTTCCCGGGATCTGTGTTTCTCCCGGAATCTGAAGCTGTAGAACAAAATTACTCTCTTCTTTTCTTTTCTCTTTCTGATGTACAGATGTAACTTTTTTATCACCTTTTGCAAGCAGAACTCCCTCATACATTCTTTTGGCTGTAACACTATACGGAAGATCGATCTGCCGTCCTGTCTGCCGTTCAAACAGTTGCAGTACCGCCAGGATATGCCTGCTTTCAATATCTTTCTGTGCCCCTGCCACTTCACTTACTGATCTTTGGATCAGTAATTTCTTTATCACAGGATCAAGGTGTTTCATTTCCTCTGCCTTGAGAAATATTTCTTTCCTGCTTTGAAGTCCGTCTGTCTGTTTTACACAGATATTCCATGCCTGATCTGTCTGTTTTTCCAGATATTCATAGATTTCTTCTGCCTGTTCACTGAGCTTCACAAAATGTTCTACCGTCCTTGTATTAACCTGTTCTTCTAATGTCGGAATTACATGATGACGAATCCGGTTCCTTGTGTATTCATCTTCCTGATTCGTTTCGTCAACACAATATCTGATATCACAATCTTTCAACCACTGTTCAATCTCTTCCCTGGACAATTCCAGAAGTGGGCGGATCCATTTTCCATACACTGGTCTTATCCCACACAATCCGCGAAGCCCGGTTCCTCTTGCCATGTTAAGAAGCATTGTTTCTGCATTGTCATTACTATGATGCGCTGTTGCAATCTTTGTCCCGCCCTGTTCTTTACAGAGTTGTTCAAATGCCTGTCTTCGCACATATCTGCCTGCTTCCTCCAATGATTCTTTCCGCTTTTTTGCAATTAATTCCACATTTTCATGAAATGCAAAAAAAGGAACCTGCATTTTATGACAAAGCATTTCCACATATGCCTCATCCTGTGCAGCCTCCTCCCCGCGCAGTTCATGATTCACATGGCAGACAAGCACCTGAAATCCCAGCTTTTCCTGCAATGAACAAAGTGCCATCAGCAGACATACAGAGTCTGCGCCACCCGATACACCTATGACAATCCTGTCCCCTTTTTCTATCATATGATATTGTCTGATATAGTTTTCAATCTTTTCTAATCTTTTATCCATCATACCTCAACTATACGTTAACGGTTACTTCTATGTCAATGACTACTTTCTGCATTTCCACAAAGCTGCAACCAAAACTGACATATCATCCTCCGGTTCTTTTCCTGTCCAGTTAAGTACCTGCTGTAAAATGTGTCTGGCCAGTTCCTTGGGATTTCGTATTTCCGTTCCTTTTATGATTGTTTCAAGAAGGAAGTCCTGCTCTCCTACCGGAAGTGCATCCAGCACTCCATCTGTCAGCATGATTACATACGTTCCATCCGTCAACTGCCGTTTCACTGAATCTATTTCAAGTGAATTCATCACTCCGATCGGAAGGCTTGTCGATGTCAGATGCTCAATCTGATCCTTTCTTCGGATAAAAGTTGAGGATGCGCCTGCCTTGATCAATTCGCATTCCCCTGTATACAGATCAAACACTGTAAGGTCGATCGTAGAGTAATGGATTTCTTCTCTTCCGCAGACCAGTGTTGTATTGATCATCTGGATCGCAGTCTTTTCCGGAAATCCCGCTTCCAGAAGTTCTTCGAGAAGTTCTATCACAAGTGTGCTTTCCCGACAGGCAGCCTGCCCACATCCCATGCCATCTGACAATGCAACTCCCCTTTTACCACCCGGAAGATCCATCATCGTGAAACTATCCCCTGAAATATTACTGCAGCCTTTTCCGATTCTTGCTATTCCGGACATTGTGTAATAGGATGGTCCTTCTCGGAAGACCACTGTTGTATAATCCGCTCCGATCAACTGCGCCCCTTCTTTTCCCGGAATCAATCTTCTTCCTGTCAGATTACTCAGAATCCCTGCCAGACTTTTTACCGGAATCTTTTCCGCTTTCCAGGTGCGCATCGTCAGATGCAATTCATATTTTCCCTCTCCATTCACAAGAAAATGCATGGAAAGTACACGTATTCCTTTTCTTTTTAATTGAGACAAGATCCGTTTCCCCAACCTTTCATCTGTAAATATGCTGTCTTCCAGATTTTTCGCCACATTTTGCAGCATATCTGCAAATAGATCAAGCTGGGTTGCACACCCTTCCCGGCTTCTTGCGATACGATTGATCCAGATCATATTTTGTCTTGCTTCGTGGAAACTGTCAAGCATCCCCCGATAAAACCGCGGAGCCATAATGCATCGCTGCATCAGTTTTCTTTTTGTCTCTGCATCCAGTTCATTTCCATACTGATCTACTGCTGCAAGAATCTCGTATCCCATCTGATACATCTGAATATAGTTTTCACCCCAGCACCAACTGTTTTTCTCACATTTTTCACACACTTCTTCTCTTACGCAGGCAAACATTTCATCAATCTCTTCTTCTGAAAATGTCTGCTTTTTTTCTTCTAATTTCAAAAATGTTTTCGCTAACTGTTTTAATGAAACTGCAAACTTATCAATCTGTTCCACATATAGACTACTATGTAATACCTGTCCATTTTCCATTTCCATCCCCCCTCGTTACTCAAACTGTAAGAAACACACTCCGCGAGTTTCTCAAGTTATCGCGACAGTCGCCAAGGTCTCGTGCAAGCACGAATTTTGGCTCGTTGTTTGCGTAAAAAGAAAAACTCCAGGAGAACTTTCTCTCCCGGAGTTATCTTTCGTAAAATTCTGTATCCGTCTTTCACTGACTTTGCAGATTCGATTACTATTCACTTGATTGGTTTAAATACGATTTCATTCGGATCAACAAGATTCAGCTTATCTTCTGCGATCTCTTTCATGTAATCATCTGTCTGTACATACTGCTCGTATTCTTTGATCTCTTCTGCTCTTGCCTGCTCACTTTTGATCTGTGTCTTCAGTTCTGCTTCCTGCTGTTTATACGCTGTATTCTTTGCATGAAGCTTTACTGCATTCACTCCCAGCACACCGGAAAGAAGACACAATACTGACAAAATCATAAGAACGCTTCTTTTGTACGGACTCGGACGTCTCTGCTTTGTATGGCTGCGCCGTCCAGTCACTCTTCTTTTCTTTGCCATCTAAAATTCACCCTAAAATAATACACTCTTAACGTTACCGGGAAATCAATCCTGCCTTCACTGACGGAGTCCCCCTATAAACTTCCCAATTATCAATATTCTATCTGTTTTTTCTAATAATTTCAAGGTTTTTCCTTGTTTTTTTGTGTATTTTTTCTCCAGACGAAATCAGTTTCTGAATAACGGCAACGCCAAATACAAGACCTAGTAGAAAATACCATCTGATACTACCATACATAGTTGCATATATCTGTGAGAAAATATATGCACTCATAAATATCCAGTAGAACAGATCCTCGATTCCTTTCACCAGATTATTATGTATTATCATTTTCCTTAAGAAAATCAGGATCTCGTACCCAGCCCGGACATTCACACCTGTAAGACAGGCACAGAAGAAGACAAGCAGTTCATTTTTTATATTTAGCATCTTCTTTCTGCCTCACTTGAACATCTTTGTCCAAAAGCTTTCTTCCTGTTTCTTTGCCTGTGAAATATTAGAATATGAAACACTGTCTATTGTTCCCGACAAATCTACTTCTCCCTTTTCCACACTGAGACGGTTCACATGCAAGTCTGTTCCTTTTACCAACAGCATTCCCTGCTCTGTTTCCAGAAGAATCTCATTCAGATCAAAAGACAATACATCCAGAACACCTGTCACCATACTTGTCTTCCGGTTATTAACCACCAGCTTATGAGCCTTTACAGTCTTTTGCTGTTCCTCCATCCGCTGCACCTCCCTCTTCTCTGGCATACCCCACAGTATATTACTGGAACCAGATAACAGTTCCCTGTACTTTTCTATATATATGTCAGAGCTTTTCTACTTATTCCTGACAGATAAAGGTTTTATAGATGTGTCTTCAAAACTGCTTTATCGTATTATCGTACAATATACAGAAAGGCAGGGAATATCTCACTTTGTAAAATATTCCCTGCCTTTCTAAGATTACTGAAAACAATAACCATTGATCGACTTATAGATTCCTGTTGTCTGACAGACTTTACAGGTATTTGAATAAGTCCTTTGCTTCTTCTTTTTTTGTTGTCTCCTGTAGTTCAAGAACCTCAACCTTAACGGTTCTCGTTCCAAACTGAATCTCGATCACATCACCCGGCTTTACCTTCACAGATGCTTTCGCCGTCTTTCCATTCACCAGCACACGTCCTGCATCACAGGCCTCGTTTGCTACAGTTCTTCGCTTGATCAGACGGGAGACTTTTAAAAACTTATCCAGTCTCATATATTCTTCTACAAAATCCCCTGAACTAGTTGATTGCGTCCTTTAATGCTTTTCCAGCTTTGAATTTAGGAGCCTTGCAAGCTGCGATTGTCATAGTTTTTCCTGTCTGTGGGTTTCTTCCTTCTCTTGCTGCTCTCTCGCTCACTTCAAATGTACCAAATCCAACAAGCTGTACTTTATCTCCGGCTTTCAGCTGCTCTGTTACAACATCAACAAATGCCTTTAATGCTTTCTCAGAATCTTTCTTGGAAATCTCTGCCTTTTCAGCTACTGCTGCAATAAATTCTGTTTTGTTCATGGATTATGTCCTCCTTTATTGTACTCAAATACAATTCTATTCCTAATTTTATTTATTCAGGTTACAAGTCTGCACGATAACTTGCCTCAAACCCTTATGTACTGTTATAACGGTTTCCCTGTTGTTTGTCAAGATAAATCCACATTTTCCGCGGTTTGCGGAGCTTTTTTTATTCGAAGACCTCTCTCAAAAATACTTCTTTCTCCTTCGTCTGTTCTACTGCTGTCTGCAGCTTCTCTACACTCTTTTCCGGAAGCCATGCTTTATTTGATCTGGAATAAGCACTTGCTGTCTTCCAGAACTTTTCCGGATAGGCCAGTCGAAGGCAAAGATACTCTCTTTCATCTGGTTTTAATTGCCGTACGCTTTCATATGCTTCTAATATATTTTGTCCTGTTTTTTGTTTCCAATGGTATTTTTCCATTACTTTTCTCAAAAGGTAATATAAATCATCTACTTGTATTCCGATTCGCATCCGCTCAAAGTTTGTTATCACCTCATTTTCCGGAAGGATCATGACATTATGATAATTATAATCTCCATGAAGCATTTTCCTTTCCCGTATACTTCTTTCATATAGATTCTGGCAACCAGACCGCTCTATCTGCTCTGTCACCTTTTCTGCCTGCCATGCAATTTCTTCATAATGCTTCAGATAATAGGATTCGAACTCATTTTTTGCAACCCGTTTTCTGATAAATGACCGCACTTTTTTCATTTCCCTGTTACGACGTTTCATTTCTTCCAATGGATTTTTACTTAACAATGGTGACAACTTTGTCCAGTCCATTTTCTTTTCTTCACAAACTGACTGCTGTGTATTCTGTGGGATTTCCTGCACCTCTTCTTTCTGGAATTTCTGAAATATTTCTTTCTCCTGCAAGTCCGGCTCATACCACTGAAATTCCAGATGAAGCTCTCCCAGTTTTCTTGCTGCCCGGAAAATATCTTCCTCTCTCTTCAAATTGCACTCTTCCCCCGGATACCATTTTTTCATCAAATATCTTGTTCCATCTCTGGAATTCTGCACCAGATTCCCTTCTTTACTGAACACAGGTGTATCCACCAGATATCCCTGCTTTTCTAATCGGTTTAAAATAAGATACAATAAAGGGACGCGCCTCTCCGAGATCTTTGTCTCTTTCAGAAGCATCGTCCCTTCTTTTGTATCGCAATAAAATGCACCTCTGATCCGCCGGGTGCTATTCACTTCAAGTTCGTACTTTTCCAGTACTTCCATCTCATATTCTCTCATGGCTGCCCCCTGTCCCATTGACCTGGATTATTATTCTTTTCCAGTTACCAGACTTTTTACTGTCGGTTTTAACAGCAACCGACAACGATTTCTTTCTAATGTATGAAAGGGACAACCTGAGTATTCTCTTTTTCTTCCGGTATTTTCTACTTTTCTTTTTCGATTTTTTCTTTCACGTACTTGCAGAGATTCTCTTTCGTATTCCGTTCCGGATCATCCAGCACATATTCCAGCAGTTCACTGAGCATTGCACCGAGTTCGCGCCCCGGCTTCATCCCCAGTTCCATCAATTCTCTTCCGCTCACCGCAAGCTGTCGAAGAGTCACGCACTGATTCTCCATCAGGATCTGTTTGTAAAGATTTCTTATCTCTACGATATTTTCAATCTTTTCCCTTCTCATGTAAGTGCTCTGTGATTTTGCATCTGCAAGACGCACTGCGAGATAGTATGGGAATAATTCAACACCGATCCGATTCATTGCACGACGTACATTCGCCGGTGTTGCTTCCATCCGGTAATCATGATAGCAGACCAGCTTCGTTACAATGCGAATCGTCTCATTGTCAAATTTTAACCGCTTCAAAACTGTACGGGCAATTTTCTCGCTTTCCAGAGCATGTCCTTTGAAATGATCGTTTCCTTTCTCATCTGTTGTCTTCATTGCCGGTTTTCCCATATCATGGAACAACATTGTAAGACGAAGGTATTTATCTCTCTTCACATGCTTCAATGTATGAAGTGTATGCTCTGCCACATCGTACTTATGATGTATTGTATTCTGTTTTACTCCTACCATGGCGTCCCATTCTGGAAGGACCACCTTTGTAATTCCAAGTTCACAGGCATCCTGAATGCGCTCCGGATGTGGAGACGTCAGAAGTTTCACAAGCTCTGTCTGAATACGTTCTGCACTGATATTCTTAAGGTTTGGTGCAAGCTCCTTCACTGCTTTGGCAGTATCAGGTTCAATCGGGAAATCCAGCTGTGCTGAGAAGCGTACCGCACGAAGGATACGAAGTGCATCTTCTGAAAATCTTTCCCTCGGATCTCCAACGCAACGGATCAGATGATGATTCAAATCCTGCATTCCACCAAACACATCTACCAGCCGGACATCATCATTATATGCCATCGCATTGATCGTAAAATCTCTTCTGCGAAGATCTTCTTCCAGACAATTGGTAAAGCGGACTTCCTTCGGATGACGGCTATCCTCATATGCACCGTCAATTCTATAAGTCGTCACCTCATAACTATCTTTGCCAATCATTACTGTAACTGTTCCGTGTTCTATTCCTGTGTCAACCGTCCGGCGAAATATTTCCTTGATTGCTTCTGGTTTTGCCGACGTTGTGATATCCCAGTCCTGCGGTTTTCTCGCCAAAATAGAATCTCTCACGCAGCCACCTACTGCAAATGCATCATATCCTGCAAGTTGCAGATTATTAATGATAAACAATACCTTCTTTGGTAATTCTATCTTCATTTACTACTTCCTTCCTATATTAGTAAAAGTTTCTTTTTTCTCTCTATTAACAGATTAATATTATAACTGTTCTTTCTTGTTGTCTCAACTATTTTAGCACAGTTTTTCTTCTTTTATCAGCATAAAATCAAAAGGATTTCTATGAATAGGCACCAACTCTTATTTAATAAACTATGAGAAACACGCTTTGCGAGTTTCTCAAGTTATCGC